>Ga0265297_10001932_pt1 | contig 44889 bp, 69 predicted proteins | sample Munlanlwell13791_FD_192502 | JGI IMG/M metagenome (GOLD analysis project Ga0265297, IMG submission 192502) | Leachate microbial communities from a municipal landfill in Southern Ontario, Canada - Leachate well 137-91 | ecosystem: Engineered > Solid waste > Landfill > Unclassified | place...
AAAACCTTAAAATCTTATCATTGACTTTAAGGCTATGCCCGGAATGAATATTTTACTTATAAGGTTATAGCCTTAATCTTGACATCACAGATTGTGATCTCCAATTATTTTTAATCGGCAGTTATTGTAAAGTATAAGTTACAAATAGGGCGTAATAATGTAAGGTGTAGTTTACATTTTACGGAGTAAAACACCGCCAAAACACGGAGAGAGTAAATTTTGAAGTAGGAAATTCATATTACATAAAAGGAACTCTGTAAATTCTATGCCCCTTATATTCAAATGGGGGCTTCAGGCGGGAAAGCGTGTTATACTTCCATCCCTTTGCTTCGCAGACCTTTTTGAGATTACCCCAGACCTCAACGAGATCAGGGGTAATTATTGCTATAACTGTTTGGCGTGTCATAGTTCTTCTGCTATAAAATAACCACCGTCATACTCAATAAATTGGTCGATGCAGCGTGCTATCTCGTTGCCATCACAATCCTTAATACTGCCATCTTCTTGCGGGAAATAATTACTATCAAGGTATTTCTGATAAACCTTTTCAACCGCTTGCCTTTCTGATTCAGCATGAATTTCTTCTCCAAAATTTTTGAATCTGGTGGCATTTCCTTCATAAGTTACTTTAAATGTTTTCATTGTTTGATTAATTTTCAAATTGATAATCTATCCTTTTTGTTAGGTTATTTTCTACGGCACATTTTGCAATCCAATAAGCCTGTTTTTCGGTACATCTTTCATATTTTCCAACAGTAGAAGCTATTTCACTTGCAAAGCCTAAGTTGGCTATTCTTACATCCTCAACAACCGATAACATCTGATCTTTTAATTGCATTTGAGAGTTATTATTCCATCTATTAGCATTTATATAAGTAACCAGCATCCTTTTTACTTCCTGTATTTTTATTGTTGCTTCCATCGTTTTATGTTTTAATTACTCTGTAAATATACAACGCATATTTGTATTATGCAAATAAAAATACAATTATTTTCATTATATTTGTAATTTATAATCGTTCTAAATAAAAAACCCCCTCCAACTCGTGAAGGGGGCAAAACCCAGAAAAACTTGATGAAAATGAACCTAAACCTGAACCTAACCCAAAACAGAATCTATGAACTAAAAAACGTATGTTAGTTTCGCTAAAGCACCCACGGGAAAGTAATCTGACTTCCATAAGCCGGGTTCTACATTAATACCGACTTCAGGATTAAGATTTAATCCCATGATATTAAGAGCCGATACACCGAGGGCAAACGAAACAGATTGATGCGACTCTGGGAATGGAAGGAAAACAAAACCGTTTAATGAAAGGTACTTTGTTGCAAGTCCATTCCTGACCCGGTAAAAAGAATAACTACCACCTACACCTATCTTGTCAAACTCAAGCGGTTCAATCTCCTTCAATACCTTATTGTAAAGGAACTGAACACCCTTAACTGATATAGCCCCCCTGAAGGCATGAAGCGTGTAAGTAGAATCATTTATCGCCCGCATCTTCATATCGGTCGTTACATTGCCCGTCTTTGTGGCAATAACCGCAGGATGCTGGTTAATGTCAAATAATACCGGACTTTGCCCGTTTACGGTAATCACCGCAAAAAACAGGACGAATAGAAGGATTAATCGCTTCATGCTGTCGGTTCGTCACTCTTAAAGAAGATACCTATTATAGCCACCACGCCAGCAATGACCGTAGAAACAGCACCGAGAGTAGATGTTACCAAAGGCTGAGCCTCAGCACTCTGTTCAGGGGTTATCACGCCAAAAGCCACTAGGACGGTGAAGGCGAGTCCCACAATAGCCACAGCAGTCTGAAGCCAGTTACTGGAATAATCACGCAATTTTCTTGTTCTCATCTCACTAATATTAAATTAAAACTAACGTTCTCTTTTTGTTAAATGCCAACCGAAACAATGAGGGCAATAATATTTATACAAGACTTTTCCGCTTTCCCTTTTGATATTTGCAATTTTTATATCAGCGTATAGTTCTTTATTGAACCTTGCCTTGTGTAAACACGTCTTAACCCATTCATCTATTTTGGTCATATTTTATCAACTTTCACTCCGCTAATTTACGAATTAAACAAGTCCTAATCCTTTAAAGATCAAATGACTTATTAACTAATTGTTGTTAGTATTTCATGCAATTCGTCATCTAGCAAAACTCCGTCATAGAGGTACAGGGCTTCATCCTGCCCGTCTGCCTCGTCCCCGTTCTTATCCTGTACAGGTGTGCCGTGCCCTGAGTATTGAAAAAACAAAGTCTTATCAGAAAAAACCTTTTTGTTAAGCAGTTCGTCCGGCCCTTGTATCTCAGGGATCTGCTCAAAATTATTATCTCTTAAGAGTACTTTAGTAACCTCGTACCAATCTTTGTAAGTCATCCCCGGCTTCAGGGCTTTCATGGCAAAGTACGTGAAGGCTCCGTTGTAAGCACCCCCGATGTAGGCATCAGCTGCCGTTTGGTAGTCCTGGCACGCCGAGAAGGCTATCCATTTCATCTCAGGGCTTCGGCCTATATGTTTCCTTATTTTCTTAATAGGTTTCTCAGGTGGTACGAATCTTGTCCTGATGCTTAAAGCCCTGGTGTTGTCCTCCGAGAAACAACAGTCCATAAAAAGTATTACCGTGTCCCATTTCTCCTGAAGTGCAAGGGTTAACTGTTCTTTGAATAGCTTCCTTGTAACCTCGGAGTTTTTGAACTTGTAAACTTTAAAAGGCCAGTAAGTTTTTAAAGTCTTCTCGGCATTCTCCTGATCCCGTTCACACCCGTTAAGGTCGTTTGCGATTCCTGCATAGTCATTGATGACTAAAGAAACATCAACCAAGTCCCCTGTCACTGGTACAGGAGGCTTCCCCCTGAACCACTCTAAAATCTTCTTCACGCACATATCTCCCCTTTATTAATAAGTAATCACAACCCTTCCCAAAATTTGAACACATCCGAAAAAACGGAGTAACCTCTAAATCATTTTTACACTTCGGGCAACCTCTTTTAATTATCCGTATTCCTTTCTTGTACCTTACCCACTTTCGGTAAAGCCGGTAAAGAGCAAGGATATTAACTTTAAATTTCTTCATAATGTTACACAAGCCACAACCACCCCTGCAATAGTCAACAGTAAAAAAGCTATGCTTAACCAATCTTTAATATCTTCTTTCATAGGATATAGAGTTTAAACTCGTCCGGCATAATATTCAAAAGCTTATTCATGGCATGGGTACTTTCGATAACATCCAAGTTACCGTCTTCATTAATATCAGCGTGTCCCATTCCCACCAAAATACAACCTCTGGTGTCTTTGTTATAGTTTCCTTTATGTATGAGAATCTCACTCCTTCCGGGAACGTCCTGAACGTGGAAACATTTACCAAACTTCGGAGAGTAGATTTTATGAACTTCATATTCGCCTTCAGGGATACAGGAAATATTCTTTTGGTTCCCTAAATCCGGAAGCTCAAGAGTAAGGATCTGAAGCCTGACCTTATAACCGTCAAAGACAACCATCCTTCCAAGAGTTTGGAAGTTTGTATATTCCCTACTGATTACCGCTTTCATTCAGTTTTATCCCATTATCTCAATTACGCCCCAGATAGCAGCTATCAGGGTGCATATTATTCCAAAGCCTATGTAGAGGGTTTTTTTGACAGCCCTTTCAGAGATCATGTTTTTTTTTAAGTCTTCTATTACGTCAACCTGCGGACAGTGATCAATCGAATGGGGCAGGTGTTCATTGATTACCTTTTCATGCCTTGCCACACTTCCATTTAATTTATCTAATCGTCCTTTAATCTCAATCAGGTTATCATCTATCGAAGCGAACATCCTGTCGAAATAATCCCGGTCAGTGAATAACTCTCCCATTTAGCTCCATCCCATTAAAAATACAACACCTATTATCCCACAAATTATTTTCATCATTAGTCCCCACTCGCCGAGGGCTGTCATTATCTTATCATATGTCTTTTTACTTCCATAATAGTCCCACCTGTTACCTGCGAAAAGATTATATATAAAGTCAAAGAAAAGCCACCGGACAAAGACGAATCCAAGCACTTGTTTCCAAATTGGAACATAGTGAATAGGAAGTGCGAATATAAAAAACCATGACGCAAATAAGGCAAAAGCAGTCAGCCATTGGACCCAATTAATGAATAGCCACGAAACCTTGTTAAATCGCTTTAACAGCCCCTCACTAACGGACTCAAAAAGGATTATTATGATTGCACTTAGTAACATCAGTCCTTGCCGACTCTTTGTTTATTTATATGATTGTGTCATAAATTTTATCAGCGATTAAGGACATACCAGTATCATTTGGATGTTTGGCTACTCCTGTATTGTCAACCGCATGAGGATTACCATCTTCGTCATAAACTATTGCTCCAATATATGATATATTCTCGGCTGTATTAAGTGAATTTAATTCTGTGTATTTTAATCCATTTGCTGCCGCCGCCGCCGATAATAAAACATTCAATGAAGCATCAGCAAAAAACGTCCCTGTCATAACTATCTTCGCTACTGGTGCTTTCGATTTTACATAATCTATTAATCCCTGAATTGATGTATCAAAATCGGTTTCATCAGAAACATTCTCACCCAATCTGATTATAACAAGATTTGGGGGAGTTGTGAAATATGAATCAAAATTTGATTTATCATAGGTTACGTGGTCTGTTTCCCATGCAGATATATTTACAGGAGTAATCTCGCAATCCGGATTTACTAACCTGATCTTTGATTGAAGTTTATGCACAAAATCATTTTCCCTTACTGAAGCAGCCATGCCCCATTCACCCCACCAGTAAGACCATAGGGGGTGGATTGTAATACTATTACCAAGAACTAATATGTTATCGTAGTTATTCAAAAAAAAAAGCTTTCTGTTTGCTAAATAATTATAGATCATGGCTTCATCGCCCGCCGAATCCGCTACCTTTCGGATTATTATTTCCGAAACAGCAATATTAGACCATGAAGAAGATGACACTGCAATTTTACCGAGTGTAAAACCTGCCGGATTTCCAGCACCAACATTACCCGTAACTTTAGCCGTTGCATTTACCTGAAATGATGAATTAGCACCATTGTATAAGCATCTTAATACATAATATGATCCCAATGAAGCATTATCATTATCTATAACACCACCACCAGCCGTATACATAGTTATTCTTGGCGTCAATGTACTTTGTAATAAAGCAAAACTATCATTCGTATTCCCGTTCCATATTCTATCCCCATTAGTCCATGTAATTTGCTTTATAATCGCATAAACAAAAACAGGCTGATTCAATGTAAATGATACTGCCTTCAATGAATCATTACTACCATCAAAAGTTATTCCGCTCGCTGCATCCCAGATAGGAAATTGGGTTGCTGTTGCCTGTAATAAATCATGTCCCGAACCTAATTTATCCTTCCATACAGACACTTCTCCTGTGCCAGCATCTTTTGTTATTGTTGTAAGATCATCGAATACATACCACCCAACGGTATTACCGTCTTCTATTGCTAATGGATGTGTAACATTATTGGTTGCCGTTGCCGTGCCACCCGTAGGAACAAAAGTCACAACAACACTATCACCGAAATTCACAGCAGATGAAAGAACTAAAGTTAAAACCGCCCCTGTCCAACTTGCGGAAGAAACAGTAAATCCAGCAACCGTGAAATCAGTTGCTCCAAGCGAAGTCCGGGCAGTCGGAAATGTCAGAACCACATGAGTCGGGGCTGCCTGCTCTACCGTTGCTGAAATCAGTGAAGTCCAGTATGAACTTCCCAATCCTGCCCCGCCCATTCTAAACGGTATCCCTATTCCCTTACCAATAATCCAGCCCATTATTCTCTCTTTTTAAGAAGTTTATTCCCACTTTTGATAAAAACCCAAACAGTATCGCCCTGATGGTACCTGAAAAGTCCTGAAACATCCGGGTCAGAAGGAGGTATAACAATAGGCTCCCCACTTTCATAAGCACCTAAATCCGGAGCAGAACCGTTATAAGAATAGCCTATATCCACCCCGGCATCGATTAAATCTGAACTCTCGTGAAGTCTTAAAAAAGGCAAATAAGGAAGTGAACCGTCTTCATTTCTTGGTCCGTCCATCCCCGTTGTAGAGACAGAAACGAAATCGCCCGCAGAGACTGTTACCCCTAACTGCCAACTATTATAAGCCCTGTAAGCACTTGAATTGATATAAACAGCATCATCAAAAGCGACACAGTTTCTTATCGTATCCTCAGCTGTGTACTGTACACCAAAGTTAAAGCCTCCTCCTGAGCCGTTGTTGTAAGAAGTACAGTTATCAATCGTACAGGAAAATTCATAATGTAAACCGCCCAGCTCTATAAAGTGATGAAACCCCAAAAGATAATTCTCAAACGCTAAACATCCGTACATAGTCCTCCGTGTTTCAGAAGTCGAGGGATAATGCTTTGTTCCGAGTTTAAAACCTTCTCCGTTGCCTCCAACATTAATCATCTGATCAGGATCAGTATCAAAGACTCCCGGATGAAAGCCGTTCCAAAAAGCCCAACAGTTAATCCAGGTTAAGTCGCCATCGTGAAATCTTGCGTCCCAACCATCGTCAGAGTTCCAATAACTTCTGCATCCCACAAAGCGAATATTAGTAGCCGAAGTCGAAGCACTCTGAAAACCATCAGAGGCATCATAAGGTCTTGAAGAAACTGAGTAAGGGTCTGAGCAGTGATGACCGTCACAGTTAATAAATTGAATATCCGTTACATTAGAGGACCACTGAAAAGCCCAGCCTCCTATATGATGGACGTCCATGTTTTCTATTATGCAGTGACTGACATTAGAAGCCAAATAAACACCCGTTAACGTACTTCTCCCGTCTGCGGGTTGCTCCATGTTCTTTATTTCAATCCCTTCTAACCAGACGTAAGAAGTATTCTCTAATCTTATCCCTCTGGTGTAAGTTGTAAACTCGTAATCCCTGAAGTCAAAGACAGGCTCTTCATCCTGATAAGGACCGATATAAATGTAATTCCCTGCACTCCCGGAGTTATCTTCTAAAAGTGACTGACCTAACATTGCATAGGTATAAGTCCCGCCTCTTAGATAAATAAAGTCCCCGGGCGAAGCCATTGAAAAAGCATACGTCAAAGTCCTCCAGGGTGCAGCCAGAGTCCCGGCATTTGAATTATTCCCCGCAGGAGAAGCAGTTGTCGGAGCTACATAATAAGTCGCACCTGGGAGTTCTATCGGCTCACAGGAAACTAAAACAAGCAATATGAATAAATACTTTCTCATCAATACGGATAGTAGCTTGATTGTATCTCAGTAATTTCGTCACCCGAAAGAGTCTTATCCCATAGAGCCGGTTCGTCTATGTATCCTCTGATGTAACTAACACTTGAAGAACTTCCCGCCCCGAAGTACACATAGTCGTTAAAAGGAAACATAGTACCGGAAAAGGTATCTGCTGCTGTCGTAGCATCCACTCCATCAAGATAAATCTTCATCGTACCATCGTTAAGAGTAGCAATGACGTTATACCATTGTCCCGTAGTGACTGCGGAGTTAGCCGTGTTAGCATCGTAAGTTGTAGCTGAAGAGTTCTTTGCGTAGAAGATAATAGCATTATTAGCGTCTATCCTTAAAAGAACACTCCAGTAGTTTGCGTCATTAGTCTTTAAGCAAACCAAGTTCTGTCCGTTAGCTATCGAAATCGAATCCAAATAAAACCATGCCGACACCGAGAAGTTGTCTAAACCTGTAACCGAAAGAGAAGCCGAATAAGGCACTCTTGCGTAGTCGCCTAAACCGTCAAACTTAATCGCTTTACCGTCAATACCGACCTGGTTAACCGTTGCTGTTGTCGTTCCGTTATTAACTCCTAAAGCATCCGAGATAGCCGTTCCGCTTATCTCGTCAAACTTCCACAGTCCAAGTAAGTCAGTCTGAAGGGTTGACTCTTGACCTTCAATAGGAATGAAAGTGTAATTTATAGGCTCATCAATAGCTAAAATGATTTGTTCGTTGGCTTCCCATGCCGGAAGGACCGTAATAACTCCGGTAGTGGAATTGAATCTGAATCCTTCCTGAGTGTTCGTTGCCGTGAAGTTCCTCGTTTGTCTTAGACCGTCCCGATAGAGTCCTATATTCTTTCCCTGGAAAGCCGTCTGAGTATAAGTTGTATCAGAAGCCGAAGGCGCACCCGTTGTCACTCCTACTGTGAACTGCTGAATGTCCCACGAAGTAGAACCTCCCGTCCCGGCAAAGTCCTCCAGGTAATCTTCTATATCAATAGCACTATCAAGTAGAGCCTGATTGTTGTCGTTAATCTCTGTCCCGGTGTAAACCCTTAGGACCGTTGCCGTGTCTCCTATCAAAGCCCTTGTCTGGGCTTCGGTATAAATGTTCCCTAAAGAGTCAGCTATCTCGGCAAATCCAGCATTGACTTTTATGAAGGCAGCCCTTAGATTATCGCCTGTTCCGTCATTGGCGGTCGTTCCGACATTAACCGGAGTGTACCTCTCTTTTACAGGGACTATCTTCTCCTGACAAGCCCACAGAAGCGGGATAAATAGTATTATTAAAATCTTTTTCATATTGTGGAATCAACTGTTATTATATCTGAATCAACTGTTATAAGTGAAGAGTCTGCCGTTGCCGAAGCTATTGGAGAAACCGTTTCTAAAGCGTTTGTTTCGTCATTATCGTAAGCGCAATAAGCTCCCGTAGTAAGGGCTGCCCATGCTGCGTTATCTGTTACGTTTGGTATTGAAGTTCCGTCCCTGTATTTTGTCTCTGCAAGATTCTCAGAGAGCCATTCCTGAGTTCCTATGCAGATTGTATTGTAAACTTTACCGTCATTGCCTGTGTAGGTTCCCGTTTCTCCATTAGAGAGAGTTGTGGAGTCTTTGATGAGGCGAACAGAATAACCTTGATTTTTAGAGATAGAGTTACCTTCAAATTGAGTAGCCCAATCATTATCGTCAGCCAATACCATCCCATAAAAACTACCTAAAGTCTGTTCATCAGAGCTTTGTAAAAAGAGAAGGTTCTTTATAAAACCGAAAGATCCTTCCGTCCTTTCTCCCGCACCCCGACCATTAAATCCTGTTTCGTTTGTTGCCCCGGTATTCGGGTCAGCCCAATAAGTTGTACCCGTTTCTTTTAATTTTCCACCTGCTGCATCATATCCGCCGAGATATGTTTTTAAAGTAGAAAAATCACTGTTTGTTGGTACGTGCCAACCATCGGCAGCTATTAAGTAATCAATTTCTGAAGCGGCATACCAGTTATATAAGTAGCCGTATTTAATAACTGTGGTTAAAGGTACCTCGCCAGTACCTATCTCAAACAGGTCAGCTTCCCATTTTCTTCTTCTCACATCGAAAACACCCCGGTTAAAAGCGAACAGCCTCATCGCCCCGGAATAGGTATTTACAGGATCCTGAAAGTTTCCGAGAATATTAAAATTCAAAGCTTTCGATGTCTCGTAAACAGGCATCTGTATCAGTTGTTTAGGACGGGAGTACATCGAAGTCATCTCATCAGCTATCAACTGTAAAAGGGATTTAGACTCATTCCCTGACCGTGTGGACCATGACTGCGTAGGATAAAAAGTGGCAGAACTTAGTGAAGGCTGTGTCTGTGAGACGTAACCGCTTAAATCGAAGATGGTATTTTCTATTGTAGTAGGTCCGATAAACTCAACTCCGGCTGTGGCATGAGTAAACCTTATTATTCCGTCCCCGCCCGTGGAAACATTAACTCCCGGAAAGTCCGAGTTATGATTATTAATAAAATCGAGAGCTGTCTGCGCCAAAGAGGTATTCCAGACTACGGTAGCGGAAGATCCGTTACAGGTAATCAAAGCCTGCCCTGACCCGGTATCTGTGGTTAGAATTATCTCATCTACCCTGCTTTGCTTGGTCATGGTCCCCCTTAAAAGGGACCCCTCGAACTGCTCGGTTATATTGTCTATTTCTGTATCAACGACATCGCCTAAAAGAAAATCTTCAGAAACCGAAAGACCGTAAATATCATTATGGGAACTATAGTTTTTCTCTTTGATCTCGACCATCTCGTAAGAGGTTTCCCAATCATAGATGTACTGAAAATTAGTCCTCCTATCCCTGTTTCTCTTTTTCTTTTTAGTTCTTACGGGTGTCCTTACTAAATCAGTTGAAGAACAATAAAACCTTACATTCTTTATTCCTACCCATACGTTAGCATCACCGTTATAAAGAGGGTAAATCTTTATTTGAAAGGGTCCATCGCCAATACCTACAAAAGTCCTTTTCCAGTTAGTCCATCCCGTTTTACCTACTACTGCATTTTCTATTATAGAGATATAACCAGAAGTGTCCCATTCGCACTCCTCGTCATCTATTTCTATTAAGTAATCCGGGCCGTTGCTTATTTCAATTTTTATCTGAACAGCGACAGAGGTAATGACGTTAGTATTATAGAGAAGATAATCGAACTCAAAAGCGAACATATCTGTCTCTGACTCGACAGCATGATGACCGAAATTCTGATAAACGTAATTAGTATCTGGTGTGGCACAATAAGGAAGTACCATGCCTTCATTCTCTCCGGGTACGATATATCCTGTAGGATAAGGCAATGGATTACCATAGTTGATCCAATCATCAAAATTTAGTCCCGTGAGTGTAATACCGTTTATTGTCTCGGCATTGAAATTATGGTTCTTAATCCAGCTATCTAAGTTACCGTAGTCTTGGTAGAGATATACATCCCTGTAAGGAGGCTGAATCATTACCTTACCCCCGGGGACCTGGATATGATAAGTGTCGTAGTTGGTTCTTTTTATGTACTGATCCGGTGAGATAGTTATAGAAGTTTTTGTGTCATAAGCCGTGAAATTCCTTCCGAAGACAGTCGATCCGGTCAGTTCAATAGGTCTATAGATATTAAACACCCCTTCCCACTGACGTATAACGGCTTTTTTCTTCTTTAAGAGTTCAATCAAAACATCAAGACAATTATATTCCCGGAAAATATCTACATCAACTAATATCTGGTCGAAAGGCGAGTCATCAACCGTGCTGTCTAAATTGTCCTCATAGACATTAACATATTCGTTAAACTCCTCAAAGCCTATCTTATCAAGAATATCCAAAACAACCTGACTCTCATACTGTCTTCCCTCGTAGTATTCCCCGTCATCATCGAACTTAATAAAAGAGAGATTTGACAATCCACACGTAGCCGTGATAGTTACTAAGTAAGGCGGTGGCTCATAGACTTCTTCATAGTTTTGTGTTTCGATCCACCCAGAGAAAACCAGACTTTCATCGCAGTAGATATTTACCTTAAACTGTTGGAGGTCTAAAGAGTATAAATCCTGTAAGGCAAAATTAGTCGTTGAGTAAACGGAAATATCTACATGGGTTTCTCTTATGGGATCAAAGACGTCATCAGAATTATTGTCGAAGAAAAATTTAATAGGAGTACCCCCAGCAATCAAGGAAGTTATATCGCCTGAGAAATCATCCTCAAGAATATCAACCTTCCACTTTGCCCCCCGAAGGTCCGAAGACTCGCTTCTATATTTTACTCCAAACATCAGCTCCTTCTATTCGATAGTTTAATATCCCTTGCGCTTATCGTTCCCACTACCTCGACTTTAATATTATTTCCCATCATACCGGCTAACTTATCCAGTGGAGCAATAACCTCAGGGTTTGACCTTGACGAGTTCTCCCCTACCATCGCTAACTGAGGACCGTAAACCATCCCTCCGGTTGCGAAACCATTGATCCCGAACATCGACCATAACCCTTTTGTGGCACCTACAGCTAAATCTGACCCCGGAAAGAGAAGTCTTATCAGTCCGAAAATAGCAGCTTTAGCAGCCATCTCTGCCGCTATCCTTTGGATGGAGTTTATAATGGAATTGGCCATATCCTTAAACCCGTCACCGGTAGAAGTGAAAAGGTTATAAAAAGCATCACTGAGAATATTAACTGCTTCCCATTGGATGTTTAAAGCTCTTGTCATGTCTTCCACTCCATCCATAGCCTCAGGTCCCCCGGCAAGGTCAGCACCGCCACGGGCAAGACCTCCGCCCTGGATAGGTTTCTGAACAGCTCCATAAAGAGAATCCCCTCTGAAGCCTTTCATGTAAAAAGGCTCATTGGCTTCTTTGAGTTTTTTAAGTGCATCGGCAGCCTTCTCTGCTGCTTCCGCTAACTCCTCTGCTGACTTCTCTACCTTCCTATAAGCTACTACTTCAGCAGCCGGTCCGTTCATTAAACTAACAGGGATCCCTTCTCTTGTTACATCAAGACGGTCCTTTTCGGCTTTCCATTTCTCCCAGGTGGATCGTTTCTCAAAGAGGGTGGATAAGAATCCTCTTTCTTCTACATTCTTGGCAAAATTAGATATTCCCCTTAGTGACTTCTGGAAAAGCTCCGATTGATTAATGGCACCACCTATGGCAGTTTTTATGTTCTCAAAAGCGGTTTTTATCGACATGACCTGTGTGGCTGTGGTGTCTGCCACATCACCCATGTCTCCTAATTCCCTTCTTATAATATTCCCTGCTGCTGCTCCGAAATCCCCGACTTTCTTAACCTCCTCTTGAAGTTCCACAGCAGAAATACCGAGGTTATCCATCACAAGGACAGACTTCCTTCCTATACCTGTTATTATCGAATCTACAAGGTAATCAACACTCTCCCCGGTCTGGATAGCTCTCTTGGTGGCAAACTCAAAATAAGTCGCAAGTTGATCTAAAGGGATCTTAAAGTTCTTTGCCTGAACAGCTTTTTGCATAAGCTGAAGATCAGTAACAGTCCCTCTTGTGGCTTTACGAAGCTCATCAAGCATATCAGGGCGGTTAAGACTCTCAAAGGCTGTCTTAACCCCTTCCATCTTCATTGCCAGCTCCGAAGCACTCTTGGCAAAAGTGACTAAAGCAGTAGCAGAGGCAAGGGCAGCGAAAGCCTTAGAAGCCATAGAAAGACCCTTACTGAATCCGTCAACTTCTTTCCCGGCATTCTTTAAACCATCGTCAAACTCTTTAGTATCGAGTCCTAACCTCGCTTTTATCTTGTGGTCTGCCATTTAATCCCCTTTCTCCACTCTTTTAACTCTTCCATTTCCTCTTTACTGATCAGCTCGACAACTTTTTTAGCATCGGTATAGAGTGTCATTATCTCCTCAGGTTTTACTGCGGGTTTCTTTGGATCCCTGTTCGCATTTATCAGGATAGCAGCAATGAGTCTCGGCAGTTCCCTCTGCCGGGCTTCCTGAACAAGAAACCCCTCGGCAACAATGTCCGCTTCGGCAAAGGTCATCTTCCAGAACTCCCCCGGAGAAATCCCTACCCTTCCGCAGTAGAACTTTAGAATCTCCTTCCATGTTACTTTTTTTCTTCCCCGCCCCCCTGGGCGAGTTCCTTTAAGGTGAATCCGAGAATCCGGCTCTGAAGCATCGCATCTACTAATCCTTTGTCTCCGTATTCATCCAGAAGATCAGTCAACCTTTCAATATTCAAAGGCTCCTTCCCAGCCGAACGCATCGCTGAGACATGGGCACAATAATAAAGCTCCCTAAGAGCAACTATGTTACTCCCGAAGACCCCCGTTTCCGGTATCTGGTGAAACTCTATTTTACGTTTTTCGCAAAACAGAGCATAAGCGTTAGTCCCAAACTTAAAGGGTACAGGCTCACTTAAAACACCAAAATTTAACTCTATGTATCCCGAAAGTGTGTTCATAAATTCTTTAATTACGAAGTAGCTACAGTGCCTTTACTCAGTAGACCAGCACCTTTGAAAGTACCCGAAAAGCTTACTGCATCGTTATACCCGGCAGACATCGTTAACCCCGTAGAGTTGGCGTTGCCTGAAAAGACCAGACCTCCCCCCGTACCGTCAATAACCGCCATTTCAAGATAAACCGTGTCATCGGCTACAATAGCGTCATAGACTTCTTCCACGTTATAAGTTGCAGCCGGATCATAAAGTCCATCAAAGGAGACTTCCCAGTCCTTAAAGCCATACAGCGTATCACCCCACGCATCACTATCTTTAGTTGTGATGTCGATCAAATTACTGTTTATGGTAAGGGTAAAAGACTTAGTAGCAGCCATTACTACCCCGTCAACCACAACCAGCATATTCTTCCCTGCTAATTTTGCCATTAGTTTTCCTCCAAAATCAATTTAATTATTATACTTTTCATAAGAACAATTTCATTATCATACAGAACCCTCTCGGTTGAGATACTCGTTACCATAACCGAGATAACATCGTAACCCGTTACCGTTGTCACGCTTTGACCGCCTGAACCGATAGAAGTAATCGGATCCGCAGTTACTAATTCCAAGACATCTTCACCTACCGAATTAATTAGTTTATAACTTGCGTCATTACCTGAATAAGAGGCGTAAATCTCTAAAGCGACAGCGTTCTCTGTTATATAGGCGTCTTTAACCGAAACGTCAGCCTCCATGTACTGCTCACCGATTATTATCGAAGGCTTAGAGGCGTCTTTAGGTATAAACGAATAACACGGTATGTAATCACCGTCATAGGTGATCGTATTATTAAGAATGTTATAAAGCCACTGCCTTATGCTGTCAGACGGATCTTTCATTTAATATTTTTATTCAAACCCCATTTGTTTTAGTTTCGCAAACATCTCTTTCGTACTCAATCTTAAAGCCGGGAAGAAATAAGGCTGCGCCCTGATGTTAACTTTCCTTATCCCTGCCCCTTTATATTGGATAGCGTATTCTTTCACATCTCCGGGAACATTAACTCTCGTCCCTGTACCAAACTCCACGTAAGGGGCGTATTTTACATTTATCCCTGATCCTGCCCCCCCTGCCCATATTAAGGCACTCATCATTCCGTCAATCTTATAACCTACTGACCTTCTTAAAAACCCAAAATTCACAGGAGCAAACATCATAGCCCTTCTTTGGGTTGTCATAGCCGTGTGCTTTATTAACTGATCGCACTCCTGACGGTTCTTTTCAGAAACACCCCTTGTGAAAGCCTTGAACCTTTCAATCTCCGAAGGCGGTATTATGACAAACGGTTTAGGCATAAACTAAGACTTTTAACATATTCAACTTCTCAGAGGGAAGGACTGAATGAATAGTCCAGTACTCTTCATTCCAGCTTATCCTGTTCTCAGGCGTCAGGTCATAAAGATTGCTTTCTCTTATTGTCATCTCAACTGCCCTTCTGTATCTTACCCCTCCTGAGTCTAAGACCCTCGACCCACTTAGAAACTTAACCCCGGCCCACTCTTCGTAAGAATCTGTCCATGTAGTAGTGTGCCCTCCTTGCCCGTCACTTGTCCGGGTAGGTGTCTGAATAGTAATATAGTGCCTCAGGCTTCCTATAACCATAATCTTTTTCTATAAGGGGCAGCAAGGGCTTTGCTGTCGTTGCTTAGTGTAGTCCCTATTCCTATGTTCTCCCTTAGTTCGTAATCGGTAGCTATCTGTTTTAAAATAGCCACTTTCAAAGGTTCCGGAAGGGTTTCCGTAGCTGCATTACCATACCCGGCTTTATACTCTACTCTTATAGAAGAAGTAAAAGCCACACCGGAATAATAATGCTTCACTAACTTAATTATAGCGTCCTGGTCCCCTAAAACGTAGAAATCGCTATTGAGTTCCAGTTCTGTTTCTTCGCCCTCCTCATCAATTCTGTAAACTGCATCAATAGAAATAACAGGACCATAAGGTATCTCCATCTCTCCCGGTGACTCGACCCATGTAACATGAAGCGTCTTCTCGGCAAAAGATGAAGCAGTGTATTTCTCTAAAGCCTGACGGGAGCTTTTAATTAAACTCTCAAGAAGGTCATCATCCTGAGTCCCGGTTACTCGACAGTAAGTCTTTGCTTCAGTTAAAGAAACCGGCTCAGTAACTATGTCAGTTATTACCCGTGTCTGTAAGTTTTTCATTATCTCTCTTTGTTCGGTTTCTTTGACCCTTTATACTCGGCACAAAAGCCTCTTAAAGCAAGGGTCTTAAACCTCCTGTCGGGAAGGTCGATAATATCCCCTGCTTTATATATTCCACTCATGCCCTGACAGTCCTTTAAGATTATTACCCTTACATGACCCACCGGAATACCACCTGTTTCCTTTTTCTCAGGGAAGACTCTGATAATAGCCTTCTCGTCAAACTTCTGATTAACTTTTTCGCTAATGATCTCGTCAATAACTATGGGTCTTATCTTCTTTTTCATATTGTATATAAGAAATCTTCCATTTGTTTCAATTCTCTCTCAGTCTGGGCGGTTATCTCAGCGAATCTTTCAAGACACTTTTTAGATGCTGCCTTGTAAACTTCAGGATCGTCCAGTTCTTTAATCCTTTCAACCCACTCATCAGGTCTTTCCGGTGAGGCGTAAATACCCGCATCTCCCAAAGACTCTTTTAATCCAGGAGTCGGAGCAGCTATCACGGGTATCCCTGAAGCCATAGCCTCTACTGCAGTACGTCCGTAGCTCTCATAAAGTGAAGGCATCAGTAAAATTTTAGTTTGAGCATAGACCTTTTTCATATCCGGCCCGTTCTCCATATAAGTAATGTTCTTAATCGGTGCTTTCTCTTGCTTACCGTAAGAACCTTCCACACCTAAAAAATCCCTGTCCGGCATCAACCGAGCTATCGCCTGAAAGGTCAGGCTTCCTTTGCGTTCAAAAAGATTGACGAGGGTGAGCTTAGATCCTCGTTTTACTTTGTAACGCTTCCCATCAACCGGAGGGTGGACCACCGTGCCAGGACAGGGATATTTCATTTCTCTTGTAAACTCACTATTATAAATCACATACCTCTTGATCTGGGGCTTATGGAAAAGAAGTCCAAACCTGTTAGTGTTATGAACCACGAAAACAAAAGGCTTCTTAAAAAGCTCAGCCACGTTTAAAGCCTTCCCACTGCGGTCAAGATGAGAAAGGATAAAATCACATTTTTTGACTTTCTCCCAGGTCCCTCTATACTGATCGTATTCCACGTTGACACCTTCAAAGTTGTAAGGCTTCATACCCGTTATAGGCAGGACGACATCAACCTGATGACCCTGACTGACAAGAAATTTATTCATCTCGTGAACCATCCATTCCGCACCTGCATTATGAAGCGGTGGATATTGGTGTAGCATCTCTAAAATTCTCATAAGCTCTTTTATAATGACTGTTGTTAAAAATGTCATAGTTAACATATTGCCCTACAAAATCGGAAAAGTCCTCTCTCTGGTATGAGATCATCGGGAACGTCATAAAAAACCCCCTTGTCTTGGCTATCTTCCTGTACCACTCGTCAATAATTCTTATGTTAGATCGTGGGTAGTGCAATAAAATATCTTCAATGAACTTCGGACTTATCAGGGTGGCGTGCATCAGCCATGCCCCGTAAACCCTTACAAGGCGGTTCCCGGCCCTTGTAACCGGCTCCCGGAGGTTGGCACCGAGATAAAGAAGGTCGTAAGTCTTTGGAAGCTCCTTTAAGGCTTCGTTAAATACTTCCCTCCAATTTTCTGTTAATTCAAAATCATCTTCAAAGAACATCAGGGGCTTCCCCCGGAAGTGTTTTAACATCTTTAAGAAATCACCCATGTAACCCTTATACTTGTCCTGGTAGTTACACTCCGTAACCCAGTGAGTGACTCTCTTTACTCCTGCCTCCTGAAGGACTTCCTTACATCTGCTCCACCTGTCCTGTCTCTCCCTGAGGCCTATTACGCATATATTAAATTCGTTTAACATATTAAAGAAGGGGGAAGCTCAACCCCCTCCCGTTTTTGTTATGCTGATCCGTTAGCCAGAGCAGCGGCAAAGGTTCCGTAGATAAGAGCTTTCGGACGGTAAACAGCCACGGTGAGCCTTTCGGAAATCCTGAAAGTAACCATACCTTTAACGAAGTTGTCTTCATTGACGTTGGTCATCTCAAGGGTCATCTGTCTGCGGTCAAAAAGCTGTGCGCCTTCCCTTGCACCTACTAAGAAGTCACCGGATGTGATCATCGTACTCTCGTAGATAGGAATACCGTCAAGAACAATAGGCTGAGGCATGAAGATATACGGGTGAATATAATCCCCGTTGTCATTCTTAGCCAGTTTTATCTGAAGGGCATCAGTCGGGTGGATAAGTCCGAAGGTCGGCCTGTACTCGCTTGTCCGAACCTGCTTGGCAGCACTTACCAAAACGTCAAGCCTTGTCACTTTTGAATCAGCCAGCTCATCACTGTAAGCAGTGGCATTGGTCGTAAGACCGGAAAGGTTTATCCCCGTACCGTCACCGTAAAGAAGCTGGTAGTTTTCCTTCAGCTTCAGTTTCGAAGGCAGGCGGGCGTTGATATAACTCGACAGAGCATCAACGTCTTCAAGCATCTCTTCGGAAACAATCACATAAGCGGTGATCTTTCTGACGGTTGCGCTGGCAAGCTTCAGGTCGAAGTCGCTCTGCTTGTACTCACTTCCTTCTGCGGTTACATCAGTCGAATCCGTGAAAGCGTACTCCTGAACGTACTCAACAGCATTACTTGAGGTAGTACCGGGGAGAATGAAGTTCCTTGCCCTATCCTGAGTATCGGGATCATAAATTATACCGGGGATATGCTGAGCCTGAACCACGTTGGTACTCTCAAAACTGTTAGCCTGCGTCATGTCATCAACTTTCAGTTCAATCTCTCCGTAGTTTTTGTTCCTTTTCCAGAAACTCCTGAGTGATCCGTCACCCATCTTCTTTAGTTCCTCAAGAACGTCAGCCGTAGCACCTACGATGCTTTTGCGTGCGGGCTTCTCAACCGGGAGTCTCTGTATCTTCGTGTCCACCCCGTCAAGCTGCTCCTGCATCTTGGTCATCTTCTCTTTGAGATCCGTAAACTCTTTGTATTCCGGCATCTCTTTAAGAATAGCGTCTTTTATCTCTTTTGACGCATTCTTGTACTGCTCGCTGTTGGCGTTAAGCTTCTCGTTTATCTGCTTGCCAAGAGCTTCCAGTTTCTCTTCAAAAACTTTAATCTCGTCCATCTTAAATTTTTAAATGAGTTAATAGCTTAGACATCAGCTTGTCTACATCTATCGGCTCTTTCCTTAAAGTGGACTGCTCCGGCTTTTCTGTTAAGAGTGAAATAGTTAATTGTTTAAGCTGATTAAAATATAGTTCCAACTGCCTTGCCGTGTCGTCAGTGTAATTACCATTTACGGCTGACTGCAAAGCATCCAGTTTCTTTATTAATATCTCCCACGAGTGAGAGTCTTTACCTTCCGTCTTTACTGTAGAGACAAGGGCGTCCATATTGGCACCCCAGGAAACCGTTGACCCTTCCCAAAGTTTTAACTCAACAAGCTTCTGTGTCTCCTCCCTCTCGTCAACTTCCTTTTTTACTATCTGATAGCCTATTGAGTGTTCAGTAAGAACTTTATCCAAGTAGAGCTGAAGGACATCCTTGCCTAAAGCGGTGTCTGAAATCTTACTCTCAAAGTAAAGTCCCGTCTTGTCTTCTTTCAGTACGTGAGGCTTCGCCAGAGGCTTATAGGGGTCGTGCATATAAAGATGCAGGATGCGGGGTTTCTCTGAGTTAGGTCCGTTCTCCTTTAGGGTCTTTCTATAAGCACCCGGAAGGACTATATCCCCGTCAGAGTCTTTATTCCCGAAGATCGAAAAATAACCCGTTACTATCCCCTGAACAGTATCGACATCCTTGATCGAATCACTGACGTCTTTTGTTAAATAAAAGTTTTCCATTTTAATAAATACTAAACGTGATCGCACACCTACAATTTATAACCTCCTCTGCTCCACCTGCCGGGTCACCCGGCTTCTGCATCATACTCATCCCTACTAAAAAGGCTTCATCCATCAGCTTTGGGTTCTGCTGTTCAACAATCAAATGAGTGTCCCGTGTTCTGGAATCGTATGTCGGGATCCAGTATTTCTTTGTCGCACCCGCAGATTTAGCACCCACAAAAGCCCCTTCATTACTCGCTGTCATCACCTCCGTCCGGGCTATCCGTAAAGCCCTCCATTGGTTTATCATTATGCCTCTTTTCTCCAGTTCCTTCCTTATCTGCCTTGCCGTCTCAGTAGCACCCAAACCCATTTCTGCCGTTTCCGTTAAAGTGTTCCTTAGAATCTTCTCAGCTTGTCTTTTTGTCTCGGCAGTCATTGTCTTTATTCTTGATCCGGCTTCCCTTTCTATGTAATCGTTAAATTCATCTTCAAAAGAATATTCTGCCTTCTGTGGTTTTAACCTGTTGTAAGTATCTTTGGCAAACTCAGCCCCCACTTTAGAGTAAATCTTCTTTAAACCTTGTTTAAGCGGTTCTTCCGTTATTGTGTTGAAGATTGTATCTGAATTATAATTGTTTTCATCTATCGTCGAGGCAAAATCCCTGAATTGCTTATTTAGAATCATTCTAATTAAGCGGTGCGCCCAGGCATCATACCGAAGGCGTTTAATTTCTATCTCTTTCCACAGTTTCTTCATCATCAAGCGAAACAAATGAAAGGGGTCTTTTCCCCATAGGCACCCAGCACTCATCCATCAGAGGATTCTCCTCGTCAGAGGCGAAATTCATTAACTCTCTTTTCTCGTTAGGTGTTATCCAATCAGCCCCCGATAGGGCAGTAGTGATCTTCTGTAAATCCTCCTGAAGCTCGGAGATCATCGAGGCATCATAGTCAACGTATATCTTACCTTCGTATCTCTGGTAGATAAAGTTGTTGAAGGCGTCCCGAAATTGGTTGAGTTGAGGGAGGACAGCGTTTGTATATACTGCTGATCCCGCTTCTTTCGTGTTTGAGTATGTTTTGTTGCTGGCATCATTGAATAGTTCTGAAGGTACATGAAAGATATTACAGATCGTTCTCAGGTCCATCATATCACTTTCTATGATATTCAGGTCCACGGGCGACATCCCCATCTGCTGCCACTTCAAACGGGCAGATGTTACCATTGTCTTGCCCCTATTGGAGGCTCCCCCGTATTTCTTGTTAACGGCTTTCTCTAACTGCTCCGCTTGTTCAGGTGTCATCGAAACTACTCCATCGGGCTCCTCACTTAAAACACCAAAGGCCCCCTGGTTCTGGAAGGCCGAGACGGATGAGTCGTAAGATGAGTTACTTTTCGTAATTACCCTTTTGCCGGCTCTGATAGGAGAAAGCCCATAAAGAAAGGCCCCGTTGAAATATTCCGGTGTCCAGTATTTCAGATGTAAAACCTGCTCCGGGGGGAGGATTCTTTCAGAAGTGAGATATTGATAACCCTTTACGGGCTGAGACATATCCCCGGCAACGGGTTTAATTATCTGTGAAGGGATCCCCCAGAGTTCTTTGATAAGTCCGGCATTAACTCCCCCTGAGGGACCTATGCAATGAATATAAGAGTTACCCGTTACTAACTTAAATCCTACCACCTGCTCAAAGAAGTCAGCCCAGCCCTGTAAGAGATTAGGTCTAATGAATAACTCACTCAGTTCATGGTCTTCGATAGCCACCATCGCCTTCTTCCTTATCATACGGGCGTTGATGTCTATTTTACTTGAAGACTTATAAAGTTGCAGTGATTTCTCGTTCTTGACCTCGTACACCCCCCACGGGATTGATCCGGCTTTCTGAGCAATAAAGCTGACAACCGAATAAACAATAGGATTAAATAAGTAACCGGTATTTATATAAGACTCTACATTGTCGGGCGGATAAACGGGACGATTCCTTACACTCTCAAGAATCTTGTTGTTTACCTCCGTCCCCACAGAAATACGCAAATCCCTCTCTAACTTAGTTAAATAGGATTTAAAAAACCGATCAAACAGACCCATTTATCAGAACCATGTATGGATATTATCTCACTTATGCAAAATTACTCATAAATCACGCCTTATTTAGAATGAATCCAAATAAGTTATTAACAAATTTACCTTAGAATAAAATTATTTTTCCCTTTACCCATAAGGTCGGTAATGGCATATACAAGGGCGTCAATCCTTCCGGGGGATTCTTTGGCTTCTCTTGAGTCCCATGACGTCATCTGATCCTCTAATTTATCCAATCGTCCAAAGTGATGAACAAAGCCCCTTTCGTAAAGTCCAACAACAGGCTCAGCTCTGGCGAACTTGTTCTTTTTGGCAACTACATCAATTACCCGTACTGTTTTGTCTATGTTATGTATAACAGCCTTTACCATGTCCCAGCCCTGGTTAGTCTCGGCTACAATATGATTGCCTTCCCACTTATATAAGTTCCTTATTCCATAGGTAGCCCATTGATTAGGACTCATTATCCCTGAGACGTCATCTAAGACGTAGTAATGGTTATTAAAGTCAATACCTGCTGTTACTATCCCTGCCTCGTCAGAGGACTGCGTGGATGTTCCTGAAGGGTCAATGGCTGTTACTATCGTTTTCAGTTCCGGTAGCTCCTGAACCCTGTACTTGTCTATTATGTCGTAGGTCCACAGTGCCCCTTCTATGTCATCCATAAACTCCCCATAGCGAAACCTTTTCTGCTGTCGGTGGGAAAGAGTATTTAAAACCGAGTCGATATAGTCCTCTGGTAAGTTCTCAAGGTTATCATCCGGGTTCATCCTCATGTGTGAGTAATACTTCCCGTCTAATGGTTCATTACTGTCGGGGTTGACGTGCTGAATAAACAGCTTATAAGTCCAGTGCTGAGTAGAGGGAGGGTTACAGTCGCAATAAATTCTATTGACCAAATCAGTCTTCTGTGCCAAGCGAGTAAGAAGGATGGAATAACTCTGATAGCTTACCTGAGAGGCTTCATTGATAAAGATAGTCGAATACTCGTTACCTAATACCTTCTCTGTTCTGTCCTTGTCATCAAGCCCTCCTAACCATATCTGTGAGCCGTTATTAAGTTCAATGAACCAGTCGCTTTTATTTGTGCTGTATTTTAAATCAGGGAAGCATAGCTTTATGACCTTCGGGATAGTATCATTCCATAATGACTGTTTTGCGTGGTTGAATGCGAACCTCACACATAAGTGCCTGGAATCCGGCACTCGTAAGGCTCTCGCAAATATAGAGGCAATAATAATAAACGATTTACCGGAACGACTACCCCCATAAAGCAGAGTGTATTTGGCTGGCTGTTTTAATAGGTCAAGGGCTTCACGTTGCTTCTTTGTAAGAACAAAACTCATACTCCATCAAATGACTTGTCAAGGTAAACAATAGTGTTCCCTGAGTGCTGTACCTTTTGTGAATCAGCCCACCCAAACCTGTTCTTCATCTGCATATACCAGCCGGTGTAATTAAACTCCTTATTGGTCATATTTTCCCTTCCTTGCTTCAGCCACCAGGACTCACAGAGCTTTCTTCCCTTTTTTATGGTTCGTGAAAACTCGTCATCTTCTTCCAATAATCTTTCCCAAAGATCATCAGAAAACGTATTAACATCTGTTCTTATATCAGCAAGAAGAACTCTTACCTCAACATCAGACCCACCTTGTGAATATAAATCCAACACAGCCTCTTGCCATCCCTTCTGAAGTACATCAGTCTTTATTTTCGGCCTTGCCATATCCCCTCCTAATTATGTACGAATAAAATTCCTTTTATCTTAATAGTCCTTAGCCCTTTCTCCTGACAGTATCGCATACACTCGACAGCGTATATGCCATCAGCTTCAAATTTCGTGCTGTTAAATCCTACCTTTTTAGCTACCGAAGCCCTTACTGCAAAAGCTCCCATGTCGATATGATTAATCGCCAGTTCAGTTCTTAAAACTTCGTAAGAATAATAGTTATGAAGCATATCACAGTAAACTATACCCACCGTTTTAGTTGTTGCACTCAAAACCCTTTCGACAAAGTGAGGCACGTAGTAGTTATCATCATTGGTTAGTAGAATAAAGTCATCGTCTTTACACCCTAACCTGTCTAACATCTGTTTTCTGTTTGGATGACCGTACTCGCCTTTTCTCTTTGCAGAGTTGTAAAAGAAGATTCTTTTGTCATCCATCTTCGGCGGATCCTGAGTTATTAAATCTAAATCCCCACTTGGATAAGAACCATCATGACAAACATGAAGCTCCCAGTTAGGATTAGTCTGTACCCTAAAAGAGTCACAGAGTAGCCTTAATGCTATCGGACGTCTGTATGAGACTGCTATTATTTTTAAAATTCCCATTTGCCTTCTATTTCTTCTCTGCCCTCTTTTCTTAACTGCTCCCTGGTGCCTCCGAAGTCGTGGATGATATACTCAGCGGGTTGAGACTTCCAGTTGGCTCCTATGCCGTTGGTGTGACCCGTAAGACCGGGGAAGTTTATTAACTTGTAACTTTGCTTCTTTAAATGTAGGTCCAACATAGCTTTATAAGCCGGTGCCCCGTGATGAACAAAAGGCGGATGTTTATAAAACTCTTCCACATTTATTAAAGCGAAATAAGGATGAAGGTATTTAACCGGAGTCTTATGATAGGCCCATGTCCCGAAGTCGTACCCGTCCTTCCCTACCTCAGTAATCCATCCTACCCCGTAGTTGTTGCCGATTAAACTAAACATCTCTTTTACCGGACTCTTTATCATTTCAGTGTCGGAGTCCATAATTAAAACGTAAGGGGTAGTTGATTTAGATATTGCAAAATTCAATCCTTTGGCGTGACCTATGTTTTTGTTCGCCCTGTAAACTGTTGTTTCCTCACAGCAAATAGTATTTAATACTTTCTGACAGGCGTTTCCTTTGTCTGAGCAATCGACAATAATCATCTTCATCAGAGAATGATACTTCCTAAAGGCTTTATACATCCTCTGAATCAGAAGCGGAGTATTACACACTACCGTTATAGCTGTTATGTCCCTAAACATTGTTCCTTTAGTTGAGTCCTTATATCCGGGGGGTAATCAAAAGCCCCTTTATAAATTGTGTTAAGCGTCCTGTCCACTTTAACAGGTGCCTCCACATCGGTTATCTTAATATCCAACCCATAGACTTTAGCAATATCTCTCACAAGTTCTGCTTTAGTTACCGGGGAAGAAAAGTAATGCCTTAAACCATACCACTTTTCACCTTTTATAATCTTCCCTATCTCTTTTGCGAGCTGATGACAGGTAACTCCGTTCCAAAAATGATTAGTATAACCGTTTATCTCTTTCTGGCCTTTTACCCACTCCAATAGTGAGCCTTTAAAATCACCCTCACCGATTACTGATGTTCTTATGACCATACATCCCTCTGGTTCTCCTGCGAGCTTCGTTATTCCATACATATCTTCTGGGTCTGGTGTGTCTGTTTCTAAATAATCGCCTTTCTTCCCTGAAAAGACACAATCTGTTGATATATGAATAAAGTTTATCTTTCTCTGACTTGAATAGTCCTGAAGTAAACGAGGGAAGACCGAGTTAACCCTTATCGCTTTAACGTCATCACCGGGGGACATCTTTTGTTTAATAAGTCCTGCACAGTTAACTATCACGTCATTCGTATAAAGACCTCCGTGAATGTCGATAAAATTCGATATTTTCGTCATGTCACATTCACTGACGTCTAAGTCTTTTCTTGTGACCTCGATAGTATCGTAGTTTTTTAAGTAGTTACTTACATACCTCCCTAACATACCACCCGAACCGAAAATGCAGACTCTCATTTCTTGTATTTCTCCCCCTCGTTAAAATGATAAATAATACTATCGTTGCTCGTTATGTGTTTTATTCCAAGTTCTGAAAGTCTTAAATAAAACCACGTATCACCTGTTAGTCTGATGTTCATATAGTCCCCTGCGTGTAAGTTACCTTCAGGAAAATAACCGACCTTCGCTATGTTCTCTTTGTGGATCATAGCCGGGAAAAAAGCGTTTCCTATACTCACAGAGTCTTTTGAATTATTTCTTACCCATTTCTGAAACCCGGCCTCATTATATGATTCTATTCCTGTCCCGAAGTTCACAACTTCGCAGACCGAATGATTGATAGGATTCGGGAAAGGCGTAGGCTGTACTATTCTTGGAGACACAACTGTTTCCTTTGTTAACCTTTTTAAGAGATTCGGCAGCCAATTAGGAGAAAAAGCATTATCTGAGTTGACCCAAACAATAACCTCGTTTTGTGCTTTTCGTATTCCGAAGTTATATCCCATATAGACCCTTCCGCAATACTCAGGATAAGCAAAGCCTTTTTCAAAGCGTTCTTCTTCCGAGTAATGAGGGTTGTCTAAAACATAATGAGGGTAGTTATTCTCTTTTAAAAAGTTCTTTACTTCATCCGTGGCGTCATTGGCAATGAAATAAAACTCATGCTCCTCAGGGGTGTATTTCCTTAAACCTTCGTAAAGGAATTTACAGTAATGAACCGACTGATAAATCAGAGCTATGATTGTTACCTTTTCCATATTCCTAAAAAGATATGTCTAAGTTAGTTGCCAAGATACTCCTCCCATAATTTCTTACAAGTGTTCCTGTCCCACTGTCTCTCAAAGATTACATCCCTCGGATTCTCCCCGGCTTCGAAGTCTTTTTCTATGTTTAATATCTTCCTTTGAGGCAGATTACAGCTCATCCCTTCATACTCGACAATGTAGTAAGGTCTTAAAATAGAAGCCGAGAGTTGAAAATCTGCACAGTTCATTAGTTCTGCTATCTGTGTCTGTGGGACTTTGAAATACTGTTTACTCTCAAGATTCAAATAACCTGTTTCATTATACCAGACAATTACCCAAAAGATTTCAGGATTCTCTAAAGCGTACTTCTGTACGTTCTGCATTCCCTTCATCGGATGCGTAGAACCACACCAAAAACCCACTTCTTTATCCTGAGGGATGCCGTATTTATCCCTCATCTGCTCTTTGTCCATCGGCTTGAAAAGGTCCGTATCGACTCCGATAGGTATAATATCCACTTTTCCGTAAGGCTCATAGTAAGGCCGGGAAAACTCCGAAGTAATCAATATTCGATCACAAGATGCCGCACAGCTATAAGCAGCTTTTATAAATCCGTCCCACTCGGTAGTATTAAAGACTCTTTTAAGTTCAGGTAAAAGCTCCCAGCAGAGAGCAATAGACCTTCCGGGTTTGGCGTTAATGGGTCCTTTGGTTGAGTATCTTAATACCCAATCTTCAGGATTGAATTTAGAAGGTAGATCATGCGAAGACTGAAAGTTCCTTTCAAACCACTCCCAGAAGGTGTCAACACCCTCCACTTTGTAAACCATCGGACTAAGAAAAATCATAATCTAACCCGTCTTTAATATTTTTTGCCATTGATGAGTATTCCCATGCTCCGTATCTTCCCAAAATGTCTATGTCCAGTTTTTTAAGCCACTCCCTACAGTTTTCAATTATCTCATGGGTTTCTTTGGTGAAGATCACATAAGCCGGATCCACCACCCAGGACCTTTGACCGACTATAACATCCTTTTCTTTAATTATCCCGACTTTTTTAAGCCAGCCGATTATTTCTTTCATATCAGGTTCAGCATCCTTTACCTCAATAAGTAATCCGTAACCATAAGGCGGGGCAGAGTAAGGATCGAACTCTGTCATAAAGGTTACTTTGTTAAAAGGGATCTCAGGATTTGAGTAATACCTGTAATGGCCCAGATCCGGCCTTTCGCCCACTACCGAAATAGCCACAGAAGAAAGCCGGGTCCACTTTAATCTCCTTACTTCGCTTTTTAGTTTATGAGAACCACAAAGACCAATTAACTGAGGAAGCGGGATAGTAGAAAGTAATTTATCGAACTTAAAGAAATCAGTCTCCCCTCTTTCTTTGAAAATAAACTCATGGTCCCCTATCCAAACAACCTCGGATCCTCTTTTTACAGTACATTTAGTTGATAAGACTTCTGCTATATGACCTATGCCGTTTTTCTTTGGGTAATAGCCGATATTGTTAAACTCTCCCTCCTGAGGTTCAAAGATTCCTTTTAGAACGTCTTTTAAATCCGGTTTGTCAATGTTCCAGACTTGTCCCGGAGAAACCATTTCATCTAAGGGATATTTCCAACTCTTCTCGTTATAAGGGAAGAAAAACTTCTCACATATTGTCTTCCCAAATGAAGCAAGTAAAAAGTCTTTATAAGTCTTTACCTCTTTAGGGGAGTTAACAAAGTCGCAAACCGATTCAATTATGTCTTCTTTTTTAAGCCCGTTAAGATTCAGTTGAAACGGGTATCTTAAAACCTCTTCTCCCGTATCTACAAAAACATTAAGCTTTGTTTTCCTTAATTCTAAAAGAGGGACGATCTCTCTTTCGATCTCTGGAGTTATGGGAAGGAAGTGAACCGTATTATCAAAACGAAAACCATCGAAGCTAAAAGATCTTGCCACCCCTCCTACCTCGTGAGATTTCTCAAATATGACTGCATCGCTTTTCATCCCTGCGGCAAGACCTGTTATCCCGGCTCCTATTATTACGTTCATAAGTCAGGAGTTATTAAGTGTTCAGCCTTGTATCCTCTGATGTTCTCATAAATAGTTTTATTCCGGTTTATCAGTTCAGAATTATTTAGTTTATTAGAATAGTGCCACTGATGGAAAACATAAGGATTATCAATAATTTCTATTTTTAAACCGAGTTCTTTTATCTGCCGGACGAAATGAGAGTCATCATATCCTATCCCATTGGCAAAGCGCTCATCGAAGCCGTTAAGTCTTCTTAAATTATTCGCTGTGATAGCTGAGCAAAAATGATAACCTACCGGACGGAATTTGGAATGATTATACCAAGCACACTGACCATCAAAAGAAGCCCCTTCGTCCCACAAGATAACCGGAGGCAAGGGAGATTTTTCACTTAAAGAATAACACCCGAAAGAAAGATAATTGCTCTCGGTTAAATGTTTCTCAGCGTAACCTATTATATCTCCGTTGTGGTAGCACTCTCCGTTCTGAATGATGATAATATCCGGGTCGTGTTTTAAGGCTTCTTTAAAAGCTCTATTATAAGCTATCCCTGAGTTAAAATAATCTTTAGGGTCTGGATCCTTGTCGATGAATACTAAAAAATCCTTATCGTAGTATCTTTCAAAAGACTCTAACGTCTTGCCGAGTTGCTCCTCTCTGTTATATGCCGTCATCACTATCGCTGTTCTCATAGGAATCGGGCTTTATGGGACGAGCTATTGTTCGCTGTTCGGTAGTAATACTGCTCATCCTCTGGTAATTCTTCGATACTCGTATAGTACCAGGGAAGATGCTTGCAGGTATAAGGCCGGTTGGTTCTTATCGCTACATGAGAATAAGGCCCAATAGGATAGCGGTACATCGCAAAAGTAGTATCAGTGATTGCTCTGAAATAAAGTTCATCCAAAGGATCTTCCCACATAGGTTTTTCTGGCCCGTTCTTAATATAAATTCCCTCCTCTGTGTCGGGTAGGTCGTTTATCTCAAGACTCAACCCGCATTTTTCAGCCCAGGGATATTTATTTAACCCTTCGTGCATCACTTCTACAAAGTCATCCGGTACTCCCGTAAGGTCCAGGTCGGGATCTGAATAAATAAATCTCTCTCTTATTCCGAGTTTTTTAAGCAAAGGATATTGCCATAAAACCGTATGACCATAATTGGTCGGAAGCCTTAAAACCTCGTAAGGGGTGTAGTTGTAGTAATCAATAAGCGGAGGATAGTTAGAGGCGTTATCAATAAAAACAGGCTCGCACCCTCTCCCTGCAACCCAATCAGCCATCTTAACCGGGAGTGTAAGCCTGTTATATACGATTATTAAACACTTCATCTGAATCCTTTTACCTTAAAAACACCCTGTAACTTCATTATCTCTGCCGGCTGATGCCAACTCTCATTCTCTCCACAAGCCCAACCTATTGTGACATTCCCCGGCCTTAATAAGAATCCGTTTACTATTCTTACCGTACCGGGGTCAGTCTTGAGAACTACAGAATCCCAAAAGGAAAAATCCGTTTTAAATTTCTTAACTTTCACATCAAAAAACTACCACTTAGCCGGCTCACTATCCGTATCAGCGGAATAACTAATCCATATTGCTCCATCAATTATAATATTAGAAGCAACGCCATACCATGAAAAGATACCCAAAGTTATAGCCACAACCTTATCGCCCTTAGTCCAAGTGTATTTAGGTTCAGGGAACATAGATTGCCAATTATGCTTGGTATAAACATAACTACATACACACCCTAACAGATAAAGTATAACAGTAAAGATGGTTTTTAATATTTTTCTTCTCATAATATTTCACTTTCACATCTCGCCTGTCTCACTTCAGGCAACCGCAATTTAACAAATCTTATTCTTATTTAGTCTAAATTAAGATAAGACTTATTAACAATTTTATGTCCTAAAAACCTTATTTTTCATCAGCCGGAAATTGATAACCTCAAAATAGCCTCGCCTTGCCTTGCCATGCCGCGCCTTGCCCTGCCGTGGCTAGCCGCGCCGATTTTTTACCGTCCGCCAGAACGGTTACTTTCTTTTACAAGGCTCAAAACTTCTTATTTTATCAATGTCAATTTTGTGTATCACTTTCTTGCTGTCTGTCTCTAAAAGCCTGACATATACATCGGTTACTTCTATTATCTCTCCGGGAATTACATACCCCCAATCCATGTATTGAGGTTCATCCTTGATAGAACACTCCCTGTTAAACCTTTTTGTGAAGGACATATATCCGAATCTCCTTCTTTCATAGAAATAAAATTATTATTTGAAATTCAAAGTCTGCTTTCATGTTATTTCCTTATTTTGTAGGTTATGTCTACTTTTGGTAGATATATTAGCAGTTATGGGCAATTGAAATCCGCCAACGCTCTTTTTAAAAAGCAAAAAGAAAATGGCGAAATCCAGGACAACGGAAGGGCTATCGCCCATCCGTGACACTTAACTAATGAGCCACTGTTTTTTATAAGTATATAAAAATAATGGCTCATGACTATATATCCCTTAATGAATCAAGATAACTAAGAAGTAGCTTTCTATATTTGGGGGTAAGCCAATCTTTAAATGCACCCTCAAAATAAACAAAGCCATAATCAGTCAGCGGCAGATAACTTGACATTGCATCATCGTCTATAAGCACCTTGCCATTATGCCATTTTTCAAGTGTTATCACATGGTTGCTATTATACCATAGACGAAATATGTCTGGATTTTCTGACCATTGATCTAAAGCTCTTGTTAAACAGTTAGCCTTCTTTTTCATATCGTTTTTTTATTAATGTTCGTATACTATTTTCTGCTGTTCTTGTAGACTTATACAATCCTGCTAAAACAAGCATATTACACGCCTCATTAAAACAGTGTCGGTATAATGTTACTTTATCAATCTTAGGTTTAATTATCTTTAGTTTCATAACTTTTGCATTCGCAACGCCATTTTCATTTTACTTTTTAAAAGCCACCGCAAACAAACTGACCATAACTACGTGCATATGTAAGCCGTAAGAACCGGCCTCCACATACACCTGTCCGTTGTGTGCAATTTACCAACGCAACCGTAACTCATCTTCTTCTCCCGTCATATAAATTATCACTTCTCTGTCTGATGTAACTATTTTGAAGTCGTATCTATTATACTTTTTTCGCATTTGGCGAAGGAACTTTGCTATTTTAAACCATTTGAACATAATAAAAACTGCACACAACACTGTATAAAATCAAGTGGGGTTATGTGCTAATTTTGACCACTTCGGCTCTTTATTTAGTTTTGTGCAAGTCGGAACGTGTTTGCCGTTCAGTCCCACCTGCTTTTATACTTTTACGTTACGCCTCAACGCACACACAAACCTCAACACGGCGAACGCACTGTCCATTATGCCACTTATCTGAGATAAGATGTCATAATTACCCGCATCCCTTCTGTCAAGGCGTAACTGGCTGATATGATTAATTAAAAGCTCCATCGCTCGACGGCTGTTAATCAGCCGATTTGATAAGTTCTTCCAAATTGAAAACATATAATGAATAAATACTTCTTTGTTCCTCAAATTCTTTTAATTCCTTCCTTTTCTCGTCAATGGTTCTCTGCACGATATTCATGCCGGCCTTATATTCCTTGATGCCATAATTAATGGCCTCTAACTCAGTTTTAAACCAAGTATTTTCATACATTAAATCGCCATCTATTGTAACATTAGGCCATCCATATTTATCGGTAAATGACTTAACAACCTTGCCATCCCGAACAGTGAATATTGGTAACGGATTCTCAATTTCATCATGTTCCTCAATTATGTTCTTGATTTCCCCACTATCAATAAGTTTTTGTAGATTATCCCAGATAAAAAGCAATTCATTATGCTTAATAGAACTTCGCCCTTCGTTCCAAGTATCAAGAGCATATCTGAGTTTCAATGTTTTCTTATCAACCCTTATCAGGTCATGACACAACGCAGACCCCACGGCAATATAATCATCGTTATTATTGATGATATATTTCGTATCATTTAGTATTTTCCTTAATAATCTTGCTTTCATATAATTAAAATTTAAGAATCCTCCGCTTCGCTTTAACTAATCATATCAGCAGAACGTTAGTAACAATACTATGTCAGAGCTTCGATTAAAATATCTGCATGACATTTGGAAGAAAGAGAACAAAAACAAGCTAAGTTTTTACCTCTTAATTCTTCAATATCGTTTTCTTTAAACTTATCCGACCAGTATTGTAAATCAACATCTTTAAATTGTGTTCCTTTTAAAATATGCCTATAAAGATGTAATACATCATCAATATCTCCCTGGTTATAATAAACCCACGGGTCTAATATTTTTCTCCTGTAACTGGCATTTATATAAATCATATCGCCTTCCAGTTTTATAGGGTTTCCCCATTTAGTTGGCCTACCAACATAAATCGTATTTTCTGGCATCTTCCATCCTTTTGTTCTCTTTCTTTGTACTCTTTTCATTTTCAGTGGTATTTGTCCGTACTGTTACTAACAAAGTGTAGCCACAATAGGCGGACAGTTATTACTAAATTTATAGGTCGGTGCATTAGCCTACTGATGGCTACACTCGACCGTTAGCGGTCATTATCTCTGCTAACAGGTTTTATCTTTCCGTCTCGCATGGCGGTTGCTGCTTCTATAAGCCCTCTTTTATAAGCATTTTCAGAAGCGGTATTTATCCGACTTTTGGGTTGCATATCAATGATTACTCTTTTTAACGCCCACGCCTGAATATCCTCGTCCGTCACATATTGATTTTCCCGTTCAAAGGATTCGACTATCTTGGACTCTCTTAGTTTGGATTCGTGATATGCTTGCATGGCTTCTCTTATGCTTTGAAGTAAAAAACCATTAATGGTTTCATTTTTTGCACAGTATTCAAGATTGGCTTTATTAATAATCAGTTTTTCTCTGATTATTTTGTCGATTAGTGTTTCTTTATCTGTCATGGCTTTACTTGTTTTGTGATAATCCATTGTGTTCTTTCTTCGTCTGTTGTTTTTTCAATGAAGTTTATAACACAATCTTCATCAACGTTTGCAAAATCTTGCATATATAGTAGCATAAATTCTGTAGATTTATCATTATCATCACAGAATTGCCAAGCTTCAAAAAGTTTTTGTTTTGTAATTGCTTTCATTTTCTTAATTGTTTCGTTTTATTATTTCATCTCGCATGCAATTCATGCCGTCTCTAAAGTGTCTGTATGCTTCCGGGTCTGCTTCGGGTTCTCCTTCTTCGCCTCCTTCAAACATACAATAATCATAAGCTGTTGTATTTATTTCATCATCGCTCGGCACATCCAAAGGGAGGGCAAGGATTTCATCGGCAATATTTTCAGGACTTGCTAAATTGATTAATGCTTTGTGTTCAGATTCTTGTCCAAAAAAATACCAAGACTCAATATCCTTATATTTCTCAAGTATCTCAATTATCTGTTCTCTTTTCATAGCCCTAATTCAGTTTTAAGTTGTTTAATATCTTCTCGTTTTTTATTTATATATCTGGAAATTATATCCCCAGCTGAGTCGCTATCTTGGTTATGTGTCACGCCTAAAAATTCATAATTAGGTTCATGTAATACATCTATTAGTTGATCTTGTACTCTAACTAATTGATTTAACTTATCTGTCTGTTCAGAGGCGTATTCATACATAGCCTCAACTATTGCAGTACTCTCCACCCCCGAAAAAGCGGCTGCGTGTTTGACCGCATATTTCTTAAGAATTTCAAGTAATGGAATCGTGCTTATCTGTTTCATGATGCTATCTTGTCAATCTGTGATAAATAAATCATCTGCTTGGATTCCTGCTCCTGAAGCACCTTCCAGATTCTGTCAACCTGAATCCGAATAGTCCTGTCGGTTTCGATAAGATTGTTAATTACCTTCCTGGAATGGTTAGCCGTGGAATGGTCAAGGCTGAAAAAGTCGCTGCTCTCAGCATGGGTGAAGCGATGCAAAAGTGCAAAGTACATTACCATCTGCCGTGTCTCGCAGATATACCTCTTTCGGGTTTTTTGGTGAAGCTCCAAAGGATTAATCCCCCTTACCTCACAAACTGCTTTTTCTAATAGTTCAATAGGTTTCATGTCAAAATGATTATAGTTAACATTAAGCCCCAGAAGATTATCCTCACCAAGCGGGCGAAGCCTTCCGGGTTGTACTCGTTGTAGTATTCAAAATCTGGTCTCATGGTATTATGATTTAAAAAGGTGCTTGCTCATTAGTAAATTCAAATTCATTTTTTTCATAGAAATTTATCAGGGCAGGTTTTTCTTTCTCTAATGGATTATTATTCTCGTCCTGCCCTTCCATTTCATAGTATCTCATAGATGATCTTTTGAACCTCATCTGAACCGTTCCAGGAGTCCCGCATAGCTTCTGTTTTTTTATCTTTTGGCTGGTAAATTCTACATCCCGTCTTTCGTAATCAGATGAATAGTAAGGACGATAGGTACAAAGAACATTATCGCACTTATTGCTCCACATTGCGCCTCCGGCTAAATCATATACATTAGGCTTCTCATAATCACCGTTACCGTTTTTAGACAACCCCCCCCTGGGGTGTGCGATGATTATCATAAATATTTGATATTGTTGTGCAAGTCTCTTTTGCTGACTTAAAAATGCGCTTAGATATAAATCTTCCCTACCTCCGCTTTTCTTAATGTCATTATCAAGTTGGTTGTAAGGGTCTATTATACACCCGTCAACTTTATGCTTTTGAATAACCTCAACAAACCTTGCATTTATGTATTCTGGTGTAGGACTTTCGTTTTCAGGATATATGTAGAAAAAATGATCCTTTATAAAATCCATCCCTTTAATGTAATTCTCCTCTGACATTTGATTATTAAATCCATATTGCGTATTCTCTCCGATATACATATGGATCAGGTCATCATAAAAATCATCAGGAGGGTCTTGCTCTGGGGAGAAAAAAGCAAATTTATAATTATCAAATACGGCTTTCATTAAACACAATTGCATTATCATTGTGCTTTTCCCCTGGTTCATTATACCATGCATCAGGGTAAGTTCGCCCCTTTTCCAACGGAAATGATCATCTATCTTTTTGAAATGAGTTGTCTCGCCTTGCGCCCTTCCCGTTTTGAAACTTAATAACATTGAGTCCCGGACGTTATCCAAATAAATTACATCAGACAAGGGAAGCGTAATGTCGATAGCTTCATACGTCAATTCCTTTTTACTTACCGTTTCAATCGGCTTACCCTCTTTAGTGAAGTGTGCGGAACAGGCAGTAGAGGCATAGTTTTTATAAACTCTATCAGCAATAAAATGAAAATCTTTGGGGTCAACCTTCCCCGCCATGCTGACATATTTGAAAGTGATAAGTTGTTTTGCAACGCTTAAAGGAATCCCAAACCGGTTACAGGCAGCGAATATTTTAACCAGGAATTTATGTTTATTTCCATCCTGATAGTATTCTCCTTTTGAGCTTAACCAAGTTTCGATATTGGAAAGAATAATATCATAATCGTATATGGTTTCATTTGTCGTAATTGTCCGCTTTATTATCTGCTCCTCCTTCAGAGTAATAAATAAATCTGAATCAGGATTATAATAAATATCCGGATCGTAACTTTCAAAACAGATACGGGATACATCTTTAAACTCATCAAGTTTTTCATCACTGTAATAATCTGTTAATGCGGCAGCACTTAAAGCATGGGTTTTTACGTCATCCGGTATCTTTACAACTAACTTTAAACCATCCCCGGAAGGTGAAATGAAAAGCAAAAATGTATATCTGTCTTTAATCAACCTTGCTTTCAGCTCCGTCAGCCTGTTTCCTAAATGATCAAAGTCAATTGCTATTAAGCCCGAATGTTTTATTAGTGCTTTATCCTCCCGCTTTTTGAATGTACCCGAAAAGCATATTGAAGGCAGTAAGGTTTTTATCCTTTTCTTCTCTTTTAAATCCTCACATGAGCGTAATTGATTGATAAGAATCGCAGACCTTCCTCCTTTAATACGTTGAACAGCCTTTTCAATGGTTATGAAATAAGGCTTGTCAACCGTCTTTGCATTCTGGAATATGGTTACTGTTTGCATGATACTAAGTAATTTCCGGGACGGAAGTCATCAGTACGATGATCCCATATTAACCGGGAGTTAAAGACAATCCTTAAATATTCCTTATCATTGTGGTGTCTGTATTTCTGAAGCTCACCGATACTGAATTGACCTAAAAAAGTATTTACATTATGCTGTAATGCCAATGATCCGCTTTCAAATACATTATGAGGATGCATTAACATACCTTCAGCAAGACACTTCCCGCTTATCTGAGGATATGTTAAAACCATGAGCTTACCATAACCATTAAATGATTTCTCAGAATAACCGTTAGCCTGGTGAAGCCATTGACCAAGTGAAGATCCTGTCTTCTTATCATCAGTCTTAATTTCAATGCCAATAGGATATAATTTCTGAAGGTCTGTTTTATGAATAAGAACAATATCAATCCGACTCTTTTTGTCTTTTGACCAAACTTCTAATTCAACTTCAAAATACCTGGACATAAAATCGGCTATCTTAGTTTGTAATTCTTTTTCACTAATTGATTGCATCTTCATGGATTTTCGTTCCCCACCCCTCATGATCATACGCCTCTTTGGGAACACAACTATTCCCATTAGCTACACCGAACTCGTCATTAAAGTTCTTATCGGATAAATACGTTCTGGCTTTTTTACAATATTTCTTATCCCGGAGAGAATTGAAATATGGAAGAATGTTTGCAACTGCTTTCTGCTTTTCGGAATCAGTTAGCTTATCCCAATACTTAATTGTTGCTTCCTTGTCTGTCTTTGTTAGTCCTGTTGCATTATGATATGAATCCCAGAAAATGAGAAAATCATCATATATATTATTCTTTATTTCTTTTCCTTTCTTTTCCTTTCCTTTGCTTGCTTTTGCTTGCTTTTGCTTAGCAAATGCTCCCGCCTTACCTGCAATGCTCCGAATCTCAGATAGTTTAGCTCTCTCCTGAATGTTATGTAAAACCCTATTAGACCAGAAAAAATCAGCATCTTTATAGAGTAATTCACATGGGTCAATACAATAGTCTATAATTGCTTTAATTTGCTCAGCATTTGCCAGCATTTGCTTAGCAATTGCTAAAAAGACATACTGCTTAAAAGGTAGTTTGTGGTTTTGATCCGAATGAAGCATTTCAACAACTCGCCAGAATATTCCATATCCTGATGCTCCAAATTCCCCTATAAGAGCCTGAATTTTCGGATCGCTGGTTGGCTCATAATCGTGAGGGAAGTAATAAGTGTCCTTCGTGCGCATAACTTATTGGTATTGGTAAAATAAAGAAGGGGAGTCGTTGCGCACCAGACCAATGCAAGGCATTGATAGGACTTCCGGACTTGCACCGGAACGCTCCCCCCTAACTCTTTTGCTATCACTAAAGTCCTTGCCATAAAAAAAAGGTCTAATGCGCATTACAAAGATAGCAAATATTTTTCCGTTTACACTCATTCCGGGAAGGAATTATTAACAAATTGATGCCCTTCCACGCACTCATAATTCCCCGGTTCCGGCGTATCGTATTTCCCGAAGTGAACAAGTATATAGTCGATGTAGGAATCGAAGTATTCCCCGGCCAGGAAGTAGTCGAAATGATGAACTACCTTGTAAACCTCGGTTGTTCCGCACTCCGGGCAAGTGAAGGTGTTTTGTGGTTTAGGTATCATAGTTCTTCTCCTGTTAAAGCGTAATAGAGGTTCTGAAGCTGATGGAGATACAAAATCCTTGTTAAGTCTTCGTATGAACCTATGTCAAATTGCCACATCTGAAGTAACCTATCAAACTTGAATTTCATAAGTCCTGAAAAGTGGGCGCAATGAACACCCTTACAGTAATGTTTCCCATCCTTTATAAATCCAAATTTTTTTAACCATATTTTATCAAGTGTAATAGGCTCAAATATTTCGTCAATAGGTGGGTCGTTATATGCCCCATCTGCCCTATGGTATAATTCATAAAGGTCGGAAAGCTCACACATAATGGGACCTCCAAATTTTACAGATTTGTACAAATTCCCAATTCTTAATTCTGATGCTTTCATGGTTAATCTTCTTTAAATTGAATATTTCTACACAGCTTAATAACACCAACTTCGTCACCTATTTCATCACTATGTAAATGAAGCGAACCATCACCGATAAGTATTTCATTTTCCAGCCAAAGCCTTGTATCTTCGTCATTAGGATATAGTTCATCATCCAAAAGAACCGTTATTGTCATTTTAAATTTCATTTCTCAGTTCTTTAAGTTTCTCAGCGAAAAGTTCAAGTTCGGGAAGGTGTTTTTCCTTAAATTCTGCATAGCTTAGAATCCTCTCAAGGATTTCTATTTGCTTATCTTTCTTTGTCATTATCGGGCTTTTTTGATTGTCTTATTTCATTAGCCAGTTCTCTTATTTCGGTTCTGATGTCAGCTGCAAAAACGTACATAGCTGTTAGTATAATTATGGCGAATACTGCTTCCATTACTTATTTCTCTTTTGATTTTCATGGTTTCTCCAGATAGAAGCGCATTTCTCTGAGCAGAAATATTTTATCCTTTCAGGTTTATGCTCTAACTGCCAATCAGAACCATACCACATTGATTCTTTGTCCCAGTTGAACAGGTTGCCACAAACAGAACATTCATAAATATTCTTATTGACATCCAGTTTATCATTTTTAAATTCTACTTTCATTTGTTTCTCTTTAAGATTTCGGTACGCATCCAGATTGCGCCAAACTGAAAATAGAAGTAAACAGCCCTTAGTTTATTCTCGTCAGTTATAATATAGTTGCCATCATTCGGGAGAACAGATTCAAGTGCTTCGGTTATATTATTAATACTTTCGTCTTTTATCTCCTCATCGCTCGGTACATCAAGCGGAAGGGCAAGGATTTCATCAGCAATAACCTCCACCGTCTTTTTTCTTACTATTGTATCGCAATTAGTAAATATCCTTTTGGTTATTGCTTCCATTATTTGTTGTCGTGTCATGATTTTAATTGTTTTAGTTTCTCTTTGTAGATTTTTATCAGTTCTTCAACCTCGGAACGGCTCCATTTCTTGCCGAACTTCTTGTAAAGGATTGCCCTCTCCTGAAGAGATTTGTACCTTTCAATTCCTATTCTATTAATAAGGTTTGAGCCGTAGCCGATTAAATGAGACTCGTCAAAGCAATTACAGCGAACACACTCGTTATGGCAGTTATCTTCATCGAATCTTAACCCGTCATAACCTCTAACAGAATAGTAGTGCCCGGCTTGCATCTCTCCGTCACCTCCGCAAGAAATACAGGGCTTGCCGGCATCTCTTAATCTCACGTACTCATTGAAGTACTTTTGCAAGTCCGCTTTAAGCTTCGGAAGGGTTTTCTTTTTCATAGCTTGCCTTTAAAATGTTCGATAAGAATCTCCATCTTTGCAGAGTAGTAATCATGAAAGGTTTTATATCCTTCGTCATTCTGTTCAAACATCCTGTAGATTACAGCCCTCAGTCGTTGTGAAGGAGGCTTGCCGGTATCGGTAAATTCTACCTTTAGCTTGTCGATCTCCTCTAATTCGTGAGTAGCAAAAGGATCGGGGGAGAAAGCCAGGAATCCAGCCTTCTGAAAAGAATACTGAATATTGGCAACCTGTTCAGGGGATAGCTCCCCGGTAGAAAAAGTCACCTTAATCCCCCGATCACTCATGCTCCGGAAACTATCAAGTATTGCAGGTAATTGAAAAGTTCTCATTAAAATCAGATTTTGACAACAACTTTTTCTTTGGAATGCTTTGGCGCACGGGTAATGAAAACACCCGTATCGGGATCTACTATCCCTTTATCCCAGGGGATATTCTGAAGAAATTTTTCCCTCTCTTTTCTCTTTTCGGAAAGCTCCTTTTCCTGCTTATTTAAATCATTCCAGAGAGGGTCCCCGCAAGCGTCATAGTCATACTTAACTCCGACCTCAGACTTGCGTAAAACAGCCCCATTTAAAGCCACAGAGCCTTCTTTTTCATACTGTAGATATTCTTTCAGAAAATGATAATCCACTTCATCGTCTTTGAGAGTATCAGCAATAGCCTTTTCAATCATCTTCAGTTGGACAAGGACCTTTAAAGGGTCCCTGTCGTTGGAGAGGATCTCCGACTTTAAAGTCTTAACAAAGCTGAACACCTGTTCCTTATTTGAAGGAAGGATGCTTAAAGTTGAGAGTATTGTTTCCATTGGTTTTTTATTAGAAAGGCAAGTCATCAAGTGAATCAACTTTATCATCCCTTACCGCCCATGAAGGCTCAAACAAAGAGCTATACTCCTCAGAAGACTTGATTTTATCCTGTAGCCACTCAGGAAGCGCTTTGAAAAGGTTCTCGTCCCAGTTCTCAAAACTCAAAAGCCTTGTCTGATTAATCTGAGGGGGACACTCCTGCCCTTTCATTAGTTTGGAAATAGAACTTATCCTGACATATTTCTTTGTCGGGTCCGTCTTCCCAAATTCATGTATTATCGAAAGGATACAGGGCTTGCCTAAAAGCTTCGTAATATCGAAGTGTTTCGCTTCTGCCTCGGTAAATCCTTGCCCCCTCCAGCTCTCTAAGTCTTTCCTGAGAGTTGATTTCTCGTGCATGGAAAGATTATATGTTTTAGAAACGACAAACGGCTCAGGTCCGTTTTCTTCCTTAAAAACGGCTGTTTCAGTTGGAAGCTCCCATGTTATATTAACTTGGTGAGACTTCTTCTTTTCTCCGTTAAATTCAGTTTCCACAGTGCCTATTTCGATCATTGAATAGCACCTTGCGACATATGTTCCCGGTTCTACCTGGATATAGTCGCTGTCTTTTTTTTCTGCATAGATTCCCATTATTGTAGTATTGAGTTAAAGTTTCTGAGTTTTTCTTCTATGTCCGGCCCGAAGCTTAAAGCATCCGGGTTGTACTTCATCCTGTAGCCTGTAGCCTGAAGGGTCTGGATAATGATTGAATCAGCTTTTATCCTCGCAAGGAGTTCAGCCTCATCGAAGTCATCGGTGTTAACATCGACAACTAAACTAAATGCCATTTCAATTTTCATCTTATTTCGGTATTGAATTTTTAGAATTGTTATTTTTCACCTGTGAGTTTTCCCTCATTTGATTCACCTGTGAGTTTCCCCACATTGAGTGCACCTGTGAGTTTCCCCTCATTGAGTGCACCTGTGAGTTTCCCCTCATTGAGTGCACCTGTGAGTTTTCCCTCATTTGATTCACCTGTGAGTTTTCCCTCATTTCATTCACCTGTGAGTTTTCCCACATTTCATTCACCTGTGAGTTTTGCAGATAAACTACAACAGCAGATTTTATTCTGCGGATTTCTGCATCTTTTACGACATAAAGCCCACCAGTAAGTAATTTGTGATTACCTGTAATGATTCGCCTTGAGACAATATCTTTTAACTTATCGGTAATAAACTCCCTATGTTTTTCAAACCAATCAGGAGTAGTTGATTCATCTACCCTTAAAACATATTTCGATATATCGGGTAAATCTTTATTTTCATCAGGAGAATATTCTACCCTGACAAACTTATTGCAGTTGAATTGACTATCATTGATATTGAATAAATCAATAATATCCTCATGCGATGTTAGGTTCTCGTTATGGAGTAAATCTCCATTTCGCATTACGATTGCTGAATAAAATTTACACATTGGTTATAGGTTTTTTAAAGTGTTTAAATAAATTCGTCCTTGTTCATCGGTTTTAACCCGCCCCTGGATGATTGCCTGTTCTAAAGCTTTCCTTCCGTAACCGGTTAGAATCCTTCCGGTGTCCGGGTCTTTCTCGGCAATATTCCTTAGGTAATAGTTGATACTTACTATTTTATTGTGGGTAATCATAGCGTTAAAGTGTAAGTGATCCCAACCATCAGAAGTGAAGCCATCAGAACAGCTATCACACCTACAAGAAACCAGAAGCCAATATCTGATAAGGCTGCTCCGGTTTGAATGATTCTATGATCTGTATATTTCATGATTCCAGTTCATAAGAGAGGCATACAATATCATAGGTCATATCAAGCCCGAAGCGATGTTCAAGTTCGTCCAGTATCATCTCAGCCCTCCATGAAGGAGGTAAGTTCGGGAACTGTTCCAAAACTGCCCTTTCAGCAGATTTGTAAAGCCTTGTTGCGAGTTCAGTTGTCATTGTCTTAAAAATTAGAAAGGTCGAAGGGCTTTGAGATTATCGCTACCCCCGACCTATCACAGTTATTTTTTAAGAGACTTAATCAGATACATTGTTGCCTTGATCCAGTAAATGAAAAGGCAGATTGTAGTGAAGATTGCGATTGAATAAAGGATTGCTTTCATTGTGATAGGTTTTAAATTTGATTAATAACGAGACAATATTATAAAATATTTTTGACATATGAAAATTTTATGGAAATTTATTTGATGATTTCAGCTATTTATAATAATTCTAAATAACAAGAAAACCTTAAAATCTTATCATTGACTTTAAGGCTATGCCCGGAATGAATATTTTACTTATAAGGTTATAGCCTTAATCTTGACATCACAGATTGTGATCTACCTCCTTTTTTAAGATTGGGAAACTATTGGGAAAGAATAGAGTCAAAAAAATTAAATTTTCTATTCAACAAACATTATTTTTCACGTTCATAATCCCCAAAAAATATATAAATCAGTGAACATAATCCCGAAAAAGAGTTATTTTGCATGAAAAGTGCTTATATACTTATTGCAAAATATAATTTACAAATTACCTGTAAAATTGTAAATTACACTTTGCATTATACTGGAAATAAAAAACCCCCTCCAACTCGTGAAGGGGGCAAAACACTCAAAAAACCCAAAACCAGAACAATGAAAAAACCAGGAACCTCAGAAACTATATTTAAACCCTGTTAGGAAACCAATTTGTTTAACGCCCGGAGTATAGATAACACCTCCCTGAAAATACTGCCATGCCGAAGCCGTTAAAGCGAAACTTACCTTTTCATTGGCAAACAAAAATCCATTTATTGACCAATCGTTATAAGGCTCCGCTAACTGCTTGTAATGGTTAAAACTTAAACCGAAGCCGACAGCGTTAAGGGCTGACTGGCTCCATGACTTACTCTCAAAGTCATAAGTTGTTTGGGTAGCCACAACACCGGCTGACATCCTCACCAGAAACACCCCGTTCAGATTCCTATCGGCAGTAATCTCCTTAGCCTGAAAATACGGCTGTTCACTCACGGGCTTAAAGAAGCCCCGGAATACCTGCGCATTTATGTTAATCACCGCAAATATTCCAACGAATAAAAGGATTAATCGCCTCATTCGTCATTCTTGAAGAAGATACCGACTAAAGCTACAATACCGGCTATTGCTGAAGATACAGCACCCAGAGTTGATGTTACCAAAGGCTGAGCCTCTGCACTCTGTTCAGGGGTAATAACCCCAAAAGCCACAAGGACTGTGAACACCAATCCCACAATAGCAACTGCCGTCTGGAGCCAGTTACTTGAATAATCACGCAATTTTCTTGTTCTCATCTCACTAATATTATTTTAAATTTAACTTTCACTCCGCTAATTTACGAATTATGCAATAGTTACTGTGTTGATAATCATAGAACTTATTAACTATATTCAGCTAATTACAGTCAATAGATTGCTCAAATTATCATCCAGAAATATTCCGTCATGCAGATACATTGCTTCGTCTTGACCGTCTGCCTCATCACCGCTAACATCAGGGGTAAACGTCCCGTGTCCTGAGTAATGAATTACCAGTGTCCTATCTGAGAAGACTTTCTTATTTAATAACTCATCCGGGCCCTGTATCTCCGGAATCTGCTCATAGTTCCCGGCAAGAAGACTTTTCGTAACGAAATGCCAATCTTTATATGTTAACTCCGGCTTTAAGCTCTTACAGGCATAATAAGAGAATGCCCCGTTATAGGTTCCACTGATATAAGCATCAGCAGCCGTTTGATAATCTTGACAGGCTGAGAAGGCTATCCATTTCATATCAGTCGACCTTGCCAGTCTTCTGTGAATCTTTACTCTCTTTAGTCCCGCCGGCTTGATAAATCGGTTCCTTGTTAGGCCCCTTGTGTTGTCTTCTGAGAAACAACAGTCCATAATAAGTATTACCGTGTCCCACTTCTGTTTCAAAGCCTCGGAGACATTATCTTTAAAGGCTTTACCCGTTACCTCTGAGTTCTTAAACTTTCTTACCTCAAACTCAGGCCAGAGTTTTTTAAGAGTCTTTTCAAGATTAAGCTGGTCATTTATACAGCCATTAAGGTCATTGGCTGAACCAGGATAGTCATTAATAGCAAAGGACAGTAAAACCTTATCCCCTGTTACTACTACAGGAGGATTCCCCCCTAACCACTCTAAAATCTTCTTCACGCACATATCTCCCCTTTATTAATAAGTAATCACAACCCTTCCCAAAACGGGAACACATCCGAAAAAACGGAGTAACCTCTAAATCATTTTTACACTTC
>Ga0265297_10001933_pt1 | contig 44856 bp, 42 predicted proteins | sample Munlanlwell13791_FD_192502 | JGI IMG/M metagenome (GOLD analysis project Ga0265297, IMG submission 192502) | Leachate microbial communities from a municipal landfill in Southern Ontario, Canada - Leachate well 137-91 | ecosystem: Engineered > Solid waste > Landfill > Unclassified | place...
AAACGCGGGACCTTGACTACGCAATAATCGATAGCCGGTTCAAAGCAGCTGGGGGTCTTCTTGGTAATGTCATTCGATATCTCATCCAGCGTATAACCGATGGCTAATTTCGCGGCGATCTTTGCGATCGGAAATCCCGTCGCCTTCGAGGCGAGGGCGGAACTCCTCGAAACCCTGGGGTTCATCTCGATGATAACCTGCCTGCCTGTCTTTGGATGGACCGCGAACTGGATATTCGAGCCTCCTGTCTGAACCCCTATCTCCCTGATGCACTTTATGGCGTCATCCCGCATCTTCTGATATTCTTTATCAGTCAATGTCTGGGCCGGGGCGACAGTGATACTGTCTCCCGTGTGCACACCCATGGGGTCAAAATTCTCGATTGAGCAGACTATGACAACATTATCTTTCAGATCGCGCATGACCTCGAGCTCGTATTCTTTCCATCCAATGACTGATTCCTCAATGAGGATCTCGCCTATCATGCTTGATTCAAGGCCGCGCTTGGCCAGCTCATCGAATTCATCCGAATCACGGGCAATACTGCCTCCTGTACCGCCCAGGGTGAAACTCGGCCTGATTATAACCGGAAACCCAAGGTCCCTGGCAATGCCCCGCGCCGCTTTCAAACTATAGGCCTTACCGCTTCTTGGAAGGTCAATGCCGATTTTTTTCATCGCCTCCTTGAATAATTGCCTGTCCTCGCCTTTTTTAATAGCCTTTATATCAGCCCCTATTGTCTCTACCTTGTATTTCTTCAGCGCGCCTTTTTCAAAAAGCCCTATTGTGACGTTCAGCGCGGTCTGACCGCCCAGGGTCGGCAGCAGCGCGTCAGGCCTTTCTCTGGCGATTATCTTTTCAATTGCCCCAACAGTTATGGGCTCTATGTATGTCTTATCGGCTATCTCGGGGTCAGTCATGATAGTGGCCGGATTTGAATTCACGAGGACCACCTTAAAACCCTCCTGTTTCAGGACCTTGCACGCCTGAGTGCCTGAATAGTCAAACTCGCACGCCTGGCTTATCACTATGGGCCCTGAGCCGATTATCAGAATTTTCTTTATATCAGTTCGTTTTGGCATAATTATTTCATCATCCCGATAAACTCATCAAACAAATACCCGGCGTCGCGCGGCCCGGCTGACGCCTCAGGATGAAACTGCACTGAAAAAACCGGAAATTTCCTGTGGCGCATGCCTTCCAGAGTATTGTCATTCAGGTTCACGTGAGTAATCTCTATGTCTTTTTTACTCAGACTTTTTATATCAACACAAAACCCGTGATTCTGCACTGTGATAGAAACCTTTCCGCTGCGTAAATCCTTCACTGGATGATTCGCGCCGTGGTGCCCGAATTTAAGCTTGTACGTTTTACCTCCAAGCGCCAGGCCGATGATCTGCTGGCCCAGACATATCCCGAAAATCGGAATCTTCCCTATAAGCCCTTTAGCCGTCTTGATCACATATTTAACGGCTGCCGGATCTCCGGGCCCATTGGAAAACAGGACCCCGTCCGGATTCATCCCGAAAATATCCTCAGCGCCCGCTTCGGCCGGGACAACTATTACCTCGCAGTTTCTTTTAGCGAGTTCCCTTAGGATATTGAATTTAACCCCGCAATCAATAACCGCCACCTTATATCTTCCGCCTTTATTCCAACGCCGGATTTTATCGGACGTGACTTCTTTTACCAGGTCAATCCCCACCAGCCCGGACGAGGATCTTACTTTTTCAAGCAGCCTCTTTTCGTTCGAATCGCCTGTCGAGATAACCGCCTTCATCGCGCCCCGCAGTCTGATGCGGCGCGTGAGCGCGCGCGTATCAATCCCCTCTATCCCCAGGATATTATTATCTTTGAGATACGCGCCAAGATCTTTCCTGGAACGCCAATTGCTCGCGATATCGCTGCGTTCCTTTACCGCGAAACCCTCGAGGAACGGACGCCCTGACTCCGCATCCTCTTCATTGACGCCGTAATTGCCTATTAAAGGATAGGTCATGGCCACGATCTGGCCCTTGTATGAAGGGTCGGTCAGTATTTCCTGATAACCCGTCATGCTGGTATTAAAGACAATCTCCCCGCATCTCTCGCCTTTCGCGCCGAAAGAGACGCCGTTAAAAATCCCGCCGTCCTCAAGCACTATCTTCGCCTTCATTTAGACACCCTCTTGTGAGTTAAAAAACATACGACCTTTTGTGATACCACGTCGGACATCATCCTGAGCCCCTTGTCGCTTACATCATAAACTCCGATGACATCTTTATACTTGGAAGATTCGGGCTCAATCTCCCCCAGCGAATTTTTCAATTGCCCCAGCCATTTATCGTTAAAAACGACTTCTTTCTTTTCCGGAAACAGCGCCGCGTAGAATATTTTTGTCTCCACCAGGTCCTGGAAAAAATGCGTCCCGAACGATAATTCAGGCATGAGATTGCCCGCTGAAAAAGCGATCTCCGCGAGGACCGCCACGTTATTTATCTCCGCGAATTTCACCGGCACGCCCAAAGACGGGGTCGTGGTGCCCCACCTCCCGGGCCCCATGAGAAGTGTCGGCATCCTTTCTCTGTCTTTTACGTCTCTATTAAGGCCCCCGACTATGCGCGCGACCTCATATTTATCAGATAAAACGAGCCGGGCGTATTTTTCCGGATCAATATATATGATTCTCCTGATTTCAAATGATACGTTGCCTCCTAAAAAATATCCTCGTGATTCAAAAAATACGTCTTCCTCTTTCACGCGGTCGGGGATGGCGACCTTGCGGCCCAGACCCCCTGCCTGCAGCGGCCTGCACTGCAGCAAATTTATCCTGAACGCGCCGTCTTTCATGAAATTCACGGTAAATTCTATCTCTACCGGATAATCGTAGGCCCCTTCAAGCGCCCCGAGTATTTTCTTGAAAGAATCCGCCAGGCCGCTGTCCTCAAATACGCTGTCAAGCGTCAATATCCAGTATTCCCTGCCTTCAACGCCTCTCCCGCTCATCATGAGGGCGGCCTCGTCGTCTTTTATCGCTACGCGCCCCGCGTCGGGATATGCCCCGCTATTCACGATATCCGCGAAAGGCATGATCTTGAAATTATTATCGCTGATATCGATAAGATCCACCTCGTGCTGTGAAAATTTCCTAAGATCATCCTTTTCCGCGTACGGCCTCTGGAACGGATCGTCAAGCGCTACCATCCTGGGATAATCGCCCTCGACCCTGTTGACCGCCCTGGTGCCGAGACCGAACACCATCCTCAGCATGCCTGAACGCGGATTCATCTTTTCATTCCACACGTATATGTTCCTGGATACGCCCACGCCGGCAAGGTCCGGGAAAAACCAATTTTCGTGATGCGCCCCTGAGACCCTCTGGACCAGAAGCGCCATCTGTTCGTCCAGCTTATCCAGCCCTCTCTGTCTGCGATACACAAGGGCGTCCTCGTTCATGGTGCTCGCGTAAATCTTCCTTACCGCCTCGGCGAACTGTATGTACCTCTGCTCCGGGGTACCCTGATTCGCCAAAAATATGCTTTCGTATTTTCCGGCAAAGGCGTTCCCGAAGCTGTCTTCCAGGAGCGAACTCGAGCGTATTATTATAGGCGATGAGCCGAAATATTCTATTATGCGCTGGAAATTTTCCATTATCTCCTCGGAAAATACGCCGTACAGCATTTTTTCTCTCAGGATCTTCGCTATGGAAAAATACCCATCCTCGGTCTTCTGCTGCATGCGAAGCTTCCACCAGAGGTTTTCAACTATATATGAATAGAATATATCCGAGCCGATATAAAACGAATCATGCGGCTCTGAAAGCCTTTGCCAGTCAAGCGATCTGTTCTTCGACAGGATCTTCCTCGCCAGGAGCATGCCGACGCTTTTCCCTCCTATGAAACCCGTGCCTATCAGCCTGGATTTTATGTCTAAGAGCTCTTCCAGCGAAAAATTCTGCGTTGCCATGGAAAGCATTTTTTTATTTGAGGTTATCATTATACCGCATAGTCTTTTTACCGCGTCTTTTATCTTTTCTTTTTTTGCCTGGGCCTTTATCAGCCCCTCCGCGTCCAGGAACAGACGATCCCAGTAATCCAGGTTCCTCTTGGCGCTCTCCGCGCCTTTTTCCCTTATATAAGAAAGTATCTTTACGGCATCCACGCTGTCGGTGATAGGAATAAACCGATCTTTTCCCTTTTGGTGCGGGAGAAACATGGTGGGAGAATAGCGGTTCCATACCTTCAGGGGATGTACGTAGAAACTGCCCTGGCAATGATAAACATCCATCAGGAGCTGAGTCGTCTCTCTTATGCGGGCTATGGACTTAAAAGAATGATTGTCCCGCAATATTGAAAAATAAGTGATCGTCCTTAACTCGTAAAGATACGGGCACGTGACCATGAAAAAATTTCCTATCATGCGGTCAGTGGCCCACGCCGAAAGAAGCTCGGAAAGGCAGTCAAACACATAATACGCGCCTTCGCCCTCCTCCGTGATTATGTTATGCACCTTTGTCGTGAAAGACTCGAACCCGGCGCCGGCGTCCAACTCGTAACGTTTTATATCTTTCGAAGGCCTGACCAGTTCCTCGTGCCCGGCAAATCTCAGGTATATGACTTTTTTATGGTCCTTGAGCGCCTGGCGCGTAAAGGGCCTTACGAGATCTATGTAATCCTTGATATCGTCTATCTGCCAGACCACATTATCTCCGGCCCTCAGGCCGGTAATCACGTTATCCAAACCTTTTATTCCCGTGCTTATCATCACTATCCTCTCATCCTTCGACGGGCTCAGGCCGTTCACATGAACGGCAGATCGCTTTCGCCCATCAGATACTTATCCACGCAATGCGCCGCGCGCCTGCCTTCTGAAATAGCCCAGACCACCAATGACTGACCGCGTCTCATGTCCCCCGCGGAAAACACCTTTTCGACCGAAGTCATGTAATCCTTGCCTGTCTTCACGTTGCCGCGTTCGTCAAGCTCGACATTAAGATCCGCGAGTAATCCCGATCTTTCAGGACGCAGAAACCCTATGGCGAGAATTACCATGTCCGCCTCTATCTCAAATTCACTGCCGCCGATCTCGGCGCAGAAAAGCTTTTTTACCGCGCCTTTTTCTCCCGCGAAGCGCTTTGTCACGACTGACCAACGCCTCTCGCATCCCTCTTCATGGCTGGACGTTGTCTTTAAAAGCGCTGGATAGCCGGGCCAGGGACAAGAATCCATCCTGTGTTCGCTCGGCTTGGCCAGGACCTCTATCTGGGCCACGCAAGACGCCCCCTGTCGATGGGCAGTACCGACGCAATCAGCGCCGGTATCCCCTCCGCCTATAACCACTACCTTCTTATCTTTGGCGTCGATTAATCCATCCTTGTTAAATTTTTCTCCCGATACGCGCCTATTGGACTGCGTCAGATAATCCATGGCGAAATGTATGCCCTTCAATTCTCTCCCCTCTATATTAAGGTCTCTCGGTACGCGGGAACCCCCGGCCAGGCACACCGCGTCAAACTCATCCAAAAGCCTTTTGGCCGGATAACCCGCGCCCACGTCCACGCCAAAATTAAAAACAATCCCTTCTTTTTTCCATATATCAACGCGTCTATCTATAAGATTTTTCTCCAGCTTGAAATCCGGGATCCCGTAACGCAATATCCCTCCCGGTTTATCATCCCGCTCAAAGACAGTCACGTCATGACCCGCCTTATTAAGCTGGGCGGCACAGGATAAACCGGCAGGTCCTGAACCGACAACCGCTATTTTCCTGCCCGTCTTTTTAGTTACGGGATGCGGCCTGATCCACCCTTTTCTGAATCCAAACTCTACTATAGCGAGCTCATTTTCACGCACTGTCACGGCATCGTCATTCAGCCCCAGGACGCACGCGTATTCGCATAACGCCGGACACACCCTGCCTGTTATCTCAGGCAGGTTATTCGCGGCCTCCAGCAATTTAAGGGCCGCGTCCCATTTGCCGTTAAATACAAAATCATTCCATTCCGGGATATAATTTCCTATCGGGCATCCCCAGTGACAAAAAGGCGTAGCGCAATCCATACAGCGCGAGGCCTGTTCCTGAGACTGCCTGTCAGGCCTTGGCCTTGCCGCTTCTTTAAAATCTTTGACGCGCTCGCAGACATCTCTATAAAGACCGCCCTGCCTCGCTATCTTCAGGAAACCTCTCTGATCACCCATCCAGCGCCTCCGCCAAATCAAGCTTTTTCTCTATCTTTACCCCTTCCAGGATACGCTTGTATTCTATCGGAATGACCCGTATAAACTTTTTCAATTCATCCTGCATGTTATCAATGACTCTTTTCGCCTTTTGGCTCTTCGTGTACCTGTAATGATTGCTGAGCAGGTGATATATCGTGTCTTTTTCCCCCTCGCCGGCCTCGCCCAGCTCAACCATGTCCATGTTGCATCTGTCTTTAAACGTCCTGCCCTCGTCGTACACGTACGCTATCCCGCCGGACATGCCGGCGCCGAAATTCCTGCCTGTATTTCCCAGGACAATAACCCTGCCCCCTGTCATGTATTCACAGCCGTGGTCGCCGACGCCCTCGACGACAGCGTACAACCCTGAATTCCTTATGCAGAACCTCTCTCCGGCGGCGCCGCATATGTACGCCTCCCCGGATATGGCGCCATAAAAAGCCGTGTTGCCTATGATTATATTTTCGTCGGGCCTGTAACTCGCTCCTTCATGCGGATACACGATGATCTTCCCCCCGGAAATACCCTTTCCGACATAGTCGTTTGTCATGCCCTCGAGCTCAAACGTGATGCCTTTCGCGAGAAACGCCCCGAAACTCTGACCCGCGATTCCTTTAAATTTACAGATTACCGTGTCTTCCAGAAGCACCCCGTCCCCGCATCTTCTTGAAACCTCTCCGCTCAGCATGGCGCCTACGGCCCTGTTGGTATTGTTAATGCCGTTCGATATCCGCACAGACCTGTTTTTCTCAAACAATTCCCCGCACTTATTTATAAGTTCTTTATCAAGGACAAAGCCCAAACCGCTGTCCTGTTTTGAGTTAAAGCACCGCCCCTCGCCCCCGGAAACATCCGGTTTGTACAGAATTCTGGAAAAATCTATGCCTTTCGCTTTTAAAGGCACTATATCTCTGTTCAAATCAAGTAGATCCGCTCTCCCTATCATGTCGTCTATTGTCTTCAAACCGAGACTTGCCATTATCTCGCGGAGTTCACGGGCCACAAAATAAAAATAATTAACTATGTATTCCGGCCTCCCCCTGAACCTCTTCTGAAGGACATCGTCCTGAGTGGCCACTCCGACAGAACAATTATTAAGATGACAATGCCTCAGCATGACGCAGCCCATTACAATGAGTACCGCGGTGCAAAAACCGTATTCCTCGGCGCCTAACAATGCCGCTATCGCGACATCCCGGCCTGTGCGCATCTGCCCGTCAGTCTGAAGGCGTACCCTGGAACGCAGATTGTTCAGCACGAGAGTCTGATGCGTCTCAGAAAGACCAAGTTCCCACGGAAGCCCCGCGTACCGTATGGAACTCCTGGGAGACGCCCCTGTGCCGCCGTCCCCGCCTGATATGAGTATCATGTCGGCATGGCCCTTGGCCACGCCGGCGGCGACTGTCCCGACCCCGGCCTCTGAGACAAGCTTAACGCTTATCCGCGCCTTCGGGTTGGCGTTTTTTAAATCAAATATCAGCTGGGCCAGGTCTTCTATCGAATATATGTCATGATGCGGCGGGGGAGATATCAATGTAACCCCCGGCGTAGTATATCTGGTGCGCGCGATTATCTCGCTTACCTTATGCCCCGGCAGCTGGCCCCCCTCGCCGGGTTTTGCCCCCTGAGCGATCTTTATCTGTATCTCGTCGGCGTTGACAAGATAGTTTATCGTAACGCCGAACCTTCCCGAAGCAACCTGTTTTATGGCGCTTCTCCTTGAATCCCCGTTAGGCAAAGTTATAAATCTATTCGGGTCTTCGCCTCCCTCTCCCGTGTTGGACTTGCCTCCTATCCTATTCATGGCAATCGCTATTGTCTCGTGAGCCGGCCGCGAGATAGAGCCGAAACTCATGGCCCCGGTGGCGAAACGCCTCATTATACCTTCTACGGGCTCGACCTCATCCAGCGGGATCGGATTCGCGGCGGAAAATTTTAACAGGCTCCGCAAGGTCGTGGGGTTTTCTGACTGATCATTTATCTTTAGCGCGAATTTTTTATACTTTTCGTAATCATTTTCTCGGACGGCGTCCTGCAGGGCCGCTATGGTATCAGGATTCCAGAGATGGAATTCCCCGTCCCTTTTCCATTGATAGACCCCCCCGCTTTTTAAATAAGGGTCCTCCGCGTTTCTCTTGCGATAAGCGTCTCTGTGCCTATTGATGGTTTCGTCCGCTATTCCGGCAAGGCTTACCCCCCCTATGCGCGATATGGTGCCTGTAAAATATCTTTCAATAACCTCTTCGTCCAGACCCAGGGCCTCGAATATCTGAGCCCCTCGGTAACTCCTGAACGTGGATATACCCATTTTTGACAATATCTTCAAGATACCGTCCCGCAGCGCCTTGTTATAATTCTTCAGCGCGGCCTTGAGATTCAGACGGATCTCTTTTTCCTCTATGAGATACGCTATTGTCTCGTGCGCGAGGTATGGATTCACGCAATCCGCGCCGTAACCGAACAAAAGCGCGAAATGATGCACCTCCCTCGGCTCACCGCTTTCAACTATGAGGGCCACCTGGGAACGTATAGTCTTCTTCACAAGATATTGATGTATGGCGCTTGTCGCCAAAAGGGCCGGGAGAGCGATGTTATCCCTGTCTACCCCGCGATCGCTCAGTATTATAAAGGAATACCCTTTCTCAATGGCGTATTCCGCCTCAAAGCAGATCCTCTCCAACGCGCGCGTAAAACCGTCTTTGCCGCTTTCCGCGTCAAAAAATGTGTATATGGTTTTTGTCCTGAAGCCGTTTATGCTGATGTCACGTATCTTCCCAAGTTCCTCGTCTGTCAATATGGGATTACTGATCATGAGTTTGTGGCTGTGTTTCGGGGTCTCCTCCAATATATTTTTTTCCGGGCCTATGAAGCTGTCCAGGCTCATGACAAGCTTTTCCCTTATGGAATCTATGGCCGGGTTAGTGACCTGCGCGAACAGCTGTTTAAAATAATTATAAAGAAGCTGCGGGTCTTTCGACAAAAAGGCGTGAGGCGTGTCATTACCCATTGAACCCACCGGCTCCTTGCCTTCCTCGGCCATTGGCTTTATTATCACCTTCATGTCTTCGCGAGTATATCCAAAGGCCTTTAGAACGGACATGATGTCCTGGGGCCTCTGACCGGCCGCGGCGCCGGCGGTGAGCGCGTCCAGCTCAACCATGTTTTCCAAATTCCATTTTCCATACGGAGAGCGCCTGGACACGCTTTCCTTTATCTCTGAGTCGTCCACCACGCGGCCCGCTTCAGTATCTATAAAAAAAATCTTCCCTGGTTCCAGCCTTCCAGAGACCTTTATGTCTTCAGGGGCTATGTCTAAAACCCCAACCTCTGAAGCCATCACCACAAAATCATTTTTTGTTATTATGTAGCGCGCCGGACGCAGGCCGTTCCTGTCAAGCACAGCGCCGATATTCTTTCCGTCCGTAAAGGCTATGGCCGCGGGGCCATCCCACGGTTCCATGAAACAGGCGTGATACTTGTAAAAATCCTTAAGTTCCCCGCTCATGAAATCATCATGCTCCCAGGCCGCTGGAATCAGCATCATCATGGCGTGCTCAAGCGGCCTTCCTGACAGGACCAAAAGCTCGAAAAAATTGTCAATCGCGGCTGAATCGCTTCCGCCTTCCACGATAACCGGTTTCAATTTCTCCATGTCTGTCCCGAATAAATCGCTGGCCAATAATCTTTCCCTGGCCCTCACCCCGTTTATGTTGCCGCGCAGAGTATTGATCTCTCCGTTATGGGCCAGAAACCTGAACGGCTGGCTGAGGTCCCAGGCGGGAAACGTGTTCGTGCTGTAGCGCGAATGCACCAGGCACAGGGCGCTTTTCATGCTTTCATCTTTAAGGTCGGGGAAAAAATTCTCCAGTTGGCTGGGCATCAAAAGGCCCTTGTAAGAAATGGTACGGCTTGAGATATTTGTGATATAAAAAGATTTCTTCTGTCTCAGGCCTGAGGCACGGATAATATTTTCCGTTTCTTTCCTTATGACGTAAAGCCTTCTCTCAAAGGCCAATTGATCAGCGAGGGCTTTATTCTTTTCTATAAAAATCTGCTCAAAGACAGGTTTCGCGGTCCTGGCGCCTTTTCCTATATCGGAATCATCTACAGGGACCTTGCGCCACCCAAGGAGAACCTGACCCTGTTCTTTTATTACTCTCTCAAAAACCTCTTTGCAGAATCCGCGCTCATTGTCATCCTGAGGCAGGAATATCAACCCGGTCCCGTATGACCCAATGTCCGGCAGATCAATTTTATTATCCGCGGAGACCTTTTTAAAAAACTCGTGCGGCATCTGAAACAATATCCCGGCGCCGTCCCCGGTTTTCGGGTCCGCCCCGACCGCGCCGCGGTGAGACAGGCGATACAGGACCTCGATGCCCTGTCTGATAATGGCGTTGGTCTTCTGACCTTTGATATTACAGACAAACCCCACCCCGCAGGAATCGTGTTCGAATCCGGGATCGTAAAGCCCCTGTCTTTTCGGAAAATAATCATGCCCCATCAGATCTTCCATTGTCCCGGCCTTATGCCGAACTTGTGTATCTTCGCCCTTAACGTGTTTCGGTTGATACCTAATATTTTCGCCGCCTTTATCTGATTGCCAAAAGTCCTCTCAAGCGCCTTTTCAATCAGCGGTTTTTCCACGGTCTCAACCACTATCTTGTAGACCGTGCCTATCCTGGCGCTCATGAAGGTATGATCCAGGTCCTCAAACAACGCCTCTATATTGATTTTACTGCCTGCATTATCTTCCATCTTTATGTGCTCTAATTTTGTGCATCTGATTTAAAAAAATATATAGCCGCCCCGCCGGGAACCGCTTCCCGGCGGGGCCTCACCATCAATTATACGACCGGAAGATATTTATCAAGCTCATACTGAGGAACCTGTATCTTGTACTCGTTCCATTCTTTCTTCTTAAGCTCAATGAATCTCGGAAATATATGATTTCCCAATATCTTTTTCACGAGCTCGCTGTTTTCCGTTATGGAAATCGCGTGTCCGAGGCTGTCAGGAAGAGTCTCTATGCCCTTTTGCTTCCTTTCAGCGTCTGTCAGATGATACAGATTCTGGTCCATGGGCTTGGGTGCCTTGTATTTCTTCTCTATCCCGTCCAATCCCGCGTGAAGCATGGCCGCGAAAGTAAGATATGGGTTACACGCCGGGTCGCACGCCCTGAATTCACACCTGGTTGCCTTTTCCTGGCCGGGGTGATAAAGCGGGACCCTGATAAGCGCGGACCTGTTGCGCCTGCTCCACGCCACGTACACCGGGGCCTCGTAACCGGGCACCAATCTCTTATATGAGTTTGTGGTCTGCGCGAATATGGAGCATATCTCTTTCGAATGCTTCAAAAGGCCCGCTATATAACTGCGCGCCACATCAGAAAGATAATCCTCGCTCTTGGCGTCAAAAAACGCGTTCTTGCTTCCTTTAAATAACGACTGATGAGTGTGCATGCCCGAACCGTTCTGGCCGAATATGGGCTTCGGCATGAAAGTGGCGTATACCCCGAACTTGCTCGCGATCTCCTTCACGACGATCCTGTACGTTATCACGCTGTCCGCCATCTCCAGGGCGTCCTTATATCTCATGTCAACCTCGTGTTGAGACGGGGCTACCTCGTGGTGGGAATATTCGACGTCTATGCCCATTTTCTCAAGGGCCAATACCGTCTCCCTCCTCAGGTCACTCGCCACATCAAGGGTCGTAAGGTCAAAATAACCTCCTTTATCCAGTATCTCAGGCGCTGAATCTGTCTTGAAATAAAAATATTCCAGCTCGGGGCCGAGATAATAATGGTCAAACCCCATTTTACTCGCCCGCTCCAACGCTCTTTTAAGAACGTAACGCGGATCGCCTTCATAAGGCGTCTTGTCAGGATTCAACACGTTGCAAATCATCCTGGCGACAGCCTTCTCAGACGGCCTCCACGGAAGAATCGCGAAAGTATCGGGATCAGGCATGGCTATCATGTCAGATTCCTCTATATCCTGATAGCCCGTGATGGAAGAACCGTCAAAACCCATCCCATGATCGAGGGCCCCTTCCAATTCCTTATCCGTGATCGCGAAACTCTTTACGTGGCCTAACACATCGGTAAACCATAGACGGATGAATTTCACATCCTTGTCCTTTACCAGCTTCAAAATATCCTGCTTTGTCCTCTTTGCCATCTTTTCCTCCTTGTCATAAAAAAAGGGTGCTTCAAGCCTTTTGGCTTTAAAACACCCTTGTTTTAATATGCCTTTGCACAAACGTTGTGCATCTCTGGTTACACTGCCAGAGTCCTCACCTTATATAAGTAAAAAACGAGGCTTTTTGGTAACCTATTTTTTAAAAAATCACCCTATTGCCTTGCCGCCGCGTTCGCCTGTCCGTATCCTTATGCATTCCCCCAGATCAAGCACGAATATCTTGCCATCCCCTATATCGCCTGTCTTCGCGCCTTTTATGATCGCGTTGATGGTAGGCTCGACGAAATTATCGTTTACCGCTATCTCAAGGCGTATCTTTTTAAGGAGATTGCCCATCTCTTTTAAGCCGCGGTAAACCTCACTAAAACCCTTTTGCCTGCCGTGGCCGAGCACCTCGCTTATGGTGACAAGATTCACCTCCGCCTTATACAATTCGTTCTTCACGTCTATCAGCTTGCTCGGCTGAATAATAGCTATTATAAGTTTCATATGAACCTCTCAAATTTTGTGAAACAAAATTCAATCCCGAGCGGCCCTATGTCCGCATAGCGCCGCGAGGGGCTATTCTAACACCGTGTACGCCCCTTCATGATGCTGGCTTAGATCAAGCCCTATGGTCTCTTCTTTTTCAGATACACGCATGCCTATGACCGCATTCACCGCTTTATATATGATAAAAGTCATCAGCGCCGAATATGCCATGGTAACCAATACAGCCGTTAACTGCACAAACAACTGATGCGGATTGCCATAAAATAATCCGTCAGAACCCGCCGGATTCACGGCCTTTGACGCGAAAAGGCCCGTCGCTATCGCTCCCCATATGCCCCCTATGCCATGAACGCCGAATGCGTCAAGGGCATCGTCGTATCCAAGCCTTGGCTTCACTATCGCGACCGCTAAATAACAGAATACGCTGACCGATAAACCTATGATTATCGCCGGTATCACGCTAACGAAACCAGCCGCCGGGGTAATAGCGACCAATCCCGCCACGGCGCCCGTGACTGTCCCGAAAATAGTAGGCTTCCCGTTGAATACCCACTCTAATATTGCCCAGCTGAGGCCTGCCGCGGCCGCCGCCGTATTTGTCACCACAAAAGCGTTCGCGGCCAAACCATTGGCTGCCAGGGCGCTCCCCGAATTAAAGCCGAACCAGCCAAACCACAATAATCCCGCGCCCAATACCACAAAAGGCAGGTTATGCGGAGGCGCTGATTTATCAGCGTAGCCTTTTCTCTTGCCTATCAATAAAGCCGTGACCAGGGCCGCGACTCCAGCGCTTATATGCACGACTGTCCCGCCGGCGAAATCAAGCGCGCCCATACCCCTGAGCCATCCTCCTATGCCCCAAACCCAGTGAGCTATCGGGTCATAGACAAGTGTCGCCCACAAAAGTATAAAAACAACAAAACCTGAAAATTTCATCCTCTCGGCGAACGCCCCTATAATAAGGGCCGGGGTTATTATCGCGAACATCGCCTGGAATATCATGAATACCTGATGCGGTATCGTGGCCGCGTAATCGGCATAAGGCTCAAAACCGACCCCCTTCAAACCCAGCCATCCTAGGCCTCCGAAGAACCCGCTGGACGGCGCGAAAGAAAGAGAATAACCGAAAAGTACCCACTGCAGGCTCACAAGACACAATATGATCATGCACTGCATCAGAACCCCCAGAACATTCTTGCGCCTGACAATGCCCCCGTAAAAAAACGCGAGGGCCGGGGTCATGAGCATTACAAGCGCGGCTGAGAATAAAACAAAACCAGTATCACCCGAATTGATCATAATATCCTCCTTTAAATTGATTAAATACAAAGGCGCCCGCCAAAGTCCTGCGGCGGACGCCTTTGAGTTAACACATCTTTGTGTTTTTACTTAACCTTCTACTCCATTAAGTAAAAATACGCTGTTTTTGGTAACCGCGTTTACGCCATTTCTCTATTATGCTCTTCTTGTGCTTCAATATCATGACATGGGAAATGCCCATCTCCCTGGCCGCCTCGCGCACAGTGCATCCTTTCAATAGATAAGAAAGCGCCTTTTGCTCCGCGTCGGTCAGACCTATATTTTTTATCTCGTCAACCGTGAGATTGTTCTCCGCGCCTTGCCTGAAATCGCTTTTCTTGTCTTCTATGATATCCCCCAGGGTCAGTCCGCCCGGGGATACAAGCTCATCTATGCTTGAGAACACGACCTTAGGCCTGCCTTTTCTTAAAAAATTCTGTATGTGGAATTCGCATGCCTTGGTCACATAGGCCTCGTTTATGCCTATTGGAAGCCCTTGTCCGTAATGCTGCCACAGATAAAGGCACATCTCCTGATAAAGATCTTCTTCGCTGTAAACGCTCCTTAACAGGTGTTTCCTCGCTATATATTTAAGCGAAGGCGTGATTTTTTCCAATAATATCCTGAAATCCATGCGTTATCACCATCCTAAAACAAAAAAGGAGTTCTATGCCGTGACTCCTCGGCATGGAACTCCTTTGTCCTAAAAATAAAAAAGGGCGCTCTTTCGAACACCCTTGTCCCTTTTTTATCCGCGGCACAAACGCTGTGCCTTATTCAATTCTACTTAAATTATACCACTTATTTCCCTTATGTCAAGCATTTTCCCAAAACTTGACATTCTCGCAATACTCATTTGTCAAGTTGTTCAGGGTGATGTTTAACGATCTTTGCCTGGACCAGGTATATCACGTCTTCCGCTATATTAGTGGCATGATCGCATATGCGTTCCAGAAAACGGGCTATCAAAAGAAGCTGTACGGCCCTTGGCGCCATAGACCCATCCTTGACCATATAATCCTCTACCAGTTCTTTCTGAATGGCATCTCTTAGATTGTCCGCTTCCGAATCAGACATGAGGACCTTTTTCGCCAAATCGCTGTCACCCTTTACAAACGCGTCTATGGACATCTTCACCATGTTCTGAGCCACGGTCGTCAATTTCGGAATATCAATCAAAGGCTTTAAAAGCGGCTTATCCGAAAGTTCTATCGTCCTCTGCGCTATGTCCACGGCTATGTCAACTATCCTCTCGAGCTCGGCGTTTATCTTCATGCCGGTGGTTATAAAACGCAGGTCCTTTGCCATTGGCTGGTAACGCGCTATCAGATCTATGCATTTTTCATCGATATATAACTCAAGGTTATCAACATTGACATCATTATCTACCACGGCCCTGGCCAAAGATTTATCCCTATTTTTCAAGGCGTCTATTGATTTATAGATAGACTCTTCGGCAAACGCCCCCATTTTAAGGATATCCTGTTTCAACCCGCTTAGCTCCTGATCAAAATGTCTTTCCATGATAAACCCTCCTATCCATATCTCCCTGTTATATAATCCTCTGTACGCTTATCCCGCGGTTTAGTGAATATATCCTCTGTCTTATTAAACTCTATCAATTCACCCAGGAGCATGAAACCCGTGTCGTCAGATACCCTGGCGGCCTGCTGCATGTTGTGCGTAACTATTATTATAGTATAATTATTCTTTAATTCACGCATTAATTCCTCTATGCGCTGGGTAGACTGGGGATCCAGGGCGGAACAGGGCTCATCCATCAATAATACGTCCGGCCTGACAGCTATAAGCCTGGCGATACACAGCCTCTGCCTCTGCTCCAGGGACAGTCTCAGCGCGGATTCCTTCAACCTGTCCTTCAGCTCATCCCATAAAAGAACGCTCTTCAGGCTTTCCTCAACTATCTCATTAAGCCCGTCGCGTGTAACCCCGGATTCATGGATCTTCTGGCCAAAAACAATATTCTCGTAAATTGAAAGTGGAAAAGGATTTGGCCGCTGAAACACCATGCCTATTTTTTTGCGCAATGCCACCAAATCCGCGGCCGGGCCTAGGATATTTTTTCCGTCACTCAAAACCTCTCCCTCTATGCGGACTCCTTCTATCAGATCATTCATGCGGTTAAAAACCCTCAATAGCGTGGACTTGCCGCAGCCCGAAGGCCCGATTATCGCGATAATCTTATTCGGCTCAAAAGATGAATTGATATCTTTCAGGGCGTGGAAATTTCCGTACCAAAGGTTCAGATTTTTGGTTATTATTTTTGACATTATCCGAACTTCCCTCTTATATAACCGTCTGTGCGCGGATCTTTGGGCGCCGTGAAAATCCTGTCCGTCTTATCTATTTCGATAAGCTCTCCGTTCAGAAAAAAAGCTGTCCTGTCCCCGACCCTGGCGGCCTGCTTGACATTATTGGTCACCAACACTATGGTATATCTCTCCTTCAATTTAACCATGGCGTCCTCTACCTTTGCCGTGGAGATAGGGTCCAGCCCGGAACAGGGCTCGTCAAAAAGGATCACCTCGGGCTCTACCGCCAATGTCCTCGCTATGCAAAGCCGCTGCTGCTGGCCGCCTGATAATTTGAACGCCGATTCGTCAAGCCTGTCTTTCACTTCATCCCAGAGATACCCCTGCTGTAACGCGCGCTCCACTTTATCCCTTAATTTTTTCTTATCTTTCACGCCATGCATCCTCATGCCATAAGCCACGTTATCAAATATGGTCAAGGGAAGCGGGAGGGGGAGCGCGAATACCATCCCGACCTTTCGCCGCAGCTCCTCCGCGTCAATGCCCTTCACATCCTCTCTCTCAAACTCCACCGCCCCAGTCATCTTATAGCTCGGATTCAACTCGTTCATGCGGTTAAGCGAACGCAGAAAAGTCGTCTTGCCGCTGTTTGAAGGCCCTATTATGCTCATGATCTCATTAGGCTGAATCTCAATAGAAACCTTTTTTACGGCATGTGTAACGCCAAACCATATATTTAAATCGTGAGTTTCAAAGATTACCATTTTTTCTTCTTTCTTAACTTATAACGAATAATGATGGCGACCAGATTCATGAATAAGACAAGTGCCAGCAAAACAAAAGCTGTACCGTATCTGATTTTTTCATCAACATTGGGCACTTGAGTCGAAATGACATACAGGTGATACGGCAGAGCCATTGCCTGGTCAAATACTGAATCCGGCAGGCGCGGGAGATAAAAGGCCGCCACTGTAAACAGGATAGGCGCTGTTTCCCCCGCCGCCCTTCCCAGGCCCAAAATAGTCCCTGTCAGGATCCCGGGAATCGCGTTAGGAAGAACGATATGCCTTATTGTCTGCCATTTACTGGCCCCCAGAGACAGGCTCACCTCACGGAACGACTGCGGCACGCTTTCCAATGCCTCGCGCGACGTAGTGATAATTATGGGGAGTATCATTATGCCTAAAGTAAGGGAACCGGACAGGATAGACGCCCCGAATTTAAAAAACACCACGAAAAGCGCGAGCCCGAATAATCCATAGACCACTGAAGGCACTCCCGCCAGATTAACTATGGCTAATTTAATAATACGCGTGAGCATATTGGCCTTTGAATATTCACTGAGGTATATCGCGGCTAATAAACCGATGGGAAGGGCGAATATGATCGCACCGGCCACTAGATACAAGGTCCCTATAATAGCGGGAAAGATTCCGCCGCTGCGCATTCCCTGCCGCGGCATATCTGAAAGAAACTGCCAATTAATAGCTGGAAGGCCCTTCTGGATAATAGAGACAATGATAAGCCCCACCGGTACGACTATTAAAAGCGTCGCCAGGAACAGGAAAAAGAAAGCTATCTTTTGGGCCCGGTAAGGATTCTTTGTCATCTCTCTCTATGCAGAAATAAATCCGCTGTCACGTTAATCGCGAAACTAATCACGAATAAAACTATGCCTATGGAAAAAAGCGCGAAATAATGCTCGCTCCCCACAACCGCCTCGCCCATTTCCGCGGCAATAGTGGCGGTCAATGTCCTGACCGGCTGTAATATGCTGTGAGGCAGGATGGCGGCATTCCCGGTAATCATCATGACAGCCATTGTCTCGCCGATGACCCTGCCTATTCCAAGCATTATCGCGGCAAGTATGCCGCTTGACGCCGCCGGAAGCATCACGCGCCATATTGTCTGCCAGTGCGTGGCGCCCAAGGCAAATGCCCCTTCTTTATAGGTCTTTGGCACTGAGTAAAGCGCGTCTTCGGCTATGGATACTATGGTAGGCATCGCCATGAACGCCAGCATTATGGAACCGGATAACGCGGTCAGGCCTGTAGGCAGATGAAAAATACTCTTTACAAGCGGGACAAGCGTTACCATGCCTATAAAACCAAGCACCACACTCGGGATAGCGGCCAATAGTTCTATGCCCGCCTTGAGAACCTCTTTTAACCTTGAAGGGGCTATCTCAGCTATGTAGACCGCGCACCCGACCCCTATGGGTATTGAAATAACCGCGGCCCCGAATGTAACCAATAAAGACCCGAGTATTAAAGGCAGAATACCCAGTTGCGCCGGTTCTGAAATAGGATACCAGCTCTTCCCGAAAAGAAAATCAAAAGGCCTCACGGTCCTGAACACCGCCATCCCCTCTTTCAACAGAAACAAAAAAATCAGGGCAACGAAAAATATCGAGGCCATGCCGCATATAAAAATCAATTTTTCAATAATAAACTCTTTGAATTTTCTCATATTTATTTATTGATGGGGACAAAATCCGTTTTCAGGACAATCCCCTGGCCTTCTTCTGAAAGCGCGAAATCCACAAAGTCTTTTACAATACCCTGAGGAACCCCGTTGGTATATAAAAACAACGGCCTTGATATCGGATACGCCCCGCTTACCACATTTTCTATTAACGGCGGCACGTATTCTGACTGTCCGTCTTTTGCCACGGCCACGGCCTTCTGTTTCTTAGACACATAACCCATCCCATAATACCCTATGGCCGCGGGATTCCCCGCCACCTCATCCGCGATTGCCTGAGATGAGGAAAGCATCAACGCGCCCGGCGAGAACTCTTCTCTGCCCCCTGGGTCATTCTTTCTCAGGACATGCTCTTTGAAATAAACATGCGTGCCTGAATTGACCTCCCGCGACAGGATCACTATCTTCTCGTCACGTCCGCCCAATTCTTTCCAATTCGATATCTTGCCCGTGAATATACCCGCCAGTTGATCCATGGTCAGCCTATCAACAGGATTAAAAGGGTTTACCACCACGGCCAACCCGTCAAGCCCCGCCTTTATCTCGTTCGGCTCTATACCCTTCTGCCTCGCCAGATCAATCTCCTTTTGCTTGATATCCCTGGAACTCATCGCTATATCGCACGTGCCGCTTATTAGACTTGAAAAACCCGTGCCTGAACCGCCTCCTGTAACCGCGATAAACTCCTTTGGATTGACTTCCATGTATTTCTCCGCCCATGCCTGCCCCAAGTTCACCATTGTATCAGAACCTTTGATCTGAATAGAATCTTTATCTTTTGCTGCGGACGCCGAACCTATAGACATGCATACAACAAAAAAAACCAAGTATTTCTTTAACATTATCCCCTCCCAAATTTTGTGAAACAAGATTTAATCCCGAAGCAGCCTATCTTTCTAATTAGACTGCGAGGGACAAATTTAAAACGCTATCTTTATCTTAGTGCCTAATATATTGATATCGGTCCATTTTCCAGCGCTCTTTGAGTCCTGAAGCATGTAATATAATTCTCCTTTTATATTCTTGCTTATACTCATGCCAACCCCTGAAGAAAATCTGTTCCGATTAAACTGATTGGTCGCGCCAAAACCTACGAAAATCTCATCCGAGAGATACGGCTGAATCTCCATGCTGGTAAATTTCCACGGAAACTTCACTCCAAGCTTATTACGGTATCTCCAGGAATCCACCTGATAATCAAAATACCTATATTCCATACGGCTGCGGTCTTCTATCCTAAATCCATTCAAATCCCACGATAAGGCCGCGGTTAAAAAAGGTTCTTTTTCCAGTTTAAACTTTCCTCTGTTCAATTCATATATGTGTCTATATCCAAGTCCGACATTCAGATATCTTTTAAGGCTATAAAAAAACCCGGCCTCATAATGATGGTAACAGAATTCATTCGCGTTATCCGCCCAGCGGAATTCCTGCTCCAATACCGCCTTGGAATTATCATTAATTTTGAATTCCTCTGAATCCGTATTCCATATCTGGAAATCGCCGTCGTCATAAGCATGCCCGTTTACGCTTGTCAAAACTATCAATAACATCAATACTATCGCCCTTGATAACTTTTCACGCATACACCCTCCTTTTGTTTTCAAGAAAGAGTATACAATGCCTCTATCAAATACGTTTCAAGACAAAGTAAAATATATGTAAAGTTTTTTTGGTAAATTTGCTACTTAGGTAAGCTAAACCAGAATTTTGAACCCATGCCTTCTGTGCTCTCTACCCCGACAGCTCCGCCGTGCAATTCCACTATATGTTTCACTATGGAAAGCCCAAGGCCTGTCCCGCCCATTTCAACCGAACGGGCCTTATCCACGCGGTAGAACCTTTCAAAAATACGGGGGATGTCTTTCGCGGGAATGCCCCTGCCCGAATCCTCTATGATAATCTTAACCTGGTCTTCTGTCCCCCCGCCGTATATTTTGATAAAACCTTTTTCTCTGTTAAATTTTATCGCGTTATCTATCAGATTCGTAAATACCTGCTCCAGCATGGCCTCATCAAATCTCAGCGAAAGCCCTTTTGGCAATTCATTTCTGATTTCCATGTCTTTCTTTTTTATGCGCGCGCTAAACCCTGATATGGCCTTCTGGACCTCTTGATACGCGTTGACATCCTTCTTTTTGACCTCGGCCGCTTCTGACTCAAGACGAGACAGGGATAAAAGATCTTCCACTAAACTATTAAGCCTCTCCGCGTGAGCCTGTATTATCTTCACGAAATTCCGATTATTCTCTTTGTCATCCAACGCGCCGTCCAAAAGCGTCTCCGTAAAACCTTTTATGGAAGTAAGCGGCGTTTTAAGCTCATGCGATACATTCGCCACAAAATCTTTGCGCATGGTTTCCAATCTCCGCATCTCTGTCATGTCATGTATCACCAATAGACACCCGCTGACTCCGCTTCTTTCAAATACGGGAGAGGCGTTTATCTGAAATATCTTCTGCACGGGCCAAGACATGGCAAGCTCGCGCGATTTAAACTCCCCCTTTCTTAAAACCTCTTCTATTATAACGGCTATGTCATTATTGCGTATGGCCTCCAGAAAAATCCTGCCTTCCAGATCCTGTTTTGATACCCCGAATATTTTCTCAACAGTGGTATTTACAGAAATCACCCGGCTCGCCCTGTCCACCACTATTATGCCTTCTATCATGCTTTCCAATATAGCGACCAGATGCTGATTCTTTACCTCTACCTCCCGTATCTTATCTTCCAGCCCCTGGGCCATGTTATTCAAGGCCCCTGCCAGCTCTTCTAACTCATCTTTTGAATTGACAAATATCTTATGGCTGAAATCGCCCTTGGAAAACCGGCGCGATATATTGATTATCTTGCGTATGGGTTTTGTGATCTGCGTGGCCAGGACTGAACCGGCCATAAACGCCAAGCCGAGCGCGAAGAATAAACTCAATACAACAGATTTTCTGATGACAGAAAGGACTTTTTTCACGCTGGTAAGAGGAAGGGCCAGCCTTATGGCGCCTTCTATTGAGCCGTCAGAGTTTATTACAGGCAATGCCACATATAACATATCTATCCGGAGAGTATCGGAATAACGTATCCGCTCTCCTATGGCTCCTGAAAAAGCGGCCAATATCTCAGGCCTATCAGAATGATTCTCCATCCTCAACGCCTCTTCCCGGGATTTTTCAGAATCAGCCAGGACCCCGCCGTTATTATCTATCACTGTGATGCGGCACCCCGCCCTTACGCTTAAATCCTTTGTCAACCCATCCAAGCGCGCGAAATCTTTCGCTATTATATCATTCCGAGTTATCTGGCCTTCTATGAGGCGGGCTTGCGTTACCAGAGAGGATTTAATCTCTTTTATAGATATCTCTTCCAGATTCTTGTCCAGGAAATACGCTATGAACCCAAACGAAATAAGGACTATAAATACATAAGAAAATATTAATTTACCCTTAAAGCTCTTGCTCAAACCTGTAACCATAGTTTTTCACTGTGACAATGTGCTTAGACTCATCCTTTAATTTTTTGCGGAGAGTGGTTATGTGGGCGTCTACCGTGCGGGTCTGAATCTCGAGCGCCTGGTCAAGGCCCCAGATGGTATCCAAAAGGTAATCGCGCGACAATACCCTGCCTTTCGCCTTTATCAATGTCTTCAATAGCTCAAATTCTTTTGCCGTGAGCGCCGCGGGCCTATCCCTGACCTTCACTTGTATCTTTGAAAAATCAATTGTCAAATTGTCTATTTTCAATATCTCTGGCAAGCTATCTTTTTCTTTGACGCGGCGCAGGACAGCCTTTATCCTGGCGATCAACTCTCTGGGACTGAACGGTTTTGTCATATAATCATCAGCCCCCAATTCCAAGCCTATGACCTTATCCGCCTCCTGGCTTTTAGCCGTGAGCATGATTATCGGGATTGACGAGGCCCTGGCGTCTTTCTTCAGGGTCTTGCAGACTTCCAGGCCATCCATACCGGGAAGCATCAAATCCAACAGAATAAGATTCGGCGTCTCTTTGATTGCCGAATCCAAGGCATCTTCTCCGTTACGCGCGGATATAGTTTTAAACCCCTCTTTTTCAAGATTATATTCCAACATCTTGACTATGTCCTTCGCGTCTTCCACTATCAGTATCTTTTCCTTTGCCATAACTTTTATTGTACCCCAGCATCGCGGAAAAGTAAAGTCATTGGGAACGGCAAAAAGGGACGTCCGCCATAGAAATTGACGGACGTCCCTCGCGTAATTACCCGATTAAACCTTTTATTTACACCAACCCCTGATCCAGCATGGCGTCGGCCACTTTCACAAAGCCGGCGATGTTGGCGCCGTTGACGTAGTTGATATACTTGCCTTCCTTACCGTACTTGACGCAGGAATTGTGAATGCTGATCATTATCTGATGCAGTCTCTCATCCACTTCTTCACTCGTCCAGGAAAGGCGCTGGCTGTTCTGAGACATCTCAAGGCCGCTCGTGGCGACCCCGCCCGCGTTTGACGCCTTGCCGGGCGCGTAAAGGATCTTGGCGTCCTGGAACACCTGTATCGCCTCAGGCGTGGAAGGCATGTTAGCGCCCTCGCCTATGGCCACACAGCCGTTTTTCACTAATTTCTTGGCGTCCGCCTCGTTTATCTCATTCTGGGTAGCGGACGGAAACGCGATATCGCACTTCACTTCCCAGGGCTTCTTGCCTTCAAAATACTTACAGTTATATTTATCGGCGTATTCCTTTATGCGGCCGCGCTTCACATTCTTCAGCTCCATGACAAACTCAATCTTCTGCTGATTTATGCCTTCGGAATCATAAATAAAACCGTTGGAATCCGAAAGCGTGACCGGCTTGGCCCCCAGCTGGATCAGCTTCTCAACGGTATACTGAGCCACGTTGCCTGATCCTGAGACAGCGCATATCTTGCCTTTCAGGGATTCTCCTCTTGTCTTAAGCATCTCCTGGACAAAATAAACACAGCCATAACCTGTTGCCTCAGGCCTTATCAGGCTTCCGCCCCAATTAAGGCCCTTTCCTGTCAATACGCCCGTGAATTCGTTACGCAGCCTCTTATATTGTCCGTACATGAAACCAATCTCCCTGCCGCCAACCCCGATATCCCCCGCGGGGACATCCGTATCCGGCCCTATGTGCCTCTGCAACTCTGTCATGAAGCTCTGGCAGAATTTCATTACCTCATTATCTGATTTTCCTTTCGGGTCAAAATCAGAGCCGCCTTTTCCTCCCCCCATCGGAAGTGTAGTCAGGCTGTTCTTAAAAACCTGCTCAAAGGCCAAAAATTTCAATATGCCCAAATTGACGCTGGGATGAAAACGAATCCCGCCCTTGTAAGGCCCTATGGCGCTGTTCATCTCTATGCGATAACCCCTGTTCACATGGATCTCGTTCTTATCATCAAGCCACGGGACACGAAACATCAGGACGCGCTCCGGCTCGACTATTCTTTCAAGTATCTTCGCCTTCTGGTATTTAATGTTCTTTTCGATAAACGGCATTACCGACTCAACCACTTCACGGACTGCCTGATGAAACTCTGTCTCATGAGGGTTCTTCTCGATAACCCTTGTCATGAATTCTTCTATTTTCTTAGACATACACCCTCCTTTATATGCAAAATTTGCCTGTTTTTTAGGCGGCCTGCCAAAAAAATAAAAGGCGTCCAACATCGCTGTAATATTGGACGCCTTTGTCCTTATCTACGCCTTATATTTTGTTTTTTATATAATAACATAAAGGACCGTCTTGTCAAGGATTTTAAGCTATTTAACCCTCCACCTGACCACGCCGCTTGATTCGTCCAGGGCTTCTATAGGCGTTCCCGCGGGCGCGTCCTGCTGAAGGCGCTTGGCGTACAATGCCCCTACCTCTTCCAATGATATGCCGTTTTTCCGCGCGATGGCCCTGTAAATGACCACCCGGTCGTTATTCTCGGCGCTTACAATGCCCCCCAGAGAAGAATCCCCGTTACGGACCTCAACCATGCCAGACTTATTCTCTCCTATCGCGCCCTTTGCCTCCCAGGAAATCAATTCATCGCGTCTATCCTTGCGGTTCATCGCGGCCTGCTCCACCTCAGGGCCCAAAGAATCCTCCGCGTAGGCCTCTCTGACAAAAGACATCCTGCTGGTCGGCTTATCCTTGACCCCGGATACCATATTCTCTATATCATCTATATCCTTTGAAACGTGCTGATATATATCAAGCCTCATGGATATATCCAGCTTTATCGCCTCTTTCGGCGCCTCTACCCTTACCCTGGCGCATCCCAATCCCAGGACAATAATACATAATACCAAAATACCCGCTATCCTCATAAGCCCCCCTTCTTTAATATAAAATCGTGCAGGATTACTGTCAGATCCCTCTTGCCCGCCCCTCCATCCAAAAGCACATCCAGGATAACATCCCCCCTGTCCGAAAACAGCCTGATATTGCCTTTATTATAATGATAGTTCTTAAAACTTTCCACTATTATATCCATGGATTGATTGGACCTTTTGGCTATATTCTCCAGGAAACCCCTGTCTTTAATTCTAAGGATGCCGCCTTTTTCACCTGTAAAAAAATTCCCATCAAGGGATGTTACGGCGATGCCTTCTCCTGCCAGGGACGCGTCGCCTCCCAGGTTTCCTGTCATCTCGAATTTCTCGGTCAGCTTAAAATCATTCACCAGCGTCTTGATATCAAGATCCAGCGCCTTTAATTTAAAATCATATCCCGCGCCTTTGTCTAAGTCCAGGGACGCGTCGCCCTTGACCTTACCGCCCAGAAAATCCAAAACAAGATCATTCAGATACAGCGTGCCGTTCTCCAGAAAGGCCGCGCTCCTTATCCGCGCCAGGGTTATCTTGTTATACTTCACGCTGCCTACCCGCAAAAACCCGCCATCCCGGGTCCTCGCTATTTTTAAAATAATATCCCGCGCCTCCAGCCCGCTCACGCTCAATGAGGACATTTCCAGAGAGAGCCCCCGAATCTTATCAAGATGATTTCCGACGGCCAGGGATCTCGGCGTGTAATAAATATTCATGTTCTCTATTTTTAAATCGTAGCGGGAGATTTTTTTTATCTTTATGTCCTTTAAAGAAAGCCGCGAGAGACTGAAATCCGTCCTGCCGATGGACACGGAATCCGCGTTTAATGTCTTTTTAATCTGATTTTCTATCTGGGATGATGCTATTGGACCGGCGAGAAAATAAGCGGCGATGCACGGCGCCGCGAGGAACAACAAGACATAAAGAAACGTCTTACCTCTCATCTACGACCTTGAAATTATAATAACCCAGCACCCTCACCCTGGCCCTTGATTCCGACACGAGCCAGTCATGAAATTTTTTCATGAATGTGTCATGCTGCTTTTTTTCTTTCCACTGGTACACGGAGGCGTACTGATTCTTGAAACCATGCCGTTTGAAGGTCCGGTACCTTATGAACCCCGCGGCCTTCCTCGCGTGAGCGGCCCACATCCTGTTGTCCTTATGGTAATGCCTGACCTGGCTGGGCTGTATCTCGAATAACACCGTATGTATGAACATGTCTATAGTATGGGCAGATACTTGTCCAGCTCGTACTGGGATATTTGGGTCTTGTACTCATCCCACTCCAGGTGTTTATTGCGGATGAAATACTCGAAAAGTTTATCCCCCAGGGCCTCTTTCACGAGCCTGCTTTTTTCCGTCAGCTTTATCGCCTCGTATAAATCCTCGGGCAGAGACTCTATGCCCAATCTTTCTCTTTCTCCTTCTGTCATGTGATAAATATTATCTTCCGCGGGCTTTGGGAGTTTATATTTCTTCTTCATGCCTTCAAGTCCTGCCTTTAGCATGACGGAAAGCGCGAGATATGGATTGCACGCCGGGTCAGGTGACCTGAATTCTATCCTGGTGGCCTTTTCCTTGCCTGGCTTATACATCGGGACCCGTACGAGCGCCGAGCGGTTCATCTGGGCCCAGCAGATATAAACAGGCGCCTCATAACCAGGCACAAGCCGCTTGTAAGAATTGATCCATTGGTTGGTCACGGCGGTTGTCTCGGGGACATGTTTCAATATGCCTGCTATGAAATATCTGGCGATATCTGAAAGATGAGACTTGTCAGTCTTGCTGAAAAACGCGTTTTTCGAGCCCTTGAAAAGCGACTGGTGGACGTGCATGCCGCTGCCATTTATGCCGTAGACCGGTTTTGGCATGAACGTGGCGTATTTACCATGCTGTCTGGCCACCTCTTTCACCACCATCCTGTATGTCATGACGTTATCGGCCATCTTCAGGGCCTCGCAATATCTCAGGTCTATCTCGTGCTGTGATGTGGCGACTTCATGATGGCTGTACTCCACCTCCACGCCCATTTTCTCAAGCATGATAACGGTCTCGCGCCTCAGATCCTGCGCGACATCAAGGGGTGTCAGGTCAAAGTACCCGGCCTTGTCCAGGATTATGGCGTTTTTCGGATTCTCAAAATAAAAATACTCGAGCTCGGGTCCTATGTAATAATCAAAACCCATTGCCTTCGCCTCTTTCAGATTTTTCTTAAGGACATATCTGGGATCCCCTTCGAAAGGACTGCCGTCCGGCTTCAATATATCGCAGAACATCCTCGCGGAAAGACCGTCCTTGTCTGTCCTCCACGGGATAAGCTGAAAGGTCGAAGGGTCAGGCATCGCCACCATGTCGCTTTCTTCTATGCGGGCAAAACCCTCTATTGACGAACCGTCAAACCCCATCCCGTCTTCCATCGCCTTTTCAAGCTCCCGGCTGGTGATGGAAATGCCTTTCTGAAAACCAAGGACATCCGTAAACCAGAGTTTTATAAATTTAACATTGTGCCTCGCCGCTAATCTCAATATGTCTTTTTTGGCCTTCGATAACATAATCAACTCCTTCTATATTCCGCGGTAACTGTTGTCTTTATGCCTCCGCGCACGTTGAAATCTCCCCTGACATGCACCCATCTGGGCTTACAGCTCGCCGCGAAATCATCCAGGATCCTGTTCACGACGTGCTCATGGAACACGCCCACGTCTCTGTAGAAACACATGTAAAGCTTGAATGACTTCAACTCCACGCACCACTTATCAGGCTTATACTGGATGGTGATATTGGCGAAATCGGGAAGCCCGGTCTTTGGGCAGACACACGTGAACTCCGGATTTTCCAATGTGACGGCGTATTCCCTGTCAGGATATTTATTCTCCCAGATATCTATCTTGGGCGTCTTTAAACCGCGAATATTCTTTTGTAAATTTTCATAACTTAATCTGGTTTTCATTTTTATTGGGACACTGCAGTGTCCCCTACGAATTTGTCGCAAAAGCCTCTAATTTATTTCTTCATTTCATGGGTAACAATAATGGCTTCCGCCACCTCTTTCATGGGCCTGCGCCTGTCCATGCTGTATTTCTGCATCCTCCTGAACGCGTCATCTTCCGTAAGGCCCTCCTCTTTCATCAGGATGCCCTTCGCGCGCTCCACGAGCTTGCGTATCTCCAATTCCTCCTGTATGACCTTTGTCTTGACCATGAGCTCGGTATTTTCTATGGCTATGGCCGCCTGGTTGGCCACGCTTGTAAGCACGTTTATCTCCGTCTTCGTGAACTTGTGCGGCTCCGAGGTATAACAGTTCAATACGCCTATGACCTTATTCTTTACGCTAAGCGGCACGCACAATAAAGAAACAAGCCCTTCTTTGCCGGCGATGTCTTTATATTTATAACCCGGGTCCTTCATCACATCAGGCACCGCCAGCGCCTTATTCTGCTCGACCACCCTCCAGGAAATACCCTCGCCTTTTTTCAGCGGTTTTTTCTGTATGTAGGCCTCGCTTATGCTCTGCGTGGCGCGTATCACGAGATTTTCCCTCTTATAATCCAGCAACATCAAAGAGCAAATCCTGGAATTCATGACCTCGGCGGTCACCGTGACTATCAACTTCAATATATCTTCGAGATAAAGATCGCTGGATATGGCCCTGGAGATCTTGGTCAGCGCCGCTATCGTATCTGTCGGCCTATGCGATACCTTCCTCATATTGCCACCACCGCTATCCCGGCCTTATCCGCCAATCTCAACGCGTCTTCCTTGTCTATAATCAATGTCTTATTGGCCTCTATCGCGATACACGCGGCCTTTACTTCGCTCAACAACATTATCGTATCCGGCCCCATCACCGGGACATCAAATCTCATGTCCTGCCTGGGCTTAGAGACCTTGACGACCACTATCCCTTCCTTGCCGAAATGCGCCGCCCTCTTTATCGCCTCGTCAGTACCCTCTATCGATTCGATGGCTAACACTGTCATGTCTTTCACCACAACGCTCTGCCCTATATCCAGCCCTGATATCCTTTTCGCTATCCGTCTCCCGAATTCGATGTCCTTTAAAACATTTTCTCTTGGCGCGGCGCTTGTGAGCACCCCTTTTTTCGGCATGTAATCCGCCAGGAACATGGTCGACTTCAGCACTTTTATCCCGGACACGTTCAATATCCTGGCGACGGCGCCTATGATGGAATCCGTTTTCTTATCGCGCAGACTGTTTAAAAGGGCCGACATCCTCGTGTCTATCTTGATACCCTTGTCAAAAAGCGTCTTGTGTTTGACCTGGCCGGCCATCACCACGGACGTCAGTTTTTCCTGTTTTAATATCCGGATCAAACCCTCGAGTTCCCCGACGCCTAACCATAGGGTCTTATGGACAAACTTCTCGAGCTCTTTCGAGGTCTCGCCGATTATGGCGACGGCTGTCACCTCCACGCCTTTTTCTCCCGCCGCGCGCGCGAATATGACCGGGAATTTCCCATTGCCGGCAATAAGGCCTATCCTATTCAGCACCTCTGGTAACACCTCTTTCCGAACCCTTTATGAATTCAAGGAGATATCGGATCTCCTCGAATTCCTTTAATTCCTCTTTTACCTTTTCGGCGGCGTGCCGAAAAGACAGCTTTGAGTGAAAAAGTATCTTAAAGGCCTTTCTCAATTCTATCTGCGCTTCCCTGGACATGCCTGAACGCCTTATCCCGATAAGATTCAAGCCATATACCCTTGCGGGATGTCCGTCACAGGTGGAAAAAGGAGGTATATCCCGCACTATCTTTGAGCACCCCCCTATTATAGACAGCTTACCGACCCTCACAAACTGATGTATGGCCGCCAACCCACCAAGGACAACCTTATCTTCGAGCGTGACATGCCCCGCCAGGGTCCCCGCGTTCGCGATTATGCAGTTATTCCCCACCTTGCAATCGTGCGCCACGTGGGAATACGCCATCAAAAGATTATCATCCCCCAAGGAAGTGGAATGGCCTTCCTCTGTCCCTGGGTTCAGGGTCGTGTATTCCCTGATGATATTATTATCGCCTATTTTTAAAAAAGTCCTCTTGCCCTTGTATTTAAGGTCCTGCGGGGCGCTGCCCACGACCGCGCCGGTGAACACACTGCAATTATCGCCTATCGTGGTATTGCCGTTTATCACGACGTGCGGGCCTATCCTGGCGGACCTGCCTATCACCACGTCAGGACCTATAATAGCATAAGGGCCGACTTCTATATCGTCGGCCAGCTTCGCCTTTTTATCTATTAACGCTGTGGGGTGAATTTTCATTTTTTAAACATCAACCAAGGCGAACATCAGATCGGCCTCGCTCACGAGCGTACCGTCCACTAAGGCCCTCGTATGCACCTGACCTGTCTTGGATTTCAATTTAACCACCTCTACTTCCAACCTAAGCTGGTCGCCCGGGACCACGGGCTTTCTGAATTTCGCGTTATCCAGACTCATGAAATACGCGACCTTTCCCACATTCTCTCTCTTGTTCAGCATCAACACGCCCGCCACCTGAGCCATGGCCTCTATTATGAGAACCCCGGGCATTACGGGGTTGCCCGGGAAATGCCCTGTAAAAAACTGCTCATTCATGGTGACGCTCTTTATGCCGACCGCGCGCTTGTCCTCTTCCCATTCTATTATCTTATCGACAAGCAAAAACGGATATCTATGCGGGAGTATTTTCTGTATGTCCACCGAGTCCAGCGCGTCGCCGCCCGTCTCAACATAAACTCCCCTTATGCCGGCGGACTGTATCTTTTCTCTCTGGGCGCTTATTTTTTCAACAAGCTGCATGTTCAGCGGATGCCCGCTTCTCATGGCGATGATATGGCCTTTTATATTGTAACCCAATAGATACATGTCGCCGAGCAGATCCAGTATCTTGTGCCTCGCGAATTCGTCGTCAAAACGCAAGTCGTTATCTATGACCCCGTTCTGGCCCACCACAACCGTATTTTCATAATTCGCCCCTTTGCCGAGGCCTCTTTTCCTCAGGTCATTGACCTCCTTCTCGAGACAGAATGTCCTGGAAGACGCGATCTCTTTCTCAAATGTCGTGTCGTCAACCGTGAAAGATATATACTGCGCCTTCAACAGAGGGTGCTCGTAATTAAGCGTGTAAGAGACCCTGAACTGATTATCAGGAAGCACCATTATCATGGCGCCGTCCTGCTCAGCCCAAATAGGGGAACGGACCTGATAGATCTTTTTCGGCGCGTCCTGATTTTCTATCCCGACCTTTTTCAATATTTCGATGAAACCCATGGCGCTTCCGTCAAGACCCGGCAGCTCCGGTCCGTCCAATTCCACTATTATGTTGTCTATCCCGAGCGCCCACAGCGCCGCCATCAGGTGCTCTATGGTATGGATCTCCACTGAATTTGTGCCTATCGAGGTGCGGCGCGGGCTTTTTTCGCTCCCAAGCACGTTCGCTATGGCGGCCCTCACCATCGGGGAATCCTTTATGTCGACCCTTATGAAATTTATCCCGGTGTTTGTCGGCGCGGGCTTGAATTTCAGATTCACCGAAACGCCCGTATGAAGGCCTACCCCTTTTAACTCAACCGGCTTCTTTATGGTTCTCTGCTCCATTTGGCTCCTTATCTAATTATTTATTACGGCTGGATATCCACGACCGACCCTGGTCTCGCGGATTTTAATCGTTCTATCTCGCTTTCCAATTCCTTGACTTTTTTATACAGATCAGGCAGGCCCTGAACACAGGCGTTTATCCTCTTCGCCACTACGTGCGGCTTCGCGGGATAACCGGAGACACACGTGTTGGGGGGGATCGGCTTTGTCACGCCAGCCCGGGCGGCGACAACCACGTTATCTCCCACCGTTATGTGGCCTATCACTCCTGATTGCCCGGCCAAAATCACGTTATTTCCTATTATGGTGCTTCCGGAAATGCCTGTCTGCGCGACTATTATCGAATTTTCCCCTATAACTACGTTATGGGCTATCTGCACCAGGTTGTCTATCTTCGTGCCTTTCTTTATGACGGTCTTGTCAAAACGAGCCCTGTCAATGGTGACGTTCGAGCCTATCTCCACGTCGTCTTCTATTATGACGGTCCCTATCTGCGGGATCCTGTGATGTATGCCCTTCACCGCGGAAAAACCAAATCCATCGCTGCCGATGACGCTGCCGCAGTGGATCGTGACGCGGTTACCCACAGTCACCCTTTCCCTTATTATAGCGGAAGGATATATGACGCAATCACTGCCTATCTTGCTGTGATGCCCCACGTAAACACCGGCGTATAAAACCGTATTTTCTTTTATCTCCACCCCTTCCTCAAGCACGACATAAGGCTCTATGGCCACACCCTTGCCGAGTTTTACCTTTTCCCCTATCACGGCCGTGGGGTGGATGCCCTTGGGCCTCTTGATTTCGTTGGGGGACATCAGGGAAACCATCTTCGCGAACGCCAGCGATGGATTCTCCGTCCTTATGATGGGCTTGGGGGCGGTTTTCACGTCCCTTGAAGTGATGATGGCCGACGCCCTTGTGTGATTCATCAGAGGCAGATACCTGGAATTCGCCACAAAGGTAAGATCCCCTTCTTTCGCCTCTTTTATGCCGCAGACGCCTTTTACGACTATATTCTCATCGCCTATGATTTCCCCGCCTATCAGATCAGCTATCTCTTTCAATGTCTTTTGCATGTCAATCCTATTTCTTGCCGTATCTTTCGTTCAATATCTTTATGACCTGATCTGTCAGGTCCATTGCCTTGTCACCGTATAAAAGCACCCTGTCATTGACTATTATGGAATACCCCTGCTTTTCCCCATATTCCTTTATGACGTCATTCATCTCCTTGAGGATGTCCTTGACCATGTTGTCTCTTTCCTGGGTGAGATCTGTCTTCGCGCCCTGGTCAAACTCCTGAAGCATCTTTATCTTGGCCTCTATATCCACTTCTTTCTTATCTTTCGCTTCCTTGTTCAATAACTCCAGCTCTTCCCTCATCTTCCTTATTTCCCGGACTATCTTTTCTCTTTCGCCCTGTTTCGCGTCGCCTTTTTTCTCAAGTTCTTTATCCAGGTCCTTTGTTTTCTGATACTCATCGAACGATCTTGAGAGATCTATATACCCGATCTTTCCCGTATTCTCCGCGTAAGACAAGCCGGCGAATACGAAAAATACGCCTATCAAAATTGTTATAGCAATGACTGCCTGTGTCCTTGTGTCCCGACCCGCTGTCGCTGGTACCCCGCCTTGTGTCTTCATCAAAACCCCCTGCTCATACTGAAATGAAACCTTCCTTTATCTTCCTGGCTTTCATCCGCGTTTATAGGATAACCGAAATCCAGTTTTACCGGGCCTATCGGGGTCTTTATCCTGAGGCCCGCGCCGATGCCTGTTTTTACGCCTCCGCTGGCCACGCCGTTCTCGGGCTTGCTGTCAGGCACGCGCCAGACGTTACCGGCATCCACGAAAAGCGCGCCCTTGAGATTTTCCACTATCGGAAAAGTGAGCTCCGCGTTCGCGACAGCCATGGTGCCGCCGCCTATGGGATCTCCTGATTGATCTTTCGGACCGACGTCACGCTCCTTGAAACCTCTTATGGTATAAGTGCCTCCCGCGAAAAATCTTTCATAAATAGGTACCTTCGCCATGTCGTTATAAGCGGTCACTATACCGTCTCTTAATTTCAATTCCAGCACGAACGGCCCTATTTTAGAATAGCGGCTTATTGTGTTAAAGAATTTCATGAAATCCTTGTCTCCTCCCAGCGGGCCGCCGGCCACCTCTACCGAACCGCTTAAAAGAAGTCCCTTGGTGGGATTAAACCTGTTGTCACGCGAGTCTCTCGTGAGCTGGAAAGTCGTGCTGGAAAGGGTCTGCTCTCCCGCCTCGTCCAGGAGATCCTGAGACGCGTCTACTGACAAGTCAGAGATATCAACCGTCTCTATCTTGTAAGTCAGGTCCGCCCTGAGATATTCGCTCAGTTCCTTGCCTAACCTGAAATCCACGCCCTGCCTCTTTTCGTCGTAAGCGTATCCGGTACTGCCGCTCCTGTTGTGTTCCGTGGCGTAAATATCGAATCCGAATGAGAGAGGATAGTCGAATATCCATGGTTCCGTCCAGCTCAAATAATAATTTTTGCGCACGCTGCCGAACTCGGCCCTTACCTTCAGGTCCTGTCCGTCGCCCGTAAAGGTCGGGAAATTCAGGATATCAAAATTACGCTGTTCCACTTCCATAAAACCTATCAGGCGGTCAATGGAGCTGAAACCGCCGCCGAAACTGAATTCCCCTGTCTTTGACTCCTTTACCTCGACCACCATGTCCCTGTGATTCGCCTCCGGGGTCTCCTCCGTGTCAAATGTTATGTCCTCAAAAAATCCCAGATTATAAAGCCGCTCCTTGCTCCTGCGGAGCTTGACGCCGTCATACCGCTCGCCCGGCTTTATCCTGAGTTCCCTTCTTATAACAACGTCTTTTGTCTTGGTATTTCCTCGTATATTAATCTTGTTTACGTAAGAGACCTCTCCCTCCGTGATGTTATACGTGATATCGACCTTGTCTGTCTGCATGTTCAATATCGTATCGGGCCTGACCCGCGCCATTATATATCCATCATCAAAATAATGCTCCTGGATGCCCCCGACGTCCACATGCAGGGCCTCTTCCGTAAACGTGTCCCCGGGCCTCAATTTTAAAAGGGCCTTGAGTTTCTCTTCCGTAAACACGGCGTTGCCGGAGATCTTTATGTCCCCCGCTATGTATTTACGGCCTTCCTCCAGGCGCACAACAAGCTCTATCCACTTGCGCCTCGCCCTCTCCTGCACGACGACCTCATGCGCGGCCTTTATATCCAGATAACCTTCCCGCCTGTAAAAATGTTTCACGCGCTCCATGTCGTCTTCGGCCACGTCCTTCTTGTAAACACCGGAACGGAAAAATCCGGCCGTCCTGGATTTCATGATCTTCACGAGCCTCTTGTCGCTGAACGCCGTGTTGCCTATTATATTTATGCCCCTTACTACCGCCCTTGGCCCCTCTTCTATTATGAATACGGCCTTGGAGGACCCCGTCTGGCTGTCCACGTCTATCCTGTATGACACGCTGACCCAGGGATAGCCTTTTTTCTCATAAAGCTCTTTTATAGCCTCCGAATCCTTGGAGAGCTTTCTCTCATCCGAGAACTCGTTGAGCTTCGACTGCACGACCGTCTTCAGCCTGTCTGAGCCATAAACCTTGTTACCCATGAACTCTATGATGGTAAGGGGCGCCTTTTCAGTGACCTCAAAGACGACCCCTATGCCGTCCGCTGAATCCTCGACAGAAACGCTGACATCGCTGAAATACCCCAGGAGATAAAGACGCTTGATATCCTCATCAACCACCTTCTGCGAGAATATGTCGCCTTTTTTCGTCTTCAATTTGGAAAGTATGGTAGCGCCTGATACGGTCTTGTTGTTGCGGACATCAACGTATTTTACGATCTTTTGCCCGGCGCCTTCTTCCTGTGCCTCCAGAGGCGCGGTTAAAAATAACGCTGATATGAAAAATAAAATTATGCCTGTGGCGGTTAATTTTTTACGTATCATCTCATTAACAAAATAATATATCACAGATACCCGTTTATGTCAATCCAATGCCTCGGGGGCCGCTCCTGACTCCTCGATCATGGCCAGATTATCGAATTTCGCGTACTCTTTTATGAAGGCCAGCTTGATGGAACCGACAGGGCCGTTGCGCTGCTTGGCTATTATTACCTCCGCCATGCCCCTGTTATCATCCGTAGGATTATAATATTCCTCTCTTAAAAGAAGGCCCACCACATCGGCGTCCTGCTCTATGGCGCCTGACTCCCTGAGATCGGAAAGCTGAGGCCTGCGGTCCTGCCTTGTCTCTACCGCCCTTGAAAGCTGACTCACCGCTATGAGCGGCACGTTAAGTTCCCTCGCAAGGGCCTTTAAAGAACGCGATATCTCCGATATCTCCTGCTGCCTGTTTTCAGACCCGGGAAGCCCCTGCATCAGCTGCATGTAATCGACTATTATCAATCTTATGTCATGCTGCGATTTAAGCCGCCTCGCCTTTGCCCTTAATTCAAGCACGGATAAACCGGCGCTGTCGTCTATGAATATGGGGGCCTCTGAAAGTTTCCCCGCGGCGTTTGTGAGTTTCGGCCAATCTGACTGCGATAAAAAACCTGTCCTGACGTTCTGCGCGTTCACCCTGGCGTGCGAACAAAGCATCCTCTGCACCAGCTGTTCCTTTGACATTTCCAGGCTGAATATGACGAGCGGTATTTTCTCGACCACGCCTATGTATTCAGCCATAGAGGCGACCAGCGCGCTTTTTCCCATCGAGGGCCGGCCGGCGAAGACAAGCAGGTCCGAAGGGTGCAGGCCGGCCGTCAGGCTGTCAAAATCAGTGAATCCCGTCGGTATGCCGGTGACGTGCGCCTTTTTCTGATACAATAAATCTATGGTTTCTATGCTGTCTTTTATTATCTCCTTGATAGGCGCGAAATTCGTGTCTATCTTGTTGCTCGATATGTCGAATATCATCCGCTCCGCCCTGTCGAGCACCGCGTCCACCTTGCCGCGCGCGTCATAGCTCTCGGAGATGATGTTCGTGGCCGCGGAGATAAGGTTTCTGAGCACGCTTTTTTCTTTTACGATGTGCGCGTAATGTTTTATATTGGCGGCCGTGGGGACTATCGTGGTCAGGCCTGTCACGTACGTAGGCCCCCCTACCTTATCCAGATCGCCCGTCTTTTTAAGCTCCTCTATCAGCGTGACGATGTCCACCGCCCTGTTATCGCTATAGAGCTTCACTATACACTCGAATATCATGCGATGAGAATCATTGTAAAAACACGCGCCGTTAAGCAGTTCTACGGCGTGACTGATGGCGTTCTCCTCTATCAGCATGGAACCCAGGACAGACATCTCCGCCTCAAGGTTCTGCGGCGGCATTTTCTCTAAACTCAGATCCAGCTTTTCATTCATCGTGTCTTTCGGGACACCGGGGCGTCCCCTGCGATTTTGTGACAAAGACCCTTAAATTATTTCTTCACTATCCAGACTTTTACTTCCGCCGTGACTTCCGGATGCAATTTTATCGGGATGTGATACACGCCCAATTTCTTTATGTGTTCCTCGAGCAGGATCTTCTTTTTATCCACTGGGAATCCTTCCGTCTCGAACGCGGCGGCCACGTCCTGGCTTGTCACGCTGCCAAAGAGCTTGTCGTCATCTCCCGCCTCAACAGCTATGGTACATGATATCAAAGAGATCTTTTCTTTCAGGGCCTCCGCGTCTTTCTTCTCTTTCGCCAGCGTCAGCGTCTTTTTCTTCTTGATATCCTCCACTATCTTCAGGTTCGACTCGCTCGCGGGCTTCGCCAATTTCCGAGGAAACAAAAAATTCCTCGCGTGTCCGTCCTTGACATCAATAACGTCTCCCATTGAACCAAAATCCTTCACGTCTTCTATCAAAATTACCTTCATGAATACCCCCTGATTATTCTCCCACGTAAGGCAGTAACGCCATGTAGCGCGCCCTTTTCACCGCCATGGCCACCGCCCTCTGGTGCCTCGCGCAATTGCCTGTTACGCGATTCGGCAGCATCTTTCCTTTTTCGCTGACAAATTTCCGCAGTTTCAATATATCTTTATAATCAACGGAATCTATTTTTTCCGCGCAAAACCTGCAGCTCTTCTTCTTAAAAAAATCTGACTTTGAATCGAACTTCTTAAATCTCTTCTTTGGCTTATCCTTCTTATCCATCCTTCTCTTCATTTAAACCTCTCAAATTTTGTGAAACAAAATTTGACCCCGAGCGGCCGGCATCCCACAATGCCGCCGCGAGGAGCCCTTTACTTATCTTCTAATCAAAACGGTGACTCGTCTTCCGGTTTTATATCCGGCGCGGCGTGCTCTTCCTCAAACGCCTCTTTTGTCTGGACCTGAGCGTCCTCGGCGTCTCCTCCTGACTTGGCCCCGCCCAGGAACTGGACCCTGTCCGCCACTATGTCCAAAGTGCTCCTCTTCTGGCCTTCCGGTTCCCACGAACGATACTGCAGCCGTCCTTCTATGAATACGAGACGGCCTTTTGTCAGATACTGACTGCAGCTCTCGGCCTGCTTTCCAAAAACCACTATCCTCACGAAACAGACATCGTCCTTTTTTTCTCCCTGCTGAGTGACAAAGGTCCTGTTCACGGCCAAACCGAAAGTGGCCACCGGCGCGCCGCTCGGGACATACCTTAATTCCGGATCCCTGGTTAAATTACCCATCAAAAATACCCTGTTAAAACCTGCCATCTGAACCTCCCAAATTTTGCGAAGCAAAATTTGATCCCGAAGCCGCCTTATTTTCAGAACTGGCGCGGCGAGGGACCCTTTCCCGCTCAAAGCGCCGTAATTAACATCCTCAATATGGACTCATTAAGACATAGGCTCTTTTTTATCGCGGATATCGCGTCTGTCACGACGCTGAAATTCACGATATAATAAACCCCTTCCTTGTATTTCTTGATTGGAAACGCCAATTTATGCTTGCCCCACTCCTTGGTGTCTTCTCCAACGCCCTTATTCTTTGCTATGACCTCCTGTATCTGCGCCAGGGCCTTATCCAGCCCGGTCTTGTCGAGGTCTGGTTTTAATATAAACATCGCTTCGTAACGTTTCATTCTGTCCTCCGTGTGTTAAATTTATTCATGGCCACGTTTATGTCCTGGCATAGCCAGCACTCGCAGGCCCTGGAAACTGTTTCCAATATACCCGGCATTTTTTTCTGCTCGGCCTTTGTGAACCTGGCAAGGACATACCGGGAAAGGTCCATTACCTTCCTGTCTCCCATTATGCCCACGCGCATCCTTGGCACTTCGTCCGTGGCAAGACAATCTATTACGGAACCCAAACCTTTATGGCCCGCGTCAGAACCCTTGGGCCTTATCCTCAACGAACCGAACGGCAGGCTTATATCATCCAAGATTACCAGCAGATCGTTCGTTTCAATATTAAGCCAATTGACGATGCCCCGCACAGGATGACCTGAAAGATTCATGAACGCCTGCGGCAACGCCAGATAAACGCTGTCCGACCCTACCAGGCCCTCCCCTGTAAATGAATTAAACCGTTTATTATACTTTAACTTTATCCTGTTCGCTCCCGCGAAATGCCCTGCCGCCAAAAATCCTATGTTATGACGCGTTAAACTATATTCTTCGCCGGGATTTCCCAGGCCGATTATTAATTTCATTAACTTATTTCTTCTCTTCCTTCTTCTCTTCCTTCGCTGGCGCCTCGCCCTCTTCTTCCTCAGGTTTTTCCTTCTTTTCCTTTATGACCTCGGGTTCTGTCGCCTCCCCTTCAGCCGCGGGCGCGGCAATGGCCTCTTCGACTGTCTTCGGATGCTCAACGCTGACCACCAGCCCCTCAAAATCCCCAAACAGCTTTACGCCCTCGGACGGCCTCACCTCTTTTAAAAGTATGGCGTCGCCCATCTTCAGGCCGGAGACATCCACCTCTATCTTTTCCGGGATATTCGTGGGCAGACATTCCACTTCCACTTCCCACAATATCTGCTGCAACACCCCTCCTTCTTGCTTGACGCCCGGGGCATCGCCTTTTATCGTAATAGGCACCTTTACCTTCAACGTCTCCGTAAGGGATATCTCGTTAAAATCAACGTGCACGAGATAATCCTTCACGGGATCTCTCTGCACCTCTTTTATGACGACTATGCGCTCCTTCTGTTTCTTGGCGCCTTCCACCGTCAATTTTATGATGACGTTCTCTCCCGCGTCCGTGTGCAGCGCCCTTGACAGTTTTTTCGAGTCTATCTTCAACAGGACCGTTTCCTGGCCCTTTCTGTACACGATGGCCGGCACCAGACCCGCGACTCGAATCCTCTTGTTAGGCTGTTTTCCTTTCTCTTCTCTTAAATTCGCGCTTAATTCTACAAATTCCATGTTAAAATCACCCTTTCTCCGTTAACAAGTTGACACCCAAGCAATACTCATTTTGTCAACTTAGCCTAATCAAACAGGCAACTGACTGACTCTTCCCTGTGTATCCTCTTTATCGCCTCTGCCAATAGCGGGGCTATTGACAGGACTTTTATCTTATCATGCTTCTTCGCGCCTTCCACCGGTATGGTGTTTGTCACGAACAGCTTCTTTATGGACGAACCCGCTATGTTCTTCACGGCCGGGCCGGAAAGCACAGGATGCGTGATGGCGGCGTATATGTCTTTCGCGCCCGACTTTTTCAACGCGGCGGCGGCCTCCACCAAAGATGAGCCCGTGGCAATCAGATCATCGACTATGATGACGTTCTTGCCTTTTATGTCTCCGAGTATGTTCATGACCTCGATGTCTTCCCCGCTTATGCGGCGTTTATCGACTATCGCGAGCGGTACCTCAAATCTTTTCGCGTATCCCCTCGCCATCTTTATGCCGCCGACGTCCGGCGAAACCACGACCAGGTCCTTTATCTTCATCTTTGAAAAATAACTGACAAAGACGTTCACGGCGTAAAGATGGTCCATGGGTATGTCAAAAAATCCCTGTATCTGTCCGGCGTGCAAATCCACGGTCAAGATCCTGGACGCGCCCGCCGTAGTAAGAAGATTCGCGACCAGTTTCGCCGTGATCGGGACTCGAGGCTGATCCTTGCGGTCCTGCCTGGCGTAACCGAAATAAGGCAGCACCGCGGTTATCCTTTTCGCGGACGCCCTCCTGAGGGCGTCCATCAATATCAAAAGCTCCATCAGGTTATTGTTAACGGGAGGACATGTCGGCTGTACTATAAATACGTCCTTGCCGCGCACGTTCTCGTCTATCTTCACGCGTATCTCACCCTCGCTGAAGGTATCCACGACCACGCCGCCCAAAGACATGTCCAGATACTGACATATCTCTTTCGCCAATTTTGGATTCGCGTTTCCGGTAATAATGGTGGCTGTCCTGTTCATATATTCTCCTTAACGCTTTAATATCTTCGCCGGCACCCCGACTACCGTTTTCCCGGCCGGGACATTGTTATTTTTGGTCACCACGCTGCCGGCGCCGGTCACTGCCGATTTTCCAATCTTCACCGGCGCTATCAATATGCTCCCCGTCCCTATGAACGCGTTGTCTTCTATCACGGTCTCGTGTTTTTTCCTACCGTCATAATTAGCCACGATGGTGCCCGCGCCTATATTGACATCTTTCCCCATGACGGTGTCTCCTATGTAACACTGGTGCCGTATTTTCGTGCCGGCGCCTATCTCAGAGCGCACTATCTCCACAAAATTCCCTATGCCTACATTGTCTCTTACGGTGGTTCCTGTCCTCAGGCGGGCAAAAGGACCTAAGCTGCAACCCGAGCCTATTTTAACATTACTTTCTATAAATGTATAGGGATATATTACGGTATCCCTGCCTATCTCAACATCTTCCTCTATGTAAGTATTGTCGGGGTCTATCACCGTGACGCCTGACCGCATTATCTTATCAAGGACCCTTTGCCTCATCACTGACTCCGCCTTTGCCAGCTCTACCCTGGTATTGACGCCTAAAAACTCCTCCATGTTATCCGTGACCACTGATTCCACAGACAGATTCGACTTAGCCATTATGCCTATAGTATCCGTGAGATAATATTCCTCTTTTTCATTGTCCGGGACAATCTTCTTCAGGGCCTCAAAGAGCGAGTTTTTATCAAAACAATACACGCCCACATTTATCTCCTCTATGACCTTGTCATAAATCGAGGCGTCCGCCTCCTCTATTATCTTCACTATCTTGCCGCCCGAATTCCTTTTTATCCTCCCGTATCCAGTGGGATTCTTGAGCTGCGCGGTAAGAAGCGCGCAGGAAGCGCCGGTCGTCTTATGCTTGTCTATCAGTTTTTTTATGGTCTCTTTTGTCAAGAGAGGCGTATCTCCGTATAATATCAGGACGGTATCTATCTTGGCGTCCTGTAAAATTATCTTGGCTGTCTGCAAGACCGCGTCACCGGTGCCCAGAAGCCTGTTTTGTTTCACGCACCGCACCCCTTCAAGGCGTTCCTTGACCTGGTCCGCCTTATGGCCCACCACGGCGGCTATCTTTTTTATGCCCAGCGCCTTGAGGTTATCCACTATATACCGTATCATCGGCTTGCCGCAAAGAGGATGAAGCACCTTAGGCAAAGACGACTTCATGCGCGTGCCTTCGCCCGCGGCAAGTATTATACCCGCGATGTTTTTCATGGCTTTATATTTTACCAATATTCTATCAATATATCAAGTATATTATTCCTGAGGATTATATGGCGCGGCGGCCTTCGATGGCCTTCATGAGCGTGGCCTGATCTATGTAATCAAGATTGCCCCCAACGGGTATGCCGTACGCGATGCGGCTTATCCTTACATTTAACGGCTCAAGCTCCCTGGAAAGGTACAATGCGGTTGTCTCGCCCTCGGCGTTGGAATTCGTGGCGAGAATCACTTCTTTTACCCTGTCTTCCTTGACGCGGCTTAAAAGTTCCTTTATCCTCAATTCCTCCGGACCTATGCCGTCCAATGGGGATATTACCCCAAAAAGCACATGATAGGTGCCTTTATACCTGCCCGGTTTCTCTATAAGGATCAGATCCTTGGGTTCCTCGACCACGCATATGATCGTCTTGTCCCTGCGCGGGTCACTGCAGATGCCGCAGATATCCGCCTCGCTCAAATTCCCGCACTTTTCGCAAAACCTCACGTCTTCCTTGACTTTTTTTATAATCGCGGAAAATCTTTCCATGTCTGTCCTGGACGCCTTTAACACGTGAAAGGCCATCCTCTCCGCTGTCTTGGTGCCTATGCCGGGCATCTGCTTAAAATGTTCTATCAGTTCCTGCATCGACTTCGTGTAAGCGCTCATTTAAGCATCCTTTGGCTGCCTGAATATCCTTCCGCCGAATATATTGAGGGCGCTGTCTATGACCGGCTCCTTGCCCTTGATATCTTCTTTTAAAAGAACATTATTATCCCCGGGGATTCCCCGCGGCTTTCTGTCGGTAACTATAAAATTTATCCTGATCTGACTGTCTAATATCTGTGAAAGCGCCGATTCCACGGAGTCTTTGTTGGATTTTTCCTCAAGCACCTCCCTGTGAAAACTCAGCTCCTTCGGAAAACCCACCGATATGACGTTCCCCTTGATCGCCTCAGGCTCTCCCTCCGCGAGATACGACGACACGGACATCTTTTTAACGGCCATGGCCTTCACCAATATGGGCCACGCGTCCTTTACCCTGGCCATGTCCGCCAACGGCTTTTGATCTGCCTGGGGCCCGGGTTCCGCTTTTTGGACAGGCGGTTCCGGTTTCTGCAAGATCTTTTTAAAAAACTGCGGCGCTGGCCTTTCTTCTTTTTTCTGTATCGGCTCCGGCGCCGTCGGCCGCGGGCTGACAGCGGGCCTCGCGGCAGCCGCTTCCCTGGCTGACAGCTTTATCATGCAAAGCTCCAGGACTATCCTCTCGGGCAGCAATTGTTTTATCATCCTGAGGCCGCCCGAAACCACGTTTATGACGTTAAATATTTCCGCCTGAGAAAATTGCCCCGCCTCATCCTTTATGCGCTCTATGGATTCTTTGGGGAGATTTATTATCTCGTCTGACACGACCCCAGATTTTATGATCATGACGTTCCTGAAATGCTCCAACAGTTCCAATAAAAACTGCTTCGCGTCCTTCCCTGAATTCATCAATTCGTCGATCAGGTGAATGGCGGACTTCGGATCTTTATTTATGATCACGGCCGCGGCCTTGAAGATAAATTCCTCATCTATCATGCCGAGCGATTCGACTATGTCCTTAAAATGCACCGCGCCCTTCCCAAAAGACGCTACCTGGTCAAGTATGCCTTCCGCGTCGCGCATGCTGCCGTCGGAGGCCTTGGCGATATACAAAAACGCGTTTTCGTCTATCTGCAGGTTTTCGTCCCTGGCCACCTCGCGTAATTTCACGATTATGTCTTTAACGGATATGCGCCTGAAATCGAATCTCTGACAGCGCGAAAGAATGGTCGGAAGGACCTTGTGAGGCTCCGTGGTGGCGAATATGAATTTTACGTGATGGGGCGGCTCTTCCAGCGTCTTCAGGAGGGCGTTAAAGGCCTCCGTGGTCAGCATGTGCACCTCATCTATTATGTAAATCTTGTAACGGCCTTTCGTGGGCGCGAACTTTACCGTCTCCCTGAGATTCCGTATCTCGTCTATGCCGCGGTTTGACGCCCCGTCTATCTCTATGACGTCCATGCTCGAACCGGAGGTAATCTCCTCGCACGAAGCGCACTCGTTGCACGGTTTCGCGGAAGGTCCTTTCTCGCAATTCAGGGCCTTGCTGAAAATCCTGGCGGTGGACGTCTTGCCTATGCCGCGCGGTCCGGTAAACAGATACGCGTGATGCAGGCGGTCCATGGAGATGGCGTTCTTGAGCGTGGTGGTGATGTGCTCCTGCCCTACTATCTCGTCAAAATCCTGCGGACGCCATTTTCTGGCGAAAGGTAAATAACTCATAATATCGGCGGAGAGGCAGGGATTCGAACCCTGGATCCAGCTTTTCAACCGTATAGCGGTTTAGCAAACCGCCGCCCTCGACCA
>Ga0265297_10001934_pt1 | contig 44832 bp, 66 predicted proteins | sample Munlanlwell13791_FD_192502 | JGI IMG/M metagenome (GOLD analysis project Ga0265297, IMG submission 192502) | Leachate microbial communities from a municipal landfill in Southern Ontario, Canada - Leachate well 137-91 | ecosystem: Engineered > Solid waste > Landfill > Unclassified | place...
CCCCGCCTTGTGTTTGAGCCAAAAGCGTTACTACGCGGAATCATTGAGCTATTACAGTGGACGAAACGAGCACCAGCCCTAAGGACAACGGCAGCATGGACAATGAGGGAACCACTAAGGGGCGAAAGAGGGGTCGGAAGCTGCGGCTTACCGAGGAGCAGGTGGACGCGGCGGCTGGAGCGGCAGCGCGCGGGGACTCGCAGGCCGTGATCGCTGAGCGCTTCGGGGTGTGCGTCAGCACGATCTCGGCAGCGCTCGGCAGGCGCGAGGGGTTCACGCCTCGGCGCCGTCGTCGCGTCCACCGCTCGCCAGGCTCCGACGGAGCAGCCGCGGTAGAGGCCGCTGCACTCGCCGCGCTGGAGCCGGGGGATGATGCGCGCGCTCGGGTCGTGTCAGCACTCGACAGCACGAGGGCGTTTGCTGCCGGGTGCAAGGCTGAGGGCGATCACGCCGGCTTCGCTCGCCTAGTGCAGCTCGAGGCCAAGCTGGCTCGGCAGCTCGCCACGCTCGATGCCGCTCGGCCCCCTGACCCGGCACTCGACCCCGCGAACCGCGCGGCGCGCGACACCGTGATTGCGTTGATCCGCTCTATGGTAGCCGACCCAGCGGCAAGTGAGGCGGTGCCCCGTGACTGACCGCAGCGAGACCGCGTTTGACCCCGTCGAATTTTCGGCGCGTATGGCGGCCATCGTCCGCGCGTGTTCTACTGTCGCCGGCCCCTCGCTTGCGCAACTCACGGCGTCCGCCATTCGCTCTGGTCGCATGTCCGAGTCCGCGCTCGTGACCGCCATCGACGCGCTTGGTCCCGTGGCGTGGCAACGGCTGCTCTACGACTGGCGCTTTTGGGGGCGACCGAAACAACAGGAGCCAGTGGGCAACTGGGATGTGTGGCTCGAATTGGCTGGTCGAGGGTTTGGAAAGAATCGTCTAGGGTCGGAATGGATCGTTGACGGGCTCGCGTCTGGCGAATGCCGCAGTGCGATCCTCATTGGCCCAACGTTCGACGATGCTGTCAAGTACATGGTCGGCGGTCGCAGCGGTCGAGCGCGCAATGGCAGTGGGGTGCTTGATGTGGCGCCGCCGTGGCTCATTCCAGATCCTCGTGCGGCTCACAACGTGACGCGACACGAAATCCGTTGTGCCAATGGCGCCATGATCTACTACACGTCGGCCGAGAAGCCCGAGCTGCGTGGCGCGAACATCGGGCGCGCGTGGTGCGACGAGATCTGCATGTGGCATTCTCCCGAAGTGCTTTTGGACAACCTGGCCTTGACGTTGCGCGAGAAAGGCGGAGCCCGCCCGCGCACACTCATCACCACGACGCCGCGGCCCATGGATCTGCTGCGCGAGATCATCATGGATGCGGGGACGGTCACGATCCACGGGACAACTGACGAGAATGCAGAGAACGTACACGCGGCGTGGTTGGAGCGCATGACGCGGAAGCTGGGCGGTACGCGGCTCGGGCGGCAAGAGCTCGAAGCCGAGATCCTGGGCGACAACCCCGACGCGCTGTTCACGATGACATCGATCAACCTGGCGCGGGTAAGCGAGCCGCCAACGTTGCGGGCCATTGTTGTTGCGGTCGATCCTGCTCTGTCCACTTCGCGGCATTCCGACGAAACAGGGATTGTGGTCGAGGGCGTGGACACACTGGACGATCTCTACGTGCTGGCCGACCTGACGGGGCGCCACAAGCCCGAGGAGTGGGGCACGCTCGTGGCAAAGGCCGCTCGTGACTGGGGCGCCGATGTTGTGGTCGAGCGAACCGCTGGCGGGCAACTCGTGGCCGCAAACGTGCGGGCCGCCGAGTCGCGATTGACTGACCGCGGGAAGAAGTTGGCGATCCACGAGGTGGAGGCGCGCGGGGACAAGCGATTGCGGGCTGAGCCGCTGGCCACGCTTTACGAGCAGGGGCGCGTGCATCACGTCGGCCATCATCCCGCGCTCGAGGCCGAGATCACAGAATGGGATCCGCGGACGCGCGTTTCGCCCAACCGGCTCGATGCGCTCGTGCATGGCGCAAATCACTTGTGCCCGGACCTTGGCGGCAAGCGTGCGGCCGTGGGCACGGCTGCGGGGCTCGATGCGTTGCGCGCTCGGCTTGTTGCTCCGACCGGGCGTTCGACGATGGGGGGGCTTCTGCCGAGGGCGGGGACGAGGGCGACGAGGCTATGAGCAACGATCAAGTGAACGAATCATAACCGCAACGGGCACAGCGGGCCCGTCGCTCGGAACGCCCGCTCGACGGCGCGGGCTCAGACGTCGAGCCCTGCGACCGTAGGCAGCGCGAGCCCGACGACGGCCTTGATCGACTCTTTCCAGCGCACGAGGGGGTGCGAGCGGAGGCAGCCGTAGAGGGAGCGGATGGCGACATCGTTCTGGCTGTCCGCGAGAACCCGGCCGGCGACCAGGTGCTCGGCATCGGCGCCGTTCAGCCGCAGCCGAGCGGAGAGCCCGTTCGCCTTGCCGATCCAGATTGAGTCGCTGACGTAGGGCTCGACGGCGCGGACAACGGCGGCAACGTCGTCGTCAAGCATGGGCTCGCACGAGATGCTGGTGCGGTAGCCTGCGGCGTAGGCGTGGCCGAGCGAGGACAGGCGCTCATCTGGACCCGGCGCGCCCGGCTCCCAGAATCGCAGCACATTGGCGGACAGCGAGCCGATGGTGAACCGGAACATGACCCGCTCTCGCCAGGAGGCCAGCTCGGCGCACAGCCGCTCGACGCATGCGAGGTGCGGCTTGCTCACGATGAGCACGTCGTTGCCGGCGCCGAGCATGGAGCGCAGCACGGAGACCGAGGCGTCGAGCGTGGTCGGAGTCACATCGTGTGTGGTCGGGTACATGATGCGCCCCGACTTGTGCCGCCACTGCTGCCGAGCCTTCCGCTCGTCGACGACCTCGACGCGCCAGGCATCTGGGGTACTGCGGCCGAACCGGACTGCCATCGCCTTCGCGTAGCAGTAGCCGCAATCGTGTGAGCATCCGCGGCAGATGTTGGCCGAGTGCTCCGCCCATTCCCTGGTGCCTGTGATCGCCATGACCAGAGGGTAGCGCCAAGTGTGCAGAACTACAACAGAATTCAGCCGCGACCCACGAAAACAACGGCGGAATAGAGCATTTTGGATGATCCCCGCCCGGTAAGGCCCCCCGCCGGTGACCACCATGTCGGCTCGACGCCGGACCACACACACCAGGCGCCGATGGCCTGGCGGTGGACGTCCTCGGTAACGTCGCGCAGGCCAGTGTCGGGGTGGCGCGGGATGAGAGCTTCGAGCGATGCGATGCGACCACCGAACCGGAGTTTGGCCGAGCTGCCATCCGTCAGCACGAGCGATCCAACTTCGCCCAGCACCCACCGTCGCCGCTCCGCGATGGCAAGCGCCATGCTCCACGGCTCGCCGTAGGCGTCGAGATCGAACACGTTGTACGCCCCGAGGCGGAGTTTCTCGACCGCCTGGGCGTTGTCGAGCATCAATCGGTGGTGTGGCTCGTCGCTGCGCCACGGCCGCTGGTCCACACCGAGATAGCCGTCAGCAAGGTGCCATGCCCCGCGCCACATCTCTCCCCGCCCAGCGAAAAGGTCGAGAACGCGCGCCGGGCGCACCTTGGCAAGCACCTCGCGACGTAGCGCGAGCTTGGCCTGATGCCACTTGGGGCTGTTGTCGATCATAGTTCTTCCCCTGGTTCTCCGTCCGGGCTGACTAGGAGTACTCCGGGGACACCGCGCAGAGCCTCGAGTGTGTCAGGCTCTTGTGCCAAGTCGCCCTCTACTGCGAGCCGGAATCGCTGAGGAACCGACAGCTCAATAAGAGGAGAACCGCGTGAGAGTTGTTCTTGAGGCGTACCCTGCTCTTGCCCGGGGAGAGCAGATGTGGGCTGCCCAAACACCGCCGCAGGCACATCGCCATCATCGCGCGCGGGGAATCCGACCGCCCCGCGCATCTCGTTCGCGGTGATGACCTTGGCCACGTCGGTGGGAGCGGGCTGGAATCCCGTTGCCTGTGTCGCCGCGAGCTCGGCCGTGTCCACGCCCATCTGCTCGGCCAGGGCATCAACCCAGTCCTGGGTGACCACGAGCCCGGCTGCGCGGCGTGCGGCAATGGCTGCGACGAAGGCCGCTTCATTCGTTGCGGAGTCCACGCGCACCCGTTGCTCGTCGGCGTCCGGTAGCTGATAGAGTCGCTCGGGCGCGACGTCGGGGTCCCCGTAGTTGATCTCGGCCCACGGGGCCATTACGCCCTCGCGGATGCCGCGCTCAATCACGGCCTTGTCGCCTTGGATGATCGTGGTCGCGACCCCGAAGAGCTGCGAGATGTCGACTCCGGGCGCTCCGCCCTGTGAGCCTAGAATGCCGTCGGTCCCAAGGTAAACTCGCGCCGCTTCCTTGTCGGCCGTGAGCACGAGTCGCTCCCAGACCTCCCACGCTCGCGAGCTGTTGGTTAGGTACTGCACCTTGGCGCCAGCCGGTACAATTCCGGCCGGGTTGTCGAGATTGGCGATCGCTTCTACCAGCGCGAGCAACGCGAGTGCGTAGGGGCTTGTCGTCTGGTTGCCCGCCGCATCCGTGACCTGCAAATCCTGGCCCTCGGGAAGCTCCCCTACCACTTTGGCGTTCCCGTGGCTGGCGCTGCCCATGCACCAATCACGCTCGCCGAACGCTCTGCGGGCCCAGACCATGCCGCCGGGGAGAACCGCGGCATCCTGTGTCCAGGGTCGCGTGGCGTGGGGGGCGTAGACGGTCCAGCGCCCGTCGCCGTGGGTGATGTTTTCGACGCGCATCCCATAGCGCTCGCTGTCCACGGCGACGTACGTCCTGAGCGTCTGCTCCAGTTCGTCCCACCAAACGCCGTCGAGCGGCCAGCATGAATGCACGACGTCAACGCGGCTGCCATCGTCGCGCGGCATCCAAGCATTGCAGCCGATCGCAAAACCGTGGTTTGCGACACAGCCGTTGATATCCGCTACTACGTCGGCTGTGACGGCGGTTCCCGTGGGACCGAAGAGCGGCGCGGCTTCTCGAGCGACCCGTGCCGCCCCGCGCGCAGCCACGAGCTTCACCGCGAGGCAGCGCAACGGCGCGAGCCGGTACTTGTACGCAACGAAAAGACCTGGGTCCGTGCGCATCGAGATTGCCAGTTTGGCAGGCTCCGAGAAGCGTCCGTTGATCTGCGAATCCCGCGCCGACATGATCGCGGGAAGATCCCACGAGAACGCCGTGGCCGGGATGACGCCTGGACGCATGGCGTGCAAGAGCTCGCTCACTGTCCGCGCATTTGGCGCGCGCAATGCCACGGTGGGGGCACTCTGTCTCTGGTGCTTCCTGCGCTTCGCCATGGGGTCAAATCCTGTTGGCCGAGATCCGGGATAGTCCAGCCCGGACCATATTTGCGGTCATGCGATGCACTGGAACGGGGGCCAGGGTCTTGAGCACGGTCCAGGTACTGAGCCCGAGGAGCCGCGCCGCCTCGGCCAGTCCTCGCGTTGCCACCAGTTCCCGCGCTGCCTCCACGTCCGCCTGGCCAAGCGTCTCAACGGGCGTCCTCTGCATACCAATAGAGTAGCGCATTTGACTGATCCAGCCGTCTAGCCCTTGACGAATCTAGCCGTTGGTTCGTACCAACTGAACGAATCTAGCCGTTGATTCGTTGACCCGCGTCGGATTCTCCCCTTGTGGGGTTGCGTCTCCGTGACTTGTGCGTGCTCTCGGTCTCGGTCCCGGTGGACCAGGCCGGACAACCCGCGACTGAGATCCGGTTGTTTCACGTCGGTCTGAACACGACCGAAAACGGCGACTGGCTCTTCGACTCTGCGGCGGCCGAGTCCGTGATGGCCGCATATGCCAAGCACGGCGTGCCCGTGATGATCGATCTCGAGCACCTGTCGCTTGATGAGCTGTCGCCCCATTACGACCCCAGGGCACGCGGCCGAGCCCAGCTCTCGCTCCGAAACGGCGAGTTGTGGCTCGTGGGGATCAAGTGGACCCCCGACGGAACGGCTCGGATCGTGAACGGCGAGGAGACGTTTCTCTCTCCAGCGTTCCATGTCGATTCCGACAATCGCGTGACGAAGGTTTTCAACGTCGGGCTCGTGGCTCAACCGGCGACCGACTTCGCAATGCCGCTTGCGGCATCAATGAATCACCGAGGAAACAAGATGGACCCGAAGATGTTGCGCAAGTTGGCCGAGAATGGCTCCAGGCTCGTCGAGCTGACCAAGTCAGGCAAGTCGATCGACGATGCGCTCCAGACATGCGCGATCGATCCGAAGGTGTTCGCCGGAATGGCGAAGCTGCTCGGAGCCGACGCAAACGATATGGGCGCCGTGATTGCCGCCGTTCGCTCCTGGCTCGATGAGTTTCAGGCGGCGGCGACCGGGAAGTCCCCGGAGAAGCCGAAGGACGAGCCGACCCCGGACGCGGCGCCCGACGCAGCCCCCGAGGCCATGCGCGCCGCCGGTGGCGAGCTCAAGGCTCTGCGCTCCGAGACCGACAAGCTCAACCGCGAGCTTCAGGTGCTCCGCGCCGATCGCGACGCACGCGAAGCAGCCGAGCGGCGCGAGCTCGTGGCCGAGCTGGTCAAGCTCGGGCGTGAGACCCCGGCCACGGCATGGGCCGACGAGTCGGCAACGCGGCCGCGCGGTTCGCTAGCAACCATGGCCGTTACCGAGCTGCAAGAGCGCGTTGCGGCATTCCGCAAGCTCGGTGGCATTCGCACCACTGGCGACGTGCGACCGAATACCGCTGGCACCGTGGAGTCGACCGACGGGATCGAGATCGACCCCTTCGAGCTGGCGCGCGTCAAGCGTGCCCACGACGCGGTGAAGCTCTCGCAGCTTCCCCACGGAATGGCGCATGTGACCCCCGAGGCCGCCATTGCGCGCTATCGCGAGATCAAGGGGCAGCAGTTGAGCCACGCCGACGCGAAGGGCGATCGGCGGATGTGCCAGATGATCGCGCGCCGCCTCACCGAGGCCGATGTCATCCTGGACGCGGGCGGTCGGCTGAACCGCTCCAATCTCGTGACGCTCTCCACTCCGGTGAAGCCGCTCGAGGAATTTGGCGCCACGTCTCAGCGGGCACTGGAAGAGTTTCGGCTCGAGTACATGTCGGTCCTCGCCTCTCTCCCGCAGACTTGGGCGGAGACGATTGGCCGCGTGCTCCCCGGCGGTTCGCTGAAGGACACCTACCCGATCGACTTCGCGGTCAGCAAGTACCGAATCAAGATCGCGGAGACCGCGGCCGCCGCGACGGCGAACGTCAAGGAGATCTCGGTCACGAAGGATCTCTACCACGCGGCCGAGGAGTGCGAGCTCTACCGGCTGCGCAATGGCGATTTCGCCTACATCCGCAGTTGGGATGCGAAGGCTGGCCGCATGGCTCGCGCCCGCCAGTTCCTGCGCAACCACCTCGTGGCCACGCTGTTGGAGGCGAATGGCAACTGGGTGGACGGGAAGGCGTTCTTCGCAACCGATCACTGGGTCGACCCCTTCAACCATGCGCGCACGTTCCGTGGCGCAACCGGCTGGTCGAACTACCAGAACGGCACGGCCGCTCCGCTGGGATCGAGCGTTCTCACGGCTGAGAAGGGCCTGTTCCTGTACGGCACCCCCGGGCTCGATGGTGAGGAGATGGGATTCGAGTGCGACGCCCTGCTCTTCCCGACCATTCTCAACGAGACGTCCCGCAACCTGCTCACGGTTCAGGACCTCATTCTCGACGATACCGGGACGTCCGGGGTGCGCAACCCACACTATCAAAGTGGCATGGAGATGGTGCGGGCGCCCGAGCTGACCGGGACCGCCGTCACGGCCAACTGGTATCTGTTCTCGCGCGCGGCGATCGGCACCGGCCTGGACCCGTGGGTCGTCGCCGAGGATGCACAGGAAGAGGTCGTGGTCTGGGATGAGTCCAGCGACTTCTACAAGAATGGGACCGGCTTCATCAAGTACGAGTCCCGGATCCGCGTTGGCGCTCTGCTGGTCTACCCGCACGCGATGCGACGTGTTGACGGCACCTAGTCGGCCGCGAGGCCCCCACCATTGCAATCGACTCACAAGGATGAATCCACATGACTGCTCTCGCTGACGACAGGTCACTCGACCAAGTTGGAGCCCAGCTCCCCTCGATCGTGCAATACGGCGTTGACGCCGGGGTCTGCCTCTATACCGGCGCCTTCGTCGCTCCGATCTCCGCGACCGGCTACCTGACCACGGGCGGCGGGGTCGCCTTGACCGGCCCGGTTGCTGGCGTCGCAACGCATCGGGCGGACAACTCGGCCGCCGGGGCGAGCGATGGCGACATCAGCGTCAACCTCGCTCAGGGGCTTTTCAAGCGCGCCAATTCCGGCACGTCGGCCCTGTCGCAGGCTGACTTCATGCAGCCCTGCTACGCCGAGGATGACCAGACGGTACGCAAGGCGAGTGGCGCGACCTACCCGCTGGCCGGTCTGTTCTACGGACTCGACGCGGACGGAGATGCTCTCGTGCTTGTCAGCGCGGCGATCAACTACGGCCTGAGCGACACTGACGTCACGTCGGTCGAGACGCGGCTTTCGACGGAAGAGGACACGCGATCGGTTGCCGACTCCTCGCTTACCGTGCTGCTCGCCAGCGCGGACTCGTCCCTCAAGGTCTACACCAGCACGGCCGACAGTTCGCTGACTGTTCTGGTGTCGAGCGCGGACTCGTCGCTCAAGGTCTATGCGAGCACGGCCGACAGTTCTCTGACCATTGCCGACTCGTCTCTGACCGTGGCTCTGTCCAGCGCGGACTCGTCTCTCAAGGTGATTCAGTCGACGGGCGACAGCTCGTTGACCATCGTCACGTCGAGCGTTGAGACTCGGCTTTCGACCGAAGAGAGCACGCGCTCCGTTGCCGACTCGTCTCTGACCGTGCTGTTGTCGAGCGCCGACTCGTCGCTCGACGTGCGCGTTGACAAGTTCGCCACGCGTGGCCTGGCCATCAATCTCAACGCATTCCGCGAGGTGACCGCGGGCGGCGACGTGGGCAACCTGGCGGCGCACGGCGGCATTCTCGCTTCCGACAGCAGCCCGGCGCTCCAGGCTGTGACGAACGAGACCGAGGAGATTTCGTGGGTGGCCGGAAACGTGGACATGATCGCGACCACGTTGTCGCTGCCGCTCGACCTGGACGACACGAAGGACGTGACCGTCCGCCTGTGGGTCAATTCTGGGGCTGGCGGACCCGACGCAGCCCATATCGACATCAACACGAGCTGGGATGCGGGTGTGCAGGTTGCCGACGTCGCCAGCGATGGGACGCCTGGTGCCGCGATTCACGCCATCACGGCGACGATCGGCAATGCCGATATCCCCGCGACTCCGGGGTTCCTGACGATCCAGCTTGCGCCGCAGGCACACGCCACGGACCAAGTCGCGATCCACGGCATCCGCATCGAATACACGAGCACGAGCGCCTAGCCAAAGGCGACGGGAAGCGCATGCGCCAGGGCATCACCATCGGATTGACCTACTACCTCCACAAGGGGGAGCGGTCGATCTGGGCAAACGGCGGGCACCAGAACGCGGTGTTCCTGCATCGTTTGCTGGAGCGGTGCCCTGGCGTCGCGCGCGTCATTCCGGTCAATGGCGGCGACGGCGAGACCGCGCCCGCTGGAATGATGTTCGATGGGCTCGGCCTGAAGTTCCAGCGCTTCGAGGCCGTCAAGGATGAGCTTGACGTTTACATCGAGTGCGCCGCGCAGATCCCGTCGTGGCACGCCGACCATATCCACGCTCGCGGCGGTTCCGTCATCGGCTACCGCTTCGGTAACCACTTCGTGCTCGATGCCGAGAAGCTGATCCAGAACAAGGGCAACCAACACATCTTCAATGGCACCCAGTTCGACGCCATCTGGACGAACCCCCAGCACATGGCGACCAATGCCAGCTACTGGGAGGCCGTCTACCGCGCGCCCGTCGTGTGCCTGCCGCACATCTGGGATCCGTTGTTCGTCGACAAGTGCGTGGCCGAATTTCGCTCGGGCGAGTTCTACGGCTACCGGCCGCCGCACGCGACCAAGCGGCGCATTGCGGTCTACGAGCCCAACATTGACGTGGTCAAGCTCGCCCACATCCCGATGATTGCGACGGACCTGGTCTACCGCGACCGGCCCGAGTTGATCGACTGCCTCGAAGTGACGAACGGGATCCAGCTCTGCGAGCAAGACACGTTCAAGAGCTTCGCCTCGAAGCTGGAGATCAACCGCGCGGTGCGCCCGGACGGTGGGCACGTCTGCCGCTTCCACGGGCGCTACAACATCCCGTGGTTTCAGGCGACTCACGCCGACATTATGCTCGCGTGGCAATGGGAGAATGCCCTCAACTACGCCTATTACGAGGCGCTTTACGGGCACTATCCGCTGGTTCACAACTCGGACCTGCTGCCGGACGGCATCGGCTATCGCTACCACGGATTCGATGCTCACGACGGCGCGCGCGCGTTGCGCGACGCCATCACCAAGCATGACAAGCGGCGGGCCGAATACGACGCGGAGACGGATGCGTTTCTGGCGACTGTGCATAGCGACGCCCCCGCGAATGTACGCGCTCATGCGAGCGCACTTGACGAAGTGACCGCGCGGCGGATGGCCGCATAGCGATGCTCTCTCCTGTCCCCTTGCAGTAGGGCCTCCCCCCGGCCCCCTCAATCGCCCGCACCGGCCAAGGCCCGCGCGGGCTTTTGGGGCAGAGGCCCCCGGATGTCGGCGTGCTGCTCAATCTCGGACGTGTTCACCTGGATCCCACGCGGGACAGTCCAGAATGCTGCACGGTTGATCGCCTCGATTGCCACGGGAACCGAGATCGTCACGGTGGACGGCCACGGCCTCGAGACCGACGACGCGATTACGTTCCGCGCCGAGGCTGGAGGCACGATGCCCGCGCCGCTCGTGGCCGGGACCACCTACTACGCGATCCGACTCGGCGACGGGACTTTTCAGGTTGCCGCGGCCGCTGGCGGCTCGCCCATCGACATTACGACCGCGGGGTCCAACGTCGTGATGATCATTGCGCTCCCTTGGACTCGGTGGATCGCGCAAGCATCTGGCGAAGTCGAGGACATTGCCCGCGCGCACGTCGTGCCATTCGTCGCGCCGATCCATGAGGTCGTGCGCACGTACACCGCCGGGCTAGTCGCTGAGCGCGCCCTCACCTGGAGCGGCGTGGCATTCCCCCCGGGGTTCACCGACCGGCTCAACCGCGCATACCTCAACTTCGATCGCTGGTCGAAGGGCGCGAACTTGCGCGGCACGTCAGCGCCGACCGCGACCAATCTAACCGTCTGCACCACGGGGACCAGGCTCGACCCACGAGGGTGGGCGCGAGACGGGAACACGGTGCTGCCGTGAGCCGCGTTCGCAAGAGCGGCAACTTGGCAGGGTTCAACAACCTGCGCAAGCGGCTATTGGAGATCCCGAGAGCGGCCGCAATCGATGTCGCGAGACTCGGGGCCGGCGCTCTCACGGTGGACGCCACATCAGCCTACGACTCGGGGCAGACGATCTATGGATCGGCGCGGCCGGGTGGCGTGGACCTGGTGGCCACGGGCAACGTCCGAAACCACATGATGGCCGTTTCCGATGGCGGGACGCGCATCCGTTTCCCAATGGCTCCCGATACGACGAAGCGCGTCAAGTCGAAGGGGCCCTACATGAAGTACTTGATCGGCAAGTACTCGATCCTTCCAGCCGGCGCTCGAGCAGCATTGCCTGGCTCGTTCCGCAATTCGCTGAACAGGATTGCCGCGGCCGTGCTCAGGCGCGTTTCGTGGACGCTGCTGACTAGGTGACGCCATGCTCCTCGCGATCACCTACCAGTTGCGCGACGAGCTGACGGCCCGCGGGGTGCCCTACCCCGTGCGACCGGGACCGCTCGCCACGATCCCCGGCAGCATGGGCGAGAGCCAGATTGTTGTTGAGCGCGACCGCTCGGCTGGTGACACCGTGGCCGCGCCGTCCACCATCATGCGCAATCCCACGTTGCAGTGGAAGCGCGGGATTGGCTTCCGCGTTCGCGTCTGGACGCGGAGCACGCTCGACGGCGCCATTGCGATGGACCACGAGCGCATAGCCGATCACGTTGTGGACCAGATCCTGTTGGCCATGCGCGCGATCGTGAGTGGCAGAAAGACCGAGTGGCGCGTGACGGGCGGCGGGCTCTTGTCGGCCGCTGACTTGAGCGAGCTTGGCGCGCAATCGTGGGCAGGCGTGGTCTATGAGCTGCGCTGTCAGATTGACCGCGGCGTGACGGATCGCACGTACCAGGATGTAGCCGCGTCCGAAGCGACGGCTGGCGGGACGGGCGGATTCGGATTCGCGAACACCGAGACGGTTACCGGAGCGGGCGGCCGTGAGCTGCCGAGTGCTTCAACGAGGTAGAAATGGCAACGCTTCCCAGTGCAACCACGCGCCTAGTCGATCAGTCTAGCGGCATTGCAACCGGCACGGACCTCATTGCGGTTTGGTCGCCCGTAGCCACGCAAGCCGACAAGGTGTGGAGGCTCTTCTCTTCGAGCCAAGACATCTACGACCTGCACGGCTACGCGCAAGGCGTCGACTACTCGGCAATGCACGTCCAGGCGGTAAAAAAGCCGATCTTGTTCTGCGGCTTGCCCATCAATTCGGCGGGCACAGTTGGCCGATTCGACACGTCCGGCAATACCGACACGAGCGTTGTTTCGATCGCGGTCGGCTCTTCGGGCTCGCTCGAAGAAACCGACGGGATCTTGAACGTCGTAACCGGCGGCACCATTGGCACGACCGGGATCATCCTGGAGTACTCGTGCGACGGCGGGCGCAACTACAAGACACTGAAGCTTGGGACCGCGAGCACGTACACGATCCCCTACTTCGGCCTGGTGATTTCGTTCGCCGCCGGGGACCTGACGGCCGGTGACACGGTGCTCACTTGGCACTCGACCGCGCCCAAGCCGCTGGCGGCCGACATCGCATTGGCCAAGACCTCGCTGGCCGCGCAAATGAAGCAGGTTCGCTCGTGGCTCATGGCGTGGGACATGAGCACCAGTGGCGACCAGACCGGCACGCAGACGGCTGTCAATGCCTTCGAGACCACGGACGAGCGCTATTGCGTGGCCCTCTGCGCTCTCCGCGACCGCAATCCGCAGGCGGCGATGTCCAACACGACCGTGGCCATGACCGGGGCGCCGACCCTCACGTTCTTCGATGCGGGTGGAGCCTCCGACACGATCACGCGCTCGGCTGGCTCGTTCATTACCGACGGCTTCGCCAATGGCGACCGAATCACCATCACGGGCAGCGTGTCCAACAACCTCGTGGACGCTCCGGTCGTGACTGTCGCGGCCACCGTACTCACGCTCGGGACCACCGCACTCACGAACGAGGGCCCCAAGGCGGGCTGCACTCTGACTGGCACGCCGACCGTCACGTTCGCCGAGGCTGGTGCCAGCGACACGATCACCCGCTCGCGCGGCTCTTGGTACGCGGACGGGTTCCGCACCGGCGACCTCGTGACGATCGACGGGACGGCACTGAACGACCAGACCACGACCGTCGGAGTCACGATCACGAGCGCGCTCATCATGACCATGGGCGACGTGGCGGACGGCCTCACGGCCGAGGCCATTGGCGAGAATCTGATCTCGATCACGGCGGGCGAGACCGACGCGCAGTGCATCGCCACGCTCGATGCCGCATTCGCTGCTTGCACGACGCAGAAGCGCATGTCGCTCGGCTACGGGCGCGGCGCAATGACCTCGCCGATCACGGGCTGGCAGTTGCGGCGCAACGTGGTCTGGCCGGATTCGATGCTCAGCTACATCCGCGACATCTGCAAGACGACTTGGGAGAAGGACTTCGATCCCATTGCCACGCACCTGCCGTGCGGCTTCGACCTGAACGACGTGGACGGGCAGCCGTACGAGCATGACGAGCGAACCACGGGCGGCGCACTGGCGGCCGGGTTCACTTGCGCGCGGACGTGGGGCAATGGTCCCGTTGGTGCCTTCATCGCTCAATCGCTGACCCGTCAGGGTGACGATACGCCGTTGAGCATGACCCACAACATGTATGTGGCCAGCCTGGCGCAGACGGTTGCGCAGGCGACGACCGAGAAGTTCTGCGGCAAGACGCTCATTCTGAAGCCAGCCGATTCGCTGGGCGTCCGCGTTGCAACGGCCGAGTCATTGGCAATGTTGGCCGCGAAGGTCAACGCGGAGCTGACCGCGGAGATCCTCGGGAACAAGGGAGGCGAGGGTGCGCGCGCTTCGCAATGCTACTGGACCCCGGCCATCAATGACGACCTCGGGAAGGCGAACGCGACGCTCCACGGCACCCTGACCCTGGAGCTCAACGGCGTGATCGTCCACGTCGAAACCGCCGTCAACGTTTCGTAGGAGCACGACAATGGGCGCAGCCAACAACGAAGAGTATCCGACCCTCAACGATTTCGCGCCCGATTGGGCGAGCATTTCGGCAGTGGTCAACGTGGCGGGCGGAGCAACGCTCACCCAGACGTTTGATGCCAAGTCCTACAAGTGGTCGAGCGCGGTGGACGAAGCCCGCGGCGGCGGCATGTCGGGCGGTCGCGAGATGAAGCGCTCGACGGGCATCGAAAAGTGCGAGGGCTCGGCCGAATACTACAAGTCCGGCTTGGTTGCGCTCGTCTCGGCACTTGCCGACGTGGCGCCAATGCGCGGCAATCAAGCGCGTGTTTCGCTGGTCGAGTTCAACATCATCATCTTTCATACGCCCCCGTGGTCGGATGTCATCATCCATGAGGAGATGCGTCGGTGTCGACTGCTCGGGTTCGAGTCGTCGATGGCGGAGGGCCCGGACCTGGAAGTGGTGCCGGTCAAGCTCAACCCGATCGAGTGTGTGTGGGTGCTGCCGAACGGGAAGGAAGTGCGATTGCTATGACGCCAGAGCAGTTGGAGAAGAACCGGGCGGAGCGGCGCAAGGCGTTTGATGCGGCGTTTGCCGAGCAGCAGGGGAAGGACCTCGAAGAGCTGGACCTGCTCGAAGCCGAGCATGGGGACGAGCGCGTCATCCGTATCGACTTGGTCGGATGGCAGCCGGGCGACGGCGCCGCCACGCTTGTGGCCGCGAAGCTGCCCCGCTCGTCGGAGATGGTGTTTCAGCGGTTCCAGCAGAAAATCGGCGGGAAGAAGGCCACGGGCAACACGGACCTTGATGCGCAAGACCAGCTCGCGCGGTCGTGCCTGGTCTACCCCGCGGCCAATTCGGATCTGCTCAGGGCGACGCTCGATGCCGCCCCCGGCATTCTCGGCCATGTCGCGGTGCAGATCGTGAACGCCGTCCAGGGCAAGGCGGCGCTTGAGGGAAAATGATGGTCGCCCGAGCCCGAGACGCGCGCAAGGATCCTGGCATTCTCGCCGCGTGCATCAAGGCTTGGGCATTGGGTGAGGTTGGAATCGACGCGGACGTGGCGGTAGTGGTTGTCGCGGAAACCGTGCTGGCGTTGCGGGGTAAGTGAGGTGGCTCGGTGGATGGCATTGCCTGGCAGATCCTCGTGGAGGCTACCCAAACGGGGGCTCCCCAGACTGCTGCCGACGTGCAGAAGCTCGCCGATGCGCTACGGGCAAGCGAGCAGGCCGTTACCCCATTCGACGCATCACTGAAGTTGGCGCAAGCGTCGCTTGCAACGGCAAGCGCGAGCACGGCTTCGGCGGCCTCGGCCCTATCCGCGGCTGAGTCGCGGTTCACCGGGCTGGAGCGCGCCGCCGTCAAGGCTGGTAAGGCGCTCGACAGCGTGCGCGGGGCCGGTGAGAACCTCGCGATCGGCAAGCAAGCGCGCGTGTCGGGTGCCGATCTGGCGAGTCTGGAACGCGCGGCCGCAAAGGAACGCGAATACACGGCTGCGGCACAGGCGGCACAGGCGGCCGTCGCCGCGATGGTGCCCACGCTTGATGCAGCCCGAGCGGCTCACACGGCGAACGCGGCAGCGGAGTCGCAGGAGGCGGCGAGACTCGATTCGCTGAAGCGGGCCGCGCAGCAGGCTGGCTCGGTGGTGGCGCGTAGCTCTGCGCAGGGGTCCGCCGGGTTTAAGCAGATTGGCACGTCGGCCAGCTCGGCATTGGCAGCCGTGTCCCCATTCGCTGGGCGCATCGGAGCCATCACGAGCCAGCTCGCCGGGCTCGGTGTAGCTGGTCTCGCCGTGGCCGCAGTGATCGGCGCCATTGCCATTGCGGTAGGCGTCGCGAATGCCGCATGGTCGGTGTTCAAGTTCGCGCTGCTGTCCAACGAGAAGGTTGCGAAGCGCTTTGACGAGGCATTCAAGAAGGCGCGCAAGTCGACGGCCGAGTTGTTCGCCAAGGTGAACACGGCGCAAGTCGCGACCGCGCTTGAGGGCGTGCTGCACCTGCTCGACGCGAACACGAGCACGGGCCGCGCACTCCAGAAGCTCATGAGCATTGTGTTCAACCCGGTCATGAGTGCGGCGGCGGCGCTGGCCCCGTTGCTCAAGGAGCTGTTCATCGGTGCTGTGGTGGCCGCGCTGCAATTCGCTACCAAGTGCTACATGGTCCGCAATGCCGTGCTGCGCGCGATCCCGCCCGAGCTGCGGGCCAACATTCGCGCGGCCATTGCCTCGATCGACGCGGCGGGCGTGGCGTTCTCGGCTGGTAAGTACATCTTCACGCTGATCGCCGTGTCCGTGGGAATTGCCGCTGTTGCGTTCGCGGCGTTCGCGGCCGCGCTCATGGTGCCAGTTGTTGCCGTCGCGGCGCTCGTGGCCGGGATTGTCTGGCTCGCGGGGGCAATCGGCAGTGTGCTCGGGTTCGTGTCCGCGGCCGAGGTGGCTCTCGCTGGAATGGATGGCGCGGCAATCCAGGCGGGAATGAACTTCGTGGCCGGTCTCGCGTCCAGCATTGAGTCGGGCGCCGGGGCCGTTGCGCAGGCGGCGAAAGACCTGGCGCTTTCGGCCGTCAATGCCGTCAAGTCGGCGCTCGGGATCGCCTCGAAGTCGAAAGTGATGACGGTTCAGGGCAAGTGGACGGCCGCCGGTCTCGCGGGCGGAATGGAACAGGGCACGCCCGGCGTCGCGGTCGCGGCCAAGCACATGGCTGGGGCGGCCGTGTCGGCCACTCGATCGCCGATGCAGCAGGCGGGCGATTCCAGCGTCATCAATTCCAAGAGCACGTCGCAGAGCACGGGCGGCAACACCTACCACATTACGATCCAGGCTCCGGGCGGCACCGCCGGGGACATTGAGAACGTGGTGCGGGAGCTGTTCATTCGCATCGTTGACGGGGCTGCCATTGAACTCGGCGGCGGAGAGGTGCCCGCATGATCGATCCGAGCAACAACGCGGACGCCTGGAATCGCCTCATCGTCAACGGGGTGGCATCGCCGGGAACCGTGCGCTTGTCCGGCCATAAGAAAGAAATTGGCTGGGATATCAAGGATGCGAGCGGCCAGGACGGCGGCACGACCACGCGCAAGGGCGAGCCGGTGAAGCAGTTCTCGGCCACGTTCACGCTTCTGGACGATCCGTTCGTGGGCAGCGACTTCGCGGACTGGGATGCGTTCCAGGCTATGCTGGAGTTGTCGGTTGTCACGGACCCACCGACGGCGCTCGACATCGTACACCCGGACCTCCAGCGCAATGGCGTGGGCGCCGCATCCGTCAAGAGCATTGGCGAGATGGCGCTCGATGGCCTCGGCGGTGCGACCATCGTGGTCGAGTTCTTGGAATACCGCCCGGCGAAGAAAAAGCCGCCGGGATCGTCACAGTCCCCCAAAGCCACGGGCGATTCCGATCCGCGTGTCGATGCAGCCGAGAAGGAGCTGGACGATGTGATCGAGGATGGTGCGTCGCTATGAGTCTCGTGGCTGTCAATGACTCGACCGTGACGTCCTGCGCTGTCCAGATCCCGGCGTGGGGGATCTGGTGGGCAGATGTGGAGCTTGACGAGCCGACCGTGCTCGCCGGGTCCGTGACGCTGTCTCTCCCCGGCCTCTCGCTCGTGGGCACCATCATGTCAGGCGGGGAATGGCAGGGGCGCGCGCGGTATCGAATCGCGGGCGGCGCGGGGCAGTGGGGGAAGACCCTGATCCCGCTCGCCTACTCCAACGATATGGGGATCCCCATTGCGGCCATCATTGCGGACGCGGCCGAGAGCTGCGGCGAAACCTTCGACCCGACCGGGGTGGCGGGCACGGTCGGCCCCGCATGGGTGCGCGCAGCCGGGCCAGCGGCCCGCACGCTTGAGCTTCTCGCGCCCCGCGCCTGGTACGTCGACATTGACGGCGTGACGCGCCTGGGGGCCAGGGCGGCGGCGCAATGGGGCGGCGAGGGTACGGTCACGCTCGTTGACGAAGCCGCGTCCGTGGTCGAGCTCGCGGCGGACGACCTCGCGGGGCTGGTCCCCGGTGCCATCGTCGAGGGGCCCGAGGCCGTGGACGTGCGGCACACGCTGCGGGACGGGGTCCTGCGCACCACACTTTGGGGCGAGCGCGGGGCATCGTCGCGGCTCGGGTCGTCTCTGGCCCGGCTCGTGGCCATGCTCACGTCCGATCTGCGGTTCCGCGGGCTGTGGTCCTACCGCGTGATCGCGCAATCTGGCGAGTCGCTGGACTTACAGCCCGAGCGTGGATCGAGCGGCATGCCGATCTTGCAGCGCGTGCGGCCGCGCTATGGGGTCCCCGGCGCATCGGCCGAACACACGCTCGGCTCGATGGTGCTCGTGGCTTTCGTCGATGGCGACCCGGCGAAGCCCGTCGTGGTCGCGGGCGATGACCCCGACGCGCCGGGGTTCGTGCCTGCTGAGATCCATCTGGGGACCGCGCTCGGGCATGCCGTGAGGTATGGCGAGTCTGTCACCGTCGGGGCGGCCGCTGGCGTGATCACATTCGTCCTGCCTCTCGCACCCGACACGGCCGAATCGGTGGTGCTGTTATGACCGACTACGGCCGCGACGTGCTCTGCACCGACTCGCTCAAGACCGGGCGCTATGCGAGCGGGATCGCCTTGGTGGCCTGGCGTTGTGTTCACCGGCTCACGACCGCGAAGGGGCAGTTGCGCGGCGGGAGGCGGGAGCGAGACTTCGGCATCGACCTGCAAGCACTCTGTGGCGCAATCGTCACGGATGCGCAGCGGGCCGCGTTGCCTGGGCAAATCAGAAACGAGTTGCTGAAGGACGAGCAAGTCAAGTCGGCCGAGGCGACGGTGAGCGAGAGCGGGGGCGCGACTGACCGCACCTGGACCATTGCCGTTTCGGCGAAAGCCGCGGCGGGCCCATTCTCGTTCGTGATGGCAGTGGATTCCGCATCGGCGAAAGTGCTGCAACTGGTGACGGAGTAGAAGCATGCCCCACGGACTCACAGACCTGATCACGGTGCAGACGGCCGACGACATCTTCGACGCTGGCCTAGAGGCGGCCGACGACGTGGGCCTGCCCGTCACGACGTGGGAGACCGGCGACCCAACGCGCTCGCAATACTGGCTCATTGCCGAGCAGATTGCCGCGTACGAAACGATTGTCTCGTGCCTTGTCGCCGGGGCATTCCTGGACTTGGCCGCGGCCGATGCTACTCGCTACGACTGGCTTGTACGGCTAGCCGAGCAGCAATACAGCTACACTGCCGGGGTTGCCACGTATGCGAGCGCCGCAGTGGTGCTGACCAACGGCGGCGGCGGCTACTACGACATCAAGGCCGGGGCCGTAACGCTCAAGTCGAGCACGAGTGGTGCGACCTACCACAACACGACCGCGGGCATCCTCACGAGCGGGCCGGGCACTACGCTCTCGCTCACATTCGAGGCCGACGAGGCGGGATCGGCATCGAGTGCAGCGCCGACCGAGATTGACACGCTCGTTACGACCATGCTCGGGGTGACGTGCTCGAATGCACTGGCGGCAGTGGGCACGGACGCCGAAGCCGCGGCCTCGATCGTGGCCAACTGCCAAGACAAGCTCGCTACGCTGTCCCATTGTGCGCCGCCGGGTGCCTACGACTACATCGCAAAACAGTCGGCCTACACGGGCATTTCAACGATCACGCGAACGCGAACCTACGGCGACAGCACAACCGGGGTGGTGACTCAGTACCTCGCGACTGCGGCGGGTGGGGCGACGGCGCCCGAGATTGCGGCCGTGCTCGCGGCTCATACGCGGTGGACCGTGGGCCTGTGCAACACGCCATCAATTGCCACCGCGGTCCCGCTCACCATCGCCATCACTTACGAACTGTGGGTTTACGACTCGACCACGCTGACGGCGGCCGAGATCGAGGATGCTATCAGCGATGCGCTCATACTGCTCTTCGCCGCACGGCCGATCGGTGGCGACAGCATAGGCGGCGCGGCTGGCAAGTTCTACGTCTCGATGGTGACGGGTCTCGTGCGGGCGTTGTTCCCCGACGACTACATCGACTTAGAGGTCACCTTGCCCGCGGCCGACGTGGCCGTTGCCTCGAATGAGGTCCCGACGCTCGGTGCGATCACGGCCACCAACATCCACTTTGAAGCGGTGCCCGTATGACCACGAACAACCGCGACGGGTTCTACAAGCTGGCCCCCGCGTTCCTCACGACGGGCGAGGGCGAGCTTGTGCGGTACTCGTGCGGGCTCATCCTGGACGCATTCACGAAGCGCGCGAATGAGGCCGCGATGGTGCGGTTTCCAGAGTACGGACCCGAGGATGCGTTGCGCTATGCCGGGCGCGACCGAGGGATCCCGCGCGGAATCGACGAAGCTGCTGCGGCTTATGCCACGCGCTTGTTGGATTGGCTCGATGACCACCGCGTGCGCGGCAATCCCTACATGCTTTGCAAGCAAATCGCGGGCTACTGCAATGCCGCGGTTCGTGTGCGCACGGTGGACCAGGCGGGAAACTGGTTCACGCGTGAGCGCGATGGGGCCGAGTCGGTATCGTTCGCAACGGCCAACTGGAACTGGAACGCCGCGATCACGACGTGGGCGCGCTTTTGGGTGATCATCTATCCGACAGTCGGGCCGCCCACCGAGCCGTGGACCGCGACGGACACATGGGGGATGGGCTACAAGTGGGGCGAGCCTGGGCGTACGTGGGGGACTAGCGCGACGCTGGACCAGGTTGCGACCGTGCGATCGATCGTGCGCAACTGGAGGCCGGACGGCACGCGGTGCGAGTGCATAATCATCGCGTTTGATGACGCTTCATTCGACCCGGCCGCGCCCGAGCCTGACGGCGATTGGCAGCTCTGGAGCACGGGCGATCCGCGGCTCAAGAACCGACTGGCGACGGCCCGCTATTGGGCCGGGACGGAGACGTGACATGGGACTATATGCAGGCGATCCGTTGCTCTTCCCCGCGAGCTACGATATCCCAGACGACGGTGACGCCGAAGACGCTGCTAGCGCAGACGTCGGCCTCGAAGCGCTTGGCGACCGTACGGCCTACCTGCTCACCGCATGCCCGGGGCTCACGGCTGGCGACTCGATCCAGTTGCCGCTGTTTCACGGGATGTCGGATCCGTACGTCGGCGGCGGCGGGGGCTGGCCGTACCCGGTGTGGAGGCGCAATTGGGCCGGGTTTGAATTCTCGATCCAGCAGGCGTCAAATCTGTCGACACCTCACGTTGCAATGGCGTGGGACTTCCAGATCCCGCCGAAAACGAAGGTGGTCCGCGTGACGGCAATCCTAGAAGGAGCGGCTGGGCACGCGGCGTTTCCCGGTGGCAAGCCGGGCACGATGCCATCGCTGACCGTGTGCCTCGTTGACAACACCGGAGTGGTCGGAGCACTGGAGACCCATACCGAGACCGACACGAGCTCGACCGCCGCAATCTACGAGGCCCCGCACGGCGTTGCCGCGAACCACGACTTTGCCTATGACGCCACGAAACGGCTCCACATCCTGCTGAACGGCGAAGACGGCGCGAACTTCATTGCCGAACTGGCCTGTCACCAAATCCGCGTCTACGTCTCGCCAATCTGAGGTGTCCCATGAGTAGGCTACTTGATGCGCTGATCTACGGATACCGCACGGTCAAAGCGGCTGGTACGGCCGTTACGCAACGCGACACGTTGAACTTCGTGGATCACACCGTTGCGGACAACCCCGGCCAATCGCGGACGGACGTGTCACTGCCCGGCGCCGGTTGCCCGCCCGCCATCACCGTGCCCGATGCCAACAAGGCCCTCGTGGTGAACGCGGGCGGGACCGCGATGGGGTGGGCCACCATTCTCAACGCCAACGTCAACGCCGCCGCCGCCATCGCGGGGACGAAGGTGGCGCCGGACTTTGGTGCGCAGACGATCACGACCACGGGCAATCTCACGCTGACTGCGGCTGGCCGCGTGGTGCTCGGTGCTACCCCGGCGACGACCGGGCGCATTGGGCTCACCGCTGCCGATTCGATCACCTGGAAGGTGACGGCGGGCGATGCGCCGACGTTGTCCGTTGCGGCCGATGGCACCGCTCAACTGGGCGGCACGAATTCCACCGCCTTCCATTACGACAGCGCGTCTCACGGTTTCCGTAGCGCAGCCGGCGCAGCAGCCGTAACCATCGCGGGCGCCGCAGGCGTCGTGACGTGGGCGGTCGGCGCCTCACTGGCGTTGCAGCAAACGGTGAATGGCGGAGCGGCTGGCAGCACGTCGCAATGGCTTGCGCAAAGCTCCACATTCGGCGTGGGGGCTCTGCACGAATCGGTGGCCGGTTCTTCGACGGTCGGCGCCGGTGGAAACCTCAAGCACCAAGCCGGGGCCGGGAACGTCGCTGGCGCGGCCGGGTATTGCTTCCACCTCGGGCGCCTCCACCAATTCTGGGACCAGCCCGGAGCGAATCAGAGTGCCGAGTTCTACTACTCGACCGAATCGCACCTGGATTTCAAGGGCAGCCACGCCCAGATCAACATGGGCGCCGGTTCGCCCATGATTCTGGCCACTACGTCGCTCTACCTCTCGGCGCCGTACGTCAACATCAAGTCGAACTACCTTCAATTCGACGACGGGTATACGCCGTTCATCCAGATCAAAGCGCAGGCGGCGGCAGGAGCGTTGCTGTCGATTGTGGGTGAGGAGAGCACGGGCAGCAACGGCGGGCCCGTCGGGGTCATCGGCGGCAAGTCGACTGGCGGCAATGGCAATGGCGCCGATTCCTACCTACAGGCCGGGCTGAAGAACGGTGTCGGCTCGACCGGCTCAGCGCGACTGAAGGACGCCGAGGCTCACACGGTCATCGAAGTCAAGGGCGAGGGTGCGGCGCCGAGTTACCTAGGCTTCTACGGCGTGGCGCCCGTTGCCCGCCCGGCCCACATTGCTGACGCAACGAACGCCGCCGATGTGATCACCCGCGCGAACGCCATCATCCTCGCGCTGGAACAACTCGGGCTGCTAAACACGGCATAGGAGCATTGCAATGGCCGACGAAACGAAACCAATCGAACTGCTCGAGACCGAGCCGCTGGAGAAGAGCGGCGTGCTGACGTGCGCTGGCACGGTGGCGCGCTTCGGCTCGAAGCTCGTGGGCGCAAAGGACGCGGTGCAGGCGTACTGGACCGACGTTGTCGACGTGGCCATCAAGGCCGCTACCGATGACGACGGCGACGCGCCGGGCCACATCGTGGTGCCGCTGCCGCTGAACGAGGCCCTCAATCCGCACCTGGGCGCGCTGATTTGCTCGCTCGGTTTCCAGGGCGACATCGGCAAAGACGAGCAGGGGGGGCGCTATCTCAAGGTCTGGGGCTGGGTCGGGAAGGTGTAGCCGATGAACAACGACCAGCTTGGCGAGCTGATCGAGCGGCGCACCGACGCGCTGCGCAAGGCGGTCGAGGTCGTGCGTGACCGCGTCGAGGTCCTCATCTGCGACGTGGCGGGCGTGCGCACCGATGTCGGCGTGCATGCCGTACGGCTCACGCGGCTCGAAGCGAACGGCGTCGAGGCCAAGGCCACGGTCGAGAAGCGCCGCGCGTTGCGCGTGTCACTGCTGCGCGACATTGCGGTTGCACTTGTTGGCGCGGCTTTGGCCTGCGTCGTGAAAGGGTGTTCGTGATGACTTTCGATGTGCTCTGTGTTCTCGCTCTCGTGCCGCTGACGGCTGCGATCGTTTCCGCCATTCGCAAACTGCTGCCTTCGATTGACGGCCAGCTCGCGGTGTTCGTCGCGGCGACCGTCGTAGGTATCGGCCTGTCTTTCGCCGCGCGCTACACCGTGACGGGCGACACTGCCGCTGCGTGGGTCGTGGTCGTGCGCGGGGCTGGTGCTGCCGCGCTCGCTTTCGGTGCTGCGTCGTGGCCCAGATGGGCGGCGGACGTGCTGCGGGACGTGCTCGGCAATGTCAGCGTGAGCGTGCCTGTCGCGGCGTCCGAACCCGAGCAGAACACGGACTCCAATGCCGTACAGTGACGCGCTCGTGTTCGGCTTAATCGCCGTGGGGCTCGTCCTAGCAGCGATCGGCGCGCTCGGGAATGGGGGCAGGCCATGAAGGCCCGCCTCTGCGTCGTGCTCGACTGCGACGACGGCTCGACCGTGACGCTCACGCTGGCCGAGGCGCGCGAGCTCGCCGACGCCCTGCCCGCGCTGCTGGATTGCGTGTGGGAAGACGAACCCGACACTGAGCCCGAGTCGAAAGAGGGCTACGACGAGCTGCGGGGGACGGCGTGACCGCCTTTCGGTCTGACCCGGCGGACGTCACCACGTACAGCAACCGCTGGCTCGACATCCCCGGCAAGCGGCTCATTACCGCAATGCCGTTGTGGGATCGCGAGGCGTCGCTCTTCGCCCGCATGGGCTGGGGCGTGGCCGAGAAGTGGCTTGCGGCGAAAGGCTGGTGCCTGCCCACCGTCGAGGACTACGACGCGCTACACGCCGCGGCGTTGCACATTGACCCCTACACGCTGCCGACCGAGGAGATGCGACGAAAGGCGGGTATTCCACCGCAAACCGCAGCAATCGACAGGTATCGTAACGCCAACATGATGACGCGCTCGTGGTGCGCGCTGCACGACTGCGAGGTGTTTCGGCGGTTGAGTGCTGCCGGGTGGCTGGGCGGCCCGGTGGCGAATTGCGGGAAGCACCTCGGGGCCAAGGGTGTGATCGTTGGGTGGTGGCACGCGGACGGGAGCAGGATCCAGAACCCAAGCTACTTCCACCGCGGGGACCCCACGTATTGCGACTATGCGACCAACGCGCATGCCGTGCGCGACGCCTGTGAGGAGCCATTGCCATGACCGAGCGCTTTTCTCTTCAGGACCTCCACGCGCTACTCGGCGTCGGGCTCAGCGTGGGCGATCGTGGTGAGGTCGTGGCCGAGTGGCAGCGCCGCATCGGCTGCACAGCAAGCGGGCTGTTCGACGAGCTGACCGAGCGAGCCACGCGCATCTGGCAGACGACGCAGGGGCTCCCGGTGACCGGCACGGTGGGGCGCGAGGATTGGGCGGCGGCGACGAACGCGGCAGACGACAAGCGGGCGCTATGGATGCCCGCTAGCGCCACGCGCTTCCGCGTGGGTCGGTACGTGCCCCCGACGTTGATCGTGCTGCACTCGACCGAGGGCCCCATCTGTCGCGGTGCTGCTCGCGGGGTAGGCGCATGGTGGTCACAGCCACCGAAAGCGAGCCGGGGCGAGCACCCCACGAGCGCCCACTACGTGGTGGACGCCGAGGAGATCGTGCAATGCGTACGTGAGCGCGATACCGCCTATGCCGCGGGCGCGCGCGGGAATCGGCTCGGCATCCATGTCGAGCTCGTGGGCCGCGCCATGTCGACCGACTGGCTTGACGGCGAGGGCCGCCGCGTTTTCGAGCGTGCGCAGGCGCTGTGCGTGCGAATGGCCGACCGCAACTCGATCCCGTGGGAGCCGGTCGACCTCGATGGGCTACTCGCGGGTAAGGGCGGGCTGGTCACGCACGCCACCGTGAGCGCGGCATGGCATGAGTCGACGCACCAGGACCCAGGCGGCCCCGGCGATGCGCGCTGGCCATGGGGAGCCTTCATTGGTTAGCCATCCCAACTACGTGCCCGGCCTGCGCTCCGAGCTGGAGCGTCAATCGACCGTGCCCCCGCCGCCAGACACGGACCCGGCGCCCGCCCTTGAGCCGTGCGTGAGATTCGCGATCGGGACCGCGCTGGCCACGCTGCCCGTGGCAGAGGCTGTGCGGCTGCTGGACTGGCTCTACGTTCTGCTGCTCGAGGCCGACCGAGCGACCGTGCTCGCGTGGCTGGAGGGAAAACGCAATGCCTAGACCGACCGCGGACGAGGACGTGCTGCGCGCCGTCGAGGTGCTTGGACACAGTCAAACGGCAAGGGCGGCGGCGGCTGAACTTGGTATGTCCTACGACGCGCTGAAGAGCCTATTCCTGCGCCGAAACATGCCGTCCCCAGCGCACTATCTGGCGCCGAAACAGGCCCCGCGACAATGGCCGCAGCCGCAGCGGCAGCCGCAAGCTTCGCGGCAATGGCCACAGCCGCGTGACCCAGGGATGTTCTCGCGAGTGGTGGAGGCGCAGGAACCGCGAATGCCGCCGCCTCGACCGTCGTGGCGCGGGCCAGCTCCGAGCACCGTGGTGGGTGAGCAGACCGATGTGGACCGGCTTGTCAATGCGTGCAGGAAGGAAGGCCGCACGCTGGACAACATCTGCGACGAGCTGGGCTGGCCACCCCGACGGGCCCGTGAGGCGCAAGCAGAGGCGGAGTCGCGCGGGTTCGCCATCGCTATCAGCGGTGACGAAATCGCATGGAAACAGGGCGAAGCGCTCCAGGGTCACGGCACGATCGAATTGCCGCGACCGACAACAGGCGAACGCACGCACATCTTGGTGCTCAGCGACATCCATGCGGGCAACAAGTTCTGCCAAGCTCACGAGCTGGCCGAGGTCGTGGGCCTCGGCTACGAACGCGGCTGTCGCACGGCATTTCTGCCCGGTGACCAAGTCGCTGGCATCGATCGCAGCGGTAAGAAGTGGCACTGGGACCTTTCGCACCATGGGCTCGAAGCCCAGATGGACCACCTGTTCTCGATCCTGCCGCAGCATCCCGGCCTCACGTACCATGCAATCGATGGCAACCATTGCGACACGTTCAGGCACCAAACTGGCCTAGAAACAGGCAAAGCGATCGTCGCTCACTTCGCAATGCGCGGACGCCGCGACTACTCGCACTACGGCGTCGGGGGCGGGTTCGTCGAGATGACCTCGCAAGGTGTCGAGCGTCCGACGATCGTCCACATGGTTCATCCGGGCGGCGGCATCCCGTACGCAATGTCCTATCGCGCGCAGCAGCACACGACTGGCTACTCGCCCGGCTCGAAGCCCGACATTCTGTTTCTCGGGCATCTGCACCAGTTCTGCTACGTGGTGGACCGCGGCATTCACGCGATGCTGTGCCCCACGTTCGAGAGCGGCGACAGCGGATACTCGAAGAGCAAGGCGCGCCCCGTCGTGGTTGGCGGCCTGTTCATCGAGTATGAGCTGACCGACCAAGGCACAATTCGCGGGTTCTCGCTGGAGCCGCGGACGTACTACCGCCGCGAGCAGCCGCGCACGATCGACGTGGCGAGCGGCAATCGGGGCGAGACCGTGTGGGAGAATCCCATGGGCGCACTCTTGACGGAAATGCGCGCCATACTCGGTGGGAAATGACGGCGATCGTCGGCATCGAGTCCCGTGGCCGCGTCTACCTCGCGGGGGACTCGGCGATCACCGCGGGCGATGGCCAGCGCCGGACGGGTGGTCCCAAGGTGCGTCGCTCTGGCCGCATCGTGCTCGGTGTCGCTGGCGGCGCGATCGAATGGGTGGTGGCAATGGCCACGACGCTCCCAGACTACGACGACTCGGAGCCCGTGGCGTGGTGCAGGTCCGTGCTCGCACCCGTGCTGCTCGAAGCGTGCCGCGCCGTGGAGCTCCGCAAGCCCAGGCTGGAGCTGCTCGTGGGCGTGGGCGGCGTGCTCGTCGTGCTCGATGGGCTGCGGGCGCGCGACGTGGCGCACACCTGGAGCGATGGCCACGGCGCAATCGGCGACGGCGGGGAGCTGGCGCTCGGCTCGCTCTGGGCGACGCGAGGACAGCGTCCGCGGGAGCGACTCACGGCAGCGCTGGAGGCAGCGGCGCACTACTGCTGGAGCGTAGCGCCGCCGTGGGTCGTGGTCGTGGGGTAGCGAGCTAGCGGGGAGTGCCAAGTAGGTCGGCCACTCCGCGGCACACCGCCCACGACAGCCCGGTGCCGCCGTGCGCTTCGACCTCGCGGTACAGGCGCTCAGTGCAGCGGAGCACCTCCAGGTCCTCCAGGCCGCAGTCGTCGCCGCCGACGTCTCGGACATGGGCGACGCACTCGGCCTCGCTGTGCCCGATCGCCTCGATCGCCGCAGCCGGGGGCCACCATGCTGCGTAGCAGGCCGTCTCGACCACCTTCAGCCACGCGCGTACGCCGAGCGGCCCATCACTCGCTGGGTCGCTGCCGAATGCCGCCTCTGCCGCCGCCCATGCGTCGGCCTCGGTGTCGAAAGCCACCGCGTCGCCGAGACCGTCAATGCTGCCGTCCAGTCGCTGAATTTGAAATGCCATCGTCCTATCCTCCTATGGTGAGCAGAGCCCCGGACGGGGCTAGAGTCGCTCGACGGTCCGGTTGCCGGTCGCCCAGTTCTCCTCGATTGCGCTCGCCACATCGGCGGGGACGTCCTCCGCCACCTCAAACCCACCGACGTACCCGATTTGCTCGCCGTCGAGATCGTACAGGCCGGCGAAATCGTCGCCGATCTCGGGCCCGGTGGTCACCTGGATCGCCAGGCAGCCGCTCTCTAGGTGCACGACCGTGAGGATCTCGCTAGCGCCGTCGTATTCGTCCGTCCGTCGAAATTGCGTTGCCATCGTTTCCTCCTCCTACCTATCCAGCTGAGCACGCACGCGGCGCAGGCATGCGCCCGTTTGCGCAGCCGTCCACCCGAGCCCCTGGCGCAAAAACCGCATGTACCCGAGCAGCGACATGTCCTGCCGGCGGCAGTTGCACGACGCGCACGCGAGCACGAGATTCGAGTCCTCGTCGCTGCCGCCCTGGCTGCGCGGGACGACGTGGTCGAGGTGCATGGGGCCCTCGGTCGCGCCGCAGTACACGCAGCGGTGGCAGGCGCGGGCGTGGAGCCGACTGGTGCGGCGCACGCCGAGGCGCTTCGAGAGCGATTCGCGGCGGGGGCGGTGCTGGTTTTCCGTGCGACTCATGCCTCCATGCAATGCAAGCGCTGTGCCTACGTAGACACGCAGCGCAAGCTCGTGTAATCATTAGCACTGACGTTGGCACGATTCAACGCAACGTGTCTCGCCGGACACATGCCGTTGCCACAGTAGCGCTTTTCTGTTTCGCTTCGCATACTTACCCCGTGTCTATGGCGACGCGCCCCCAGTGTCCCGGTGGACACGCCTACTCCCCGCGCGTAGCCGCGAGCGCCCGGCGCACCTCGCGGGACCGAGCCCGGCATTCGTAGAGCGTCTCGCGGCTCACCCCGAGGTCGGCCGCGGCGTGCGTGAAATTCCCACCGCTTGCGGCGAGGGCGTCGGTGATGATGCGCGCGGCGAGCTCGACGCAGCGGGTGTCACCGCTGCCGAGCATCGCCGTGAGAGCGCGTGCGAGTGGGGTGCGTGTGCTCATGCCCCAGGCTCCTGCACGTCCCGTGCCCGGGGGGCGCAGTTGTCGCACCCGGCGCCGCCGTCGGCGTGGACCCGCAGCAAAGCGCGCCCATGCGCTACCCATGACGGACCCCCGGGACAGCGGCCCCATTGCGTCTCAGCGTCGCACTGAAAGTGTCCGCACTCATCACAGCGCTGGGCGAGCAGTGTGCGAAGCTCATTGCACTCGGCGGACATGCGCGCGCACGCTTCAAGCGCGTAGGTCGCAGCAGCTTGCGACGCCGACTCAGATAGACGCAGCCGCTCAATCTCGGCCACGCACCACCGAAGACCGCCCAGCGAAACGCTTACCCCGCTGCTGTCGCTGAATTCCTCGTTGTCCCTGAGCCACCGCTTGATGTCGTCAATCATGCTCACGCTCCGCCAGCACGGTGGCTGGGTCGACGATTTCCCAGTCGCAGCACATGTACTCCACGAACATCATCACAGGTACCGCTGGCACGTGCGTCCACCACAGCACAGCGCCTTCCTGGCCCCTCGGCTCAAATGCCTTGCCCGAGCCTCGCAGGCACACCGGCCTGAACCAGCGCCCATGGGCTTGCTCGATGGCTTCACGCGGGGTCATGTCACCACCCTCCGCGCTTGCAATGCGGGCACCACCACCAGCCCGATGAGCCGGCGGTGGCCCATTGGCCGCAGTAGCGACAACGAAAACAGGTCGTGCTCATCTCCCTTCTTCCTTCTCCAGCTTCTCCCACGCCATCACGGCCTCTTCCTATCGCCACCGCTGACAGTGCCGTAGCCGTAGCCGTAGCCGTAGCCGTAGCCGATCGGGCGCATCATGACATGCCCCAATCGTCGTACACCGGCACGCGGAACACCTCGCTGGCCGATGTGATATCTACGCCCTCCGGCACAGGCCGCAGGTTGAAGCCGGCCGCAGCGAGTGCCTCCATCACCAGCGGCAGCGCATCTTCGCCCTTCTCCAGATAGTGCGACAGCACGAGCATGATGAGCAGGCCATCTCGGTTCACCACTCGCAGCAGGTTGCACAGCGCGCCAGCTTGTTCGAGGGGGTTGCCAGCGTCCGAAAATCCGTAGGCGTCTGCCAGGGCCCGTGACTCGTCTCCAGGTATGGTCACCCCTTCGTGTCGACAGCCGTCATCAAAGCTCATGTCCTCACTCCTTCCGTGGCACCAGTCCAGGCGGCAATCCGCGCAGGCAAACGTGTACCTGCCGGCTGGCACCCGTGTCGGCGAATTGGTAGCCGTCGCGTTGTATCGAGTAACGTGGACGTCTGCCTTGTCGGCCCATCGTCCAGACTGCGCCGCACAGCTTGCAGCGGTAGGCCCTGCGGCCCGAGAATGAACGACCACGGTCTACCTTGCCAATCACATGGCAACCGGGGCATTCTGTCTTGGGTCGCTCTCTGCTACCCATACTCTCACTCCTCCCTCGGCTCCGGCAGCGGGCCGGCAGTCCTTGCCATTGCGATCAACACGTCTCGAAACTCTGGAGGCGTAGCGGCCGCAGCACGCTTCCCCACGCGAGGCCGGTCCTCGTCTGCCGCGGTGTGATTGCCGCACCAGGACACCGGGGCCCGCGCCCGCCTGGTCTCGCAATCGCGCCACTCTGCCAGTCCAACGGATTGGCAGTCACGGTCTGCAACGAAGCCCCACCGCAGACTGGGCAACTCGATCCCGAGCGCATAGAGCCACGTCGCTTTCTTCGCTAAGTGGCCATAGCGCGATTGCTCGACGTAGCACGTCCATCCGCCGAGCATATCGGCGTTGACCCATCCGCCGCCCGTCGGTGGCGCGTTCAGGTCGTGCGCCGCCCACGCATCGGAATAGGCTGGATGCTCGAGTACGCCGCCCCATCGCCTGATGCTCGCCAGCGCCGAAGCAAAGCAGCCGCCGTCATCGCCCCGCTTGCATTGCGCTACTCGTCGACGTTTGCCCTTCCCAACGGTCACGCCGTGCCATCGCGCTTCGACCAGCCCAGCAAGACGGCACCATCGCGAGCACGGCGGATGCGCTACAACGGGATGGGGGCCAGCGTACAGCCGAGCGTCCCTGGACTCGTCCCAGCAGTCCACGTCTGGCAGGCCGGCATAGCAGCCGCGCGAGTCGACGAATAGGGCGGCAATCATGCTGGCGGCTCCGGCAGCGGGCCGGACCACTGACCGCCCATGTCCTCGGGTGGGTAATCGGCCTCGTCACCGGGTAGCCACGCGGCCAGTTCCCCGGGACGCCAATCTGAATGGGTAATGAGGCACAGCTTTACGACCCCGTCTATCCGCCACCTGTAATCCCCCGCCACCGTCGGCGCCTCGCTGGTCCACGGTGGGGCGGAGGGGAGGGTGGAGCAGAATGAGCCAATGGCGGACCGACTCTTATCAAGCGCCATGGTGTCTGGAAGGCGCATCATGCCGGCACACCGTGCGGCGTGTTCGTGGTTGACGAGCAGCGTTTCCAGGACAATCCGTTGCTCCGGCGTCATGGCTTCTTCACCTCCCAATCGGCGCAGTGCCAGTCCGGGCCCTTTGGTACGTGCAATTGCTTGCACGGGAATGTGGTGGGCTGCCACCACCTGCAACTCTTGCACTTGCGCCGCTCGGCCTTCATTCCTTCCCTGGCCAGCCGTACTAGTTCCGACTTCCACTCTTGAGGTGGCTGTGCCGTCGGGCGCATGAAGTAGTTCAGCTCCTCCTCGGTGATAGTGACTTTCACGTCTTCTCCTCCCAATCGGCGCAGGACCAGTCGGGCACCACTCGCATCCATTCCTGCTGCGCGCACATGTGTCCAGTGATAGAAGGCCTCTGCACCATATGCTTACACGTCCCGCACTTGCGCCGCTCGGCCTGCTGCCCAAGGCGGGCGAGGCGGAGAAGCTCGGTCCAATGGGACCACTTTGGCACTGTATACGCCAGAAACGACCGCTCGATTGCGTCAAAGTCAATGGTCATGGCCGTGCTCCCATGCCTCCGCGCCGCTTCGCCCTCGCGGGCCAGGGCGAGAAGCTCCGCGGTTTCTGACCGCACAAGACTCAGTCCGAGGTCTATGCACTCCTCGATTCGGTTCAGGTCAATGGTCATGGCTCGCGCCTTTCTTCGCCCAGTACCTATGCCGCGAGCCGCACGCATGCGAGCAGTAGAGCGGCTCACGGCTCGGGACGCGCCCGACGGGCGACCATTGCGCGCCGCATTCGAGGCATGTGTAGACAGTTGCCGCGCACCGCAACTCGCGCGCCTTTGCCCTACGTTCTCGCTGCTGAGCCGTCTCCCGTGCTCGGTACGCCGGGTCTTTGCTGCGGCGCCGCCGCTTCCACTCGCGCACCATCTCGCGGCAATGCTCCCAGTGCTCGCGGTGCCATTGTCGGCAGTAGGCACGGATGCGGGCTTTGCTCGCCGGGTTCTTCGCGGCCCAGTAGCGCTTTGCCAAGAGGCGCTGCACCAGGCGATCGAATGCCGCGTCCTCCCGCTTGTGCTGCCAATCGAGTAACGCGGCATTGCGGCCGACTTGGTAGCCGACGGGGACGCCGTCGCTCCAGGTGACGCCGAGTGTTGCGAGGTCGGTCACGCCGCTTCCTCCTGCTCACGCTCCGCCCGCTCCCGTGCGAGCGTGGCCGCCCTACGCTTCCGCGGGTCGCCGCCCATCTTCGGCAGCCACCTGAATGGCCCGAGCGACCGCGCGTGTTTCGTCTGCCTCGGCCGCTGGTAGTAGCGCGCGAGAAGCTCCGGGTGCTCGGCATAGACCGCCGAGTTGTGGTTGTACGCGTCGAGCATGGCCCGCTGCGACGGCTCGTCGACACCAACGGTGACCGACAGGATGATGTCCTCGGCCGTGCGCACCACGGCGCCAGGCCCGGCCCGTCGAGCCGCTCGCAGCGACGCGAGCAGGTCGCCGCCGTCTGGCACGAGGATGTTGCATTGAATGTTACTTGTGTGCATCGGACAGGGGCCTTTCTGCTGCCGCGCGTCTCCACAGTGGCAGTTGCCGTAGCGGGCACCACTCTGGCGCTCGCGGGCGCATCTTCGCGGGGGCCAGCTCTCGGAAATAGAGCCAGCTCGGAAGCGGGGCGTATCGCGAGCCAGCGCAGGTGTGCCGTGCTCGGTGCGTGCACCGGTCCCCGTTGCGGTGGGCGCAGCCCTCGCACTCGGTGCCGGTGAGGGCGCTCATTGAACCGGCAACGCCTCCGTCTTGCCCGTCGCTGGCCACCATTGCAGGAGCGCCGTTCGCCCCCAATGGACCACCACGTCCACGGTGGGCCCGCCGAGCAGCGGTGGGCGCAGCCAGGCCTGGAGCTCCAGCATGTCGCGGATTGACAGGGCGGTGTCGGGGGTGATGATGGGGGCGTGTGGTTGCTGGGTCTGGGTCTGCATTCGCGTGGTCCTTTCGTCGCGCGTCCGAGTCGAGCAGCGAGCCGGGAAGGAGTATGGAACCGGCTCACTGCCCGACGCCGACGCGTGAACGGCCGGCGGTGACGGCTAGAACGGGATGTCATCCATGCCCGACGCTTCCTGGATGCCCGCCGCGTCACGATTCGACGTGGCACGAGGCGCCGCCTGTGCCTTCGGCTTCTGCTGCCCAGCGGCGACAGGCTTTTCGGCCATGCATTGGCCGCGCATGCGGGCCGCGAAGGCCGCGCGCTGCGTAGCCGTCATGGGCGTCTTGAGCATCGCTGCTCCCGTGCCTGGCCGGTTGATGTAGCGCACCCGCAGCCGAGGCTCGCCCTGCTGGTCCTGCTCTTCCTGCACGACGAGGTCAACCTCGTCCACCAGGTCCTCGGCGACGATGGCCGCCAAGTCGTTGCCCTTCCAGCCAAGGGCCCGCAGTGCCTGGATCGAATACTTCGCCGCCTTCTCGGTGAAGCTGCCGAACCACCCGATCGTCTCCCCGGCGCATTCGCCCTCGGTGACCTCGAATGTCACGGCGCATTGCTCCGTGCCAGTCGACGCGATCCCGAAGTCGATCCCCATTGCCCTTGCTCGATGCCTTCCCACGTTCATGCTGCATTCTCCTGTTGCTGCTCCGCTTGCATTGAAAGTCGCCCCTTGACCCAGTCCAGCAACTGGGCCGCCTTGCTCACGTCGCCGCCAACCCGCGCCGCCGCTGCCGTTGCCTTCTCTTCGACCAGCGAACCGGCCGCGAGGCGCAGGGCCTCGGCCACGAGCTTCTCCGGGTCTGCTGGCCGCGCTTCACGCACCGCCGACCAGAACTCGGTCCACGAAAGCGGCATGCGCTCGGGCAAGTCGTGGCGGTTTCCAGCGTCCCACGCGGCGCTGTGCGTCGTGTGCAGAAAGCGCGCTGAGCTGCTGATGCCCTTCGAGCGCTGGCCGTCCTGTCGTGTCTCCACGTCGTGGCGCGCAAACAGCACGTCATCGCACCATTGCTTGATGACGCCCGCAGCCTTGCGATTGATCATCAGTTCGTAGCGGTCGAAGTTCTCGCCCGCCGGGTTGTTGAAGCTCTTGATCCACGAGTGCGCCAGGAAAACCACGTTCATGCTGCGCGTTGCCCGCAGCTTCGCCAGCCTGTCGAGCAGGCGGCGCCACTGGTCAACCGCGGCTTCGTAGCCCTTGCCATAGCCACCGTTTGCCTCCTCGATGGTCGTGGGCTTCTTGCCGCTCTTGCTGGGCGGGCTGTTGCGGATTACGTGCGCCAGCACCATCGGCTCGATCCAGTCGAGCGTGTCCAGCACGATCGTCTCGTACTCGTGCGGCTCTGTCGTCAGCGTCTCGACGGCTTCGAGCACGTCCTCCCACGTCGCGGGTTCCGGGAAGCGCGCCACGTCGAGCTCGGCCGTGCCGTCCTCGGGGCAGATGAAGATCGGCTTCGGGGCCCCGGCCGCGAACGTCGACTTCCCCACCTTCTCCACCCCGTAGAGCAAGACTCTGAGCGGCGAAACGAGCTTGCCAGCCTTCACGTTGCCCAAAGCCATTCGGCCCTTGCCATTACCATTCGCATTGTTCGTGGTTGCCATCAGGCGACCTCCTTCAATTCTTCGTGCTGTTTCTCTGCTTTTCGAAATCTGGTGGTGTCCTCCAGGTCTGCCGCGTGACAGCAGCAGTCGAAGAACTCGCACCTGCGCCCCCACTTGACGCAGCTCTCTGGATTGCGCGGCCACCGCTGCGCCAGCTCGGCCTCTCGAATTGAGCGAGCCGTCGCCCAGGTGTCGTACGCAGCGTCTCGCTCGTCTTCGTCCGTGCGCACCACTTCCCCGCGCTGGTAGTAGCGCTCTGGGTTGGTGGCGATTTCCTCGCGCAGCCGCGCGCGGTACTCGTCCGCGGTTTCGTCCACCTCGCGCTGGTTGGCGTAGAGCGTTCCCGCCTTGGTGTACTTGCGCGCGTCGGGTGGCGTGGCCAGAAGCGGCTTGATGCGGGGCTTCCCGATGACGTCGTAGATGCACCCCGCCACGTCGTGGCCAAGAGCGCGGGCTCCTACCATGTACGTCGACACCTGCGAGTCGATGCGCAGCCGGGCCCAGTATTCAGAGCCTGGCGCGATGTCTTCTGAACTCGTCTTGTGCTCGCAAATCCACTTCGTCAACGCGGTGTCTCGCAAGATCGCGTCAATCGCGCCGCCAATCTCGAAGGTGCGCGAGGTGGCGCCCGTCAGCGGATTGAGCATCGGCGCTCTGAACTCAGCCTCGACGGCAATGGTGGCCAGCTCCGACGGGGCCCACAGCGCGTCGTAGCCGCGAAGCAGCTCCTGGACCTTGACCAGCTCGAAGGCATCGCACCCGTCAGCGGACAACGACACCTGCTCGCAGACAGCGGTCAACGCAGCCGATAGTCGATGCGCCGAGAAGGCGCTGAGCCACGCTGCTAGTCCAACGTGCACCAGGCGCCCGAAGCTCAGCGCTGGCGCCGTCGCTATGGCCCGGTAGCCCAGGCCGTAGCGGACGTGATGGTACCGCGGGCACGACCGGAACGCCCTCTGCTCGCTGACGGTTTGAAGTCTCACGGCGACACCTCGTCGTCGCTTCCCGCAACCTCAACCGGCGGCACGTCCACCGCATGCGGCTCGCTGGCTGGCCCAGGTGTCGCACCGCACCATGCGGCGCCCTTGCCCCTACCGACACAGACCGCGGTCCCTGCCCGTTGCATCGCGCGCAACTCGATGGCCACGGCGGTGCGATCGGCACCGATGGCGGCCGCGAGCGCGGTCATGGTGTACGTGCGGCGCGGTAGCACGCTGAGCACATTCGCGAGGGCGGTTCCGACGTCGGAGCGCACCGGCGGCGCAGCGTTGACCGCGTCGAGTTGCTCGCGCATTGCCGAGCGCGGTATCACCGAGTCGGTGTAGATCGTCTTGGTCGCGGTCGGCAGTGACTCGCGATGCTTGCGCTTCCGTTTCGGTTTCGTCACCTGCGCAGGCTCGGGCGTGAATGCCGCCAGGGTCTCGCGCAACGCGGCGATCTGTTGCTCGGCCACGTCGCCCAGTGCTGCGGCGCAATGCTCGGGCGCCGCGTCAATCCAATCGTGTAGCTTGGTCCTATCCATTCTGTCCTCCCATTGGCCCGCTACCTGCGGGCGTTCAATTCGTCGAGCGAGTCGATCCCGTTGCAGGCCTCGAGTTCCACCCCCGCCTCGTTGCGCTCGTCGAGTCTCTGCTGGCCGCGCGTCTCCCCCGCCTGGTCCAGCCGCCGGGGCCCCAGCCTGTTTAGCGCTTCGACCTGCGCCTGCGGGCCGAGCACGGCCCAGGCGTCGGCTAGCGCCCTGTTGACGCCGACGCGCCACCGCTCGCCACCGACCTCGCGCTCCACTGCGGCGGCTAGGGCGAGCAGGGAGCGGCGTGCTTCGATGTGCCCATCGGTGGCGACCTCGGCGGCGTCGCGCGTGCGTTTGGTAGCGAGTGCGTCCACCACCTCCAGCCCCGCGGCTTCGAGCGCCCGCAGCTTGCCGATGCCGAGCACGCCGGCGGCGCGGTCGCGGGGTGAGGCGGTCATGACTCCACCTCGACTACCTCGACTACCTCGCCGCTCTCGGTGCACCGATAGCGCACGCCCGGCTTGCACGGCCCGTCGGCCGACACCTCTCGGATCGCGAATCGATTCCGATGGCCATTCCACCACTGGATCGCGATCACGCCCCCATAGCCAGCGGTGGCGGTACCCCCACCGCCAGCGGTGGCGGTACCCACATCGCCAGCGGTGGCGGTACCCCCATAGCCAGCGGTGGCGGTACCCCCATAGCCAGCGGTGGCGGTACCCACATCGCCAGCGGTGGCGGTACCCCCATCGCCAGCGGTGGCGGTACCCCCATAGCCAGCGGTGGCGGTACCCCCATAGCCAGCGGTGGCGGTACCCACATCGCCAGCGGTGGCGATGCCATCATCGCCAGCGGTGGCGGTACCCCCATAGCCAGCGGTGGCGGTACCCCCATCGCCAGCGGTGGCGGTACCCCCATAGCCAGCGGTGGCGGTACCCACATCGCCAGCGGTGGCGGTACCCACATCGCCAGCGGTGGCGGTACCCCCATAGCCAGCGGTGGCGGTACCCCCATAGCCAGCGGTGGCGGTACCCACATCGCCAGCGGCGGCGATGCCATTATCGCCAGCGGTGGCGGTCCCACCAACGATCGCCCACCCCTCTCCCCCGCGTGTCCTCAGATACTCCGTGGCAGTGGGTCGATCCCCGCAACACACGACGCGCCCGCGCGGGAATTTGACCTTGCCGCCGAGGTCAACGATCTCGGACTCGCACACCTCGACCACGAGCCAGCGAGCGTCGGCATCCCAGCACCACGTCGTGGTGTCGCCCTCGCCCCACAGCAGGCCGTGTAGCCCATGGCCGCACCGTGGCTCGGGGGACCAATCGCCACATTTCACTGGGCCCGACTCTGGCCACACGAATCCGCGCGCGGCCTCCGACGGCGAACGGCCGTCCGCCTTGCATGTGCGCAGCACGAGCACATGGCCCGGGCGTGGAATGCGCGTGGTGCGTTTCGTCGTTTTCGTCGCCGCCGCCTTGGTCGTTTTGCTCGTCATGCCAGCCTCGCCTCCCACCTGCTCGTCGCCCCATCCGCCGCCACCGGCTCCCACGTCACCCCGACCCACACGTCGTCGGCCACCTGGACCTGCACCTCGACAGGCTCCAGCTCGTCCAGCGTCGGCGCCACGCCGTAGCAGCCCGCGAGCGTGATCACCGCCGTCGGTGCCCATTCGAGCTCGGGCCGCAGGTCACGCTCGTTGTGCTGGCGCCCCCTGTGGTCCGACCAGCCCCACCCGGCGTCGTTGATGGCCACGTCCACCAGCACGCGGTGCAGCTCGTCGGCGATGGCATCCTCGACCCACCCCTCGCCCGTGTGCCGCACGATGGCGGTGCCGCGGTGCTCGGCGGCTGTGCCGCTGTAGATAGTAGAGGGGGCGCGCTGCCCCGCTGACGAGTCGACGGCGGCCGACGGGTCAACGGGCGTGGCACCCGCGGCGGACGCGTCAGCGCGGCGGACTGGCGGCAAGGGGCGCGATGGGCGCGAGTGCGGGCGGAAACGGGCGGTGAGTGGTGAGGGCACGTTGGTAACGGTAATCCCCGTTACCAGAAAGGGCAAGAGAAAAGATGGCCCCCCCCGTCTTTTTCTTCAGCACCCCGAAAACTACCGCACGGCCAGTGCGCACAACTGCCCCCGCTCGTGCGTCTGCTCGATGGCGGCGTTGACCTGCTGCATGACCTCGTGCAGCTGCTGGAGCTCGGCCGTGCCCATGCAGATCGATTCGCCCGAACGCCGAGAGCGCAGATCGAAAAGGTCGAGCCGCACGTGCCCCGAGCCGTCCGGGTAGACGACGAGCGAGACGGACAGCACCGGGCCGCTACTCCCGTCGCTTCGCTCGCGGACGGTGCCTATCCGTAGGTCGATTCGGCGATCGTCGTCCACGTATTCCCCTTCAACTGGCGCGGCGTTTCCGCGTGTTCGTCGTGCTGCGCGGCGGCTCTGTCGGCGTCTCGCTCGTCCTGTCCAGTTTCTGCCCCGCGGCCTTGCGCATTCCCTGGAGCTCCACGATTCGCGTCGTCCAGTATTCTACGCCCGGATCGGCGTTTTCTGGGCATTGTTCCGTTTGCACCGCCTCAAGCACCTGCTCGTCTACGCACCCGCGCATGAGTTCGATCGCCGTGTTTCTCGACGGGCACGGGTCGCCAGACTGGCCCCATCGCACGGTCACCGATTCAGTGCTTGACTTTTCGGAATCCATCAAAATGGCAGGTGTCCGCTCGTCGGGATGCTCCTCCCAGTGGCGCACGGCCGCTGCCCGGAGTGCATCGACAGAGCCCCCGTGCCTGAGTTCGGCGAAGACACGTTCGGTGTCGCGCCCCACCCCACCGCGCCGCTTTTCGATTTTCTGCACCTGGACGTGTGAACACCGGAGTTCGCGGGCAATGTCGCGATAGGCGATTTCGGCCTTGCGCTGGGCCCGGATGTACGCTCGCACGTAGGCGGCAACCTGATGGCGTAGTAGTTCTTGGTCCATAGGCCAGGAGCATAGCGTGTGCCTGGTATTCGCGCCTACCGAAACGATTGTTGTGGACATAGCGTGTCTCGGTAGGTACCGTTACCTATCATGAGCGGACCCGGTGATAGGCTGAGGGCGTTTCGTGTTGGGTTGGGGCTGTCGATGCGCGAGGCGGCGGCGCAGTTGGGTGTCACCCATGTGGCCGTGCGCGAGTGGGAGGCCGGCTCGTCACCTGCCCCCGCCTATCGAGCGGCGATTGAGCGGTGGTCCTCGGGCGGATTGCCCGCGTCCATGTGGCCGCTGACGGCCGCCGAGGCGCGCGTAGTAGAGAAGCTGAGCGCGGTCGTCCCGGCAACGAGCGGAGATGCCCCCATCCCCCCCACCGAGCGGGCGCCTGCTGCCCCTACCGAGGCGGCGTGATGGCGCTTTCTTCGTACGGCATCGAGGTGCACGTCGATCGCAAGTCGCGCCTCGCCATCGAGCGAGTGGCTGACGCCCTCGAGCACTTCGTCCAGCACCCAGGCCGTTCGTGGCGGATGCTGGTGTTGCTGCGGGTGATTGCGACGCTGATGATCGCCCTGCTGCAAGCATCGTGGCGGAACGGGAGAGGCCGTCGGGCTCACGCACAGTTGTCGCGCCGCTGTGCTGGCGGAGACGAGCAGGCGCGCCATGAGGTGCGGCTGTGAACGCTGATCTTGTACACGTTGATCCCAACGCCCCGGGGTTGCTCAGTGTCGAGAGGGCGCGCGCGTGGCTCGCCCAGGCTGTTGCAGTTGATGAGGTCAAGGACTTCCGCGACAAGGCTGAGGCCATCGCGGCCTACCAGCGCAAGCAAGGTGCAGGTCTTGCCTCGCAGCAAGACGCGGCAGAAGTCATTCTCGATGCGACTCGCAAGCTCGGCCAGCTACTGATCCAGATGCCGAAGGATCATGGAGGGGGGAATGTGAGCCGAGGGCCGAGGGCCGGTACCAAAAGGGAACCGGCCGTCGCTCCGGTCGCGTCCTACGGCATCACCAAGAAAGCCGCGGCGGTAGCCCAGCAAGTCGCCGCAATGCCGGCGCGGCAATACGAGGAGGCCAAGGCGGAGGCACGCAAACGTTCGGCGCGCCCAACGGCGAGCGCGGTGCTCGCCAGCAAGCGCACGGCTGAGAAGGCGGAGAAGACCGCCGAGCTTCGATCCAAGCCAGTGCCGAAGCCGAGCGGGCGTTTCGACGTCATCGCCGTGGATCCACCGTGGAGATACGGAAAGCGAGCGGAGGATTCTACGCACCGCGGGCGCAATCCGTACCCGGACATGGCCATTGACGAGATCATGGCATTGCCAGTGGAAAAGCATGCCGAGGCCAGTTGCATTCTGTGGCTATGGACCACGAATGCATTCGTGCATGAGTCCTTCCATTGCCTGGCGCGCTGGGGATTCGAGCCCAAGACGATCCTTACCTGGGCAAAGAACAAGATGGGGACCGGGGACTGGCTTCGTGGGCAAACAGAACACTGCATCCTGGCCGTACGTGGGAAGCCAACTGTGCAGCTCACGAATGAAACGACTCTGCTCAGGGCGGACGCGCGCGAGCACAGCCGCAAACCAGAGGAGTTCTACTCGCTGGTCGAGCGACTGTGCCCGGGGACGAAGTTGGAGATGTTTGCCAGAGAGAAGCGACGAGGATGGCAGGCGTGGGGCGCGGAGACGGAGAAATTCTGATGCCTCGCATGCGTTGGAACTGCGACAAGTCTGGGTGCTTCAATCTGAAACAGCGACCCAAGATCGAAGTCTTTGACGATTGCTTCGGCCGTGGATGCGCATTCGGTGACGTTGACGGGATCATGGAGAGCCGCGGGCATTTTCTGATCCTCGAATGGAAGCGGCCAGGCGTTGAGCTGGGCACGGCGCAGCGCCTGTTGCACGTCAGGTTGACTGCTCTATCGCCAGCCATAACCACGCTGGTTGTGTGGGGCGATGCCGAGACAATGGAGGTCGAATCGATCAGCCCGATCCGTGGCGGAAAATTGGGCAAACGGATTGCCTGCAATCTCGACACGCTGAAGGGATGGATGGCCGAGTGGTTTGCGCGCCACGAGCGCGAGGGGGCCGCATGACCCGCCGCCTCCTCTCCATCCTCCGTCGCTACCTCTGGTGCCGTCGTGACGCGCACCGCTGGGAGTTGCTGCCGAGCGGGGTGCTGCTCAGGTGTCGGGACTGCGGGCGGCTGGAGCTGTCGCCCGTGGTGCTGGACGCGATCGATGCGGCGGCACAGGCCAAGGTCGAGCGCCGAAGGCAGCGGCACGTCAGCGTGTGGCTGAGCAAGGGAGGTGAGGCATAGCAATGGGCGACCAACAGCGGCTATTCGACGAGCGCCCCACGTGTGAATCGCGGCGGCGGCTGCCGGTAACACACTTTCGGGCGACGGTGGGCGGGTGCGAGTACGACGGATGCAACACGGCATGCGCCTGGAATGTGCGGTCAACATCACGTCTCACTGACCGACCGGCCGCCGTCACTTGCCGCGCGTGCCTACGGTGGCTGGCTGAGCATGCGCAGGTGGCGAACCAGTGCGCGGGGGGTGGGGCGTGAGCTGCAACGGCCCCCACTGCTTTCGCTCAGGCGAGCGCGTGCACGATGCGCGCGGACGCAGCGGCGTGGTCGTGCGACCGGCCGGTCCCGAGCGCGTAGTCGTGCAATGGGCGGATGAACGCGGGCTGAGCACCGAGCATGCTGCTGCGCTCGTGCGAGCACCACGCGGGGAGAGGCTGGACTGCTGACTATGGATGCCATCGGCATAACGATCGTGATCGACACGCGAGAACAGCGGCCGCTTCTGTTCAGTGACCGCGTGCAAACCGTGCGCGCAACGGTGCCGAGCGGTGCCGACTACACGGTGCTAGGGCACGAGAGCGAGATCGGCATCGAGCGCAAGTCGCTGGACGACCTAGTCGGCAGCCTGACGGCCAACCGCGCGCGATTCGCTCGGTCGCTCGTCAAGCTGAGGGAACGGCAATGGCGCTTGATCTTGATCGAGGCACCGCTAACCGCAATGCTCGCGGGCTGGTATCACTCGAAGGTGAACCCAAGCGCGCTTCTCGGGAGCGTGTGCGGGATCATGACGGACGGCATTCCAGTCTGTTTCGCCGACGATGCCACGCATGCCGCGCAGCTCGCGGAACGGTGGCTTGTGAAGGCGGCGACTAGGGCGGGAGCGGTGCAATGGAAGACACGAACCTAAGCGGGAAAAAGTGCGAGGTCTGTGGAACGAAGGCCGCTGTGTGGATACAGGACCTGCGTGTTATTCGTCAACCAATGGGGGAGCGGCGTTACGAGTCGATGGGGCAACATGTCTTCTGCCGCGAGCACGCCCGCGACCCAGTCACTGTGGAGGTCTACAGCGATTCCGCAATGAGACGCGCCATTGCCGAATTTTTTGAGAGGGGCGAATGAACATCGCGATAGTTGTAATTGGAGACTATTCGGATTCGTCGACTTACACAGTAGCGGTGACCGACGAGGATTTAGCACTCCTGCTCTATCTGTCGAAGCACCATGGGTTCACCCTGGTGGGCTGGGCACCCGGTGAGCATTGGCACGCCGTGGACGCGGAGGAGAGCGAGTTTGGCAACGTCGTGGGCATTGACGACTTGGTGGATTTGCAGCCGGGTCCCGGGTGCTCGTGCGGACATTGCGCGCCACTGGTAGCCGTGGCCAGAGCCGAGTTGATCGCGAAGTTCCGAGCACAGGCGCTGGCAATCGTCGAACGGTGCGAGCAATACAGTGTGTCCCAGAAAGCACTGGGGCGGGCGTCATACTATGACCGGCACATTGCCGCCGTGCGTGCGTGCCTCGACAAGGCGGGAGCGGTGGGGGGATGAGACGGGGGCCGCCGTTGTGGCGGCTGACAGTGCAAACCATTCGGAGGAGAAGAACATGGACTCAAGGGAACTGTACGATCGCTATCAGCTCAGCATTCAATTCCGCAACCGGCTCGTGGGCGGGTGCCCGAAGTCGAAGGACATGATCAAACCGTGGATTGAGGCCAGGACGGGGCACGCGGACGAGCAGACCGAGTTGCAGGCCGAGGAAGCGGCGGCCGTGCTCGTCGCCGCCGAGGAGTCGTGCTGGACAGGATTCATGTCCGACGCCGACGGCATCTTCATTCACACTCGCAACATCAAGGCGATGATCAAGCAGTGCGCCTCCGTGCTCGGCATCTGCAAGCAGAAGATTGGGAGCAAGCAGATCTTCGCCGAAGGCTCCGAGGTCAAGGCACCCGACGGCACGGACAGGATCCACCTCGGGCTCAGGGAACCAACGGGCTCGGAGGAAAGGCCGATCCACGTCATGACGGCAAAGGGTCCGCGCAATGCACTGAAGCGCGTCGACTTCGTGGAGCGCCCGCGACTGAACTTCGAGATCTGGGTGCTCAAGACGCACCCGTCAGAGAAGCGGCACGTCGGGAAGGCGGACCTCGATCGAATCTTGATGTTCGCGCAGGAGAACGGACTCGGCGCCGACCGCAGCCAAGGGGAGGGGAAGTTTGACGTGATCGAATTCGCAGCAATCTGAGCCAGGGTGACGGACCAGTCCGCGCCGCGCCAACGCGACAAACCCCGCCGCCCCCACCCAATGCGACTACCCGGGCCCCGCTACCCCGACCCACGCCAATGCGACAAACCGGGCCCCACCCTCCCGCTCCCCGCCAACGCGACAGGCCGCGCCGTACCCACCCAACGCGACAAGCCCGACCCCTCCAGCCCAAGCCAGCCCCGGCCAATGCGACAGGCCCGGCCATCCCCTTCCAACGCGACAAGCCAGACCCGCCCCGGTCCCATGC
>Ga0265297_10001935_pt1 | contig 44829 bp, 59 predicted proteins | sample Munlanlwell13791_FD_192502 | JGI IMG/M metagenome (GOLD analysis project Ga0265297, IMG submission 192502) | Leachate microbial communities from a municipal landfill in Southern Ontario, Canada - Leachate well 137-91 | ecosystem: Engineered > Solid waste > Landfill > Unclassified | place...
CAATTTTACAGGATCAATTACATGGACGATTAGAGGGTATATCTATCAATAATTATCTTACAGGAGGCAACACAATGATTATCAATTTAAATAGTGAGACACATCCCAAAGCAGAGATAGTAGCAATATTAATGGACAAGAAAACTTTGGACTTTAAGTGGATAGGAACTGATTATAACGGCGTTTGCAACACTCCCTATGTTTCCGAGGCCGACATCCCCACAGAAGCAGAATTGAAAACAGCGATTGAAGCGGTATTGGGGGAGGTATGATCTATTCCATAAAATATACGGAGTCAATGCCAGATGCCAAAACAGGCGGCTATGCAAAGGCATGGTTCATCAGGATTCGTCCGAAGTATAAAGACGACAAGGGCATTCATAATCACGAACTCTGCCACGTTGCTCAGTTCTGGCGCACACTAGGCTTTCATGCGATCATGTATCTACTGTCAAAGAAATACCGATTGAACGCAGAAGTCGAAGCGTATCGTGAACAGTTAAAGTATGAACCTGCAGCAACTGACCCTGAGCATTACAGGGATATGTATGCAGGGTTTATTGCAGATAATTACAATTTGGACATAAGCAAAGGTGAGGTGTTGAAAATACTGTGAATGGAGATCGAACACAAATGGACGAGATAAGAATTGGCTATGATATGGAAGATATATCACAAAAAACTGAATCTGAAAAACTGGACTTGTTGCTAAGAATTGCTTTCTCAAATCATTCTGTCTTGACCAATCACGGTAAGATTCTATTCGGGAACGGCAAGCAGGGATTGTGCGATATTGCTCGGTACAATAGAACTGCAATTAATGGATTGTGGGCAATATTTGTTCTGGCGATAATCGGTTTCGCCAGCATACTTTTTACGCATGTGGGCAAGTGAAATGAATCCCTATGAATATTGGTATCAGCTTTGGAAGTGGTGGGCAGAAACGCTGTTTGAAGTGCGGGTGTTGAGGGATTTGCATAATATTAATGTGAAGCGGATAGATGCAATCGAGAGGACGATGAAATGAGTGAATTGGGCGATCTCAGAAAGTTATTTACCAGATGTGTCGTTAAACTCTTAACTTTCATGCTTGAGGAAGGCGATCAGCCTATGATTGGCAAAGATGGCCTTAAGCACATGAAGGGCAGTCTCCACTTTGACGGTCTTGCGCTAGATGTTGATCTTTGTGATAAGGATGGAAACTACTTAAGCAAAACTGAAGATCATCGAAAATATGGTTTATTCTGGGAGTCGTTGCACCCTCTTTGCTTCTGGGGAGGAAATGGCTTGAAAGAAGATGGGCTGAAGAATGATGGCAACCACTATTCCGTAACTTGTGGAGGGAGAAAATGATAAACCTTGCGAACATAGATGTAGGTGGAGTTCTTTCTGGCGCTGGTGATTTTCTCAAGGCAGTTCGTGCTGCTATAACAGGAAAAGAACCACTTGACGCAAATAAAGCCGCAGAACTGGCTTTAAAAGCACAGGAGCTTGAAGCAACACTAGAGCAGACCAAGTTGAGTATTGCCGTAGCAGAGGCGTCCTCACAAGATAAATGGACTTCAAGAGCAAGGCCCGCGTTTATGTGGTTATTCTACTGTTTACTTGCTGCACTGGTTATTATTGCTCCATTTGTAGGTATATTCTTTCCAGTACAAATGAATCAGTTCTATGTGAATGTAGCGGTTGGCTTTAAAGCAATTCCTGATGCTATGTGGGCTACTTTCACTTGCGGTTACTTAGGTTATGTTGGCGCACGACAATATGGAAAGATTAAAGGTTCTGATAAATAACTATGGTAAATAAATTACCAAAGGGATTAAATGAATATAGATAACAAAGATCAACTAAAGGATATAATGGCTCAGTGCTGTGCTTCTACAAAAGCAACAGCTAGTGTTATATTTGCTGAGTCATTCTATCGTCCTTTTGCATCTGTTACTGAGCCGATCTTTGGCATCATAGATGATGATTCTAGTCAAAAGAATGTTATCAAGGCACCGAGAGGTTGGGGAAAGTCCACTACCCTAAATATAGCTCATGCAGGAAAGAAGATTCTCTTCCGAGAGAAGAAGTTCATCGTTCTTATAAGTAGCACAGCTACAAAAGCTGTTATGGAGAGCGAGAACCTTAAGAGGGAACTCCTCTCTAACCAGACAGTGAGGAAGATTTTTGGAAGTGTGAAGACTAATACTGTCAACTCAACCGACCTGGGAATGGATGATTCTTTCTCAAAAGAGATGTGGGTAGCTAATGGAGAGACTGTTATTCTCCCTAGAGGCGCAGGTCAGCAGGTTCGTGGAGTACGTTGGGGGAAGCATCGTCCTGACTTGATAATAGTGGATGATTTAGAGGATCCTGAAGCTGTAGCTTCTGAGGAACAGAGGAAGAAACTAAAGCAGTGGTTCTTCGCTGATGTCCTGAATAGTGTAGATCGTAAGGATAACACATGGAAGATTATCTTTATAGGAACTCTTCTTCATGAGAACTCACTATTGGCAGATCTCCTTGCTGACCCAACTTGGAATAATGTGGAGATAGACCTCTGTGATGATGCTCTTCACAGCAACTGGCCAGACTTTATGACAGATGTTGAGATTAAGGAGCTATATGATTCATATAGAGTACAGGGCCTCTTAGATGTCTTTGCTAGAGAGTATCGTGGGCAGCCTATAGCGAAGGAAGATGCTATCTTCAAGCAGGAGTATTTTAAATACTATGATGAGAGTGATGAAGAGTTTTCTAAGAAACTTAGTTCTTATGAGAATATAGTAATCATAGATCCTGCTAAGACAACAAAGATATCCTCTGACCATAGTGCTATAGTAGGGATAGGAGTAAATGTAGAACTCCCTCGTATATGTGTACGAGATATAATTGCTGATAAGCTACATCCGGAACAGATCTACGATCAAGCTTTTGCTATGGCAGATCGTATTGGTGCGAGAACCATTGGATATGAAGTGACAAGTCTCAACGAGTTTATAACCTATCCAATAACTACATATATGCTAAAGAGGGGTAAGTTCTATAATCTCGTTGAGCTAAAGGCTAGAGGGAAGAAGGAAGATCGTATAGCAATGTTGAATCCTCTCTATCGACTAGGCTATATCTTTCATAATAAGAATGTAACCCAGATACTTGAGAGTCAATTAATAGCGTTTCCTAAGAGTAAACGAGATGACGTAATGGATGCGTTTGCTTATATAGTTGAGATGCTAGAACTAGGTGAGCGCTACTTCGCACCCGATAATACAAAAGGAGAAGAACCTGATGAAGATGAGTTTGCAGGTCTTGATAAAGAATATGAACCAGCACTTAAGAACTGGAGGCACAATTAATGCCAGCAATACTTGATCCAAATAATAGTTCTGCTAATATGACTCTTGGGAATATAGACTATAGATATCCTAAAGGTCTAGATCTTCGACCAGGCTCTGTTCTTCATACTTCTATCCTCTCGAAACTAAATCTGAGGATTCAGGAATCATCTAGAGAGATGTCTAAACGTCATGCTAGCTGGAAGAAGATAGATCAGACACTAACTGCCTTTATTCCTTCTGATGAAGCGGAAAAGAGAGAGAAAGAGAATGATAGTAGGAAGCCTATCTCTATCGTTATCCCTTATAGCTTTGCTACCTTAGAGACTCTACTAACATATCTAGTTGCAGCCTTCTTAGACGACCCTATCTTCAAATATGAAGGTAGCTCACCAGAAGATAAGTTTGGTGCTATTCTTCTTGAGAAGATAGTAGAAGTTCAGAGTCGTAGGGCTAAGATGGCTATGTACCTTCATACAACCTTTCGAGACGCTTGGGCATATGGAGTTGGAGCAGCGGCACCTTATTGGGATAAAGTGAATGGAAGACAGACTCGGTTGGTTGATAGTGGCTTCCTTTCTTCTATCTTTGGCAGCTGGATTCCTATGGGAAAGAAGAAGCAGAGTACAGATGTTGTCCTATATGAAGGTAATATGATTAGGAATATAGATCCTTATCAACTTCTTCTTGATCCTAATGTTCCCATCCAAGAGATTCAAAGAGGTGAATTCGTTGGATGGATAGAGACAACTAACTATATGAAGCTTCTGGAGCAGGAACAGAATGATCCTTCTTACTTTAATGGGAGATATCTATCTGAGTTCAGAGGAACAGCAGGAAGAAGTCAATATAATAAGACAGGGGCATCTGGAAGAAATGACCACTTTGGTTCAGCGAGTGGGGACTCTGGATCAGCTACGTCACCTATTGATCATATCTACCTTTATGTAAATCTGATACCAAAAGAGTGGGGACTTGGAACTAACCAATATCCGGAGAAGTGGCTCTTCTGTGTCGCGGCTGATAGGTACATTCGCTGCGCCAAGCCACTTGGCTTAGATCATAATATGTTCCCTCTTGTCACTTGTAGTCCAGACTTTGATGGATATGGAGTTACTCCAGTTTCCCGTCTTGAGATTATAAGTGGTCTACAGGGAACACTGGACTGGCTTATCAATAGTCATATAGCAAACGTACGAAAGTCTATCAACGATATGCTTGTTGTTGATCCTAGTCTGATAAACATAAATGACCTACTAGATCCTGGCGCAGGTAAGTTAATAAGGATGCGAAGAGCTGCATGGGGACGAGGCGTCGAAAATGCTGTTAAGCAACTTCAAGTAACTGATATTACACAGAATCATATTAGAGACTCTGCTTATATAACTGAACTTATTAAAACCTGCAGTGGTTCTGTGGATAGTGTAATGGGTCTTGCACGTTCTGGCTCTGAGAGAGTAAGTGCAACTGAGGCGCAAGGGACTAGACAGAGTGCACTTAGTCGTCTACAGAAAGCAGCGAAGGTTACTAGCATGATGACTATGCATGATCTTAGCTATATGATCGCCAGCCACACGCAGCAGCTTATGTCAAAAGGTCTATATGTCAAGATGACAGGAAGGTGGGAAGATGATCTTCGTCAGGAATATGGAGATGTGACAAGTAAGATGGTTAACCCTTTCGATATTCTTGTGGACTACGACGTAGTCGAGAATGATGGTTCTATCCCTGGCGATGGAGATCTAGGCACAATGGTTCAGATGTTCCAGGCTATCTCAAGCAACCCAGTTCTCGCAGGTCAGTTTGATATTGTTAGAATATTCCAGAGAATAGCTAGGATGAGTGGAATAAAGGATATAAATGACTTTAAGGCTAAGAAGCAGATAGCTCCTGTTCAGGCAACTACCATGCCTGATGCAACAGTTCAGAGTGAAGTACAAAAAGGGAACATGGTTCCAGTTGATAATAGTTAGGCAGGCAGGCATAGACAGACAGAAAAGGAGAAAGGCAGATGATTATTAAATTTATGGTAAATGATTCATGGCAGTTGTTGGATGGGATTAGCTCATTGCAATACACAAGAATGGGCGACCATGATGGTGTTGTTGAGGGTGATGCAGAATTAACAAATGAACCTGATGATTCTCAGATTATTGATAATATAACTGATTATACAGGGACATTATTTAGAAAGGCGGGAGATTCAAAAGGGTATCCGGGGAGAGCATCGTTAATTATTGGCGATGGTAAGTCTTGTAATTCTCAAATTATCGCATATGCGCCTATTTATGTGATGAACGACAATGGCAAGACGATAGAAACAATTTAACAAGGCACTGCCTGCCTATTTATATTAAGGAGAAGGATATGGCAAAACTGGAATTTGCTAGACATGAGATTGAGGAATTTACCGAAGGTAGAATCTGGAAATACATAGTGGCTACTTTAGTAGAAAAGGTCGATGCAAGGATGACAGAGAATAATCAAATAGATCCTTTCAAAGACCCTACTACTATTTGTAGGAATCAGGGCGGGATACAGGCACTGGAAGAGATGGTCGATATCCCTGCTATTATGCTGCAAGAAGCAGAATATGAAAGTAAGATAAAGAAAGAGGGGAAAGAAGATGGAAGAGAATAATATCCAAGAAGGTGTTAATACGTTGTTAACTGAGATAGATCATGTACCAGTTCCTGATAGTGAGCTACCAGTTGAAACTACACCAGTGGTAGTAGAGCCTCCTATAGTTCCTGTAACTCCTATCGAGCCAGCTTCTGTAGAACCAGTTGTGGTTCCTGTAGTTGAGCCAGTTGTTGTAGAGACTCCTGCTGTACCAGTTACTCCTACAGTTCCTGATGCGCCCGTAGTCATAGCTCCTCCTCCTGCAATAGAGGATCCTAAGGATGCACAGATAAAGACTCTAATGGCTACAGTAGAGCAGTTGAGGGGAATGGTGGAGCAAGTAGCAAAACAGACATCTACTCAACCTACTCATACACCTGCTTCGCAGAAACTTGATGCAGCTGGAAATCCTATTGTAGAACCTCCTACTGTTATGAAGTTTGTAGAAAAAGAGGAAGAACTTGATAAAATTCTAAACTCAGTAGACAACTTCAACACTTTTATGACTAATGTTGTTGTAGAGAGTAACAAACAAATTCTAGCAGCAATGCCTGCAGTTGTGCAACAGATGGCTAGTGGAGTAGTTACACAGAAGATGGCAGTTGCAGAATTCTATAATAATAATAAAGACTTAATAGGGAATAAAGCTTTTGTAGGAATGGTGGCTGATGAACTTGCTAGAAATAATCCTACATGGACTATACAGAATATTGTTGAGAAGTTGGGTGCAGAGGTGAGAACAAGATTATCTATAGGCTCATCACAACCAGGAATAGTATCAACTCCACAAGCTCTGCAGTCTCAACCAACTGAAACTCCTGCATTTGTCCCAGGAGGTGGAGCAAGACCAAATGGTGGAATTACTCCAACATCAAGAATGGAGAAGGGAATAGCAGATTTAATATCGGGGATTGATTAATCTCTATGGTTATAAATTTACCAAAGGAATTGCATATCTCTTATGATGAACAATCTTTATATAACATAAGCATAAAAAAGCTCTATAAAGATGTTGTCTAAGAGGAAGAGCAGAAACCTAGGTAGCGACTGGGTAGATAAGAAGGACTAAACAAAGAAGAAAAAGGAGATGAAGAAATGGCTGGTTTAAGTCGCTTAGTATACCGCCTCATGCACAGAGGTGAGCTCCCTTTTTTCAAGCCAACAGGACGTTCAACAACTATTGGTGCGGAGACCTTTGATGTTTTAATGAAGGATAACGCAGATGATATCTTATGGGCAACTGGAACTACGGTACCGACAGATGCTGGAGATGGGTTTGCGAAGGGTTGTATCTTTATAGACACTGATGTTACAACAGGTAGCCAAGGTGTCTATGTAAATGTTGGGACTAGTGCATCTTGTAACTTTGATGTTCTGGGAACTATTGCTGCAGGTTCGATGGCTCTAGCTGACATGGCTGCTATTACTCGTGGTAACTTAATTGTAGGTGGAGTTGATGGAGCAGTATCTCAGTTAGTTGGAAAGACTGTTGGCAAGATCCTCACTGGTGATGGTACAGATGTAGTTGCCGTTACTATGAGTGGTGACGCTACTATCGCAGCATCTGGTGCAGTGACTCTTGCAGCGGCAGCAGTTAATTCAGCTAAACTGGATGATTCAATAGTTCAATATGCTGAGGTTGCCGTAACATCTGCAAACATTACAGACACTGCAGCTGGCCATCTTGGTCATGCTGATGGAGTTGTTCTTGTTGCAGATCCTGCAGCGACAGAGTTTATAGAACTCCTATCTGCTGTTTTGATCTATGACTATGCAGGTGCAGGTTATGGAGCTGGTGGTAATATCACTGTCAATGTTAATGGAGGTGCTGCTATAACTGGAGTAGTTTCAGCTGGAAACTCTCTTGGCGCTACATCTGATAAGATTGTAGTATTCAATCCTCTGGCAGCAGCAGCGTTTGCAGGAACAAAGGCAAAGGGTCTCAACCTTGTAGCAGCAACCGCCTTTACAAATGGTGGAAGTGCAACAGGTGTTATCAGAATCAAAGTAGCATATCGAGTTCATACTCATGGCTTAGCGTAAGCTAAAGAAATAGGAGGAATAAAGATGGATAAGGAAAAGGGATGGATTAAACTCGCAGGTTTCATGAAGTTTGGGAAACCTGTTGTAGCTAATGCTAATGCAGGCGCTTGCACTATTGTTACTGATGTAGCATTAGATACGCTTACTGCAGGCGCACTTACCATAGCAGCTCAGCCAGATTATCCTAGGACTGCTCGTGTAGTTTTAACGGATGCAGCTACGACAGATCTTACTGGTTATGTAACAGTTGTTGGGGTAGATCAGAATGGTGTAGGTATTTCAGACGTTCTTACTATATCTACTCCGGCTGCGTCTACAACGGTAGATGGAGTCAAAGCGTTTGCTAAGATTACTAGTGCAACGTGGACGAAAGTATTAGGTACAGTAACTGCCACAAATGATAAAGTTGCAGTTGGTGTAGGTCCTGCACTTGGACTGCCTGCTGCACCTGATGCAATCTATGATAAGTTGATAAAGGGCACCTTTGATGGAGCTGATGATCTTGGAACATTCTCCAAGACGTATGGTCTCTATACACCGGCAGGTACTATGAATGGTGCTAAGGCAGTTGAAGTATCTTACAACTACAAAATTCAGATTCCTGCATAATTGACAGGAGAAATAGGAGGTTACTATGGGAGCGTTTTTAGGAATGAGAGGCACTGGAAGTTGGGCAACAGACCAGAGGCCTAAGAATTATCGGGAATCTATTTTGTTCTTGTACCCTAATGGTACTGCACCACTTACGGCTATTATGAGTAAGATGAAAAGCGAAAAGGTAGATGATCCTGAGTTTAATTGGTGGACGAAGAGTCTCTCTACCCAGAGAGCCGCAATTACTGGGGTATATACTAACTCAACTCTGGCAACTGCTTATACGAGTGGTGGAGTTGTAGCTGATATGCTTTATATCAAGATGTCAGCAGCTGACTGTGCGCAGTTTCGTATCGGCCATCAGGTTTTGCTGAGAGATGCATCTGACTTCACTGTTGACGTGAACGTGAAGGTTATTGAGAAGAATCTTAATGGAGCTTCTTCTTATATCAAAGTGAAGTTGCTGGAAGCAGATGATAACTCCAGTCATTCTCATGATCTGTCCGATGCAGATGTTGCACTTATTGTAGGTAACATCAATGCTGAAGGTGCGATTATGCCTACTGGCGTTACGACTGATCCGGTGAAGCTCTATAACTACACCCAGATCTTTCGTTCTCCTGTCTCTATCACACGAACGGCGAGAAAGACTCGTCTTCGCACGGGAGATGCCTATACGGAGATGAAACGAGAGGCACTGGAAATGCACTCCATCGAAATGGAGAAGGCATTCCTCTTCGGTGTACGATCTGAGACCACTGGCGACAATGGTTATCCTGAGCGTACTATGGATGGTATTATTACCGTTCTTCGTCGTGACTCTGCAGCCACGGTAGATGATTATTCACTAAACTCTACCTACGCTGGTAAGGATTGGACGGAAGCAGGTGGTGGTGAAGCATGGTTGAACTCTTACCTTGAAGTAATGTTCCGCTACGGTAAAGGCGAGAAGTTAGCTCTCTGTGGAAGTGGTGCTCTTCTTGGCCTCAACGCACTGGCACAGACTGGTTCTTATCTGAATCTGGGTCCTGCTGATAAGACCTATGGAATCAATGTGACGAGATGGCAGACTCCTCTGGGCGTGGTCAACTTCCTGACGCATCCTCTCTTCTCAATGGAAGCGACTCTTCGTAACTCTATGCTTATCCTGGAACCGCAGAATCTGATCTACAAGTATATTGATGATACGGATTTCTATGGTGAAGGTGACGCAAAGAAGGCTGGCCCTGGTCTTAACGCGGCTCGAAAGGATGCAACGGATGAAGAGTGGTTGACTGAGTGCTCCCTCGAACTTCATCATCCTACAACGATGGGATTCCTGAACGGCATTGGAGTTGATAGTTCAGTTTAATCTACTGTAGTTCTCTCCTCTGACTACAGTACGGGCGGTGGGGAGGGTCTTTCCAGTAGACTCTCCCTGCCATTTTAACTATGGTAAATTAATTACCAAAGGAGTGTGAAATATGAGTGAAACAAAAGTAACAGCTGAGATGAAGGGAAAGGTAGGAGTTACTAGCTCTTCCTTAGCGGCAATGGAATATCTTCGTATTGCGAGAGATGGTGCGCTGGTAACACGAAATAGTAAGATTGAAGCAGCACTTGAGGGTCGTCTCTTTGCAGCAGCAATGCAGACACCTACGACTACCTCTACTACATTGAACACGACCTTTGTTGGTCTTGGTCTCTGTAATCCAGCTGGTTCTGGGAAGCTTATTATCGTGCATGAGTTTAGTTATGCAGCAACTGCCGCATTAACGGCAGAATGTCTTCTTGCTCTGGCAACAACTACTGATAGTGGCTTTGCTGCTGATATTACGCCAAGATGTTGTCGAAATGGCTATGCTGCTTCTGTAGCTATTGTCGACAAGGGTGCTACTATTATAGCCCCTGTTATCGAAAAGATTCTCTGTACTCTTGGTCAGGCAGCTGACACAGCGATGGGCTCTGCTGTTTGCCCTAATATAGTACCCATTGATGGTGCTATTATTCTGCCTCCTGGTCGTGCGGTTGTAACTGATACAACTGTAGCAACTGGGGCAGTAATGCAGTTTGGTTATCTCTGGGAAGAGATTCCTCTGTTCTAAACTTAACAGAGGTACATTATCTATCATGGGTAATGTACCTCATTTGAGGTAATAAAGTGGACTATAAAGATTTAAGAGATATGTTTATAGAACTTTCTGGTCGACATGATCTTGTGACTGATACAGATGAAGATGCTGGAGCTGACTTCTTTATCAACGCTGGACAGAAGACGCTAGATCGCTTCTTTGGCTTTTCAACTGGAAAGGCCTCTGCTCGATACCCTGTTATTGTACCTGCAGGAACTTTTATCGTGAAGACAGTAGGCCTTCGTGCGATTAAAGAGGTTTGGTTATCTAATGCTGATGGCAAGACTCAACTTCAAAAAGCTACTATAAATGAACTTAAGTCATCTTATAATGAAGAGTTTTCATCTGTTCCCCAAGGAACACCTGGATATTATGCACCTGCTATTATTCGCCCTTATCCTGATACTCTTGCTAGCTCAACTGGTATGTATAATGTAAGTGATCTTCTTCTATATAGTGCCACAGCTCCTGCACAGCATTATAACTATCATGGTTTAGTAATAATGCCTCCGCCTGATGGAACTTATACGATTGAGATAGTTGGTCTCTTTTATAGTCCTACACTCTCTGCCACTCTAAGTGGAAGCGTCTGGACTCAGACAAGATCATACTGGACAGAAGTTCACCCTGAGACTCTTGTAAAGGCTGCCCTTTTTGAGCTGTCTAATTTTTATCAAGGGCAGGATAGTATAAAGAGTTATAAAGACACTATGATGATGGATGTTATTGGAATAGATAATGATATAGTTGAAGAAGAATTAACTGGCTCACTTATAATGAAGGGATAGTTATGATAACAGATGAAGAGAGAGAAGAAATTATAGTAGCGGCATCAGAGCGAATTTTGTTAAGTCTTCCTGAGGTTATAGGAAATCTTATGACTCAACATGTAGTTCTTAATAAAATTAATAGTAAGTTTTATACAGATCATCCTGAGTTTAAAGATCATAAACAAGCAGTTGCGTCTGTTCTTGAAAAAGTAGAGAGTGACTCACCTGGAATGAAGTATGAAGATCTTCTTGAAAAAGCTATTCCTTTTATTAAGGAAAGGATTGATATAGAGAAGACTATTGATATAACCTCTGTACCTCGCACTGAACCTAGACGGGACTTTAGTCATATTGATTTTAAGAAAACAGAAATGAAGGGTAATGGGGAAATCTAACTATGGACATCACAGTTGCCAGAGGTGGAAAGTTTACCTTTACGATAGATAATAAAGATCTATCTAAAGGCCTAAGAAGGGTAAAGCAGAATCCTAGAAATAGTGATTCTCTTATAACTTGTTCAGGGGCAATAGGTCTAAATGGATCTCTTCAGGTAATGGATAGTCTTACAAGAATGGCAACTACTACGATAACAGATGGTTTTCCTTTTCCACAAATCTTTGTCTTAACTAATATGACTATAGTCTGTGGACTTACTAAGATATATGAATGGGATGGAGCTGCATTAGTTCTTAAGTATACAACTACTTCTCCTGGAGGTACATGGGCACTTGTTGATTTCTACAACTATGTCTATCTAAGTAATGGAGAGATTGCAGTTGTTAGGGATATAGGTGGAACCTATGCACTTTCTACAACTCTGCCAACTACTACAACTATATGCAACTATAATGGTCAAGTTCTTGTCGGTGCACCAGATATAGTAACAGGTGGTCTTGGTGCTAATATGATTCTTCCTTCTTCTCCAATTACAGTAACAAATACACAACTTGGGACTATGACAACAGGATAGAGATGGGAACTCTTAATTCAAACTTAGCATACGTTCTATATGATGATCAAGATATCTTCTATGAAGGAGATATCTTTATTATTGCGGATGCTATAGAGATATCTATAAGACCATCTTACCTATCAGCTCTCTTTATTCCTTATTCTTATATGAGTAGTTGGAAAGATTGGATTCACGATCTTCCATTTGCTGCATATGATAATAGAAAATGGGTAACTGATGATAAAAATCAAGTTCCTTGGCCTCTTGTTAAACAAGGAAGTAAGTTTGGTTATATTAATAATCCTAATTATACTAAGGTAGCTACAGAACGACACGAACCTTGTGGTTATTGGGTAACTGGATATTCTAAGTTATTTGTTTATAGGTGGAGATACCAAGGAATTGATATAAGTAATGTACTTACAGTAGGGCCAACAGGAAGAGACTATACTACAATAGTTGCAGCAATGAATAGTGTTGCGGCTGGAAGTACTGTACTTATTTTTGTAGATCCAGGAGATTATTCTACTAGTGATGTATACCCGATAAGCGGAGGTAAAACTCTTATAGTAAAAAGTTTAGGTGATTATACTAATACAACTATAGGACGAGTAGTACCTAATGGAAATACTGTTGTATTGGAAGGTTTTAGAATAAATCCAGCTGTAGCCACATATCCGTGTGTACTTTTTAGTTATAGCTCAGATGATCTTACTTGTAGTAAATGTAGACTTGATGATAGGTCGTATTACTCAATCCTTTTGTCAAATAGTACTATTACTCCCACTGCAGTATTTCAGAATTGTCTTATGTGGAACTCTATGGGAGCATATGATATAATAGGTAATTATTTAAATCTTACTAAAATTAAAATGAAGAAAGTAATGCATAGAGTCTATAACGGTTATTTCTTAGCTTGGCAAACTCTTCGTACATCTGGTTCTCTTGCAGAAGATGATACTAAACACTACTATAATGATTTAATTGTTTATGAAGGATACGGCCCTAACTATGGAACAGATACTATAAGTATAGCCACACTAATATATGACACAAGAACAAGAAAGCTTATAACAAATACAGTATTTGATAATACTGATCAATGGCCATTTAGTTTAAAAGGCTATGTGTATAGAGATAGTAATAAATGGACTCCAGATGTAGTAAGTAACTTTACGAAAGAAAGTGTAATAAGTTGGAAAGAGGGTGTAAATAAGTGGGCTGGAATAACTCCAGTAAACTGGTAGATAACTAAACAAAAAAGTGGAGGTAACAAAATGGCAAGTTATGCAAGTAACAAAATGAAGTTCTTATTGGCGTCTAAGATTATCGACTTTGCTAATGATTCTTTTAAGATCATCCTTATGCAAAGTGGCTTCGTGTTTAACGTAGACACACATCATGGCTATGCAGATGTCTCAGCAAGTGAGCTTGCTACTGCTAATGGCTATACTGCAAACACTAAAACATTAAGTGGTGTCGCAGTGACTGAGGATGATACTAATGATCGTTGTGCTATCACATGGTCTAACGTAACATGGACTGCAAGTGGTGGTGTAATAGGACCTACCCCAGGTGCCATTATCTATGATGATACTGTGATAGCGGCAGGAGTTACTGTAGCTGATCCTATTATTGGCTATATAGACTTTGGTGGAAATCAGACTCAGGCTGATGGCGGAACAGCGACTATTAGTAATATCGCAGTACGTATTGCTTAATGGCTATGGTTAAAATTTAACCAAAGGGAGTATGAATAATGGCTATTAATGTAACTGCTTCGACTATAGACATATTAACATGGCAGGGTGGGAACTTATCTAGTACTCCTGCTGCTGCGAGGAATACTGCCCTTGATACTGTTAATAGTTGTGCTACTGTAGATGGAAATGGTATTCCTCGTGGGATTCCTCTTATCACAGTTACCCAACTTGGAACATGGCTTAATATATGTATATCTGCATCCCCTATAGAACTAACTATAAGCCAGCTTGGAACTCCTGTTGTTGGTATTCTCTTAAGTACAACAACTGCATCTATTGTTACATTAACCATAGATGTACGAACCCCAGATATCGCAGTTGCAGCAACGAGACTAAACTGGGTTAAGTGGTCTAATATTGGTTCTCTAGACTTTACAGTCTGGAAGGATAATATTGCAGGAGAGCGTCCTCTTGATTGGCCTGGTTGGGTTTATGCACTTAAGAAACTTGGGGGCAAGGTTGTTGCATATGGAGAGAATGGGGTTTCCTATCTTGTTCCATCCTCTATCTCCTACGGTCTACAGACTATCCATCGAGTTGGACTAAAAGGAAAGGGTGCTGTTTGTGGGGATGACCTTGAGCAATTCTTTATTGATGAGAGTGGAAAGCTTTATAAATTAGGAGATTTACTAGAACTTCTTGATTATAGTGAATATCTAGATCCCCTTCTTTCTAGTGTCATTATGTCTTATGATTATCAAGAAAAGCTTATCTATATCTGTGACGGAATAGTTGGTTTTATCTACTCTATTAAAGAGAAGAGTTTAACATCTGGTCCTATTAATATAACAGGAATAGGTAGAAAAAGTGGAACTCTTTATGTTGGTGCGTCTAGTGTAATAAGTACTCCTCTCTTTGAAATCTGTACAGATATATATGATATGGGGAGTAGAAAGCCAAAGACTATAGCATCTCTTGAAATTGGAGTTGATTCTTCTATTGATCTATGGACAACTATTGATTATCGAAAAGATAACTCAGCTGCCTTTAGAACGCTAAATTGGCATAAGGTTAATCCTAGTGGGATAACAGTAATTCCTTGTTATGGAATAGAATTCCGCTTTCGTTTGAAGGCTATTACATATTCCTACTTTGAACTTGATTACTTTAAGATAAATGGAACTATTCATAACTACTCATATCTAGATTCATTATCAAAAAATAGGAGCGCTGTATCAATATGATAGTAAAATTATTAGCAGATCAGATTCCAGACTTCTGGGATGCAATTAAGTTCTCTGTAGTTCAGGCAGATGAGATAGATGAAAAGGATATGCCTTATTATCTTAATGAACTTCTTCATGCCCTTCTTAGTGATAAAGCTCAATGTTTTGTTAGGATAGATGAGAAAAGAGTTCTGCAAGCTCTTCTTATTACACGAGTATTAGTTGATAAAATAAAGGGTGGAAAGTATCTATACCTCCAGAGTATGTACTCTTGGAAGTTTCAGAATATAGATGTCTGGATGCAGGACTTCCCTTATCTAAAAGCTTTTGCAGAAAAGGAACAGTGTCAATATCTATCTACAAACTCTTGTAATAGTGCAGTGTGGAAGTTGATAGAACAGATTGGTTTTAAAGAAAGAACAAGAGTCTTTAATATAAAGATATAGGAGGTCTATTATGGGTAGTAGTGGAAGCAGTAGTGGTGGAGATTCCCAAACTACGATACGATACGCAGGATACATAGAGTCTCATCATTCAGCTTTTCTAGCTAATATTGAAGCATATAGAAATGCCACAGTAGGTGTATCTCCTTTTACTAACTATATAGACGTAGAGGTAGACAGTGCTTTCTTTGGCACGGGGAATTTAATCTCTAGCTTTCCATCTCTCTACGACATATATGGCAAGTTTATGGCTGGCCTTGATGTGAATGCACTTTGGACACAAGTTTATGATGATACTATAGACTCGACAGTTGTCCATAATCTTGTTGCTGCTGAGAGTGCTCTTATGGATGATGATATAGAGACTAATGGAATTCCTAGGATGCAGGTAGGTATGAGAGACATAAATGCTGCACTTAGTTCATCTTATGTTATTGGTAGGGCTATTATAGAAGATGGAAAAGCTAAGTCTCTTGCGAAATTCTCAGCTGACCTAGTCTATCGTCTTATCCCAACAGCACAAGCAAGATGGCAGACACATCTTCAGTGGAACCATAGTGTTGTAGCTCTCTATGCTGAGATTATGAAATTCTATTTCTCAGCGAAGACAGATGTAGATGAAATCAACTATGCTATGGCAGCTAAGGATGTTCTCTGGCCTTTTACAGTTCTTGACTTTGAGCGAGCAGCTCTTGGCGCTCTCCAAGGTGCGACTAACAGTAAGACAGATGTTGCTGGGGCTTCTACTGCATCAAAGGTTATAGGTGGAGCACTAAGTGGAGCAGCAATGGGGGCTATGGTTGGGAGTCAGATAGAGTCTGTTGGTGCTGGATATGGTGCAGCAGGTGGTGCGGCTCTTGGCGTTGCAGCAGCGTTGACTTATTAGGGGAATCTAATGGGAGACACAGGTGGTGGGAGTAATCAAAGTAACGGAGATACGTCCATTACAAGAAGATATGCTCCTTATATAGAGAATCTACATAATGACTTTCTTAATAATATAGTTGAGAGACAGAATATTGCTCTTGGTAAGTATCTATATGATTCCTATACTCATCTGGATGTAGATAGTAACTTTTTCTCTATTGGTTATACCCTTAGTAGCTTCCCATCTCTTGTTGAGATGTTTGGTACTCACATGGCTGGCCTTGATATTGAGGTCTATTGGAATGACTCATTTGGAAAGATTGTTAAAGATAGTAATGTAAATGAAGTTATTGAGAAAGAGATAGAACTTCTTGATGATAAGACTATAAAGGAAAATCTTACTAAGTTTCAGCTTAGTATGAGGGATACTAATACAGTTACTAGTTCTTCATTTGTAGTAGGAAAAGCTGTAATTGAAGATAGAAGACTTAAGTCTATTGAAGCTATAAGTCTTAATAATAAAGTAGATCTTTTTCTTACAGAAGATAAGAACTATACAGTTAGTCTAAATCATGAGAAGGAACTTATATCAACTTATGCTCTCTTAATGAAAGGTTATTTTATATCTAAGATAAATACAGATAATTCTAACTATAAATTTGATACTAAGAAAGTTATCTGGCCATTTGAGGCTATGTCTTTTACTAATGCAGCATTAGGGACTATACGTGGAGCAAAATCTTGGGAAAAGGTATATCGACGAAGGACAAGGTCTACTACATCAAAATATCTCTCAGTTGCATCAGATACAGTAACCGGAGCGCAAGTAGGTTTTCAAATAGGTGGATGGGTTGGAGCTATTGTTGGGGCTGAAATAGGAACTCATGTTGGTATTGCGAAGATGATGATGGAAGAAGGGGCAAGTGTCGGGGACTATGTAACGATGTTCTTATTACCTTCACCCTTATCATATTTATACATATAGATAGACAAATAAAGAAAAGGAGAACAAGATGGCAGATTATGCAAGTATGTTTAATCCTGAAGTAGTTGGAGGTGACCCTAATACGGTGAAGAGTCTTATGTTAGATAACTCACAAAATGAAGCATTAACACCTACCGCAGTTCCTTGGTACCAAGATCCTGATAAGATTAGGATGTTAGCATATGCAGTAGGGAAAGTTGGAGCAGGTATGTCTGAGAAAGGGTCTGCGGGTGAGGCTATGGGGAATGTAGCAGCGCAGATGTCTCAGGCTCAAGCGGTTAATACTGCGCAGAATAAGATGGGAGGGGCTCCTGTTACACAGACTTCTACAACTCCAGCGAACAACGTAGCTGCTATTGCACAGAAACATAAAGACTATGCAGCGCTTATAGATAAAGCAGGAAAGTTTAATTCAACTGGCTTTGGGTTTGAGCCTATCAAGGATGCATTCGCAGCAAATCCTACTGAGGCAAATAACACAAACCCTACAGTGCCGGTGGCAGGTAGTTTCTCTGAGCAGCCTTCCACTGGAGTTATACCTACTGCTCAGAGTTTTGGACCTAGTGCTCTTCCTGAAAGTGTTGCTATGACTATGACACCAGAGCAAGTTACTGGAGCTTATAACTATAATCTTACATCTAGGGAACAGACTAACAAGGATCTAGCTGCACCTGGACTTCGTGAAGGGACTGCATCTGCTTCGATATATCATAGAAGCGAAGCTGCTTATAAGAATTGGCAGATGTCTCCTGAAGGGCAGGCCTTTACTCTTCGTCATGCAGGTGAGCCTTCGAGAGCAGCAGCTGAGTCAGAGAAGATGAAGACACAGTTTGCCCTCTCTGAGATTGAGAAGCTTCCTATTGAGATAAGGAATAAACCAGTTGCAGGTACTCCTTATACTTTCGAGCAGATATCAAGAATGGGAATCCTTAGTCCTCATGGAGTCTCTGCAGTTGCAGCGATGGAAGATGTTAAGGTTAGAGCAGATGCTACTCGTGAGAATGCCAGAATTGCTGCGGATGCTAGGAAAGATCAAAGAGCAGATTCTCTTGTTAATATAGCTATTAAGCAGATAGAGGGTATTGATAGGCAGATAGATGGCCTCATCAAGAAGCAGTCTGTAGGTGAGTTTCCTGATACACCTGAAGGTCAACAGGCTAAGCAACTAGCGATGGCTATGGGGAATATAAGAAGCGCTGATACTGATATTCAGCTTAGAACCCTTCTTGCACAGAAGAATATGATTGCTAGAGGTATTCCAGGCTGGGTTTCTACGCCCCTTCCTACAACTGTTATCCCTCCTCCGAAGCAGAGAACCATTACCCTTAAGGATCTTAAAGAAACTGTAGGAACTAAGAAGGATCACTCTGGTCAGTTCCAGAATCTATTTAATCCAAGTGGAGGTACACCTTCAGCAAATCCAGGCCAACTCTTTAATCAAGGTGGAGGTAACTAAGATGCAGGTACAACTTGATGATGGCACATCTTTAGACTTTCCTGAAGGGACTTCAAATGAAGATGCTCTTGCTTATATTCAGAAGAAGTATCCTGAGACTCCTAACTTTGCCGAGAGGGCTGTTGGACATCTTAATGTCGGTATGGGTAGGACAGCCCAGATGCTTAATAATGTAGCTAGTTACTTTGTTGGAGATGAAGGAAAGGCAGCGATAGCGAAAGAGAATGAATATCTTAAGGGTGGCTTCTTTGGGAATAATGAAGCTACGCAGAAGACTCTTGCGAATCCTGAGACTTCGCTTCCAGGTCAAGTTGCTGCGGGAGTTACTGAGTTCATTCCCCAGCTTCCTCTTTATGCTGGTGGTGAGTTTGCAGCGCTTAAGTTAATGAGTAAAGTTCCAGGTCTAGCAAAGGTTGCTTCTGCTATTGCTCCAGTTAAAGGAGAAGGAATACTTGCTGGAACTGCTAGAGCTATCCCTCGTGCGGCTATCGCAGGTGGAGTTGTAGGTACAGTTGCAGGAACTCCTTCTGGTACGCCGATAGGAGAGAAGTTGGCAGAGGGTGGAAAGGAAGCAGTTGGCTTTGCTGGAGCGACAGCTATTCTACATCCTGCCTTTGCGGGTCTTGGGATTGTAGGTAGAGCGATCTTTCGAAGAGCAAGAGGGAAGATAACTCCCCCTGAGATGGAACATGAGCTAGCTAAGAAGGCTGAGACAGATCCTGTTGCGGCGGAAGAACTTCAGCGATTTAAAGATGCGAAGGCTAAGGAAGAGAATCCTATTGTTCAAGATGAAGAACTTCTTGTGCCGAAAGGAGAGAGTGAGGTTGCGGTAGAGGAACCTCTTATTAAGACAGAGAAGCCTATCCAGGGAGAGCTTAATCTAGAACCTCTTCCCCCTGAGACTATTACTAAGTTTCAAGAGCTTGGTTATAGTGAGGGGGATATAGCTGGACTGCCAGATAAAGAGCTTATTAAGATTCTTGATGATGGGATTAAGAAGGAAGTCTCTATTCCTTCTGCTTCTGCTTCTGCTTCTTCTATTGTAGAAGGGGTACCTAGAAATGAGACTAATAAAGAAGCTATTGATGCAGGTATGATAGCTTCTGCAGATCTTACTGTATCAGAAGTTAACTCAGTTGGTATTAATCTTAACAAAATTCCAGAAAAAGATTTTCAACCTCTAGTTGATCATATCTATAAAACATATGAAGGTTTTGAGCATTTAGATGAACTAGATTATCCAAATGGTTTCTTTAAAACAGGCAAGAGAGAGGATCAAGTTAAGATTATTCAAGACTTTATTGATGCTAATTCTGAAGATGTTGGTTTAATGGTAGAAACATTTGGCGACCTGATGAAAAGGAAAGCTGCAGATGCACAACCAGTAGGTATAGCCGAGAAACCCTATGGTAAAAAAATTACCAAAGATCGCAATGATATTCTTACTCTCCAAAGAATGGGATATCAACCTTTTGAGATAAAGAAGATGTCCGGTGAAGAAGCTAAGGCTACTATCGACCGTGCTAAGAATATGCCTCCTCCTTCTCCCGAGATAATTGCGAAGGCTGAGGAAGTAGCAAGAACTGTAGATGCTGTAGCAAGAGCTAGGATGGTTAGTGAAGATCAACCTATTCTCTCACCTGAACGAAGAGCTAAGGTCATAGCAGATACAGAAAAGGAGATAGCTGAAATTGAAGCAAGTGACGAACCTATGCCCCTTATCGCCCAACTCATCACAAAGCTCCAGGAGCGAAACCTTCTTGATGATACAACAGATGCACTTATGGAGAATGTTCCTAGGTCGAAGGAGGAGATTGCCCTTAGATGGAAGCTTGCTCTTGAGAAGAGAAATAGAGAGATTGCTGCAAAGAAAGAAGCTGCATTAGTTGTAGAGAATGCTAAGGGGAAAGAGAGAAGAGGGAAGCCGATAGATTATAAGAAGATAGAGGAGGAGTGGAATAAGAAGCTAGAGGATGAAGGACTTGGAGAGCTTCCTGAAGAGGAAGATGGTTTCACTCTTGGTATGCTTGGAACTGATCAGGCAGTTAAGTTCTTCTCTGCTCTTGGGAGAGTTATTGAGAAGAAGATGGGGAACAGAATGCCTGTTGACCAGTTGAAGAAGATGCTTAAGGGGAATGGAGTTACAGATGCTGAGATAGATAATATTACTAGCGGGATGAGAGGAGTTGTTTCGAAGAAGGATGTGCAGGATAGCTTAGCAGCTAATGGGACTAAGTTTGAAGATGTTGTGTTGGGAGAAGTTGATAGAATTCCTGGGAGAACAGAATATGAAAATAATACTTATACCCACTTCGAACAATACTCAGAACCTGGTTATGAACCTGGAAGTTATAGAGAGATGTTTGTGACGGCTCCAAATATAAGTAAAGGTAATCGTACTCCAAGAAGAGGAGAACCTGGGTTTGATGAAGCTTTAGATGCTTTAGACAAAGGTTTACCTTTAGGGAGTTGGCAAGACGGTCACTCACAGTACTCATCCATCTCGAATCCTATTGTAAGGATTAGGTATAATGAGAGAGTTGTTGGGGGGACTAAGAAGATTTCTCCTGAAGTTAGGGATAAAAAGTTTGAAGAGTTTTATAATTTTTATAAAGATAATTACAAATCTTCTGGTTTATCTGACTTAGAAGCTAGTCAAAGAGCTCACGCAGATGCTCAAGAAATGTTAAGAAAATGGTCTGATACTAATGGAAGTGATAAAGACATTGTAGGTGGAAAGAAGATTCTCTTTGTTGAAGAGTTCCAAGGACCTAATCCTGATAACCAAAGCAAGATGCCAGAAGCTCTTCAGAAAAGGATCTATGATATTGGTGTGAAGAGAATCTTGTTAAAGGCTAAAGAAGATGGCTTTGATGGAGTTGCTTGGACTACTGGGGAGATGCAAGCGAATAGGTATGATTTGAGTAAGCAGATTCAACGAGTAGAATACTGGCCTGAAGATAATAATCTTATTGCTGTAGACAAAAATGGAAATCAAGTAATATCAGAAACAGTATTACCAGATAAGGTTGCAGATTATATAGGTAAAGATGCTGCTAGTAAACTTGTGCAACCAGAGAATATAGCTGGACGAGATGCTTATGTGTTGCAAGGTGTAGATATCAAAGTCGGTGGGGAAGGACTTAAGTATCTATATGATAAACAGATTCCTAGCTTAATGAAGAAGTATGGGAAGGAAGATATTATATCTAGTGAGGATGTTCCTTATATTCCTATATCTCAAAAGACCCCTTCTGAGTACACTCTCTATAGCGACCCTACTGGAGTTGGTTCTCTTCTTAGCTATATCAAGACCAAGGCTCAGTCAGAGAAGATAAAAGAAGATGCTCCATCTAAGAAACTTGTCTCTGAAATCAATGGCTCTAAACTATCTATGCGAACTGATGAGGCTCATGTAGAGGGAGTTCTTTCTAATCTTGCTAAGGGCCTAGGTCGCTTTGCTAGGACTAAGCTTGAGACACCTGCCTTTGCTTATCGTAAGAATGAAAAAGTAGAGCCTCTTATCTATAAAACACAGAATGCTATCGAGACAGGAAAGGGAAATGCTTCTCGCTCTAATGAGTTGTTTAGAACAGCGCAGACTCTTCTTGACTCAGTTGAGAAACAGAAGAGGATAAAGGGAATTATCGAGGGTAAGATAACCTCAACTGATCCTATGGAACTCAAGGCAGCAGATATGATCTCGAAAGAACAGAAGGCAATGCTTGAGCTTATTAAGGATTCTAAGAGAGATGATATAAAGAGGAACCTCAATGAAGATGAGAATGCTGCTCTTTCTGAGTTGATCGCAGGGAGACCGATGGAAGAGGTTCTTGCTAAGTATAAAGAGCATATAGTTCCTGATAAGCTTGGTCGACGAAAGGTTCGTAGATGGCTTGATGAAGATGTTGTTAAGGATACTTTCGCTGACTATCAAGCGATTGATAAGTGGGGGATAGAGAACTATGTTACTCATTATGAAAAGGGAAACCTTCGTATCGTTAGTGGAGGTAAGCTCTATGCTCGTGCTGTCTCGACGGAAGATGCAGCTCGTAAGCATATAGCTCTTGTTGAAAAAGATCTTGCTGAGGGAGTTAAGAGGGATTATCAGATAGACTCCGACTTTAACACTGAAGAACTAGCAACAGGACTAAGTCGACGTAGTTACAACCGTATGGTCTTTAATCTTCAGAAAGGTATAATGGATACTATTCAAGATGTCAACAACGCTACAGCTAGACGTCTTGCGCAGAAAGGAATTAAGGATAGATTCTTTATCACTCCTACGAAGGCATACTCTCCTTATCTTGAGAAGAGAAATGATCTTCTTCAGGGGGAGGAGAATATCTTTGATGTTCTTTATAACTATTCCTATAGTGTCCATAAGAAGCTTGCCCTTGATCCTGCTATTCAAGAGATAAGACAAGCTCTTGCGAAGAGTGAGATTATTGGGACAGAGACTTATAAAGCAAAGGATGGTTCTATTAAGACGAGAGATGTTAAGAGACCTTATCTTAATAAAGAAGAGAGTGACTATCTCCAGCAGTTTATGACAGATGTTAAAGGTCGTTACTATCCCATCGATAAGGTTGTGGATAGTATCTTTGAGGGAACTGGACAGAGGGGTCTTTATTCTAAGACTATCCAGAAGACTCGTGAACTCCAAGCTAACCTCAAGCTTAGTTATGCGCCTGTAAAGGGATTAATAAATGGTGCTAGTGGTACCGGTCATATCTGGGTTAAGACTGGTATTAAGTATATGACAGATGGTATGAAGTTCCTTCGGACAGAAGAAGGTAAGAACTTCATCAAGGGAATGGAAGATCACCTTGGGATGAATATTATAGAAGATGCAACTGGTGAGCTTTCTACTCGTGGTACGTTTGAGAGACTTGGTATACTGAAGGCGCCGAAGACAGAAGCAGGTAAAATAGTTCATGCTGTTATAGAACCTCTTGGAGCCTTCCAAGCTCCTGAGATTCCAGTCCGTAAGTTAACCGCAGCGACGAACTATCTCATGGCAAGAGCTGATGGAATGTCAGAAGAAGCAGCGAGGGATATAGCTATAAAGAGTGTTCGCTTCCAGCAATTCACCTATGATATGGCTTCGCTTCCTGAACTTATGAGAGGTCCAACTGGTCGTCTTATTACACAGTTTAAGCCTTATATGATGAAGGAACTTGAGTTTATCTCTACCCTTCGAGGCCCTGAAATTGCTCGTTATATAGGGATGCAAGTTGCTCTTGCTGGACCTCGTGGACTTGTTATAGTTGCTAAGTCACTTCCTATCTTAGGGATGCTAGGTGCTATAGATGAAGTAGAAGAGTATATGAATAAGGCTTATCCTCGTACATCAAGAGGAGTCGGTGGAGCTCTTGGGGTTGATGTATCTGCAGCGGCTACTTTCCAATTCCCTACAACTATGAAAGATTGGCTAGGGCCTACGTTATCTGATATCGTTAGTTTCCATAAGAACTTCGTTACCCCCTTGATGGAAGGAAAGGGAATAGATGGTTCTGATATTAGTACCTTTGTTGGAGGTAGCTTTCCTATCTATCGTCATTACGCAAAGATTTTTGAGCAGGTAGTTGATAAAGATGGTTGGGTGAAGGATGAGAGAGGTCGTAGGTTGTGGCATATAGATAACACAGAAGCATTTGTTACTAAGAGTGTCATGGGAGCTGAGCCACTTGAGCTTAACCGTATTAGGACTGAAGAGCAAATTCTTGTTAAACGGACACAGAAGATAACAGACATGAAGATGAAGACGGTAGATGATATTCTTGACACGATTGCAAAGGGAGAGCCTTTGTCAGATGATACGCTTAGTAATATGACTAAGTATAACATCAACCCAGGTACGCTTAGACGTGCTGCAGTGTATCGTGTTCTTGACGCAAAGCAGCGACGTCTTTTGCAGACTGAGATTAGTAGGAGACCGGAGATTCTGGAACGGTATCCTGATGCGAGTGATCTTCGATAACAAAAAAGAGGATGGGAAGTTAGCTATTCTTCTCATCCTCTTTGGTTATTTTTTTACCATAGCGCTTATTGTCCCGCCTTTGCAGTCTGTTTAGGGTTATAAATCAAGAACTCTTCCTTACCTTCATAACTTGGCATAGCATACTTCATCTGAATAACAGTAGCAACTATACCCTCCAACGTCTTCTTATCCGCATCAGCCCAGAACATATTCTGGAGTTCTGAGATAGAGACCTTCTTCCTCATTCCGATAACTGTGAGGACTCTGTTAAGAGTATCACTTTGAGGACTCTTGCCAAGACCAGAGAATGTATAAGGCATCATCTTCTCTGTCTGCATAAGAAGCTCAAGAGCTCTCTCAAAGTCAATAACATCTATACACATATCATCGCTTCTTGCTGCGTTGAAGATCATACATAGTTTATACATATGTGTAGGTCGACGTTCAAAGTAGCCAGCGAATCTATGATCTTCAAAAGGTGGAGGAGAGTTATCTACTTTCACGTACCACTCTATCCATCTATCTATAAAGCCAGGGGTTACGGTATACTCACCTTGAAGCATAGATATCCTTTCAAGGTCTTGTCGAAGAAGATCACATAGGTCTAACTCTCCTTGTGTCTGCACAGGGAATGGTTCTGTATGATCTTTCTTATTCTCGTAGACGAAGATGATACGGCTTGTCAGCCCACCACCTATTGCATCTCGAGGGAGTGTTGTCTGTAGCAAGTCAGGAGTCGTAGCTCCTATCAAGTTCACCCAGATACCTGTTATATCATCTGTCCCCATGTTCTTTGTACGATACTCCCACTTGTTAGCACAGTCATACCAATCAGTAAGGTCAGCCATAAGCTGTTGGTTGTTATAGCCAAGGAAGACTGTTAGCTCTTTACTAAAGATGGTGAGAGATGAGTGCATAGACATCTTTCCATCTGGTGTTATGTTAGTATCACTACAAGTCTTAAGCTGATGAACGAGAGCTTCTCTTGTTATTGAGTTAGATGAAACCTTTATCCCTAGATCAGTAAGCAAATCCTCTCCAGGTCCCATCGCTGTTCCTTTCCTACACTTTCCAGATGGCCCCACCAGGACGATGTACATATTAGGGTAAAAGGTGAGAGTCCCTAGCTTTAGCTTACACTTTCTACGAAGGGCAGCAGCTATAACTGAGACTCCCATCCACTTATGATATAGTCTAGGAGGTTCTGATCTCTTGGTGTATTCCATATAAGAGTCCAGCCAGTTCTTCAATAGTCTTTCCATTTACTTTAACTCCCTTCATCTTCTTCTTATTCAGACTAATTCCTACATTCACATCTGCGGGAATACTCCATGTTTGACCGCGAAAAGATATAGGCTGCTGAAGAGAGTTGACTATAAGTTTTAGACATTCTGCATGATGCTGAACAGGTACGAGTTCGTAACTGATCTGCACTACCAGACTATCGTGAACTTGATTCAAGATTTCCACGCCATAGAAGAGAGGATTATCCATAATGTAGGATAGACCTCTTTCATTTATAATATCTGCTACTGTTGACTGTGGGATAAACGCGTATGCTTCTTTATAAAGCTCGTCTCCCCATCTATTAGTGAAGAGTCGCTTGCGTCCAAGACAATTTGTAATTGTCCTATTTTTACTAAGCTGTGCACGTATCCACGCATGGTACTGTCGGACACCAGGGTAGACAGAATGATATCTTTCAACGATATACTTAGATTCACTTTCTTGGATTTCACAAACAAGCGCAAAGGCTCTGTATCCGAGATCGTAGTTGAGAGAGTGGTTACTTTTCTTCCCCCAAAATCTCTCACTGAACAGTCCACCCCCAATGCTACTACTTCCTTCTTCATCACTTATATCCTCTGCTTTTTTGTTAAAGACTAAACCTGCTGTCTGTCTATGAATGTCGATACCAGCTTCGAAGGCTGAGATCATGTTTGGTTCGGGTGCAATGTAGGCGACAATTCGGTTCTCAGCTTGGGACAAGTCAATGTTGTATAGTACACATCCTGGGTCTGCAATAAGAAATCGAAGCATCTCTGGAGGCAGGTTCTGCATATTCCCACCCTTTCCAAATATTGTCTTACTACTTGATAGCCTTCCATTCTCAGTTCCGACGGGATTAAACGAACATCGAATTCTGTTATCATCATCTAACTCCATCTCCAGATAAGTTGAGTTAATCTTAATAAGATGTCTCATCTCCATTATGAGTTGAGCTTCCTTATATCCCTTTCTTCCAATCCGCTTAAGAGCCATTTCATCACAACTTATGTTGCCTGTACTTCGAGAGACATAAGGCTTAAGGCCTTTACGGATATAGAAGTAATCCTGAAGTTGTTTAGAACTATTAGGATTAATCGCATAACCGCAGAGAGAGTTTAGTTCTTCTTGAAGTTTTCCAACTTTCTCTTCATTAGTCTTTGCAGCTTCATCCATTCCTTTCTTATCCGCCTGTATGCCACGAGCTTGCATATAGACAAGGGAGGGAATAATAGATAGCTGTCTCGCAACTGCCGCCTCATTCCCTTGACGCTGGACTTCAGTCCTAAGGACATCTTCACTCTCAGTACAAACAGCAGAATCCTTAGCATTGTATACCCAGAAATCACGGATAGACCCACCAAACTTGAACCATTTCTTACCATCGTCTTTGTAGTAGGGTTCTTTAGTGCAAATTGAAGTAACAAAGTCAAGTCCTTTTGGAAAATCAGGATAGCAAATTGAACTCGCCACCATTGTATCCTTAAGATTTGTGGCTCTGATTCCAAGTTTAATAAATATGAAGGTTGAGTCAAAACAAACATTATGGCCTACCTTTTCTATATCAGGGTTCTCAAGAAGCCTTGCAATCTCCAGCCAGATAGCTGCTTCTTGATCTACTGTGAAGTAGTCTCTACCTTCCATAACGAAGGGGATGGAGATAACATCATAAGGAGTTTTTGCAAATGAGATACATGATATCTCCTCATTCACAACTTCGATATCAAAACCTACACGTTGGCAGTCGAAGCAACTTTGAATATATGCCATAGATTCAATAAAGCTAGGTTCGATAATAAGAGAACGTGCAGGTAAACGAATGTCAGGAAACGCACTTTCTTCTATAATCCTCTTCATATCAAAGCGAATGAAGTGAGAGAAGAGATAGTTTCGTAGAGCAGAAGCTGGATGGATAATAGGGATAACTTTACCGCCAGTAGGAGGGAATGTTCCTTGGAGAATGCTTCCCCTTCGTTTGGTTATCTTATCCATTCTTGTCAGAGCATAGAGAGAAACTCCACCAATAGCGACATAGACATTTGCGTGAGTCTGCTCTAACTCTTGATAAAGAATCTTCTCATATTCATAATAAGATGGAGTCGCAAGAACTCTACCTCGATCAAACTTTATAAAGAGTTCTATATTATTCGCAACAGGACGCTCCTTAACTACGTTAGTTACATAGACCTCTTCACGAGATAGGCCAAGTCCGTGCATTATATTGGTGAGGAGTTCTCCAGAACTTCCTACAAAAGGCTTTCCAGCCCTTTCCTCCTCTACCCCTGGAGCCTCCCCAACCATTACTATTCTTGCATCAAGAGGGCCTGAGCCACCTACTATTTTAGGCATATCTATCCCTCCACTATTCTTACTTCACACATAGCCCATGTCTGTGCTTCTGTATCTATCTTAGAGACTGTGCACGTTAGCTTCGTATCCATATTTAGTGCTTGTGTAACTTGAGCACTAAACTTCTTAGGAACATAACCAATGAAGAAATTATGATCTTCTATAAAAGCAAGAATTCTTACTGCAAAAAGATCGAACTTATTAGTAGGTTCACATCTGAGGATAAGTTCATCATCGACTTTTATAGATTGTATAGCTTTAGCAATTTCCTCTTTTGGTCTAAACTGCATACCAGCGATATAGAATTTTAAATCTATCATTTAAATCACCTCCTCTTTATACGAACGGTAACTTCCAGGTCTACTGTCTGAGACCCTTATTATATAACCATCTTTATAAGGCTGAGATAAATCCCATCCAAAGGCTGTCATGCCTAGGTTATTTGCTGCAAGAAGGGAATTGCCAGAGCCACAGAAGGGAACCATTATCCTTGCACCTTCCCAACAGAAGACTTGACAGATTTCTTGGATAAGCTCTATCGGCCGTTCTGTAGGGTGAATCTTTCTTGCGCCTGGGACTGGTTTGTAGTGAAAGACGTTGCTGCGACCTTGGCGAATGATAGAAGGATTTCCTTTTCTCACATAGATAAATGGCTCAAAGCAGCTGGCAAGATGAGTGTTGGGAGAGTTCGTCTGTCCCACTGTTCCTTTGTACCAGATAGCTTTATCATAGTTTAGATCTTTATAATTATTCAGGATACTTTCTATATAAGCTCCCCATTCCTTAGCGTGCCAGATAACCATCCAACTAGATGTTGACATTGTCCTGTAACATTCCTTTATCAGGTTATGAAGGAAATCAGGATAGTTTTTTCTATCAACTTCATTATAGTTATCTGTATAACCAAGAGACATATCTCTCTTCTGCGCATTGAGATCTATTGCATAAGGTGGATCAAGTTCGATAAAGTCAATAGAGCCATCAGGAACATTCTTTACTCCATCAAAGAAGTCTCCTATCATATACTGGTTAGCAAGATCTTGATGAATCTTGTCAATAGATGAGTTTACAGTCTTGTTCTGGATTCTCTTAGAGAGCTCAGCTCTCAGCATTTCTTCCTGGAGTTTCCCTATCATCTTATCTGCATCACTTGCGTTCTTAGCTTTGCTAATCTCAGGGAAGATTCTAAGGGCATCAGCTCTCTGGATGTCCTTGATGAGAGATGCATGACTCTTACCGATCTGCTCTGCTACATCCCGTTTAGATACGCCTTTTGCGCTGACAGCAGTAGATGTCTTCTCTCCATGTATCTCAACTTGAAGCTCCCATATCTTCTTAGATAGCTTAGCCTTCTCAGCCCAATCAAGATCTTTCCTACATATGTTCTCCATTAGCTCGATGGAGCGCATCTCTTGCTCGCTAATTGTAGATGGATAGCAGCGAACTGGAACTGTTTCTAAGTTCGCCTTTATTGCAGCAGTGTACCTACGACCACCAGCGAGAAGGAGATATGTTCCATCTTCACTATCACGAACTGCAAGTGGGGTGATTACACCTTCTTTCTTAAAGCTTTCTACAAGGTCGGAAAGATTACCAAGATCCTCACGAAAGCGTTCTCCAAAGATTATATCCTTTAATGCTACTTCTTTTAGTAATATCATTTTATCTCTCCCATCATCTTAAGTAAGAGTGCTGCCTGGTCTTTGTTTATAGCATTCATAAGAGTCTCAGTCTTAACTTCCGCTCCATTATCTTTAGCTTTCTTCAGAGCAGCCGGAGGTTTCTTTGAGATACGGCGATTAGACCTAATACCTGTAAGCTCTGCTCTTATCTCTTCATCTGTCATATCTGTTATAGATTTCCTAACGTCTTTAAGTTCCATCTTTCTTTAAGTCCTCCCCTCTTAATTCTTTCATAACTTCTTTTGCTGTTATCTGTCGGTTGAGAACAGCAGCGATTACTAGGTTTCCATGTTCTTCTATAAGGTCAAGTAGATCTTCCAACAAAATAGTCATAACCTTAGCACGAAGTCCCCAAGGTATTTTGTTCTGCATCCTTAAATAGGTTTCTTCAGATATTTCTACAGACAATCTTGGAATGTATTCTTTATTAGACATAAGTCTATCCTTCCTAAGGCTTAAAGCCTTCATACATAAAGGAAGAATAACCTAGGCTAGGAATAACTATATACTCAATGCCAGCATTCTTTATTATTCTGTTACAAAGAAGACAGGGTCGAGTAGATATAATCTCGTTGGTCTTTATATCTTTTCCAACGACATATATTGTAGCACCTATTGTTCTTTCTCTTCCAGCGGAGAGAATAGCATTCATCTCAGCATGGACACTTTTACATAGTTCATAGCGTTCTCCACTTGGTATATGGAGTTGCTCCCTTTCGCATATTTCTAATTCACAGCAGTTCTTCTCTCCACGAGGAGAACCAGTATAGCCTGTTCCTACTATCTGATCGTTGTTCACGATGACTGCACCATAGTTTCGACGAAGGCATGTACCTCGTTTTAAGATAACAGATGCAAGATCGAGATAGTATTCTTCCTTTGTAGGTCTGTTCATAATTCCTCTATGGTTATTTATTTACCAAAGGGCGGTGGAGTAGATCTATGGAGGAGGGTTTCCTGGTCGTGCATACACGCGACAATTTTCCATTGTTCGTCTCTCCATCGCCCAGTTTCCTACTTAACGAGCAGCGATAAAGCGTTTAACCTTATTCTGCTTACCATATTCCTGAGTCTCTTCCTCACCCAGAATAGCCCAGCCTTTTGCCCCTTCCATATCTTCAGAAGAGATAGGACCAGTCGGCGGAAGACCGAAGGTTGCCTTGAAGACCTTGATATTATTCTGCTTCTGTGCTGTCTGCTTAGCGTCGTCCTTGTTGTTAGGTAGCATGATGAAGTGGTTGATATCTTTGCTATATGGTTCAGCAGGGATATCCAGGCGGAGAGCCAACATAGGATCACCAGCTTTACTATTCCGAACTTCCGCTTTGGAAATACGAAGTTCTACTTCTGTTCCGTCAGCCAGGGAATGAAACTCGGGGGCGTTTGCACTATCTACATCTAAAATAAAACTCATCTTTCTTTCTCCTTTTCTTGTTTGTTTTGGTTAGTTATCTTTCTTCTCTTTTATATCCACTCGGATTACTTCTCCAACTTTATAGGCCTTGATCGTTACCGAGTTGTTAGCAACCTCAGCCCTTGAAGCTTTGCCACTTGTGATCTTGACGAGAGCTTCTTCTACTTCCTTCATTACCTCCTTTAAGTTCATTCTACATAGCCTCCTTACTGGCGTGACTTTCAGGGTCTGTCGAGAACCATCTTACTCGTGACAGAGGGATCGTCCGGTTCTGCCCGTTTGTGAGACGAAGCCATACTATCTCGCCGCCTTGACGTACTTGAGTACAGTCAAAGACTTCAAGATAACCATCAGACCATCGGACGTTTACGAGAGTTGTTTTTCTTTGTGACTTGGTTTCTTCAGAAGGTTTATCTAATCTGTTCTGAAGACTAAGCAACTTCGCCTTAAGTCCACCAATAGTATCTTTCTTCTCTACTACTTGTTTCTCCATCTTTTCCTCCTTTCTTATTAGATTTGTTTAACTATTACTGCATTGTTCTTGTAGAAAGTGAAAAGAAGATTACCTATACATGTTTTAACTACTACTTCCTTCTTTTCTTTTATACAAGATAAAAATGCACTTCGTAATTCAGCTAATTCTTCTACAACATCTTCCAAAGATCTTCCCATATATCCTCCTAGTATGGTTTATCCTCAGTAGGATAACCAGCCTTCTTAAGAAGTGCCTTGATGTCAGGCTCTTCATTTGCTGTGAAGATTCCATCCTTCCCAAGACGAGTTCGAGCCTTGAAGGTTCCGTCACTCTGGGTAAGCATAGAGTACTTGATGCCCGCGGAGGTTCGAGTTGTTTCCATGTGGTAGAGTTCGTCAAAGAGAAGGGGGACTCTTTGCTGGAGCTTGCCGGTGAAGAGCGGGGTAACATATAGCTTACCCGTTACATCATCTTTAAGTTCATTCTCATGAGCGATAAGGACTATGTCGCAAGGAAGAGATAGGAAGTCTTTGATGGCGTTCTCTATCATATACATAGCAGGTAGGTAGTCCTGTTGGAAAGGTTGAGTTCCAGCGCGAGAGCCACCCTTTGTCGTCTTAAGAACTTGGTTCATAGCCGCAGAACTCCACATGGTTGCAGAGTCGATTGCGTAGGTACCAATGTTGGCGAAGTAACCATCCCGCTGACGACGTTCATACTCTTTATCCCAGAGTTCAAAGACCGTAGGCTTGAATGGGTCTTCAAGTTCAAAACGAGTATCAGCAAGAATCCATCCTGCTTTTATTTCGTCCCGAACTGTCAGCGTTCCACGAGGGTCGAAGGAATCAATGTGGATAGGCTTACGGCATGTCTTGAGAAGACGAGTCTTTCCAACACCTGAGCCGCCGTAGACAAGAAAGGCCGCATGTTTCTGTGTTGTACTTTCTGAGTACATTCGGCGGATATCTTCAAATTCTTTCTTAATGTCGATAGTCACTTCTTCACCTCAACTTTCTTATCTACAACTGGTTGCGTACTGATAGTTGCTGTAGCCTTTGCGATATCTATTAATACTTCTGTTACAGGTTTGTTATCTACTAGCACAGTAAAGTTTCGAATAGCTGCTAGTTTATCTCGTAGTTCTTGAGCTTTCATCTTCTTCTCCTTTCTCTTTATTTTCTATCTTTGTTACATTATTATTTCCATCACTAAGATCAAAGACAAACTTAGCATCCTTCCTATCCTCTGCAGGATTCCAGTGTTCTATCTTCATTCCCATAGGGACTTCGCTGCATCTGCTGAGTGGGTTAGGCCAAGCGACGCAGAAGTCATGATAAGGGCAGCCGAAGTACTTGGTGCAATTCTCTGTATTCATCTTGAAGCACTTAAGGACTGTGTCTTCTTCATTACATTCGTTGAGGCGCGCCATATCTGCCGTTAGCTCATCGAGCCACCAGATAGTATTATGATACCAGACCTCCATGCTTTGCAGGGTACGACGAGATGGTACACGAGTATACTTTATCTCCTTCTTAGAAAAGATAAGCCCGTTGATCTCAACTCCCCAGACCTTCTCACTTGGGAAGAGACAATAGAGAACATGATTATAAACTCCAGTTTGCATCTTAAGTGCCCATTGATCTATCCACTGGCGAGATAGCTGGGAGCCAGTTTTATGCTCACGACTCTTGATTCCATCAGGAGTATCGAGGACAGAGTCCATCTTGAAGTGAAGATCATACTTGTCTGTTAGGGTAACCTTCCCAGCGATTTCGGTATAGAGTGGAATAAACTTATCATTTCGATACTCAAGGATATATCCCATAAGAGCACGAAAGGCCATAGCAGGGTTCTTAGGTGCGAAACTATCATCCATTATATCAGGAAAGAATTGTCGATAATAGGATAAAAACTTATCATATGCTTCAAGCATAGATTTATCTCCATATCCGTGGATGATAAGATGTTCCATCGCAAGGTGGATAGCAGAGCCAAACTCCAGGTGAATATTAGGATTATCTGAACGCCAGCCAAGAATGAATTGGTAGAAATATTCACGAGGACAATCCATATAGCATTGAAGTTTAGTAGCGTCATAGATATCGAAAGATGGTTGATGTTGAAGTATCATATATTCCTCCAGCAACTTCCTCTTATAATTCGAGCAATTTGTCCATAACTTAATGGAATTACCTTAGCTATTGCTCTGCATGTAAGGCCAGACATAGAGAGATTTTTAATTCTTATTACATCATCTTCTTTTATTTTAGATCGTCCATTTCTCTCTCCATTATGATCTCCTACTACATATCTTCCTTTACTTACCATATCATTTATATTAGTACTTTGATCTCCTTCAAATAAATGATTAGGATTACAACACTTTGGATTGTCACAATGATGGCAGATATTTAATCCATCTTTTATTGGCCTTTGATGCTTATATACAAAAGCATATCTATGAGCAGGAACAAATCTTTTATTGCCTATACAGAAGTTACCATATCCAGTTCCTGTAATAGCTCCTGTCCAGTTCCAACAATCATCAGGACCTTTCTGCTCTACCTTTTCCCAGAAAAGTCTATCCCTATATTCATTATAAGCATTAGTTTTGTTTTCACTACTAGGTTGTGGGATTAAGTTCATTTATTTTCTCATTAAACATTTCAATAGCTTCATTAACAGCAATTCTCGGACTGGTGTGATAGTCTGTAAGAATTCCACTTTCAATTTTATTAGAGTTTATAAAAACTCTATATACACCACTCCATTCACGATGATCTTTAAGACTCCAGCTTGCATATGCAAGTTCAAGAGATGCATCAAGTGTTTCAGATGGATGATTTTCTATAAATTTTTGTAGTACAGCAACTGCAAGTTTTTCATCTGCTTTACTAGCCATTATCTTCTCCTGTTCTTGATTTGTTAAGTTTTCTTTTTCATCTAGAGATACTTTTTCAACTCCTGTGGTAAATTTTTTACCATAGGAGAGGATAGTATCTAAGATCCTTGCTGTCAGTTTTATACTTCCTTTTTCAATAGATGTTCCATCTACATAAAGCTTATAGCATCCAACTGGAAGAAAGGAAATATTTCCTTTCTCAACTATAAGATATACATTTTGACTTCTATTTCTTGCTGACATCTCTCTTTACCTCCTCTTTTATAGTATAGTTATTTTTACCTTTAAAGTAGTTATATACAGATATTCGAAGTCTATCAACTTTCTTACTAAGCTTATTTATAAGCAACGTAAATGCATGATCTATATTAGACGCAGATGTGTATATAGTAATAATTTCTCCGTAATAGTTAAACGTACCTTTATAAGTTTTATACATTAGTTCTCCTTTGTCTTATTATACACATAATAACACATTTATATAATCTTGTCAAGGTCTATTAATTTATTGTCTATTCTCATTTTAAATCAGTTGTATCCATAAAAATTACCTTACTTTCCGACTGGTTAAAATAAAAATAACCAGTCAATCTCCATTCAAAATTATTTACCCTTTTTAACCATCTCGTTCATTATAGATTCGTTCCATTCTTCTATTTGATTTGGCAAAAATGGTTTTAAATTCCCTATTGCAATTAATCGTTTAATGCCAAGGACAACAGATTCAGGAGCAATCCCAACGTGGCCTTTATCAAGGCCAATATCTTTTTGTATTGCAGAAAACATTTGTAAAAATTCTTGTTTCTCGTTAAGTAAATGGTCGTTAGTAATCTCATAAAATAGTTTCTCGTCCATTCCATCTTGGAACTCAATAATCATTTTCTCCATCGCTTCAACCGCCCGTTGTCCTGCTGCGGCTTGCTGCTTGAGCTGTATAATACACGGCAGGATGTTCTTACGAATATTAGTTCCTGGCTCTATATTAAGTATTTTTGCTATTTCTTGTACATTCCATGAAGATTCTACAAGAAGCATCTCCTTCTTCCAACGAGTTAACCGCTCTACTTCTTTTTCCAGTTCAGCAATTCTATCCAGCAATTCTGCTTCCCGCATTTCAAGCTTACTGTCGTAGTTTCCATAAGATTCCGCTCGTTTTTCCAGTTCTGCAACCTTCTTGACCGCTTGCTCTCCTGCGGATAGTCTTTTATTTACTTCCTTCTGCACCTTCCCAAGAATATCCCAGTGATAGAAAAGATGCTGGTTCAACTCTGCTATAGTCATAGTAGATGGTTCTTTTATACTTGTCATACTATTTCCCCTTTTAGTCTTTGCACTATTCCTTTATTTTAAAGGTCCTTTTCCCATACTTTATGATAAGATTGACCAAAACCTATACCTAATTTATCTCCTACAACAGAGTGACAAGTAGGGCACATAATAACCCATTTCCCTGTTTTCTTAATCTTTACATCAATAAACTTATTTGTAATAGGGTCTTGACATATGTCACATCTTGTAATAGGTGATCCCCACCATTGTCTTGTATCTTTATTAGTTGTCATTATTGTCTCCTTTGGTATTTATTTTACCATAGCGTTTGTTTGGCTTAGATTATATCCACCAGAACTGGAAAGCGTGGTACACCACGTGCACTGGTCATATGTTGGTACTTGACTCGGGCATACTTTCCTATTAGTGTATCTCTGGATTTCCAATAAACTTCTCTGTTTTCCCTCGTGAGAAGGCTTCCACTGCCCACGTTGAATAGAGTTCCATCATCTCCTCTGCAGATAAGTGCGCCGAGAGCCATCTTAGGAATACCATCTTTACTGACTTCTTCTTGCGACCCAACGATTTCATATATATCCTCCTTCCTAGGCTTAAACTTCATCATACTGGTCGAGCGTTTGCGTACATAAGAAGCATCTGCTTCTCTTATAACAAATCCTTCATATCCATCATGAGCGAATGTTTCCTGAGCTTGCATGATAGAATCTATATCTTCCACTAAGCGGTTCCGAACAAGTTGAATAGGACTAAAGTTATGACAGCCTATAGAGTGCGGAATAAGGTGAATAAGATCTGTTACTCGCTGGAGTTGAGTTTTGCTAAAGTCAACTATGTCGAAGAGATGAATCTCCATTAGTTTATAGTCAGGATGAAGATTCTCTGTTCTACTAACGATAGAATGAATATCCTCATGTGGTGCGCCGTGTATGTATAGTTCACCATCAAGCTCTACATTGCGGAGGTGCATTCCTGACAAGGCAGAGTTGATGTGAGGCACACTTGTTATCTCATTCTGTTCGGAGGATAGAAGAGTAACAAGGCCATCTGAGTCTATACATACACGACAGCGATCCCCATCTAGCTTAGGCTGGATAATATAAGGAGGCTTCCACTTAGCTAAGCGAGATTCTTCAAAGGGATAGCATAGCATAATGCCAGAGCGAGACATAAGTTCTACTCCTTTATATAATTAGGACTAGGAACTTCTATCTTAAGAAAATCAGGAGGGAATTCCATCTTCTTGTCAACATAGAATCCTCCACTTATATTATCTCCAACTTTCCCGATGATATAGTGCCAGTTAGGGAGAGTCTCACTTCCCTTTCTGTCAAGCTTTGCAACAATTGTAGTTTCCATTATAGCCATCCTTTTCTTGCCATATCAACTGCTTTATGTGTAAAGATTATAGCATTATCTATCTCTTTAAGACAAAGAAGATTTTTTGTTATATGACTTAGTTGTATAAGCCTCTTCTCTGTTGCACAGAGTCCACCATAGAGAACAAACTTTCTTCTCTGCTCAATCTGAAGTGGAGATGGATTGTCTTTCTTTCTTTTCATACTCTCCCCTCTCTTAACTTTGCTAAAATGGTTGATACACTATGAGCTACCTCACCTGCTGCCTGAGATATAAGGTGACATGATTCAATAATTTGATTTGATCCTTTAATTTGATTCTCAAGAACTTTTATCTTATTTTCTTGTATATCTACAATTCTTTGTAAACGTCTAACTTCTTGCTCGTAGTATTGAGATTCATCAACTAACTTTTGCTGCCAGCTTTTCTTTGTAGTCTTCATACTCTCCCCTCCCTTATAGCATCTACTTCATCCTCTGTTGGATTCAGCTTCTCAAAGATGATAGAAGCAAGATGTGCAATCTTAGCCATATCTCTAAGAGTCTCTGTTCTCCCTCTTCTATTTGTAGCAAAGCGATTACAGTAGCGTTTGATAGAATCCATGCATTGATCCCTATCCCACTGCTCTATTTGATCGTTTGGAGCATCACCATACTGAGGGACGGTATAGTTGGAAATATGATCTCCTACAATAGTTGCGAATTCTCTAAAATTATCTTCTCTTTTTGTCATCTTTTTTCTTTTCTCCATTTCTTTATTTAATAAATGAAGTCCTTCTTATGATGTAAACCACAGGAAAAACCACATTTATTAATGAGAGAAAAGGAGCTGAGATTTTACTCCCAGCCCCCTTCTTTGCCTAAGTTAGCATGACCATCTAAGTTATCCTTCAATCTTCTTCCGCAGCTCTTCAAAAGCAGCAGCACGATCTTCCGGCGACATCTTGGAGAGCTTCGCAGCCATAGCAGCGATAGGATCAACAACACGATCCATCGTCACGCCAGGTTTGTAGGCATCAAACTTTGCCTGGATAGCAGCACTGTCAAGACCTGCTTTGATGTAGCGTCTAATCCCAGACTGAACGCCAATCTTCACGTTCGCCAGATAGTTTGAGAAAACAACTTCCGCACCAAACTTCTCAATAGCTTCCTGCACATTCTCTCCCAGCTCCACTAAGACACTGGCTTCCTTACCATCTTTACCATCTTTTGCTTTTACTTCTACCATTTTCTTTCTCCTCCTAATTAGGGTTTGCCGTTTCCGGCTGTTATTGCCGGATGATTCCGGCTCCTTTTTCGTAATGTGTGCGTACCATATCACATAATGGAATAGTTGTCAAGGTCTAATATAAATTATTTTATCACTATTTCATATTGCCTACACCTCCTTTCTTTTCCCTTAGAAGAACCTCTGTAGCCTTCTTTACGCTCTTCTCTTCACTTTTACTAAGAAAGCCAAGAACGATCTTCTTATTTAACTTTCGAAGAATACGTTTAGCAGATTTCTCTTTCATGTTTATGTTCATAACTTCACCTCTCTCTTCTCTATGGTAAATTTATTACCAAAGAGCATCGGCGTACTGAGGAGATTTGTACAACTGAGAAGAACGAGATATCTCTCTTCAAGCTCTTCCCTTGTCATCTTCTGCACAAATGGCAAGCAAGCATTGCAGTGACTTGTCACACAAGATACTTCTGCTGGACTTTTACTATTAATAATCTCAACCCCTCCTTTCTCATTAATCACTGCTGTATCCTCTTCTTTCGTTAACTTTATTATATGACTAAACCTCTCTCCACAGTGCAGGCAGGTATAGTTCTTTTTTATCTCTGTATACATTGTACAAGGAGAAGCTGGTACTCTTTTCTTCCTTGGCAGAGCTGCTATCTTCTCCTTCTCCATCATTTCCTTTAGTAAGAGGGATAGTTTCGCTCTACTAAAGCCACTTGTCTGTGCTATTAAGTTTAACTCACTCTGAACATCCATGTTTGCACCTTCTTTCTATTTTTTCTTAGGGTTAAACTTCTCACAAGTTTCTTTTCTAGGAACGAAAAGATTCTTCTCATTACACTTCTTCTCGACACGGTGCTTACAGTCTTTACAAAATGTAGTCTTGTCCATTTAGTCCTCCTTTCTTTTTATTTCTCGTTAATAGCAATCTCAAGCCATTCTTCACTATCTTTATAATCCTGCTCTTCAATCTCATGACAGTGAAGAAACTGATCTTCGTAAATCCAACTATCACTAGTCTCTCCACGAGCTTCACACTCTTTCTGCATAGGGCAAGAGTCACAAAGAGCATCTTCTATATCTCTCATAATATCTCTCATAATAGCACCTCGCTTAAAATCGCACTGAGGTTAACCAGATTAGCACTGCTATAAGTACGATGTATAGCAAAGCTCTGGCAAGCTCTTCCTTCATTTCACTTTCTTAATAAGGCTCTTAACCTTATTAAGAACAACACCGAAGCCATTAACCTTCGCTGGAGCAAAGTCTGCAATAACCAGCTCTTCTCCGTAACCAAATGATCTACGATAACGATAGAGTTGAATCTTATATATGTTCATTGCTGCCTCCTTCTTTTTTATTTTAATAATAATATCATAAACTATACTACTATGTCAACACCTTTGGTTTGCACGCTATGGTTATTTTTTAACCATAGCGATTTAGTTAGCATTTCTTATCAACATCACTATCACCCACGCTCACTTCGTTCGCCTGCCTACCTGAAACCATAGCACGCAGTGCATCTGGACTAAACGCTGCCTTTTCCTCTCTAAGGCGTTTCTTCTCTTTCTCCGCAAACTTAATAGGATCTGTTGTCTCTCTCACTACATCATCACCATCTACATCTACAGGTCTACTTTCTATAGATCCTTGATTTTCCATAGTTCTCTTATTCTCTCTAAACTCTTCAAATGTAGGAGGAATAATACCTTGTGCAGATATAGCTTCTGCAGCCATTCTATATATCTCCTTCTCATTATCAAGAGATAGCTTCTCTTCCCTTCTAATCCCTCTCATTGAAATATTCTTAGCGTTACCAGAGAGACTTCTAATTCCATAATCCTCTCCAGCATCTTGAAATATCTTAGCGGATGATATCTCTCTTATCGCTCTTAAGTTCGTCTCAAGTGAAATCCCTATACTACTCATATACTCAACTGCATCTCTAATCTCTGTAAAAGGCTGAACCTCTTGCTTCTCACAATAAGCCTTAGCTAACTGCTCTACAGCTTGCCAGAGTATATCACTCTTACTTCTCATTCTCATTCCTTCATCTTCATACGCCCTTGCAAGAGTGGCAAAGCTACATATATCAAGGCGACCTGCAATAGACATTGTTTTGGTAATCTTCATTTTGCTGAGGCCTCCCTAACCTCCCCATCAATATATCATAACAAAGCATAGTTGTCAACACCTATGCTCACACAGCCTACAAATGTAATCATATAATCCTGTACTCATTGTACGCAATGTATCAGACCTGCCCTTTCCTCCCAATGCCATTACCATAGAGAGTTTCGTGCTCCCTATCTTTCTTTATATCTTTCTCTTCTTTCTTCTCTCTTTTCTTTTTATTATTTTTTTTTAATAGTATGTAATATAGAGAAAAACATCCAGAGAAATAGAAATAAACACTCTCTCTATGGAAACCCAAATGGGAGAGAAAGACGGGTCTGATACAATGATTACATTGCGTACATGTTCACATGATTACAAAGCTCTATGGTTTTATATTTACCATAGCGCTTCGTTCTTTCAGAACGACATAGTTCATACCTTTCATGGAGGGTAGGTTTTGAGTTATCTAGCTATAAACTTATCTTTTCTTTCATCGAAACTAAAGCCAGCCTTCCATAGTGCTTGAACTAATCCAGTAGCATTCTTAACTGCTGCAGCGATAAATAAACCTACTTTTAAAGGTTTAAGTGGTTCACATCGCGGACCTGCCACACGCTTTGCTGTTTGAAGTTTTGTTTCTTGCGTTCTATACATATCAAAGTCATTTTGCATAAATATTACCTATCCCTTTCATACCCTCCATAATGCACCCTTGCTCTTTTCTTATTAGTTATTTCTTATCTAACATCGCCATGACCTTTGCGATGATTTCATCCGCAGTCATGGTCTTAGCCAGCTTCGCTACCATTTCATCTTCGCTCATAGAAGCAGAAGCTCTCGTCCCTGGCTTCGGTACGACATAAGTCGCAGACGTTGGGACAGCGGCATCTTTTTTCCGTCTGATAGAATTCTGCCATTTTATCACTAACGAATCAATAGCATATTCAACCAGGTCATCTTTCGTAACAGCGCTGAAATCTAGCGTCAATTTCGTCTTAACCGCATCGTCCCCTTCAAACCGCTTTGTCGAACAGAACAATTCCCTATTTGCTACGTTTTCCATAATATGCACCTCCATGCGTTCATTGAGGCCTGAAAAGGTAGGTGCAAAACTTATTTAATTAGTTATTATTTTTCTAATCTCAGCAAGCTTATCCTCAAGTACTTTAACTAATTCATCATTACAATCATTAACCGTAAATGCAACATGCTCAATTAACTCATGTACTAGTGCTAAACATGTTAATGATACTTCTACTCTTTTATCCATAAACACCTACCTTTCCACCTACCTTCTCAAACCTCAATGAGGTTAAGCAAGGGTACACAATGGAAGGTATGAACCTTATCTCAGCTTGCCTGCCAATCTGTTATTGGCATCGCCTGTATCACAGGGCAGGTGCTTACAATGTCAAAGAACTTGGGTGAACCACTCAATCCCGTATCATGATTGCATCATATACCAGAACCGAACCAATGTCAAGAAAAATCAACATAACACAACAACACCGCCCCTATGGGAAACGCCATCCTACCACGCACGCTAAGACAAGAATATAATATGATTAAGATTTCTAATTGTACATTTTTGTACATGTTCGCTAGCGCTCACGTTATTATCTTTATGTATAAATGGGTGCAGCAAATCATAGTTATGATAATAACAACTTTGGTAAATAATTTACCACAGCGCTTTGGGGTTATAGAAATTTTGCTGACTCACAAAGGCAAATGTGTTTTTACGTGTGTCTAAATAATTCCAACAAAGGCAAATGTTAGACCTTGACACCTATGGCTTTTTATGATATAGTCAATGCACGATAGGAGAAGAATATGGGTCGTCCAGCTACAGGGAATAGAAAATATGAAATCCAGAATATCTGGGACACTCATCGTGAGATCATGAGATACTTAGTAATGGGTCAGTTCACAGGTGTTCAGATAGCTGAGATGTGTAACGTCACGCCTGTGACAGTATCGAACGTCATGAATAGTGCCATTTGCAAGAGGCAGATGGAACTCATGCGGGCTGAAAGAGACCTCGACGCAGTCGATGTAGCTAAACGTATCCAAGAAATCTCCCCTATCGCCCTTCAGACTCTCGAAGAACTTATGTGCGAAGGGACAGAGACAACTCGCTTTAAAGTAGCAACTGACCTCCTTGATCGAGCAGGCCACTCCGCAGTTCATACGCTAAGGACAGAAAACTTCTCAGCACAGCTTACTAAGGATGATATCCTAGAGATTCGAGAGAGAGCTAAGAATATGGGTCTCTGTGTAGATGTTACACCTATTCTTGAAGTGGAGTCTATATAGTGCTTAGTTTAAATAATATAGATAGTATAACTGGTGTAGCATCTTCTGATGCTGTTATAGACTATACTATCTCTGCTCTTATTAGCAATACCTTTACAGTTATCGGGCAGGGGCAATTATCTAATTCTAACCTACCTTTAGTAACAGCAACAGCAGCGACAGGTATAGTCTCTATCATTCTCACCAACACCCACTCAGCTGCTATAACTATAAACCTATACTACAACCCTATATCAGGTACAAGTTATAGGAGAATTCTTCCTAAGGACATCTCCCTCCCAGCTGGATATACACTTCAGTCTGATGGAGCAAGGTTTTCTATAATGAACACGAGTGGAGAGGTTGTTAGTAGTAATAGTTACTCTACTCTCTCTTCTTACCTTCACGCTTTGACAACAAAGACAACTCCAGTTGATGCAGATGAAGTGACAATATGGGATAGTGTTACTTCCCTTTTGAATAGACTAACTTGGGCTAATCTAAAGGCGACGATAAAGGCTGAGACTGATATAGCTAGTGCTATTAGCTTGAAGCATTCTGCTGTAACTGTGAGTGCTCCTATCTCTCTCTCAACTCAGGCAATTAGTCTTGTCAATAATGCAGTGTCTCCTGCAGCGATAACGGCTATTGATATAGATGGAACTTTCGCAAGTAATAGTGATGTAGTAATCCCTACGCAAAAAGCAACAAAGACCTATGCTGATACGAAGACGACACTATCTACAGTAAAAGCAGATACTGATGTTGCTAGTGCGATATCACTTAAGCACTCTAACTCTCTAGACCACTCCAATTCCCTTGATCATTCTAACTCACTAGACCACGCAAGACAACATGCGATCACATCTACATCTGATCATACCTCTTCTGCAACATCAGGTAAGATACTAAAGGCAGATGCTTCTGGACTTCCTATTGACGCAACTAATACAGACACAGAAGTTGCAAGTGCTGTATCTTTAAAACATGCAGTAGGTGACTCAATCACTTCATCTATCTCAGATGGAGATACAACCCACTCACCAGATGGTAATTCAGTTTTTGATGCTCTTGCCCTAAAGATGGTAAAGGCGTCGAACTTGTCTGATGTAGCTAGCGCATCAACAGCCTTTGCTAACATCAAGCAAGCAGCAACAGATGCGACTTCTGGCGCCGTGGAACTTGCTACACCAGCAGAAGTAGTGGCAAGTGTTGATACAACAAGAGCAACTACCGCACAAGGTGTAGCCGCAGCAATCGCAGTCAACACGAATCCCAAAGCCATGTCTCAGGGAGTGGCGATGACTGCTGCATCAGCCGCAGGGATACTTGTTGCCAACAATGCTAACCTAGCTTTTGGAACTGGGAATTTTA
>Ga0265297_10001936_pt1 | contig 44818 bp, 40 predicted proteins | sample Munlanlwell13791_FD_192502 | JGI IMG/M metagenome (GOLD analysis project Ga0265297, IMG submission 192502) | Leachate microbial communities from a municipal landfill in Southern Ontario, Canada - Leachate well 137-91 | ecosystem: Engineered > Solid waste > Landfill > Unclassified | place...
TAAATAGAATCGGAAAGCCAAAGGTGGACGCGAAATGATATTTAACGACATGAGATTAAAACTAGAAAAAGGCAGAAAAAAAGTATTAGATGCAATTAAAGAACATGGTGGAACGACCCTGTTAAGCACCGGAATCACTGGCGATGATGCCAGAATGGCAAAAGCTGCCGTTGATGCCGGGGCTAGATTACTAGAACCAAACCATCCCGCTTTAGTGCTAGCAAGAGGCTATAAAGGTGTTAATAATATGGACGACGCCGAGCAAGTTAGACATGAAATCAGATTAGAACAAATGCTGGAAGCCGCTCATGGAGTAAGACAAGTTGTTGGTGAAGATATCTATATTACCGCTGGTGTACCTGGTGGTTTTACCGAAGTAATGCCAGTAATACTAACCGATGACGATTTTATTAAAATCGCTCGTGCTGGTATTGATGGTTTACACACTCATAAATCAAGTATTGAAGACTTAAAAATTTGGGTTGAAAAAGCTCATAGTTACGGTCTATTGGTTGATGCCTATATTGGTCAACCCACCGATAAACATATCTTTGGTGTTCCTGCCGAAACTCCTGAAGAAGTCGCTAAGGTTGCTAAAGAAATGGAAGCTATTGGCGTTGACTTCATCGGTATGATGACTGGTATGAGCTATGAAGGTGTCAAAGGCGGAGAGATTCATCCGTTTATGAAAGCCAGATTAGAAGCTTTAGTCAAAGCCGTTAGTGTTCCAACTATTGCCGAGGGTGGCATTAACAAAGGCAACTATAAAGCATTTAAAGAAGTCGGAATTAATATCCTTGTTGTTGGTACTGCACTCGATAACATCGCTGCTAAAGCCATTCAAAATGAAGTTAAAGAATTTTTGAAATAGGACAACCGCTTTTTTACTATATAAGCTCAATTCCGATGCCATATTGGAGTTGGGCTTTTTTTATTTTATCAGCAAATGATTAGTAATTCCGGCGGTAGATGCTTTTTCAATAGGTAATATATAAAGCGAAGAAAATAAAAAAACGGTCTTTTCAAACTATAGACCGTTTTCACTAATAGCATTTATGATGCAATTTGCTTATTATGAAGACAATTATGACACAGGCTTTCCAATTATTATGTAGCCAACAAAATTGTCAGAGCCAAGCAAAATAGTATATCCTAAAATCAATGCTGTTCTTTGTGGTTCGGTGGCAAATTTATTGGCAATATAATCGATGTCAATTGTAACTTGGCCATTATTAATTGCGTAATCATTTACAGTAATTTCATTTCCATTCAAGGAAACCACCGTTCCACCAAAGGTTTCAAACCATAAAACAAGATCTTCACCCGGTGTATAGTGTTGCGTTGACTTGTTAATTAAATACGGATCTACGTTATCATTTACTGTCAAGATTACCGTAATGAATCCATTTGAGGTGAAAACAGTGTATGTATAATCCCCTACCAAAAGTGTTTTTAAAAAAGCATTTGTGAAAGTTAACGCCCCTGTTGTTTTGGTATAGTCCATCCCCTCAGTACACCAACTGACTTCATCAGTTACTAAAGCACCAAGTTTTATTGCCACTACTGTTGCATCACTCGCACCGATATCCACAATAATCGGTGCATTTGAGTTGGTCGAAAAATAAAATTTCTTTTCAATGTTTAAATCACGAAATGTTTGATCATACATTGCATTAGCGTAATATGATTCACCTGATGAGCAGATGGCTTTAACCTTAATATCATAAAAGTTATTTTCTTCTAGTACTAGTTGATATTGTGTTTCAGTAACTGAAAATGTTGTCCCGTTAATCCAAACAACATATCCTGTCGCTCCATCAACAGCATCCCAAGTTAATATGTCTTCACTAGATACAAGAAAACCAGTCGGATTAGCTAACATAATTGGTGCTTCTGTAGGAATATTTGTAGTCATAAAACTTGTAGTGGTAGTTACGCACCCAAATAATGTCAATCCAAGAATTATCAGGAAAAATAAAACAATTCTTCTCATTGATTATCCCTCGCTATTCCCAAAAATCAGATCCACAAGTTCAGGATGATCAATGAAAGGATTGCGATTGCCTTGGTAAGAATAAACCAATTCATTTCGCGCTCTTTCTGCATCATCAACGGGATCAAGTTCATTCCACAATAACAAGGTTGCCAAATCGCCAAATAATGCCGAATCAGTATCCGTTAATCCATTAATGAGTTCTAAATCTGGCTCACCATTATTTCCTTCATAGCGGGTTGCCATATAAAACATCATCCGAGCTACATCGCCTTTTATTTCATCACGTGGCTCAAAATATGATGATGATATGTAACAATAACTTAATACATCTTCGCCATAGGTGTCCGCAACAAGAGTTGTCGCATCACCAAAATCAAGATTACCTCTGTCCGCATTGACGCTTACATCTGTTGGACGGAGATGATGCAAATCGGTATATGCCGGCAAAGCACCATCAATGCCATGGGCTTGGGCCCAGATATGCTCGCGGTTCCAGTAATCTTGATTGCCAGTTGATCCCACGAATGTATTTGCGTCTTGGCTTCTTCCTGTATAAAAAAGTATGATGTTACCAGCATTATTTGGGTCAGCATCAGTAGTTTTCAATGCATTTGTGACATCATCATACGACAAAACCGTATGGCCATCAATAATGTTAGATAATGCCGTTTTCAAAAGCTCACCATCAGTGATGCCTGTAGCTAAAGCATAATAATAACCAGTCGACCCAGTGGTGTTTGCCACATCATTCCAATAGTCAGTATTTGATATTTCCATCGGATTGAGACCATAATTTTCGGAAGTTATTGTATAACCAGAACCAGTTATTTCTATAGTTATGGTGCCATTTCTTTGGAGGGAAATATCGGATCCCGATCCATTTCCTCCCGTTACAGCGTAAATAGGAACAATGTTAGAATATGCATATATTCTTGCTAAAGACTCGTATTTGGGATGCTCATAATAATTGCCTAAGTAATCACCATTTGTTACAATTGCTACTTCTGGCGTAATAGCTGTTAGTAACGCAGCCGTTGTCCCGGCAAGAGCTCCATGATGTCCAAGTTTAAAGATATCGACATCGCCAACTAATGGTCCGTAATTTGCTTCTTGATTGCCTTCAGCGTCACCAGTGAACAACATGCGAGTATTGAAAGCTTCAAGCACAAAGACTAACGATGAGGCATTTGCATCATCGGTTGTCAAATATCCCGTATTATAAAATTCTAAGATAATGCCTGTAGCAATAGTAAGCGTCGGATCAGTAGCTGTTGCAAGATCATAACCATAGTAAACAGTACAACCCTCGTTGGCGACTGCCGTCTCAAAAGTGGTTCTTAAACCCGTGGCAATCGATACATCTGTAGAGTATAAGATCGCATTGTTAACGACATAAGCATTTAGCACCGCCACAAAGTTACCAATATGATCGGCATCTTGGTGGGTAGCAATGATATATTCAATCGTTCCATCGGTCACGTTTGCCGCAAGGAATGCTAATAATGCCGTTTGCGTAGCTGTTGATTGTTCTCCCGAATCAATCAAAATGTCAATTCCACCGATTTGAATTAAGATAGCTTCTCCTGGACCCCCACCAGTCGCACCGATATCCACGAAATGAACTTCAGCGTTTGTTAAGGCTGAGTAATCGATAACATGATATGCATAATCATCGGTAAGACCTTGATAAGTGATGGTCAAGGAATAATCGCCTAAAGTGGTAGAACTAAAACCGGAGACCATTGATGATTCTAAAGTCGTCGATCCGGTTGAACCATTGGAGTAATATAGTGTCAGTGTCGCTCCGGAGATATTCAATGGATCATTTACTTCATAATAGGCATCAATATTATTGGCGCTTATAGACACTAAAGTAATACTCGCTTCGACATAGGAAAGATCTGGAGTTCCAACGGTAAAGTCATCAACATTGGCATCAGTATCAGTGCTGCTATTGCGTTTGGCTGACAAAGTAGCTGATAAGGTTGCTGTGGGAGCAGTTTCGTATTCATCAGCTGTTGATCCATATCCTAAAAAATCAATTACAGTTTCAGTGGTTTTACCTGTTATCGCTGTTTGATTAGTCACCAAAGCCATTTTTCCAGCAGTCGCGGCAATATTAGTGGTCGCCGAAACATTAGCTACAACGGGTAAAGCTGAGCCATTAGTACCACCGCTTCCCAAAGATATCAGATAATAGTTTTCACTTGTGATTGAACCTGTAAGCGCAATCACTGTATAAGTAGTACCTGTTGCGGAAGCATATTGAACCGAATAAGTAGATAGGTTTATATCCGTATTTGTTCCATTATATAAAACGACATAATCATTGGTATATGTGGCCCCCGTATTACCACCGCCACCATACACCTCATATATTACAAGCGTTCCCGTTGCCGGTTCCGCAGTGACAGTATATGCTAAAGTATCGGTATTAGCACCATATGTAATGGTCATAGTAAAACTTCCAGCAGTTGTGGAAGCAAAACCAGACACCATATCAGCCGTCAGCGCCATGGCAATGGCTGAACCATCATTATAAAAAACTTTGATAAAGGCATTTGAATAATTGATGGTATCATCAATCATAAAAACTAAATTGGGAATAAATGCCTGAATCGAAGTTGCCACGACTCCCGATCCACCTTCTGGCCCCATGTTAGTCATAGTATGAGTGTCAAGTCCTGTTGTGTAATCTTGAACGTGCGATATCCATTCTAAGCTTGGGTTAAAAGCCGCGGTTGATTCACTTCGACCGCTGGTGACATTGGCATTTCTGGTCAATGACTGGTCTAATGTAGATACACCACTGACTGACCAAGCAGTACCTGGGTCGACACCTTTTTGACCGATGGAATCAATAACATTGGCTCCATTAAGTAATTCAATGGCATCATCACCATTGAAATTACAAACCGCACTAGTAACATCGGCCATGGCTAAAATAGTGGCGTTAGCACTTCCGTAAGCAATGACGTAGACTTCGCCATGACCGATGGTTCCTGACATATTTAGAGTTGAAGTGGCGGTAGTAGTTCCATTAGCATATAACTTGATATAGTAACCTGTCAAGTCAATATCTGCTCCAGTCCCATTAAAAATGGCCAAGGCTTTATTGTAACTTGATCCTTCAATATAGTATGAGAAGAATAAATCATCTGCATATGTATAATCCGGTGTATCTGCAATTGTTTCATCGTAAACCGTCATAAAGTTACCAAAGGAGTCAGCAACAACAAGATACGCCCGTTTTGCAGCTATTGTGGTGATTTCTGTACTAAATAAAAATTCATTTGTCACTATATTATATATTGAGCCTTGATATCTAGTGATGGAAGCGGAATTAAGATCAATTACTCCCGCAACTTGGGAAGTGATTATACCATATTCAACGAATTCAAAACCAGTTGGAATCGAGAATTGTCCGACAAATGACTGATATCCACTGCGGATAGCTAAATCATTACTGATTGTTATCATAGGAACATCAATGATTTGTTCGCTAGAATATACAGCTTCTATCGTAACATCGCCGAAGACAGAAAAAACATAAGTTGATGATGTCGATACGATACGACTGCCGATTTTCCAATAATTAAAATACAGCCCCGCTTCCGCAACATCTGCCGTAACTGTCGCATAGTTGCTGTATGTATAAGTTCCATCTCCGGTCCCGTTGATAACGGAAACAGTGTATGGAGTTGTTGCGGTTTGTGTGTATTGTAAAACATAGACCATGTTGGTCTGAATATTAATTAGACTATTATCCCATTTGATAGTTGCAACTTCATACCCCGGTTTAGTAGGTAGCCCCGTAGTAACGTCGGTTGCATCGGCCCCAGACGTAATATACTGAACATCTATCAGTTCTCCATTAGAATCCATAAAAACTGCTGCCCATTTGTCAACTGGTCGAAAAATACCAATGATTTCCGTATCCGATGTCACAGTGAATAGGGTATTGGATGGCAAATCTTTGCGGACAACGCCATTATAAATCCAATAAGCAAACACAAAATCGGTGTCTTCCTCTAAATCACCATAAAAAGACACCTTTGATCCATATGCTTTAATGACTTCAGTGGCAATTTGATTGTCATCAGAAAAATAGGAAATGACATTGACTGTCACTGTCGATTCCGCATGCAATTCCTGTGGCTGAAAAACCAACATCGATGTCATACCTAATAGGCACAAAAATATAAATACCCCTTTTTTCACCATTAATGGACCTCCAAAATAAGCAAACAAATATATTAATATTATAGCAGATAAGGCTACTTATGTTAATAGATATGGTTTGATTAACAGATAAAAAAAGAGACAATCATCAGTGATCGTCTCTTGAACCTATTTATATTGTCTTAACTTAATGTATAAATATGTACATCGTCCAAATTTATCCGTTTACCAGCCGTGCCAGTGAAATCAAATTTTATAAGGACACCGTCAGTTCCAAGAATTCCCGAGTTCACATAATCTTCAATTGAAGAAAGCACTAAAGTATATTGAACAAAAGTCAAGGTATTTGTTACAAGGGTAGGAACAAGTAAGGTCACCCAAGTTGCTCCGCCATCATTGGATATCAAAACAGCAACGTTAATAGCCGTATCGGTGCCATATCTAGCAACATTAAATGTAATAGCACCAACATTAGTAAATTCCGTAATTGATACCAAATATCCTGGGGCTTTTATACGGGCACTTTGAAGTCCAGTTTTAACATCCGCAGCAAGATTTCCAACAACGCCATTATATAAAGTCCAAGATACTGAGTCTTCGGTAATCGTATTATCAGCAGCTATGTAAGTGCCCTTAGTTATGTAATCAAAGTCTAAATAATAATCAGCAGCAAAGGTTACAGTAATTTCCGTATCTGCAGTAATAACGAGATCATATGTTGATAAGCCAAGAATGGAAATAGTTGAACCACCATTAACCACCATTGAATAAGCTGCATACCCAGAAGAAGGTGTGAAAGTCAAAGTAACAGTTGCTCCACTTGCTACGCTGTCGCTGGACAAATCTACCGTTCCATTTCCATTCGAATTTGCTGATACTGAATAAAATGATGATGAAGCGGATGCGATTGCAAAAGACTACATGGAATTTTTCGCTACCGAGACCTGGAAATATAAGACTAAGTCTACTAATCGTCAATATAATGATCACCGACAAATTCAGTTGTATTTGCAGACACGGTCCATTCTTCAGGGTTCCAAACCGTAGTCGGAATTCTAACTTCATGGCTTCGAATCCAAGTCATATTAGCGGTCGATTGATCAGTACTATTAACCCATCCAGCCCCCGGATCGATACCGATAATTCCAAATTGATCAATTAAGATATCGTTTTTAAAGAGACCAAAAGCATCATTACCATTATGCGTCATTGATCCACTAGTAAGATCAGCAACTTCTAAGACTGCTGCATCCGCTGTACTAAGAGACACAACATATACATCGCCACTGGCAAGAGTGCCTGTCAAAGTAAATGTAGTTGCCGTGAGGGCACCGTTGACGAACATTTTTAATTGGTATCCACTTAAGTCAACTGTGTTTGGAGTTGGATTGTATATTTCAATATATTTGTTATTTCCGGTCGAAGGTTCGCTGTACTCACTGATAAACAAGTCAGTACCTTGGCTATAATATGTCAGTAAATTACTTGCAGCATCACGACAAATTAGATAAGCTCGGTAATTAGTGTATAAATGACTCTCACTGATGCTCATCAAAAATTCATTAGTTGTCGAATTATATTTGGTTCCAACATAACGGTCATAGGCTTCGGAAGCTAAACCGAAATCAAGAATTCCCGAATTTGCTGAAGCAATCATTCCATATTCAACTAAAGTATATCCATCAGGAAGGTAGAATTGGGAAACAAATGTATCATAGTCCGCTCGTAATCCCAAATCACCTTTTAAGTTAATATAAGGTGTGGTTATATTTAATGTATCAACATCCATTAAATTACTTGAATAGACGGCGGTAATCGTTGTATCAACAAGAACAGAGAATTTATATGTTGAACTACGACTGACGACCTGATTGCCAATTCGCCAGTATTGAAAAGTGCCAACAGCTCCCGTAGCAGTGACGGTCGCAACATCACCATAGTTATACGAATACGAATCATCTGCCAGTATACCATCACATGTTCCGTTGACAACAGTTACACTAGCATTTGTTGGGACTGAATCGCTCGTATTTTCCACATATTGTAAAGTAAATACTGTGTCTTGTGTGATATTTTCGGTTGAACCATTCCATGGAGTAGTAGCGTTTACTATATATCCTGGTTTGGAATACTCAACTGTGCTTGGTGCTGTGGCATCACCCGTACCGGTGTTGTCAACATAATCGACATTGATGATTGCTCAATTGGTGTCAACAAACACAACTGCAAAAGTGTTTAGTGGTTTGAAGACGGCAACAATATGCATGTCGCTTGTGACCATAAACTCGCCAGTTAATTCGACTGAATCATATAGAACACCATTGACAACCCACCATACGAAAGAGTAGTCCTCAAAATCGGTTTTCGAAATCGTGTATCCATCATTTGTTCCAAATGTGGAAACAACACTACCCTGTTCAATGATATTTTCATTATCAAAATAAGCCGTAAGTGACACGGTTGTGGTGGCTTCCGATTGACTTGCCCCTTCAGCCATGACGGGAATCAAGCCAACAAAAGCGAAAGACAAGATAAACAAAAGCAATAGAAAGGTTTTTTTCATTTTCTTATCCATCCTAAAAAATCATTTCGCTGCAAGGAGTATCTGGACCAAAATCGCCACTTGTAGCGATGCTATCCTCGAGTTGAAATTCAATGATTTCAACTTCCGGCTTTTCATAGATTAAACGATCTTCTTGTTCTTTTTTCATATGTTCACCCCTGTTTTTAAAGTACATATTATAAATATTTGCAGATACTATTTTTATATTATTACAATAAAAAAATTTTAAAAGAGTATTTATATATATTATATATATATTTTCAAAAAATATTAAATATAGACTACATATGGTTCGTTTTCAACTGGATTCTACGCAAAATATACTTATTTTCTTCTTCTAAAGACCGATTTTTTTATTCATTTCTGCTTGATGAGATACCGTATTTGCATCAATAGATAATTCATGCAATTTTTTTAAACTTCGTTTGGTGGTTTTAAACAATAACTTCCACCATCTACCTATCCATGCAAATGGCAACAACCACTTATGTTTTTGTAAATATGGTCGTCCACTTTTCATTTCATCATATGGCAAAAATAAAACATGAAAAATCGCACTTGCTTTCCCAACGCGAACCGATTTATTTACGCCCGTATAGTAAGATAATCGGGGCAACATTGTGTTGAATCCTTTTGCTTTACCATGGGTACCCGAGGCGGCAATAAAAGTAGTGACTTCGCCCAAAAAATCATCAGTGAAATCCTCCGGATATATTGTTCCTTGAAGCGGTTGAAGTCCAAACCATTTCTCGTTTAACCATTGAATTGTTTCAAAAAAACGCATAAGTTTGGTTTGGCTTAAAAGTATTGACAATTGATTAGTATTTACAGTGTCTTTAGTATCATTTAAGAGTATACCGATATCGAGAATCTGACGCAATCCCACCCCTGAAGACTTCATATGTTTGGCAAGATGACACAATAAATATATAACCTGATATTCTTTATCGAGGCGATATTCATAACCACTAATCAAATTGGTATGTTCCCAAATGTCGTTCATAACCGCTTGATGATTTGCTTCAAAATGCTTATCGATTCCTGGATGGACTTCGACGATGATGTCCTTCCCTTTGGTAAATAAATCGTGTGTTGGTCCCACGGATTGTAACTTATATCCAGCTTCCGCAAACAAATGATGCACTTCAGACATCGTCTGCGACTCAATCAAGATATCGATATCACCCATTGAACGCATATAACTTTCCGGATATATTGTTTTGAGAAATGCCCCTTTCAAATACATATGTTTAATCTCTGCATTCGCAAACAACTGTGTTATTTCTCTAATTGCCAAGTTTTGAACAACATCCTTGGCCTTATATTGATAAAAGTCCCGTTGAAAGTCGTGATAAACCGCTGCTGAAAGATTCGCTTTTAGCAAAGACGAAAAAACCAAACCCGAAAATCCATTATCACGAGCAACCTGATAAAGAGTTTGATCATTGGTAATGGCCTTGGAAAATGGTTGATGATTAAGGGCACAGACAACCATGGAAAAAAGCGTAGATAAAGTCTCATTCATGGTCTTTGTTCCTTTCAAAATGGCGATTAATCCAAAGAAGATATCGTCGCAAAAAACGCCATTTGATCCATTGCTTTACTTCTCGTAAATACTTTGGATTGTCGGTAAAAATTGTTTTTCCATAAGTTTCAAATTTTGATACTTTTGCGATAATGGCTTTCAAGGGAACCAGTTCTTTTTGAGGTAAAGCATCGCCTTGAATAACACAATGATCGTTCTTGATCTGGACGATTCGATGTAATATGTAGTTTCCATTCTTTCCCGCAAATAAAACAACATCATATAACTTAAGATCATTCGGAGCGACTAACACTACACTTGTAACATCCGTTTTGAAAAACGGTGCCATACTGGTACCTTTGACTTTTAAAACCACTTCTTGGTCAAGTCCCATTTTTTCCTCGATTATGGGAATGAGGTCGTTAACCGATACAATTTGCCTAATCATTTTCAATCAAAATATTATGAGTACGCAGTTTCGATATAAAAGCTAAAACATCATGATATGCCACCGTTTCTTCGACAACAAAAATCTCCATTAATTTAGTAGTAAGACCTTTGATATCAGAACCGGCAATTAACGCTTCCCATAATAGTTTTCCACTGTTATTTAAAGTCAAAATACCATTAAAATTAACAGCTTCATTTCCAATTGGAACCACGATATGCTCCCCAGCAACAGTTCTTAAAACATATCCCTCTTTTATCTTCATTGCTCATCCTCCGGATAAATGACATGATATATCATATCAAAAGCCGACTTTGAAATATCGGTATGGATTTCATACATAGGAATTTTATCAATTAATTGTTCTAAAACCGTGATTAAAGAGTCAATTGCATCTTCTTGTCGCGGGCGATATACATTGCGAAATAGATGCGTTAGTTTTTGCGGCTTTGATAAATAGTTCCAATGATTTTGAACTGCCTGATGTAAGAAGACAATTGCTTTCAAAGGCACACATCGGTTGACGTTTTGCGCCGTTTTTCCAGACCAAGGTGTGCCGTAAACAACAGCACCACTGTCATTTATTCTAATTATCGGCTTATCATCATTGATAATGTCAACGTCATCTAAATATTTTTTCCACAGACTTGCATGTGTTGATTTGCCCGTCTGTGACGGGGCTGAAAAGATGATGGCTTGACCGTTATAACTGATTGCGGAAGCATGGATTGGGACACAGCCTTCATTAATGGCAATTCCAAAAAATGCCATCCCCGTTGCAAGATATTCAATTTCTGGCAGCCGCTTTCCATATTCAGGACTCAATTGGATAGTAATTTTTCGAAGATTGACACTAGTTGATATCATTTGTTTGATCTGATTGCCAGTCTCCGAATAAACGACTAGCTTACTTCCACTAGCCGATTCGTAGATTCTTCGCGTTCTAAAAACAATCGTTTCATCACCATTAATTGCTGGAAAAATATCGGAAATAATAACTTTAATCTGATAATCAACATTAATATTATCGGCGATTTGATATTCAAAAATCTTGTCGTGGAAAAAGTCATCAAAATGATATTCCATGCCAAGTTTTATGTGGGCGATTTCAAAATTTTTCATTTGTAATCTCCCGTCTTAACATGGCAACATTTTTTAAATACTTTGGACACATACTGACATTGCCTTCTAATTGCCGCCTGGCATAACATTGCATACAGAAATTTACTAATTCACAGTCATGACAAGCTAGACAATCACCAATGGTTTGTATTTTTTTGTTAAGCAATCGAAAAGTTTTCAAATATAATTCCGGTATTAATTTTTTTCGAGGTTGATCAATGATTGCACATGGTTGCATATATCCATCCCAAGTGATAAAGACAGAACTTTTTAATGCAGCACAGGTTTTTTGAGAAGCATCTGTCTCTAAATGATGCTTGACTGTTTCTTTTCCAAACGTGTAAAGAATTTTATGTTCGAACATAACCAAATCTTCGGGAGATAATCGTTGTTGGTTTTCACCGATTTTGCATCCGCGATGCACTGCTATATACATTTGATAGCCAAGCATTAGTTTTCTTTTTCGACAATAGGTGATGATATTATCCAAATCGGTCACGACATTGGGAATCGGAAGCGTCCTTAAAGCCACATTTATACCGTTTTTTTGGAGTTTTTCGATTGCCTGGTCAACCATTGAGAATCCATTAGATATTCCGGTGACCTGAAAATATGTCGTATCAGAAGCACCATACAAAGTTATACCGATGAATTCAGGGGGACGGATAGTAAATGTTTCAATGATTTTATCGGTCAATAGCGACCCATTCGAATATACGGTAATTTTCACCCCCATATCAAAAAGAAAGGTATATAATTCCGTAAAATCGGGCCGAGTGAATGGTTCGCCACCAGTCAAAAGCGCATAAACCATCCCTGCATCAACTGCAGCTTTAAAAATCGTTTTCCAAGTACGGGTTGTTAAATCAGTGCTTGGGAGGTTTTCTTTAACATAACACATTGCGCACGTGAAATTACAGCGAGAAGTCAATTCAAATTCGCCGATGATGGGTTGGATTTGTTTGGCTCCGGCAATCAAAAGTCGGTTCCGAATTTCTTTATATGATGGCAAGATTAGCACCCGCCTTTCAAAAGAACTATTTAGTCAGTATTTTAGTGTTAATAATGTTATTAAAATAATAACATATTTTCTGTGGTGATGACACATAATTTTATAAAATACTATGATATTGTGAAACTAAAAACAGGAATTTTAGTATATACAAAATGGCCCCCAAAAATACTAATTATTATCCAATTTACTTTCATAATATGGTGAATAAACAATCAATTTCCTCATGCAAAATATTTATCACATTTTGATGCAATTAAATGTCGTTTTTTACTTGCATTTGTTATATAATATTATAAGATGCCATATTGTGTTTTTATCAGGCTTTATCCAATAAAAACTATTGACATCGAGTTTAGTATACCTGATTCGATTGCTGAATCGAATCGATTTTTTTGTAAAAACGAGAAAAAAAGATTCATATGGAAGGATGTAATTAACAATGGGTGTCAAAATCGTTGAAACCAGTTTGCGCGATGGTCACCAATCTTTATTTGCCACACGAATGACAACAAATGAGATTTTAAGTGCCATCGATGAACTTGATAAAGTAGGCTATTATGCCATGGAGGTTTGGGGTGGAGCGACATTCGATGCTTGCCTTCGCTTCTTAAATGAAGATCCTTGGGAGCGGCTGCGAGCTATCAAAGCTCGATGTCCTAATACCAAACTGCAAATGCTTTTCCGAGGTCAGAATATTCTAGGATATCGTCACTATGCAGATGATATCGTTGATAAGTTTGTCCAAAAAGCTTTAGAGAACGGCATTGATATCATCCGCATCTTTGATGCATTAAATGATATTCGTAATTTAAAATGCGCTGTTGATTCCACCAAAAAATACGGTGGTGAATGTCAAATTGCCATGTGTTACACAACTAGTCCCGTTCATACCGTCGATTACTATGTTAATCTCGCCAAGGAAATCGAAGCGATGGGCGCAGATTCAATATGCATTAAAGACATGGCGGGAGTGCTGCTTCCCAATGATGCCTTTGAATTAGTCACTCGCTTAAAACAAAACACCAAGTTACCAATCGAATTACACAGCCACTGCACATGTGCAACGATGGGAATGACTTATATGAAAGCCATTGAAGCCGGAGTCGATATCATCGATACCGCGATATCTCCGCTGTCGATGGGTACCAGCCAACCAGCTACTGAGGCTTTTCAATACGCGTTAACTAACACCCCGTACGATCCAAAATTGAATTTAGATATGTTAAGTAAAGCCGCCGCCAAAATGACATTAGTCAAAGACAAATATTTAGCTAACGGTTTACTTAATCCTAAAGCCTTAAGTCCTAACCCCGAAGTATTAAAATTCCAAGTTCCTGGGGGAATGCTTTCTAACCTAATGTCGCAACTGAAAGAACAAAAAGCGATGGATCGGTATGAAGCGGTTTTAACCGAAGTTCCCAAAGTCCGTAAGGATATGGGTTACCCCCCATTAGTTACTCCACTATCGCAGATGGTGGGAACCCAAGCCGTCATGAATGTTATGACCGGTGTTCGTTACAAAATGGTTCCTAACGAAATTAAAGAATATCTACATGGATTATATGGCCAATCACCTGCCCCTGTCGATGAAAAAATCCGTCATCAAATCATCGGGGATGATGCTGTCATCACTCACCGTCCCGCCGACGATTTAGCCCCGGAATTTGCCAATTTGAAGGCAAAATACCATGATTTAATCCGCTGTGATGAAGATGTCTTATCAATTGCTTTATTTGAAGCGGTTGCGGTAAAATTTCTGAAAAATAAATATCAACCCGAACCACAAATAACGGTGGAAACCGATGAATTCAACGTATATATCGGAGGTGCTTTGAAATGATGATTGGTTATACGGTAATCCAAGGCATTCAGGATTCAATCTTTTCAATTGTAGTCGTTTATGCATTGTTGTTTTTACTTACATTAATAATCGCTCCATTCAAATATATCAAGGACAAAGAAAAAACTTCTGAAGATACAATTGATGTTCCACAAACTCAACCATTGTCAATCGATGATATTAAAGATGAAGACATGATGGTTGCGACAATAATCGCATCAATCGATGCACGGGAAACACTAAAGACCGACGTAGTCGTCAAATCTGTTAAGGAGATCAAATAACATGAAAATTTACAAAGTCAAAGTCAATGGGAAACTGTATGAAGTTGAATTAGAAAGCGTATCAGAAACCACTACTAGAATCGAGACTCCCCAAACTGCCCCTTCTCCATTAACACCGGCTGAAGGCACAAAAATCTTCTCGCCGATGCAAGGAACGATTATTAAGGTCAATGTCAGTGTCGGCTCCAGTGTCAAACGTGGTTCCGTTCTTGCTATATTAGAAGCGATGAAACTTGAAAACGAAATCCAATCGCCAATTGAAGGCATTGTTAAACAGGTTTTAGTAACCAAAGGTGAAAGCGTCGACGCCAATAAACTTCTCGTCGTCATCGGGTAACCGATATGTGGCAGACTTTTATTGATTTTCTCGAATCAACCGGTATCGCTCAATTCTTTGCGGAAGGCGGCTGGAAATACGTAGTCATGATTGTTATTGCCCTTACCATGATGTATTTAGCCATTTTCAAAGGCTTTGAGCCATATCTATTGATTCCGATTGCCATGGGTATGTTACTAGTCAATTTGCCCGGATCTGATTTGTTTATAAAAACAGTTGACCCAGTATCCGGAGATATCAGTTATAGTGGCTTATTGGGGTTTCTTTATTTTGGGGTCGAATCGGAAATCTATCCTTGCCTAATCTTTATTGGCATTGGCGCCACAACCGATTTTGGTCCGCTGATTGCCAATCCCAAAAGCATGTTACTTGGGGCTGCCGCCCAAGTTGGTATCTTCGTCACCTTTTTAGGAGCGATTGCTATCTTTGGTTTCACTCCCGGTGAAGCTGCGGCTACTTCCGTTATTGGTGGCGCAGATGGTCCAACCGCTATTATTCTGGGATCGAATCTCGCTCCGCATTTGTTAGGCGCGATATCCTTAGCAGCTTATTCCTATATGTCACTTGTGCCAATTATTCAGCCACCAGTGATCCGCTTATTAACCACGAAAAAAGAACGGGCCATCAAGATGGAACAGCTCCGTCCCGTCAGTCACATGGAACGACTGATGTTCCCAATTGTTGTCGCCTTAGTTTGTATCTTATTAGTACCTTCAAGTGCGCCGCTAATCGGCATGCTCATGTTAGGTAACCTTATCAAAGAATCCGGTGTCGTTCCAAATTTGGTTCATACCGCCAGTAACGCGATGTTATACATCGTCACAATCCTTTTAGGACTCACAGTCGGCGCAACTGCCTCAGGTGAAGTATTCCTAACCGTGGAAACTTTAGGGATCTTCACATTAGGAATTGTCGCATTTGTCCTAGCTACAGCTACCGGCGTTTTAGGTGGCAAGTTGATGTGCTGGACTTCGAAAGGTAAAGTCAATCCCATGATAGGTGCTGCCGGTGTCAGTGCGTTACCAATGTCAGCCCGTGTTGTCCAAAAAATGGGTCAGAAAGAGGATCCAACAAATTTCTTACTGATGCATGCAATGGGTCCTAATGTCGCCGGTCAAATCGGTGTGGCCGTCGTCGGCGGCTTATTCTTGATGCTCTTTGGGGGGTAGTGAGATAAAACAATGAAAAAAATCCACTTTGACACCATTCTCTCTACGAATGCTTTTCTTAAAGAACACCATCGTGAATTGGCGGATTTTTTCTTGGTCTCGACAACGCATCAAACTGAAGGTCGGGGGCGATTAGGACGACTTTGGAATGATGATCGTCATTCTGCGTTGTTTTCGATTTTAATCAAAAATGATATACCAGTCGATTTAATTGACCGGATTCCCTTGGTTGCTATTACCAGTGTTCATAAAGTGCTTTCGCACTATGTTCCCCGGATATTAATCAAATGGCCCAATGACATTATTATGACCGAAAAAAAATTGGTTGGAGTATTGGTCGAAAGTGTTTTTGAAGGTGCTGCTTTACAAGGTGTTGTCGTTGGTTTTGGCATCAATGTCAATAACCTGACATTCCCCGAGGATATTGTCGTTAAATCAACCTCTTTGGCCATCGAAACCGAGCGTAGTTATGACATTGACGCTTTAATTGATGAAATTGCTAAAACCTTCCAAGCGGAATTTCAAATTTGGCGCAGTGGCAATGATGATTTCTTAAAGTACTGTAATCGCTTCTCTTCCCTAGTGGGAAGATCGATCACTTTTTATCGTGATAATCAAGAGTATAAAGGAAAAGCTGGGTTAATGGCTTTAGATGGATCGTTGTCGGTTTCAACGTCCGAAGGCCAAATATACATACGGAGCGGAGAAGTGTCACTTTCCGATAACCGCGAATTACCGGTTAAGTAATCAAAGAAAAGTCGCTCATCAACGGATGAGCGACTTATTTTTTATTTTTCGAGACGCCACCATATCGATTTTTCGTCGGCTTGGTACTTAACCATCCCACATTTTTGTAAAACTCTTTGGGAGGCAATGTTTTTGGGATCCGTTTCCGCAATGATGGTTTTTACTTCCGCAAAAGTGAAAGCGAAAGTGCATAATGCTTTAACAGCTTCGGTAGTATAACCGTGCAAAGCATAATCTGATCCAATTCCATATCCGATTTCGACTTGACCATCATGAGGAATTGACTTAAAGCAAGCACTACCCAAAACAACCCGATCCGATTGACGGACAAACCACCAAAATGTTAGCCAAATATAATGACTAGGATCATTTTCAACCACAGCTGTTTGTTTGGCAACGATTGATCCAAATTCACCAGAAAGATCTTCACCGCGATACGTTACATTGTATTTTCGTTCTAATGCCGAGCAATCATCCAGCCAAAATCGAAGTTCTTCAGGTTGGAGGTCAATGAGAATCAATCGGTTAGTAATAATCATATTATGCACCTCTCAGGTAGTTTTATTGTCTTGCCTTTCGTGAATTGTGGTGATGGTTACTTTTGGTATCATGCGGTGAAAAATTCTTGGGAACCATTGGTTTTGGTGCTGGTTTTTTAACAGTAATTTTGGCCGTCAAAGTCGTGGGTGCGTCAACATAGATGACTGCATATGGATGATTTTTGACTACCGGAATGATTTTTTTGATATGCTTTTGAATATCATTTAACAAACCGAGTTCTTCTTCGGCACAAAAGGAGATGGCCGCCCCTTCCAGACCCGCCCGGCCGGTTCGACCAATCCGGTGAATATAGGTCTCGGGAACTTCAGGTAAATCAAAGTTGATGACATGTGACAATTGATCGATATCTAATCCTCGTGCTGCGATATCGGTAGCGACTAAAACGCGCATCTGTTTGTTTTTAAATTTAAAGAGTGCCGCTTGACGAGCGCCTTGAGATTTATTGCCATGAATTGCATCGGCATCAACATGCGCCAATCCAAGGTCTTTAACAATCCGATTGGCACCGTGTTTAGTGCGCGAAAACACCAAAGCGGAAGTAATGCGTTTATCGTTTAATAATTCAATCAATAAATTGATTTTATTTTTTTTGGATACAAAATAGATTGCTTGATTGATAGCATCAATGGTGGTTTCCACGGGAACAACGGCAATTCGAGTCGGATTAATCAGAATCGAAGCCGATAATTTGGCGATTTCTTCGGGCATCGTTGCCGAAAATAACATCGTCTGACGACGTTTAGGTAATACCGCAATTACTTTTTTAACATCATTGATAAAGCCCATATCTAGCATCCGATCAGCTTCATCTAAAACAAAAAATCGAATATGGGATAAATCAACGATTTTCTGGTTCATCAAATCCAAAAGCCGACCGGGGGTCGCCACCAATATATCAACACCCGCTCGTAAAGCGGCTTGTTGGGGACGTTGGGGGACACCACCGAAGATAACCACGGTTCGATGCTTCATAAACTTGCCATATGCTATAAAGCTATCTTTAATTTGTAATGCCAACTCGCGTGTTGGCGTCAATACCAAAGCTTGTATCAGTCTGGGACCACCAACAGAAGTTGTTTGCGTGAGGTTCTGTAAAATCGGAATTGCAAATGCGGCTGTTTTTCCGGTGCCGGTTTGAGCACTACCTAAAACGTCCCCTCCCGCTAACAAAATCGGAATTGCCTGAGTTTGGATGGGGGTGGGTATTTCATAACCCTCAACAGCTAATGCCCGTTGAATCGGTTCAATAATTTGTAATTTTGCAAAAGTCATTAAATGTGTTTCTCCTTCGATGTTACTAATTTTATCATATATATATATCTACATTATTATAAAATATGTAGTTTTAATTATACACTACTTTACTTATATTTGGACTTTTTTTCCATCGAAAACAAAAAGGATGTCCAAAATGACCATCCTAAACTTTATTTTATGTGACAAAAGCCGACAACACCTTGTTTATATTTTGGTTTTACCTCGCCTTGAACGAGTGGTAAGACATAATCAAGAAATGCATCGGTTAAACCGTTTCCACTAGCGTTAATCATGTTTCTAGGCATCATGGCTTCGCCATTAGCTATATCCGCAAATGGGTGGGTAAAATAACTGACGTCATACGGATCGTTTTGCTTTCGTCTGATGCATATCATTACTCCATTATCACCAGCAAGCGCCCTTCTAACAGCGACTCTACCGACCATGATTGCTTCCTGCAAATCAACCTTACTTTGCAAATGGGATGCACAGCGTTGTACCAAACCTAGTTCCATTGGCCTAGTATCATATCCGAGTTTTTCCGAAACCAAATCGGCTAATGAATGCGCAACCCCGCCTAGCATTGCGTGACCAAAATCATCACGCGCTCGTGATGAAAGCCCCAAAAAATGACCTTCTTGATCAGAAATACCTTCAGAAACGGCAATAACACATCGGTTTTTAGCGGTATATATGCGCTTAACATCAGCTAAAAATTGTTCTGAGTTAAACGGAATCTCAGGTAAATAGATGAGATCAGGACCCGAACCATTATGGGTAGCTATATGGCTTGAGGCCGTTAGCCATCCGGAATGACGTCCCATGATTTCGACAATTGCGACTTTACTTTTCGGATATGAAATCGTGTCACAAACGATTTCCATTATCGTATTTGCAATGTATTTTGCAGCACTTCCATATCCGGGTGAATGATCAGTAATCGGCAAATCATTATCAATGGTCTTCGGAATACCAATGACTTGGCATTGATAGCCTTCCCGTTGAAGGTAACGATCCACTTTGTCACAGGTATCCATAGAGTCGTTTCCGCCGTTTAAGAAGAAAAAGCGAATATTATAGTGCTTCAAAACTGCTAAAAGGTGACAATAATCAGTTTCATCAACGGAAAAATCTTTTAATTTATAGCGAACTGATCCAAAGGCAGCGCCCGGAGTTGAAGGTAATTTTTCCAAATCCGCATCGTCTTGGTTGCGGATTTGGATAAGTTCTCCGTTTAAAGCACCTCTAATGCCATACTTCATGGCATAGATTTCCGGAATTATATCGGTATGCCGTAAAGCTTCTTTAATAACCCCATAGGCGGAAGCATTAATAACCGCAGTCGGTCCTCCCGATTGACCATATAAAACATTTCCTTGTATTGCTTTCATATTCACAAACCATCCCCTAATATATAAACTTGCCGCTGTTATGTTATTTACTAATCACGCCTCATTCTGCAGCTATGGAGGGTAAAGTAATCGAAATATTATCAAACTCTGAAATTGTGATTGTCATTTGAATGCCATCAGCGGTTATTGTAAAAATTGCGCCTTCATCCGTGATTTCAATAACAAAAGAATCCATCTCATAATCATTAAGGAAATTGCTTTTTAGAGTAAATTCATTGGTACCAGTTTCCCGAAAATCAGTAGCGACCATTCCCGAAGCAATGTTAAAGACACTATCAAGCTCATCGGTAGAAACCTCTCTAACCCATGAACTTGTGTCCTCATCTTGAGTGTAAAGGTACATGATGCCATTATAATTAAGCGTGAAAACATCCGATGATGGATCGGTGGAATTACCCGTAAAAGTTTTATTTCCATCAATTTGATATGTCAATGAAACAAAACCTTGTTCTGGCGAGTACATCGACAAGACCATCTGATGATTCGTCGAAGCAGTGAATTTAGTAATGAAAGCAGCTAACGTTTCATTGGCTGAACAGCCAATCGTTGCCAAAGAACTAAGCATCAGTAATAAAACCAACATTATTTTTTTCATATTGTTCCTGCCTTTATTTAGAATTCGTTTTTATTTTTTAAGCGCATAACTGGCTACCAATTGCCGATACCGAAGCGAAATTCCTTTAACGGTATCATTCCAAGGACGATATAAATCCCTAAAACACCCTTCACTAACCTGAGCATATAAGTTTTTATCAGCTAAGATATTAGTTATTAATTGCGCAAACCGCTCGGGGTCATCTGGCGATAAAAACCCATTTTGGCGATTAATGACAAGCGCTGCCGTGGCAGCGCCCTCCAAAAAGACAGTGGGCGTCTTCTGACTGGCAGCTTCAATTTGCACTAAAGAATTTGTATCATAAAGCGATGGAAACAAAAACAATTCCGCTAAACGATAATACCGAGCTAGTAGCATGCGATCTTCGACTCGACCAAGCATGAGAACGATATCCTCCATGCCATGTCTACTGATGCGAGTTTTAATCTCATCGGTTTCCGGACCGGTTCCAATAAATAACATTTTGAATTTGATGCCACTTTGATGTAAACTAATCAAAGCATCCAAAAGAAAATAAATATTCTTGACAATCTCAAGGCGGCCAACAAATAAGAAGATATGATCATCCTCAGTGATTGCCAGTTGTTTTCGCAACTCCATATCTCTATCTTGAGGAAGTGGTTCGAAATCCGTAGCATTTTTATGAATCAACATTGGCTTTTTGATGCCAAATCCGCGGTACAAATCAATGATAGTCTGATTAACAGTCCAACATTCATCACACTTGTTATAAATTGAGATAACTTGCTTATTCATCAGTTCCGCTACTTTATGACTTTTTGTTTTTTGTAAAAAATCGCGGTAATATTGGCTGTGAATAGTGCCCACAACTGGAATGTGATGCTTTTTTGCATAATTAATGCCAATGATGCCAATTCCAAATGGAGAATGGATATGGACGATGTCTAGGTTAGCGTGTGCTAACTCCTTTTGGAATTTAAGATCCATAAAAGGCATAGATAAATCATAATCTAAACCCATGACCATAATTTTTTGACTACGAACAACTCGATATGGACGATTTTCAATGTAATTATGATTGCGGGCACTGGGAGCGAAGACAATGACTTCTGCTGTTTCTGATAATCGTTTGGCATAGTTGTCAATGACCACGACAACACCATCAATCATCGGGAAAAAGACATCGACGAAAAAGCCAATCCTAAGTTTCTTATCCGCCATATGAAACGTCCTTTCTCTTTTGTTCACCTACAATAGATTTGTTAATATCATACACTTTTTTGGTAAAAAAGAAAATAACCAATTTGCACAAAGAAACCGTTATCAGTCAATTTCCTTTGCGGAAACCAACTTGTTCGTTAATTTGTCACTTCCGGTGTCGACTGACCCATCATAGTTGGAAGTGATTTTTGTTTATGATGAAAGACAACCAATAACAGCACTCCAATTATTTCCATAACCACTGAAAAAATTACCACAGCTAATAATGACCAACCATAAAGCAAACCAACAATCGTTGACCCAATGAACCAAGCCAGACCAAAAACCGAATTAAAGATTCCATATGCGGTCGCCCGCTTTTCTTTAGAGACAATTGTTGCGACCACCGATTTTAATATCGATTCCTGCGCCCCCATGCCAATTCCCCACAGGACTACCCCAATAATTTGCATTACCATCGAATTAGAAAGGAAAATGAAAGGGGCAAATAACATAGCGATTAACATGGCAATGACTAACGATTTTACGCCGATTTTGTCAAACAGGTGGCCAAAAATAAGTGCTGATAAAGCATCCACTCCCATGGCTACTGAATATAGCAATGGAATATAAATTACATTTATCGCTTGGGCGTTTTCAAGATGCAAAGCAATGACCGGATAATCAATAAATCCTAAAGCAATAAAACAAATGGCAACCATATAGATTATAAAAATGGCATTACCTTTGAAGCTAGTACTGTTAGTTTTTTGTTCAAATTGATCCGGATGCGGATATTTGGTTTTGGCAATCACTAGCAACACTAAAGTCATGATTGCAAAAATTCCTAAAACACCAAACGACAACTGATATTTTGATAATGGATCCGCATCACTCGTTCCCAAAATAATGAAGACTAATAGCGGCCCCAAAAAAGCCCCAATTTGGTCAAGCGCCTCTTGAATCGCAAATGCTTTTCCCGCGCCAAGATGGGGAGCGGTAAAGGAAGTAAGAGCGCTTTTTGCTGGAGCACGAATGGCTTTTCCAACCCGTTCTAATACAATTAAAATCAGAGCAACCTGCCATAGTGATCCATCAATCAATCCCAATAATGGAATCACTAATAAATTAACGGCATAACCCAAAATCATCATGAACCAGTATTTCTTCGTCTTATCAGCGATATATCCTGTCACAATCCGTAATCCCTGACCTAAGAATTCACCAAGTCCGGAAATAAACGCCACTAAAAAAGCACTGACACCAATCAGTCCCAGATAATTGCCATAGATACTCCTGGCACCCTCATGGGTAAAATCGGACAACAAACTGATAAAACCCAAAAACAATAAAAAGATAAAAGCCCGCTTTTTCAATGATTTGTCCATGTGCTTCGCTCCCTTGTAGCTATCTTTTTAAAAACGGAGTTCCTCGGGGAGGTACTCCGTTTCTTGCGCGTTTCCAGATGTAAAATGATGTTAAACCAGATAAATCCAGCCTTCTGGTGCGACTACATCACCATATTGAATTCCGGTTAATAAATCATATAATTTTCTGGTTATTGGTCCAACTTCGGTCAAACTATGAAACACATGCATTTTTCCTTGGTATTCAATTCCTCCAATTGGTGAAATAACCGCAGCCGTCCCGCAGGCTCCTGCTTCAGTATATTCATCAAGCTTGTCGATATATACATCCTGATGTTCCGCTACCATTCCTAAGTAATCACGAGCAATCTGCATTATAGACATCCTAGTTATCGAAGGCAAAATCGATTTTGAATATGGAGTGATAAGTCGATTATCACGAGTAATGGCGAAAAAGTTAGCGGCCCCAGCCTCGTCAATTTTGGTGTGCGTTAACGGATCAAGGTAAATACAGTCAGCGAAACCTTTTTCTTTTGCAACCTCATGAGAATGCAAACTAGCAGCGTAATTGCCTCCGACTTTGATATCACCGGTACCATTAGGAGCCGCCCGGTCATATTCGGTAACATTAAAATTAACTGGCGCCAGCCCACCTTTGAAATAAGCGCCTACCGGTGTACAAATGATCCCAAATAAGTATTCTTTTGCTGGTCTGACCCCCATGTTATCACCAATCCCCAGAATATAGGGACGGATATATAATGAGGCTTTTGATTCATATGGTGGAACATATTCTTGATTGGCTTTGACAACCAATTTAACAGCGTTAATAAACTTATCAATCGGTATTTCTGGCATTAACAGCCGTTTACATGAGCGTTGAAGTCGTTTAGCGTTTTCATCAGGTCGAAATAGTTGAATGCCTCCATCTTGACGACGAAAGGCTTTCATGCCTTCAAATGCTTCTTGACCATAATGAAGACAAGTGGACGTCGCGGCGATAGTAACCGTATCTTCACCCCGTAAAACGCCTTCATCCCATTGGCCGTTACGATAATAAGAAATATAATTATATTTCAACTTTATGTAGCTAAAGCCAAGATTCTGATAATCTAACTTGATAATTTCTGGTTTATCCATGTTTTTTTGGTATCCTTTCATAGAAATGGAGGTCATCAATGATGAAAGAAGTCGATGGCCATCCTAATTGATTATATTATACCGCAATACCCAGTAAAAGGATAGACATTTTTGGCAAACGCTTACATTTTCCTGTTGCCATATCAAGCATCGTTTCCCAAGTTGAGGCCTTTTTTTAATATATAATCGGACAACTTTTTTTCTGATTCACTGGCTTTTTATTTTAATGATGATATAATAAGAAAAAATCATGCTCTTTTGGAAAGGAAAGGTTATCAATATGAATCCAATTCGGTTAAAAAATGGCAAGAATCTGATCATTCGCAGGCCAAACCCAGATGACGCACCCGCCTTAATAGCATATTTAAGCCAACTTGGCAGTGAATCGGGAAACCTTACTTTTGGTTCTGAAGGCATCCCCTTTACCGTTGAGCAGGAACGGGATTATATTACTAAAAGCAATTTGCTGAAAACATCAGTTATGTATATCGGCCTTGTGGACGATAAAATCGTTGCTTCCACCAATTTATCCGCTCCCGACCGGGAACGAATAAAACATACCTCCTCGTTTGGAATTTCGGTTTTGAAAGCTTATTGGCATATTGGAATTGCCACAGCATTAATTGAACAAATCATCGCTTTTGCCAAAGAAACCGAGGTTGTCAAGATAATTCATTTAGCCGTTCGCGTCGACAACATCCACGCCATTCATCTATATGAAAGCCATGGTTTTAAGTGCATAGGTATATATCCAAAGCAATTATTTGTCGATGGTCAGTATTATGATACGATTTTGATGAACTTAGAGCTTTTTTAAAGTAAAAGTCGCTTCTTTGAATCGTCAGAAGCGACTTTTTATTAGTTTTTTGGTTTGATTTGATTCATCATTTGTAAACATTGTTGGGCAGACTCGTAATTTTTGCAACTGATATCCGTATAATCATTGTCAATATTCTGATAACGGATTCGCATCGCAAATTTGCCCGTTTCCAGTTGAGCATAATCAACCGCTTCGGTTTCCCACAATAATCCATCTTTGGTAATTACCGCATCCGCAAACTCCTTGCTTTCATAGATGGGAGACAGTTTAAATTTAAGACGGTATTGCCATTTTCCCGATTGAGTATTGATGAAAACCATGTTACCGTTCTTTCCATCGAGGTCAATAATAGCATCGGCTTGGATTTCATTATATGTCGGATTGTTTTTGGCATTGCGATTGCGGGTTTTTATCTGATAATTAAGAACTGAAACTCCGTATTTCTCGGGATCAATGCGTAAATATATTATTAGAAACAGCCCGGCAAAGCCCAAGAAAACCATTTCAATAACGATTGCCATAATCCATCCGGAAGCATCCGATACAAGATCACTGATTAATAAAATCAAAACGATTCCCGCTAAAACAAACAAGTCGATGGCAAAGTGAAGAAATCTTTTTTGGTACCGCTTCCCAACTTTAGTTGCTGCTTCTTGAGATATGGTAGTGTTATCGATTAACTGATATGTTTGATCCACAATTTCATTGGCAGATGGTTCTATATTGGTCATCAGGATACCTCCACAAAGAATACGGGTTTGTTTTTCATTGATTTATATTATATCACGATTAATACCGTAAGCAAAGAAGACCCGATGCTTTTACAAAAAAACCCGGCTTGCGGTTTAATCAAAATAATGGTATGATATTCTCCAGAAGAAAGTACTTACCCAAAGGAGTCATCCTATGACGATAATCCGCAAAAAATACCAAATTTTGATGATAGAATTGTTCGTGGCGATCGCAATTGCCATTGGTATCGCCATCCTTATTGCGATTACTTCATGGTCAGTTGATTTGAAACTGAGTTTGGTTCTTGTACTGCTAATAATCTTACTTATTATTTTAATGTGGTTTAAACCACGGTTATTCTATTACTCCCAACAGTTTGCCTTTATCCGGTTAAAAAATTGCCAAAATCCTCCAATTGCGACTAAATATGATTTATCAATTGGTCTTTGGATTGCATATTTAATTAAATTAAAGTTTATTATCTTTTCTGACTCGGATGCTTTCACAATGGTATACCGAATCGTTAAGAACACTCACCAAACAATCATTCATCGATCAATGTTAGAAATCCTCGTTGTCATTAAACAACCAACAATGACTTACACGGACGCAAACATCACTAAAACGATTAATCGTCTTGAAGACGATTGTGCCAAACGAAAACAGAGTTACCGCAATTATTCAATCTTATTAATTAAAACGGGTCCCGTGTTGACCGAGGCTGAAAAGAATCTTACTGATCAAGTCGTTTTTGAGCGACAAGTCGGTTATAATATCGTCACTATCAATGGCTTCTTTAATACCGAAACGCAAAAACTATATTTCCTTCATAGTGACAAATTCTATCCCACAATCTATTATAAATACGCAGTTGATTTGTTACTTAGTCTCATATAGCGCTCTAAAACGCGTAAATTGCTCTTGGGTTAAGTTTTACCTTCCTAATCAATAAATACTAGGCTGTGTTTCAAACCATCGTAGCAACACACAATGATTCTTAAATAAAGACTTCGCAAGAAGTCTTTTTGTAATAAAAAGGGACGATGCTGGATCGTCCCTTTATAAAATCACTTTTCTGAAAGTTTTTCAAAAAAATCTTTGTCACTTTGAGCCATTTCAACCTTGAACTGCTCTATTTCACTCGGTGAAGCCATAATCCAATGTCCGGGTTCGATTTCCACAAATGAAGGTTTGTTAGTGGCGCTATAGTTATGACAAGCCGGATTATATGTGAAGCGTTTCCGGGTTTTTTCATAATGTGGATCGGGTAACGGAATAGCAGACAACAATGATTTTGTATATTGGTGTAACGGATGTCTAAACAGCAATTCCGATGAAGCTAACTCAACCATATGACCATAGTACATAACCGCAATCCGGTCGCTGAAGTACTTAACGACGGAAAGGTCATGAGCAATAAACATAATGGTGAGGTTGTATTCTTTCTGTAAATTTTTCAGCAAGTTGATTACCTGTGCCCGAATTGAAACGTCCAAAGCACTGATTGGTTCATCGGCAATCAATAGTTCTGGTTCGACAATCAAAGCACGAGCGATACCAATTCTTTGTCGTTGTCCACCAGAAAATTCATGTGGATACCGAAAAGCATGTTCAGGTAGTAAACCAACAACTCGTAAGAAATGTGAAACTCGCTCATCAATATATTTCCGATCTTTAACGCCAGAGACAACTAAACCTTCCGCAATGATTTCTCTTACCGTCATCCGCGGGTTGAGTGAGGAAATCGGGTCCTGAAAAATCATCTGGATTTTTTTCATCGTTTCCAGAGTTTCGCCTCGGAACGCATTGTCTTTCTTTAACGCAGTAATCTTGTTTCTTTCCACATTGATTAGTGTTCTTAACTCAGCTTTAATCTTGTCGATTTCTGCTTGATTGTCAGCGAATTTGGTTGGATCAGCTTGAATTTTTGCCTTCAAATCAGCCATTTTCTGTGCTTTTTCACGCTTAACGATTTGAACATGCTCAATGTCTTTTGGATCGATTTGTGCTAGTTGAGCTTCGGCTTCCTGAATAATTTGAGCCTTTGCAAGTTTTGCTGGTTGGTAGCCAACAATTTCCTTAGCAGCTTTAACTTTGGCAGCTTTAATGGTTTCAATCATTGAAGCAATACCGCCACCAATTCGTTTGCCACCGAAGTAAACTTCGCCGTCGGTCGCATCATATAATTTGATAATGGAACGACCGGTTGTTGTTTTTCCGCATCCCGATTCGCCAACCATTCCGAAAACTTCGCCTTTATAGATATCGAAGCTGATGTCATCGACTGCCTTGACGAATAATTTGCGTTTGCCAGATCCAGCTTTAAAGTACTGTTTTAGGTGCTTAACCTCGAGTAATTTTTCCATTTAGTTTAAGCCCCCTTCCTTGCTTTTTTCAGATTACGTTCAATTCGGTTCTTCAAATTGCTTGGCATCTCGACTTTCGGAGCATCTGGATGAAGCAACCAAGTAGCCGCGTAATGAGTTTCACTAATCTTGAACATTGGGGGTTCTTCTTCAAAGTCTATTTGCATTGCATATTTATTCCGTGGAGCGAAAGCATCACCAGCAGGTGGGAAATGCAAATCCGGCGGTGTTCCTGGGATGGCAAACAAAGTTTCCTTTGAATCCAAATCCGGAATTGCCGATAACAATGCCCAAGTATAAGGATGCTTAGGGTTATAGAATATTTCGTCAACGGTTCCGACTTCAACAATCTTTCCCGCATACATGACAGCAACGCGGTCAGCCATATTAGCAACAACACCTAAGTCATGCGTAATAAAGATAATCGAAAGATTACGTTCGGTTTTTTTCTTATTAATCAATTCTAATATTTGAGCTTGGATGGTTACATCTAAAGCCGTTGTTGGCTCATCGCAAATCAAAATTTCAGCATTGTTGGCTAAAGCTATGGCAATAACCATCCGCTGAATCATACCGCCAGAAAATTGGAACGGATATTGATAAAACCGTTTCTCTGGTTCGGAAATGCCGACATCATTCATCAGTTCAATGGCTCGAACTTTTGCTTCTGATTTAGATAAACCTAATTTTAAGTATAAAGCTTCAGACACCTGTTTCCCGATTTTCATGATTGGATTCAAACTTGACATGGGGTCTTGAAAAATCATCGAGATTTTGGTTCCTCTTAATTTATGAAAATGCTCTTCATCAATTTTCATTAAATCGATGATATCTTCTTCTTCAGCGTGTTCGGAGTCTTCGACTTGATGAAAACTCTTTATTCCGCTGTTGTAATAGTAAATCGACCCACCTTCATGAATTGAGTTGCCAGCAGAAATACCCATAATTGCTCGTGAAGTAACACTCTTTCCTGATCCGCTTTCGCCAACAATAGCTAATGTCTCACCCTTAAAAAGTTCGAAATTAATTCCCCGAACGGCCTTTAGGATTCCTTGTTGGGTTCGGAATGAGATTCGCAAATCTTTAACTTCAAGAATACGTTCTTTTTCCATTATTCTTCAACCCCTCTCAATGATGGGTTAAACGCATCGCGCAGCCCATTACCAAATAGGTTAAACGACAACATCAATAGTGAGATGAAGACCGATGGGAACAATACTTGGTAGAAACTTTCTTTCATTACCGATTGACCTGTGGATAATAAGCGCCCAACACTGGTATTTTCGGCATAATTGATAATACCAAGGAAAGAGAAGGTCGATTCTGAAAAGATTACTGCCGGAATGTAGAGAACTAAACTTGTGATTAACGTTCCCACTGCATTCGGAAAGATATGACGAATGATAATCCGCGAATCACTAGCGCCTAATGTACGAGCTGCCAAAACATATTCACGATTTTTATATCGATAGAACTGAGCACGAGTCAACGAGGCAATGCCAAGCCACCCGGTGAGAGTAAATGCCACGATGACAACCCCAGGAGAATTACCATAGCGTAACAATAACAAGGTCAAAATTGCCATAAATGGTAATCCTGCCAAGATGTCGCTAATCCGCTCCATTACTAAGTCGACCGTTCCGCCGAAATAGCCAGAGATTGATCCCCAAATGATACCAACAAGAATATTAATTAAAGCAACACTAAAAGCGATGAGTAAAGATAACCGTGCACCTTTCCATAACTCAGTGAACAAATCGCGACCTTGAGGATCAGATCCAAACCAAAATGCTGGTTCTTGAACATCATAAATATGGTATAGGAATTTGTAATAATCGACTCGAACAAGATATGATCCAGCAACTAAGGGAGCATCTTCTAAAATAATCGTGTCACCCGTGGCCGCTTCCGCAGCTCTGACAGCTTCGTATTCAGAAATCGTCAAGTTTGTGTAAGACGATGTTGTAAAATCTTGAGTAGCGGTGTCGATTTCACAACTATATATGTAATTAATATATGCGTAATAATCAACTACAACCGTTATTTGACCGATATTATTCCGTCCAGTTATCCGTAAAACGATACCATTAGGAATATTTGAAAAATTTTCGGGATAGCCTGTCAATTGCTTTTCACCATTGAAGCCTAACCATTCTAAGCCTTCAATTTTAGGTGGCATGTCATTTAATCTTGCCGACCATTTGGCATTAACATCGAAGAGATTGTATGAACTTAAAAACGGGCCAACAATTGCCATAATAATCAAAAATATTAATATGATGGCGGCAATAACGGATGCTTTGTTCTTTTTAAATCTTAAAAAAGCATCTTTATAATAGCCAATTGATTTAGTCTTGATTCGCTCATCGTAGAGTACTTCGTCCTGTTGGACGAGAATGAATTTTTCTTTTGCAATGTTTTCCATTATCGTTTTCCTGCCCCCACTCTGATTCGGGGATCAATAACCCCATACGAAAGATCGACAATCAATGAAGCCGCTAATCCAATGACAGTATAAAACATCATCAGAGCCATAATCAAAGGATAATCTTGATTTTGGAATGCTTCCAAGTAAACACCGCCGATACCAGGAACCCGGAAAATACGTTCAATTACCAAGGAACCGCTCATAATGGAAATAAATCCACCAATGATTGATGGGGCAATTGGAACCATCGCGTTCCGAAGTGCATGACGGAAAGTTGCTTGCCGTTTTGTCAAGCCTTTGGTTCGGCATAACAGCATAAAATCTTGCGTCAATACTTCGGTCAATTCGGCACGAGTAATACGTGTTAACGAAGCAACACCAGATAACAGCATGACAAACATCGGCATAAAGTATGACGTGACGCCTCTGAGCGGATTTAAAGCAAAATCGAGGTCAGAAGCAACAAAAGGCGTATCAATCCATTCAAAAATGTAAACAACATAATATTGAAGCATGGTTGCGATAACGAAACTTGGAACCGAAATCAAAATGATAACACCGATCGAAATCAATTGATCCGTGAGTTTATTCTTTTTTAAGGCTGCCCAAATACCAAATGCAATTCCGATCGGCAATGAGAGAACATAAGGAAAAATATTTAAACGCATGGAAATTGGGATTCTTTCGATTAGAATATTTGAGATATCACGTTTAATGGTAAATGATCTCCCCAAGGTTCCATCTTCGATAATATTGCCAATCCAGATAAAAAATTGCTCAACGACTGGTCGATTGTATCCTTCCCGTTCTTGGATAAGATAAAATGTTTCCGGATCTACGCCGAGCATGACCCTATTATAGGTCGGTAATGATTTTACAAAATAGAATACTAAAAAGATAATTATTGTTGCGGTAACAAAAATTAAACCAATTCTTTTTAAAATATATCTTCTCATGACAAGAACTCCATTCCTCTAGTCGACATTAACAACCCTAATGGCCGATTGACCATTAGGGTTGGATGTCAATAACTTATTTCTTTAGCAAAGATCTAATGGTTATTAAAATTACTACTCTTCAAGCTCGCTTGCAATGTACATGTATTTCAATCCACCCCAAGCCATCCAAGCATGGTAAGCATTTGCTTCGAAAACAATACGATCACTATATGTTGTAGCGGAAACTGTAGTGAACAGAGGAATATTAATCATCTGTCTGAGCAATTCGCCCTCTAAAGCACCAGTGATATTGTCGAAGTCATCGGTCTTGCCTGTATAGTTGACATCAGCAACATTGTACAGTTCTGTATAAGCATAATGGAACAGCTCATTGTATGTACATGTAAGGATATCACCATCAAACTTCAGAAGCATTGCTTTCCATCCATCATAGTTCTCTTGAGCGGTAACTGATGGTTGTACTAATGGAGCGGGTTCTGTTTCGCCATCCCATGCCAAGTATTCAGCATAGACGGTTTCATAATTGGCAACCCAAGCCTGTAAAGCGACTTTTGAATTCGGTAAGGAAACTGTTAACACAGCATTTTCTGTGTCAAATCCGGACTCAAGCATCGTTTCAGTATCAGCACTGTTGTAAACCTGACCGAGCATACTTGGAGCGTCAAAATTCAAACCTTGCCATCCACCAAAGGTGACTTCGAAATCTTTGTTGTCCCAATCGGTGTCAAGTGCGGTTGAGGAAACAGCAGCTAATGATAACTGGAAGATTGGTGAGGCTTCTCCAGCATTGAAAGTGGTTTCCATCTGTGATTTGATCCAGTTAGCAATCTGCCAATTGGTTTCAACATCATAGAATTTGTACTCAACAGTGACTAAATCGCCATCTTCGATTGCATCAGCGGCAACAGCCAGAGCATAAGCGGTATCAAATAATTCTTTAGCTCTAACTGGATCATAGCCATTGGATTCAGGTGAATAGTCTGCTAAAACGCTAACACCAGCATCTGATCCACGGTAAGGAATCGAATTGTATTCCGTTGACAGATAGACTGGTCCGAGAAGTCCGTGAGTTGGGAATGAAGGAGCACGAACATCGGAGCATAGAGTAGAACGGTCAATTGAGAAATAGAACGCTTGTCTAAATTCTGGATAAATTAAAATCGGGTTAATTTGATATGAGACGCCACCACCGATGTTAAATGCAAAGCGGAAGAATATTGTAGAAGGCGTAAGTTTTAGATTCGGGCTGTTCTTGAATTCTTGGAAATAAGCCCCACCAACACCAACAACGTCTAAACGACCAGCTTTGAATTCATCAATGGCAACGCTTTGGTCAGTGATAACATCATAACGGATTGTCCGAATGCGATAATCTTCTTTCGCATAATAAGTCGGATTCCAAGTGAAATAATAAAGAGTTCCAGTTTGCCATACAGATAGTCTGTAAGGTCCATATGATACTAACGGATTGTCGATGTTGCCATAAGTAGTCTGAGTTCTAGTAGCATTCATACCGGCTTCATAATTTGCAGGATGAACAACGCCGGTGATACCACTTGTTAAATTACCCATGACATCCCAAGCAGTTTTACCTTTTGATAAAGTTAATTCGATTGTGAATTCATCGATGACTTTAAATCCAACATCTGACCACTCATATTCAGGGTTCAAATATTCAACTACGCCACCAGCAGGAAGCAAATTGGCATCGACTGCGCATCTTTCTTTTGCAGCGTTCATGAATGCGGGAAGCGTGCCAGCATAGGAAGCAGCGCCTGAACCTTGTCCAGTAGTCGGGAGTTCAACACCATCTAAGAGCCATCCAGCTGATGGAGCAACTAAAGCGCCTCCAGCTGTTAATCTGAAGCAATTGCCGGCTTCATCTTCAAGAACAAAGCCATCTTCTCCGTAAGCTGCAGAACTTGATCCCCAATATTCAAGATAAGCTTGTGCGCCAGAAGGTCCTACAAGGTGAGTTGGATCCCATGGACCGCTTTGTACATAATACAATGGCCATGTTGGTTGTCCAATAACGGTGCCATAATATGCGTTTTCACGAGAATACTTGACTCCTTCTACCATGTAATAAACGTATCCTAATCCGTCGGTAGCTGGTGATTTTTGTTTGAAGTAGCCTTCAGCATTCTTTAACGGAAGACTTGTAGTATCATACAGATTGGAAGCACGTTGATTGAGTAGGAATGGATCGAGTAATTGTTGCCATGAATAGTTGAATGTTTCGGCATTAATTGGTGTGCCATCTTCAAAGACTAAATCCGTGCGAAGAGTGATCCGCCAAATTGTTCCTTCGGTGTCCATCATAACTGGTTCCGAAGCAGCCATAGCTGGGAAACGATTGTATGGTAATTGGTCAGCGGTTTTACCAGCTGCATACCAATCATCAAAGTCCATATCGCCAACGATAGTTTCGCCTTCAGCAATTAAAATCGCTTCGGCTTCAGCCCAATCATAATCACCGGTGTAGAGTGCATCGGTTAAATATCCATACAGTTCGGAAGCAGTATTCAACATCTCAGAATAAGGATTGAGGTTGTCAGTTCCGCTTGTGTATGTTTGATAAATTGCTGTCAAGTCAGGAGTATCAACATCATAGTTGCTAGATACTAAAACGACTTGAGCAGTTGCAGTTGTGGTGTTTCCAGCAGCGTCGGTAACAGTATAGGTAATAGTATAAGTACCGGCAGAGCTTAAATTAACTAATCCTGCATCAACATCGATATTGGCGGTAATATTGCCATCAACGTTGTCAGTAGCAGTAATGCCAAGCAGATAGTTTGGAGCTGATCCAACAGTACCATTAATGGTGTGAACACCGCTAATGACTGGAGGAACGGTTTCATTCTCTACTGTAACCATAATGGTCCGAGTTGCTGGATTTCCAACTGAGTCTAGTACTGTATAAGTAACCAAATAGGTTCCTGGTACAGCTAGATTAACGGCTGAAGAATCAACAACGATATCGGCAGTAACGTCACCATCGACTCCATCAATAGCAGTAACGCCATCGGTGTAATCAATTGCGTCATCAATTCCGATAATATAGGTAATGTTGGCTACGCCATTGAAAACCGGTGGTAAAAGGTCGGCATCATCAGCGTACTGTTTTACCTGTACGTAGTTATTTACAGTAGCAATGTTTCCAGAAGAATCTTCTACTGTGTAAGTAATTGTGTAAACGCCAACGACAAGTAGATTTACGGCCGTTGAGTCTACAACGATGTCAGCGGTAATATTTCCATCGACATCATCAGTTGCTGTTACACCAGCAGTGTAATTTGGAGCTGGATCCGCAAGCACATAACTAATACCTGAAGTAATGGTAATTACGGGATCCGTGTTATCAACAACTGTCACAGTAATAGTAGCTGTTTGAGTGTTTCCGGAAAGGTCGGTTACAGTATAAACAACCTCATATGTTCCTGGAACCGCTAGATTAACAGCTGTCGAATTAATAACCAATTTTGAAGTAATAGTACCATCGAAATTGTCGACTGCGGTGACATTTGTTGCATAATTCGGAGTAGCACTAGAGCCGATATAGTAAACTACATTGGCTTGACCGCTGATGACTGGTTTTGTAGTATCAAGTGCTGTTGTGGGAGTACAAGCTACAACAACCATCGATAAACAAAAGAACAGGGCCATCATTAAGAATTTCTTCATCTTTTTTACTTTCCTCCTTATTTTATTGCTTATAGAGATTTTACTACGATTAATATTTTAAGTCAACAACCCACTAAATTATTTATTCTCTTTAAAGATGAAAACGTTTTCATTCGCTAAAGTGTGCGGTTAAGTCACACATAGAAATTGAATATGATATAATAAATAATTAGACTTGCAATAAATATCTTGATTTTGAGGCGAATGTTCATGAAAGTATTATGGAAAAACGATTATTTTCGCTATATTTTAATTGATACTGCGGTGGGTTTGGTCTTAATGGGCTTAATGTTACTATACTCACTGAATGTATCACTTAGCGGTTTTGTCGATGCTGTATATGTATCAGGATTTTTACTTTTTACGATTGGTTGGTTTTTTTATGCCAGTAACAACAATTTATTTGATTTAATGGTATACGGAGTTCAATCTTTTTGGAAAGGTGTCTTTGGCAAAAAGATGAAGAAATCATACATCGAGTATGTTAACGAAAAAACCAAAGTTAAACCATCATTATACCGTTCATTTTGGTTGGCAAGTATCTCTTTTTTTATAACCGGCACTATTTTATATATCATTTTCGCGGTTCAATAAGTTGTCATTTTTACAAACTTTGTCCCAATAAATTCAGACGATTACTGAAAAGTAGTCGTCTTTTCTTGTAAAAAAAACTGAACATTTTTCCTTTTTTAACGGTTTATGTGTATAATTATTTACAGGTGATAATTATGATACACAGACATGATACCAAACCGGTTCACGTAGGCTCAATCCAAGTTGGTGGTAATGACTGCATCATCATTCAAAGCATGACTAATACCGCCACTAAAAATACTACTGCTACCATTAATCAAATCATCGCCTTGGAGAAAGTTGGTTGTGACCTCGTCCGTGTCGCCGTTTTAGATATGGAAGATGCATTAGCTATTCGCACAATTAAAACCCAAATTCACATCCCCATCGTAGCTGATATTCATTTTGATTATCGCCTTGCTTTGGCGGCTTGTGAGGCCGGTGTTGATAAAATTCGCATTAATCCAGGCAATATTGGCTCCGATGAGCATGTCAAACTCCTTGTTGATTCTTGCCACCGCAATCGAATTCCTATTCGTATTGGCATCAATTCTGGTTCTCTTGAGCCCTCGATACTTGCTAAATACGGTCATCCAACCGCTGAAGCAATGGTGGAGAGTGCTCAATATCACGTTTCCTTACTTGAGAATTTCGGTTTTACTGATATTGTAATTTCCTTAAAATCAACGGATTTCAATGAGACTATTAAAGCTAACGAGTTAGCTGCCTCCAAATTTAGTTATCCTTTACACCTCGGTTTTACCGAGGCGGGAACTAACTTTGGTGGTGCCATCAAAAGTGCTTTAGGTTTGGGAATTCTTTTACGCGATGGCATTGGGTCAACAATCAGAGTTTCATTATCTGCCGACCCGGTTGAAGAAATCAGAGTTGCAAAAACGATTCTTGCCGAACTGGGTTTTATCAAAAGAGCGCGTTTGATTAGTTGCCCAACTTGTGGCCGGACACAATATGATATGATTCCTATCGCTACGGAAATTGAACAGTTTTTGGAAACCATTCCGAACCCCATCACTGTTGCGATTATGGGTTGTGTCGTTAATGGGCCTGGTGAAGCCAAAGAGGCCAACATTGCGCTGTGCGGTGGTACTCATGAAGCTTTACTTTATGTAGATGGAATCAAATTAAAAAAAGTCTTGGAAACGGATATTGTTCCCGTTTTAAAACAAGCCATTATTGATTATCATACATAATATTTCTAGCCTCGCTTGATAACCAAGCGAGGCTTTTTTTGCCTGTCATAACCGTTAAAACAAAGGACCGTCACATTCAACGGTCCCCATCGCAAACAATAAGAAAATTTAACCAAACAATTCCATGACTTGTTTCAAAATATTATTATCATAAATCCATTTAGAAACCCGGAAGCTATCCGCTCCCAATTGCATGTCTTCGGCTAAGAATGGCCCGATTGCATCATTAATTGCAGGAATCGTCAATAACAAAGCTAAAACAAAGAATAAGATATAGACAATGGCGCCAATTTTGACGATGCCAAATAAAACGCCAAACACTTTGTCAATCTCTTTAATGATTGGAATCGATGTAATTGCCTTGGCTAACAGTTTTAGGATAAAAAAGACAATGATTGACCCAAAAAAGAGAATGACAAATGAGATGACTAATAAGGCAAGTGTCTTAATTGTCGGTTGGATTGCTTCAATTATTGAAGTGGCCAAACTATCAAAATCAATGCCTTTTACAATCCAATCAATCATGAATTGTGGTAAACTCATCTGCCCAAATGCTGCTCGAACGTTTTCTTCGGATAAGGTGGCACTAAACAAATCCGATTGAGATAAATACTCACCAATCTTTTCATTTACAACTTCACCCATCCAAGAATCAACAACTGGGACAAATGGCTGTGTCAATAAAATCGAAGCAACTAAGCCAAATATTCCCGAAGCCATTTCGACAATTTTGACTAAGAATCCATTTTTCCAGCCAACAACGGCAAAAATAACAACTGCCACCACTAGTATAACATCAATAATACCAATTCCAAAGGTTCCAAACTCAATTAATGTCATCATTTTACCTCATTAATTTTGGCGTTTTCTTCCAAATAATCCTGATATGTGAGAATCATTTTCTTAGCAGCATAGACTTCATCAATTCGCGATACTAAAGTCGCATGCGGAGCTTCTTTAACGATATCCGGATGTTCTTTGGCTTCCTTTGCGACGGTTTTCATCACCGCGATGAAATCATCCAAAGTCTGCTTCGATTCCGTTTCCGTTGGTTCAATCATGATTGACTGGTGAAACAAAAGCGGAAAGTAAATCGTGGGGGCGTGATAACCAAAATCTAAGAGTCGCTTAGCAATATCAAGTGTTGTTACATTTGTTGATTTATCCAAAAGACCATCGAAAACACATTCATGCATACAAGGGCCTTCAATTGGTAATAAGTAATCGTCTTTCAATGATTCCTTAACATAGTTTGCATTAATTGTTGCTAATTCTCCAACTTGTTTGATGTTTTCCTTACCCAAAGTCAAGATATAAGCATATGCTCGAATCCATACTAATGTATTTCCAAAAAATCCTGAGACTCGTCCGATTGATTCAGCACTTGTTTCAATATAGCAGAAACCATCAGTTTCTTTAACTTGCGGACCCGGTAAGAGGTGAGCTAATTTTTTCTTGACGCCCACCGGACCCGATCCCGGTCCGCCACCGCCATGAGGGGTGGAAAATGTTTTATGTAAATTGACATGAACAATATCAAATCCCATATCGCCCGGACGAGCCTGGCCAAGTAAAGCATTAAGATTTGCCCCATCGTAATACATTAGTCCGCCGGCTTCATGAACTAAGCGACAAATTTCACAAATATTACGATCAAATATTCCTAAAGTATTCGGATTAGTGAGCATCATCCCGGCTACATCGTCATTCAAAACCGCTTTGAGTTGTTCAATATCGACAAGTCCAGAAGCCGTTGAAGGAATTTCAATAATGTCCATCCCAGCCACTGCTGATGAAGCAGGATTTGTTCCATGAGCAGCATCGGGAACGATCACTTTTGTCCGTTTGAAATCTTGACGATTCAGATGGTATTGTTTCATAATCATCAAGCCTGTAAGTTCGCCATGAGCCCCCGCAAACGGATTCAAAGTAAATGCATCCATCCCGACAATTTCTGATAGCATTTCTGACAGATATCGGTATATTTTTAAAGTTCCTTGAATTGAAGATGGATATTGCAGTGGATGAATCCGAGTGAATCCAGGTAGTGCCGCTAGTTCTTCGTTAATCTTCGGATTATACTTCATTGTGCAAGATCCCAAAGGATAAAAACCGGTTTCCACGCCAAAATTCTTCTGTGATAATAATGTATAGTGTCGGACAACATCTAACTCCGACAGTTCTGGCAGTGGCACGGTTTTCAAGCGCAACTTGGCACCTAAATCTGCCATTTGATATTTAGAAGGATAAGTGTTATTCAAAAGCGAGTAACCCTTGCGTCCTTTGACACTTTGTTCAAAAACGAGACGGTCGTAATTTAACATGACAGACCTCCCAATACTGCGACTAAACAATCAATTTCCTTCTTAGTCCGTTTTTCTGTAACCGCAAAATTAAGTAACATTTGCATCCCCGAAGCGGTTTCATCAATAACAACGGCTGCAAACATCCCTGCCTCATCTAAAGCATGACGTATTAAATCGGGTGGTAAACTGGTTTTTACAACAAATTCTTTGAGAAACGGTTGTTCGAATGCAACAAAGAATTTACCGGTTTTGAGCAACTCATCATAGAGATAATGAGCTCCGGAATATGCCATTTCATTTACTTCTTTTAAGCCATCAGGCCCCATCAAAGCTAAATAAATTGTGGCATAAAGCGCCATCAAAGACTGATTCGAACAGATATTGGAGTTGGCTTTTTCCCGACGAATATGTTGTTCGCGAGCTTGTAATGTTAATACATATGCCCGCTTGCCATTTTTATCAAATGATTGACCAACAATCCGGCCTGGCAATTTACGAGCATAGGCTTTTTTAGTTGCCATATATCCCAGATAAGGTCCCCCAAATGCTAAAGGCATTCCCAGTGATTGACAATCACCACAAGCGATATCAGCACCATCATCACTTGGTGTTTTTAAAACTGCTAGTGTCGAAATATCGTTATTCTCAATTAGGATGGCTTTTTTTGCATGTAATTGATCGGCAATTCCCGTGTAGTCTTCAATGATACCGTAAAAATTAGGTTTTTGAACGATCAACCCAGCGATATCATCACCAATCAAGGCAAGTAATTCATCACGATCAATGACGCCATCTTTCATCGGAACCATGACGATTTCAACGCCCCGAAAGTGAGCATAAGTTTTGATTACATCAAGAACAAAGGGACTTACGGTTGCGGATACTAAAAATTTATTGCGTTTGGCGATTGCCAAACCCATAAACATCGCCTCAGCTGTAGCTGTGGCTCCATCATACATCGAAGCATTTGCTACTTCCATTCCAGATAGCATCGCAACCATTGATTGAAACTCAAATATGTACTGTAACGTCCCTTGCGCCACTTCTGGTTGATAGGGGGTATAAGCAGTTAAAAATTCTTCGCGATTTACCAATTGAGCGATAATTGCCGGATTGTAATGATCATACGCGCCCATGCCACTAAAAACAATCGGTGTTTTATTTTCAGCGGCTAAGGCTTCTAAATGCTTCCGCAGTTCAATTTCCGACATTGCTGATGGTATGTCGTAATCACGCCGGAAAGCGACGTTTTCCGGAATGTCGCGAAATAAATCGGCAGTATTACGGATACCGATTTTAGCTTTCATAGCGAACAAATCATTTTCCGTATGGGGAAAATATTTGAACATCGGCTTCACCTACTTACTGATGGAACGATAATCTGCCGCTGACAACAACTGATCAATTTCGGAAGGATTAGCGATTTCAACTTTGATTAGCCAGTTAGCAAAAGCATCCTTATTGATTAACTCAGGATCATCAATGACGGCTTGGTTATTTTCAATGACTACGCCGGAAATTGGGCTTAACAAATCCGAGGCGGCTTTGACCGATTCGACAGCACCAAATTCAACTTCCTTCGTTACTTGAATTCCCACTTCTGGCAAATCAACGAAGACGATACTCCCAAGCTGGGCTTGGGCAAAATCTGAGACACCAATGATACCAATATTTCCTTCAACTTTAAGCCATTCGTGACTTTGGGCGTAATACAAACCTTCTACAACTTTGCTCATACATCATTTCTCCTATTGTTTATAATTTTTTTTATAGTATTGACGGTTTCGTATAACACCAGGAACCATCTTTTTACGAATTAAAACCAAAATCTGATCGCCAATAATGGCATATTTGGTGGCAATCAAAGCGTTGGCGATACACTTATCCGTAGAAATCGATAAGTATCCAGTGGTAACATGGCCAATCATTTGGTCACCAGAATAAACCTCATATCCTTGTCGTGGTATTGCCCGCTCGGTCAGCTCAATCCCTACTAGTTTATGAACCAGTCCGGCTGTCTTTTGAGCTAAAAGTGCCTTTTTTCCTATAAAATCTGGTTTTTCCATTTTAACAAAGCTGCCCAATCCCGCTTCAATAGGAAGAATCTGGTCTGATATTTCATGACCATATAATGGCAATGATGCCTCAAACCGAAGAGTGTCTCGACAACCTAATCCACATGGTAATATTTTTCCAGAGGATAATAATAAATCCCAAACTTCCGGAATCGCTATGGCATCACCATAAATTTCAAACCCATCTTCGCCCGTATAACCGGTTCGGGAGATTAATAATTTATGTCCATTCCAAATAACGTTTTTAAAGGTATAAAAGGTCAAATCCGTTAAATCGATTTGCATCATTTCCATCACGATTTTTTCGGTTTCCGGTCCTTGAACAGCAACTTCTGACCAATCATCTGATTCGTTCTTTACAAGCACCTCAAAGCCTTCGGTATGTTCAACAATCCAAGTATAATCCTTGGCAACATTGGAGGCATTGACAACTAAAAATAACTCATCAGAAGCGACTTTATATACCAGCAAATCGTCCACACAAGTGCCGTTATCATAAAGAAACAGACCATAAATTACTTTACCAAAAGGCTTGGAATTAATTTCATTTGTGGTTATAAATTCAACGAACGGAATTGCGTCTTTTCCAGTAATGCGAATTTCTCCCATATGGGAAACGTCAAACATCCCACTGTGGTTTCGAACCGCCTGATGTTCTTCAATAATCCCAGAATAACTGATTGGCATCCAATACCCAGCGAACGGTTCCATTTTTGCACTCAGTTGCACATGTCTGTCATAAAGACAGGTTTTTAAAATCTCATCCATTTTTTTACACCTCAATTTTTTATTATATCATAATATAAATCGTTTAGAAGAAGATTTTTAGAAAATCCGTTTGATCTAGATGCATGATAGTAGCTTGTGGATCATTTGCCATTAACACCTGGGAAAAAGCCGTCTTGGTAAACGCGATGTTAAGAAAATTATTTATAAAACTATCCAAATCGCCAATCAGAAAAAAATCGCCTTGGATGTTCATCTTCTTAACGATGTCATTTTTGATTTCTAGACTAGCTTCGATATATCCGGCTTTGACATACCCTTTTTTCACCATTGTATAACGGGGGTTTTTTCCAAAAACGAAATCATCAGTAAGATAAGTCTTTTCTACTTCTTTGATACCATCAATATCCGTCGCCGTTAATACGATTTCTTGATCGCAAAGTGAATCTTTCATAACTTTTTTAAATGTTTCAATATCAATAGTTAGTTTTTCTGAAAGATTCATCACCCGCTTGCGAACCGAGTCAATCCCTTTGGAAATCAATTTATCATTAGTCGGAGTAATTGCTTTCACCATTACCGATAAATCTGTATTAAAAAGCATCGTTCCATGAACAATAGCTTTATCAATTACTTTATAAAAAGCGTTGCCAGAAACCTTCATATCCCCGACTAAAATATCATTGCGACCCGAGAAATGGGCATCTAGTCCAAGTCCCTTCAAAACATCGACAACTTTTCCTAAATACTTGTCAAACACAAAATCCTTGTTAAATTCGGGAGTGATAAAAGAAAACATGATATTCGAAAAGTCGGCATAAACACACCCACCCCCCGATTTGCGACGATACATCCGAATTCCACTGCTACGGACATAGTCTAAATTAATCTCATTGTCAATCAGTTGGTTACGTCCAAATATAACCGATGGTTCAACTTGCCACATAAAAAAGTACTCCGCAGCGGGGTAATTCAATGCTAAATACTCCTCCGTCGCAAGATAAAATGACAGTCTTTGCACAGTTGTAAAAGGATAGCTGACATATTTCATAAACTTGCCTCCTAATTATATCAAATGACGAAAAAAAGAGGGTTTTTTTTACCCTCTGTTTAAGAAGTCGGTAATGCGGTTGAATTCGAGTTCGGCTAAGAACTCGGTAAAGGGAACAATGTTTTTATTAATTTTATATTCGTCGATGTTTTTGAAGTAAGCATTGCGAATACCCTTGGTTATGGAAATGGGGAGATACCCATCAAGTTCCAATTGATAATTTAACAGCAGTCTGGCCAAACGACCATTGGCATCCATGAAAGGATAAATTTTTTGGATTTCCAAATGCACGAAAGCTGCCTTTGTAATACCTTGGAGTTTTGGATCGTTCATGTCCGCAAAATAGGTATCCATTTTAGAAAAAATCTTCAGATATGAGGGGGGAACATGCTTGGCTCCGAGGATGAATAAATCGCGATTTCGGTAAACACCCCCTGGGATTATACCCTCCACAAGAATTTGATGTAAATCCTTAACAATTGATTCAGTGATTGGTCGCTTTTCTAAAGCTAGTTTGTGGACCATTTTTAATGCGTGGTGGTTGTTAATGATGGCTTTACGGACCAACTCATCTTTATCGGGAAACAGTCGCGAGTGATCTTCCAACAAGAAAGATACATCTTCATACGTAAAATCGCCATTATCAAAGCAAGTTGATTCGAAAATATAATGCTTATCAAACTCATTTGCGATTGCTGCGAGAGATACTTCGGAGATGGCCTTTTTCTTGTTGAGCAAAGTTTGTTTGAGTGTTTCTACCTCTTGAACTTTCATATCAATCACCTCATAATAATTTTAACATAGATAGCGGTAACATTCAATCGTTTTCCGCCTTTTACCCAAGAAAAAAAGCAACTTTAAAAGTTGCTCTTTATCATGCGTTGACGTTGTCGAAAGCCGACTTAACAATATCGTAAATTACCTCTTTTGGTAAATCACCATAGTTGTTAGCTTTAAACCATAATGTATCTTTTGTGCCTTTGTTTTTTGAAATTGTGGGGTATTTGATAATCAAACGAACCCCCTTCTCTAAATCGGATCGAAACGCCATCCGATAATAATTGCCAAAGTTCATCAAAATCAAGAAAGGTTTCCGGTCAATGTAAAAAGTTATTCGTTCGTCGGTAATCTTGGTCACAACATTG
>Ga0265297_10001937_pt1 | contig 44817 bp, 56 predicted proteins | sample Munlanlwell13791_FD_192502 | JGI IMG/M metagenome (GOLD analysis project Ga0265297, IMG submission 192502) | Leachate microbial communities from a municipal landfill in Southern Ontario, Canada - Leachate well 137-91 | ecosystem: Engineered > Solid waste > Landfill > Unclassified | place...
TGGCGCGTCAGGTCGGCGTGCCGTCGCTGGTGGTGTTCCTGAACAAGTGCGACATGGTCGACGATCCGGAACTGCTGGAGCTGGTCGAACTCGAGGTTCGCGAGCTGCTGTCGTCCTACGACTTCCCTGGCGACGACATTCCGGTGGTGAAGGGCTCGGCGCTCTGCGCGCTGAACGGCACCAACCCGGAGCTGGGCCATGACGCGATCCTGAAGCTGATGGCCGAGGTCGACGCCTATATCCCGCAGCCGGAGCGTCCGAAGGACCGTCCGTTCCTGATGCCGATCGAAGACGTGTTCTCGATCTCGGGCCGTGGCACCGTGGTGACCGGCCGCGTCGAGCGCGGCATCGTGAAGGTCGGCGAGGAAATCGAGATCGTCGGCCTGAAGCCGACGAAGAAGACGACCGTGACCGGCGTCGAGATGTTCCGCAAGCTGCTCGACCAGGGCGAGGCTGGCGACAACATCGGCGCGCTGCTGCGCGGTGTCGGTCGTGACGACGTGGAGCGTGGCCAGGTTCTGGCCAAGCCGGGCTCGATCACCCCGCACACGAAGTTCAAGGCCGAAGCCTACATCCTGACGAAGGAAGAAGGCGGCCGTCACACCCCGTTCTTCACCAACTATCGCCCGCAGTTCTACTTCCGCACGACGGACGTGACCGGCGTGGTTACCCTGCCGGAAGGCGTGGAAATGGTGATGCCGGGTGACAATGTCGCGATGTCGGTCGAGCTGATCGCTCCGATCGCCATGGACGATGGTCTGCGTTTCGCGATCCGCGAAGGCGGCCGCACCGTCGGTGCCGGCGTCGTCGCCTCGATCGAGAAGTAAGCGCCGCGTGCATCGAGGATTCTGAAGATGGACAGCCAGAATATCCGCATCCGCCTCAAGGCGTTCGATCATCGCGTGCTCGATCAGTCGACCAGCGAGATCGTCAATACGGCGAAGCGGACCGGCGCGCGGGTTCGGGGACCGATCCCGCTGCCGACCAAGATTGAAAAATTCACGGTGCTGCGTTCGCCGCACATCGACAAGAAGAGCCGCGAGCAGTTCGAGATTCGGACTCACAAGCGTCTCCTCGACATCGTCGACCCGACTCCCCAGACCGTGGACGCGCTGATGAAGCTCGACCTCGCCGCTGGCGTCGACGTCGAGATCAAGCTCTGAGGGTGATGCCATGCGTTCCGGTGTGATCGCCAAGAAAATCGGGATGACGCGGCTCTTCGGGGCCGACGGCGCCCATGTCCCGGTGACCGTGCTGCAGATCGACAATCTGCAGGTGGTCGCCACCCGCACCGTCGAGACCGACGGCTACACCGCGGTCCAGCTCGGTTCGGGCAAGGCCAAGGTGAAGAATGTCTCGAAGCCGATGCGGGGCCACTATGCCAAGGCCGGTGTTGAGCCGAAGATGAAGCTGGTCGAATTCCGCGTGTCGGAAGACGCCCTGCTGAACGTCGGCGACGAGCTTTCGGTCGAGCACTTCGTGCCCGGCCAGAAGATCGACGTGACCGGCGAGACCAAGGGCAAGGGCTTCCAGGGCGTCATGAAGCGCTGGAACTTCGGCGGTCTCCGCGCGACCCACGGCGTCTCGGTCTCGCACCGTAGCCACGGTTCGACCGGTCAGCGCCAGGACCCGGGCAAGGTGTTCAAGGGCAAGAAGATGGCCGGCCATCTCGGCTCCGAGCGCGTCACGATCCAGAATCTGGAAGTGGCGAAGGTCGACGAGCCTCGCGGCCTGATCCTGGTCAAGGGTGCCGTCCCGGGTGCCACCGGCTCCTATGTGCTGGTCCGCGACGCCGTCAAGGTGAAGCAGGCCGACCTGCCCCTGCCGGGCAAGGTGAAGGCGCCGGCTGCCGCCGCGTCTCAGGAGGGCTGAAGATGAAGGCCGATATCACTACCCTCGACGCCACCGTCGCCGGTTCGATCGACCTCGCGGACGAAGTGTTCGGCCTCGAGCCGCGCGCCGACATCCTGCACCGCATGGTGCTGTGGCAGCTGGCCAAGCGCCAGGCTGGCACGCATCGCATCAAGACGGTCAGCGAGATCTCCGCGACCACCAAGAAGATGTACCGCCAGAAGGGCACGGGCCATGCCCGTCACGGCTCGAAGAAGGTCGGCAACTTCCGTGGCGGTGCGAAGACCATGGGCCCGGTCGTGCGTTCCCACGCCTTCGACCTGCCGAAGAAGGTGCGCAAGCTCGCGCTGCGCAACGCCCTCTCGGCCAAGGCCAAGGCCGGCCAGCTCGTCGTCCTGGACAATGCCGCCTTCGAGGCCGGCAAGACCTCGATGCTGAAGGCCAAGTTCGACACGCTGGGCTGGAATTCGGTCCTGGTGGTCGACACCGAGCTGAACGAGGGCTTCGCCCGCGCGGCCCGCAACATTCCGCATGTCGACGTCCTGCCGACCGTCGGCGCCAATGTCTACGACATCCTGCGTCGTGAGAAGCTGGTGCTGACCAAGGCCGCCGTCGAGAGCCTGGAGGCGCGCCTGAAATGAGCGAGCTTGCGCATTACGACGTCATCCTGTCGCCGGTGATCACTGAAAAGTCGACCGCCGCGTCGGAGCACAACCAGGTCATCTTCAAGGTGCCGCTGACCGCGACCAAGCCCGAAATCAAGGCTGCGGTCGAGAAGCTGTTCCAGGTCAAGGTGACCGCCGTCAACACGATCCGCACCGAAGGCAAGACCAAGCGTTTCCGTGGTCGCCTCGGCAAGCGGTCGGATGTCAAGAAAGCCGTCGTGACCCTGGCCGAAGGCCAGTCGATCGACGTGACGACCGGGATCTAAGCCATGGCGTTGAAGACTTTCCGTCCGATCACCCCGTCGCTTCGCGGCACGGTGCTGATCGACCGCTCGGACCTCTACAAGGGCAAGCCGGTCAAGACCCTGACCGAAGGCCTGAAGTCCAATGCCGGGCGTAACGTGCACGGCCGCATCACCATGCGGCGCCTGGGCGGCGGCCACAAGAAGGCCTATCGCCTGGTCGACTTCAAGCGGCGCAAGTTCGATGTGCCGGCGACCGTGCAGCGGATCGAATATGATCCGAACCGCACCGCCTTCATCGCGCTGATCCGCTACGAGGACGGCGAGCTGAGCTACATCCTGGCGCCGCAGCGCCTGGCTGTCGGCGACGCCGTGATCTCGGGCGACCGGGTCGACGTGAAGCCGGGCAATGCCGCCCCCCTGAAGAACCTGCCGATCGGCACCATCGTCCACAATGTGGAGATGAAGATCGGCAAGGGCGGCGCGATCGCGCGGTCTGCCGGCACCTACGCCCAGATCGTCGGCCGCGACGGCGCCTATGTGGCGCTCCGTCTGTCGTCGGGTGAACAGCGCTTGATCCGGGGCGAATGCCTCGCCACGGTCGGTGCCGTCTCCAACCCGGACAACCAGAACACCAAGATCGGCAAGGCCGGTCGCGCGCGCTGGATGGGCATTCGCCCGTCGGTTCGCGGTGTCGCCATGAACCCGATCGATCACCCGCATGGTGGTGGCGAAGGCCGGACTTCCGGTGGTCGTCACCCCGTGACGCCGTGGGGCAAGGGCACGAAGGGCAACAAGACTCGCAACAACAAGCGGTCCGATGCCTTCATCCTTCGCTCGCGTCACGCCAAGAAGTAACGGAGACCGCCGTGACTCGCTCAGTTTGGAAAGGTCCGTTCGTCGACGGTTATCTGCTGAAGAAGGCAGAGAACACTCGTACCTCGGGCCGCAAGGAAGTCATCAAGACCTGGTCGCGCCGCTCGACCATTCTGCCCCAGTTCCTGGGGCTGACGTTCGGCGTGCACAACGGTCACAAGTTCGTGCCCGTGCTGGTGAACGAGGAAATGGTCGGTCACAAGCTCGGCGAATTCGCGCCGACGCGGACCTTCTATGGCCACGCCGCCGACAAGAAGGCGAAGAGGAAGTAAGGCGATGTCGAAGCCGAAGAATTCCCGCCGCGTGGGCGACAACGAGGCGCTGGCGATCGGGAGCAACCTGCGTTCCTCGACCCGCAAGCTGAACCTTGTGGCGGAGCAGATCCGCGGCAAGGCGGTCTCGACCGCGCTGGCCGAGCTGGCCTTCTCGAAGAAGCACATCGCTCGCGATGTGAAGAAGGTGCTCGAGAGCGCGATCGCCAACGCCGAGAACAACCATCAGCTGGACGTCGACAGCTTGGTCGTGGCGCAGGCCACGGTCGGCCGGTCGCTCGCCATGCGCCGCTTCCATGCCCGTGCCCGCGGCCGCGCCGCCGGTATCGTCAAGGAATTCTCGAACATCACCGTCGTCGTGCGCGAACGCGCCGAAGCGGTCGAGGAGTAAGGCCATGGGTCAGAAAGTCAATCCGATCGGCCTGCGCCTGGGTATCAACCGCACCTGGGATTCGCGTTGGTTCGCCAACAAGAAGGACTTCGCCGGTCTCCTTCATGAAGACCTGCGCATCCGCGCCTTCCTGGAAAAGAAGCTGGCCTCGGCCGGCATCGCCCGGGTGGTGATCGAGCGTCCGGCCAAGAAGTGCCGCGTGACCATCCACACGGCCCGTCCGGGTGTGGTCATCGGCAAGAAGGGTGCGGACATCGAGAAGCTGCGCGGCGAACTGGCCAAGATGACCAAGTCGGAAGTCAGCCTGAACATCGTCGAGATCCGCAAACCCGAGATCGACGCCAAGCTGATCGCCGAATCGATCGCCCAGCAGCTCGAACGCCGCGTCGCCTTCCGCCGCGCCATGAAGCGCAGCGTGCAGTCGGCCATGCGTCTCGGCGCCGGCGGCATCCGCATCAACTGCGGCGGCCGTCTGGGCGGCGCCGAAATCGCCCGTATCGAATGGTACCGCGAGGGCCGCGTGCCCCTGCATACCCTGCGTGCGGACATCGACTTCGGCCGCGGCACCGCGCATACCGCCATGGGGACCTGTGGCGTGAAGGTGTGGGTGTTCAAGGGCGAGATCCTGGCGCACGACCCGATGGCCCAGGACAAGCGCCTGGCCGAGCAAGCCAATCAGGCGCGCCCCGAGCGCGAGCCGCGTGAGCACCGGGGCGATCGTCGCGATCGCCGTGGCGATCGCGGCCGTGGCCCGGCGGCGCCCGCCGAGCCCGACGCGGAGTAATTCGCCATGTTGCAACCGAAACGTACAAAGTTCCGCAAGGCCTTCAAGGGCCGCATCCATGGCAATGCCAAGGGCGGTACCACGCTGGCCTTCGGCGCCTTCGGTCTGAAGGCTCTCGAACCCGAGCGCGTGACGGCGCGTCAGATCGAGGCGGCCCGCCGCGCGATCACCCGCCACATCAAGCGCGTCGGCCGCGTCTGGATCCGCGTCTTCCCGGACGTGCCGGTCTCGAAGAAGCCGACCGAAGTGCGCATGGGTAAGGGCAAGGGCTCGCCCGAACTGTGGGTGGTGCGGGTGAAGCCCGGCCGCATCATGTTCGAAATGGACGGCGTGCCGGCCGAGCTGGCGAAGGAAGCCTTCGCCCGTGGTGCGGCAAAACTGCCGATCGCGACGAAGTTCGTGTCGCGCCTCGGTGAAGGAGCTTGATCATGGCGTCCGTCAAGGCTAGTGATCTGCGGCTCAAGACCGCGGACGAATTGAACGACCGCTTGGCCGTGCTGAAGAAGGAGCAGTTCAACCTGCGCTTCCAGAAGGCGACCGGCCAGCTCGAGAACACCGCGCGTCAGGGCGCCGTGCGTACCGAAATCGCACAGATCCTGACGGTACTGAAGGAAAAGGCGGCTGCCTCGGCCTGATGCCGAGGGACGCGTCTTTGGGAGAAGCAAGATGCCGAAGCGAGTGTTGCAGGGCGTCGTGGTGAGTGACAAGACCGACAAGACCGTTGTCGTCAAGGTCGAGCGCCGCGTGCTGCATCCGGTTCTGAAAAAGGTGGTGCGCCGGTCGAAGAAGTACCACGCCCACGACGAGACCAACCAGTACAAGGTCGGCGACGTCGTGAATATCCAGGAATGTCGCCCGATTTCCAAGCTGAAGACCTGGGAGGTCATCGGCGCGGTCGGTGCGGACGGCAAGCCCGTGGTCCAGGCGTAAGCCGCGCGGGATTCGAGGAGTAGCGAGACATGATCCAGATGCAGACGAACCTGGACGTGGCCGATAATTCAGGCGCGCGTCGGGTGATGTGCATCAAGGTGCTGGGCGGCGCGGGACGTCGTTATGCCAGCGTCGGTGACATCATCGTCGTTTCCGTCAAGGAAGCGATTCCCCGTGGCCGCGTGAAGAAGGGCGACGTTCATCGCGCCGTCGTCGTGCGCACGGCCAAGGAAGTGCGTCGCGCCGACGGCACGGCCATCCGTTTCGACCATAATGCAGCCGTTCTGATCAACAAGCAGAACGAGCCGATCGGCACTCGTATCTTCGGGCCGGTCGTGCGTGAGCTGCGTGCCCGCAACCACATGAAGATCATCTCGCTCGCACCGGAGGTGCTGTGATGGCCGCAGCGAACCCCGATCATCAGAAGCTCCGCATCCGCAAGGGCGACAAGGTCGTCGTGCTGACCGGCAAGGACAAGGGCAAGCGCGGCGAAGTCGTGCGTGTCTTCCCGGCCGAAGCGCGCGCCGTCGTCTCGGGCGTCAATGTCGTGAAGCGCCATACCAAGCAGACGCAGACCAACCCCGGCGGCATCGTCGAGAAGGAAGCGCCGATCCATGTGTCCAATCTCGGGATCGAGGACCCGCGCGACGGCAAGCCGACGCGCATTGGTTTCCGCACCCTGGAGGATGGCCGCAAGGTCCGCGTGGCCAAGCGTTCGGGAGATGTGATCGATGTCTGAGACCCGGATCGAGCCGCGCCTGAAGCGGCAGTACAAGGACGTGATCCGTCAGAAGATGCAGGAGCAGTTCGGGTACAAGAACCCGATGCAGGTTCCGCGTCTCGAGAAGATCGTGATCAACATGGGCGTCGGCGAAGCCGCGACCGATGGCAAGAAGATTCAGGGCGCGGTCGAGAACATGACCGCCATCGCCGGCCAGAAGCCGGTGATCACCAAGTCGACCAAGGCCATCGCCGGTTTCAAGCTGCGTGAAGGCGCGCCTGTCGGCGTGAAGGTCACGCTGCGGGCCGACCGCATGTATGAATTCCTGGACCGTCTGGTGACGATCGCGCTGCCGCGCGTTCGCGACTTCCGTGGTTTGAACGGGAAGAGCTTCGACGGCCGTGGCAACTACGCCATGGGCCTGAAGGAGCAGATCATTTTCCCGGAAATCAACTACGACAAGGTCGACACCGTCCGCGGTATGGACATCGTCATCTGCACGACGGCGACGAAGGACGAGGAAGCCAAGGCGCTCCTCCAGGCCTTCGATCTGCCGTTCCACAATTGAGGTCAGGCACATGGCTAAGACGAGTGCCATCGAGAAGAACAAGCGCCGCGCCAAGCTGGCGGCTCAGCACGCGGTGAAGCGTGCTCGGCTGAAGGCCGTCGTCATGGATCAGAAGGTCTCTGACGAAGAGCGTTTCGCGGCCACCCTGAAACTGGCTGAAATGCCGCGTAACGGTGCGAAGAACCGTGTGCGGCTGCGTTGCGAAGTGTCGGGCCGTTCGCGCGGCAACTATCGCAAGCTGAAGCTTTCCCGTATCGCGCTGCGTGACCTGGCCTCCTCGGGCCAGATCCCCGGCATGGTCAAGTCGAGCTGGTAAGGAGAACCGCGATGGCACTGAGCGATCCGCTCGGCGATATGCTGACGCGCATCCGTAACGGCCAGGCCGCCGCCAAGGCGACTGTGCGTTCCCCCGCGTCGAAACTGCGTGCGCGCGTTCTCGACGTCCTGGTCACCGAGGGTTATATCCGCGGTTACACCCAGGCCGTCACCGAGAACGGCTCCGCTGAAATCGAAATCGAACTGAAATACCACGAGGGGCTTCCGGTCATCCAGTCGATCGACCGCGTTTCCCGTCCCGGTCGCCGCGTCTATTCGTCGATCAAGGATCTTCCGAGCTTCCGCAACGGGCTCGGCATCCAGATCCTGTCGACGCCGCGCGGTGGGATGTCCGACGCCGCCGCACGCGCTGCCAATGTTGGCGGCGAAGTGCTGTGCCGCGTGTTCTGATCCAGGAGGAGAGAACATGTCGCGTATCGGCAAGAAACCGGTTCAGGTTCCGGCGGGCGTGACCGTCACCGTCGACGGCCAGACCGTCGCGGTGAAGGGCGCCAAGGGCCAGCTCTCGATCGTCGTCGTCGACGACATCGAGGTGAAGCTCGAGAACAACGCCGTGGCGCTGACCCCGCGTTCCGCGGAGAAGCGTGCCCGCGAGCGTTGGGGCATGTCGCGCACCCTGGTCAACAACATGATCAAGGGCGTCACCCAGGGCTTCCGGACCGACCTCGAGATCAACGGCGTGGGTTACCGCGCCGCGGTCCAGGGCAGGAACCTGCAGCTCAACCTCGGCTATTCGCATGACGTCGTGATGCCGATCCCGGAAGGCATCGACGTCAAGTGCGAGAAGCCCACCCTGATCGCCATCTCCGGTATCGACGCCCAGAAGGTCGGTCAGTTCGCCGCGGAAATCCGCGACTGGCGCCGGCCGGAGCCCTACAAGGGCAAGGGCATCAAATACTCGACCGAGACGATCTTCCGTAAGGAAGGCAAGAAGAAGTAATGGCCATGGCGATCAAGGACACCTTCTCCCGCCGCAAGGAACGGACCCGCATCCGCCTGCGCAAACTGGCGAATGGTCGGCCGCGCCTCAGCGTGTTCCGCTCTTCGCAGCATATCTACGCCCAGATCATCGACGACGTGGCCGGCCGGACGGTCGCCGCAGCGTCGACGATCGACAAGGAGCTGAAGGGCTCGCTCAAGACCGGTGCGGACGTCGATGCCGCCAAGGCCGTCGGCCTGCTGGTCGCCAAGCGCGCCAAGGAAGCGGGGATCGAGGCCGTGGTCTTCGACCGTGGCGGCTATCTCTATCATGGTCGCGTCAAGGCGCTGGCCGAGGGTGCCCGCGAGGGCGGCCTCGAGTTCTGAGCCTGCTGGAAAGGACATAGGACATGGCACGTCAACACGACGGCGAGCGCCAGCAGGACGAACTGGTCGACAAGCTGGTGCACATCAACCGCGTCGCCAAAGTGGTGAAGGGCGGTCGGCGTTTCGGTTTCGCGGCCCTGGTGGTCGTCGGTGACCGCAAGGGCCGGGTCGGCTTCGGCCACGGCAAGGCCCGCGAGGTTCCGGAAGCGATCCGCAAGGCGACGGAAGCCGCCAAGCGCAAGATGATCCGCGTGCACCTCCGCGAAGGCCGCACCCTGCATCACGACATCGAGGGCCGTCATGGCGCCGGTCGCGTGGTGCTGCGCGCCGCCCCTCCGGGCACCGGCATCATCGCCGGCGGCCCGATGCGCGCGGTATTCGAGACCCTGGGCGTCCATGACGTCGTCACCAAGTCGCTGGGTTCCTCGAACCCGCACAACATGGTGCGCGCGACGTTCGACGCCCTGCAGAACAGCCTGTCGCCTCGTTCCGTGGCGGCCAAGCGCGGCAAGCGCGTGGCCGACCTGGTCGGCCAGAACCGTCGCGGTGGTGAAGCCGAGGGCGGCGAAGCGGCTCAGGCGGAGTAACGGACGATGAGCAAAGTCAAGCTGACCCAGGTGAAGAGCCCGGCCCGGCGCCCCAAGGTCCAGGAGGCCCACCTGGTGGGTCTGGGCCTGAACAAGCTCCACCGTGTCTCGGTCGTCGAGGATACTCCCTCGACCCGCGGCATGATCGAAAAGGTCAAGCACCTCGTGAAGGTCGAGCCGGCCGAGTGAGGCCGTCCGAAACCACGCGAAGCGTGAGGATGTCGATATGAAACTGACTGAGATCGCCGACAATCCCGGCTCCCGCCCGGCGCGCATGCGCGTCGGCCGTGGCATCGGCTCGGGCAAGGGCAAGACCTCCGGCAAGGGCGTGAAGGGCCAGAAGGCGCGCTCCGGCGTGGCCATCAAGGGCTTCGAAGGCGGCCAGATGCCGATCCATCGCCGGCTGCCGAAGGGCGGGTTCAAGAACCTGTTCCGCACGGAATATCTGCCGGTCAACCTGGGCAAGATCCAGGCCGCCGTCGAGGCCGGCCGCATCGCCGCCGGCGCCACCGTGAATGCGGCGGCGCTGGAGGAGACCGGTGTGCTGGGCCTTCGTCGCGGGATGCCCGTCCGCCTGCTGGCCGACGGCAAGCTCGAAGTCGCGCTGACCATCGAGGTCGACGCGGCTTCCGAGACCGCCGTCGCCGCGGTCGAGGCGCTGGGGGGCAAGGTCGTGATCATTCCGAAGCGCGAAGTGCCGCGCAAGGAAGGCAAGAAGACCGAACGCCGCAAGGCCCAGATCGCCAAGCGCGAAGCGCGCGAAGCGGCCCGCGGCTGACGAATCTCTCCCGCGCGCCGGGATCGCCCCCATATAGGGTGAGGCGATCCCCGGCGCGTGGGTTTTCGCCTGTTGTGAACACGTAACGTCACCCCGATGTCGGGGCCGGCCGCGTCGCGTGCCGCCGGCGATCCCCGAGGAGAACTGCGATGGCATCCGCCGCCGAACAGCTCGCAGCGAACCTGTCCTGGAGCTCGTTCTCCAAAGCCACCGAACTGAAGCGCCGGATCTGGTTCACCCTGGGCGCCCTGATCGTCTACCGCCTCGGGACCTACATCCCGATTCCGGGCGTCGACCCCGCGGCATTGGCCGCGATCTTCGCCCAGAACCAGGGCGGCATCCTCGGCATGTTCGACGTCTTCGCGGGTGGTGCGCTCAGCCGCATGACCATCTTCGCGCTGAACATCATGCCCTACATCACGGCCTCGATCATCGTGCAGCTGCTGACTTCGGTCTCGCCCTCGATGGAAACCCTGAAAAAGGAAGGCGAGGCCGGCCGCAAGAAGCTCAATCAATACACCCGCTACGGCACGGTTTTCCTCGCCCTGGTCCAGGCCTACGGCATTTCGGTCGGGCTCGAGAGCATGAGCGCCAACGGGCGCGGGGCGGTGATCGATCCCGGCCTCGGCTTCCGCATCGAGGCGATGATCACGCTGACCGGCGGCACCGTCTTCCTGATGTGGCTGGGCGAGCAGATCACCTCGCGCGGTGTCGGCAACGGCATTTCGCTGATCATTTTCTCGGGTATCGTGGCGGCGCTGCCGAATGCGCTCGGTCGTACCCTCGAACTCGGCCGCACCGGCGCTATCTCGGCCTTCGTGATCATCATGATCCTGGTGCTGATCGTGGCCGTCGTCGCCTTCATCGTCTTCTTCGAGCGGGCCCAGCGCCGGATCCTGGTGCAGTATCCCAAGCGCCAGGTCGGCAACAAGGTGTTCGGCGGCGAGAGCTCGCACATGCCGCTGAAGCTCAACACGGCCGGCGTGATTCCCCCGATCTTCGCCTCGTCGTTGTTACTGCTGCCGATCACCGTGGCCAATTTCGCGGGTTCGGGCGGGCCGGAGTGGCTGCAGACGGTCACCCGACTTTTGGCGCATGGCCAGCCGCTCTATATGGCGTTTTATATAGCTGGCATCGTCTTCTTCAGCTTCTTCTACACGGCGATCGTCTTCAATCCGCAGGAAACGTCGGAGAACCTGCGGAAGTACGGTGGTTTCATTCCGGGGATCAAGCCGGGCAAGCGCACGGCCGACCACCTGGACCATATTCTGACGCGGCTGACGGTGGTGGGGGCCGCGTATCTGGCGGCCGTCTGCATCCTGCCGGAGATTCTCATCACCCAATATTCGGTGCCGTTCTACTTCGGCGGCACCTCGCTGCTGATCGTGGTGAGTGTCACCATGGACACCGTCGCCCAGATCCAGAGCCACCTTCTGGCGCACCAGTACGAGGGCCTGATCCGCAAGTCGAAATTGAAGGGCAGGGGGAAATGAATCTCATTCTTCTGGGACCGCCGGGCGCGGGCAAGGGTACGCAGGCGCAACGGCTGGAGCGGGCCCATGGCCTGGTGCAGCTCTCGACGGGTGACATGCTGCGCGCCGCCGTGGCCGCCGGCACCGAAGTGGGCAAGCGGGCCAAGGCGGTGATGGAGGCCGGCCAGCTTGTCTCCGACGAGATCGTGGTCGGCATCATCGCCGACCGTATCGCCCAGGACGACTGCAAGAGCGGCTTCATCCTGGACGGTTTCCCGCGCACGGTCGCCCAGGCCGAGGCGCTGGACAAGATGCTGGCCGAGCGGGGCATGAAGCTCGACCATGTGATCGACATGAAGGTCGACGACGACATCCTGGTGGAGCGCGTTTCGGGCCGCTACACCTGCGCCAAATGCAACGCAGGCTATCACGACAAGTTCCAGCAGCCCAAGGTGCCGGGCGTCTGCGACATCTGCGGTTCGACCGAATTCAAGCGGCGGGCCGACGACAATGCGGAAACCGTGCGCAGCCGGCTGGTCGCCTTCCACGCCCAGACCGCGCCCCTGCTACCCTATTACAAGGCCAAGGGCGTGCTCGGCCAAGTCGACGGCATGGCGCCGATCGACGAGGTGACGGGCCAGATCGAGGTTGTCCTCGGATTCGGGGCGTAATCCACGCTCCATGATTGACATGGTCCTGCCGACTCATATAATCCGCCCTTCTCGTCGGCAGGGCCTGCTCTGCGGCGCGCTTGTTGCTTGCGCGACGCCGATGTGTGGTGGGTTCGGGGCGGCGTTCCGGCTTTTGTTTCAACGCATCGGGTGACCGATGCACAGAATGTCACGAAGAGGTTAGCGGTGGCTCGTATCGCAGGCGTCAACATCCCGACCAACAAGCGGGTCGAGATCGCGTTGACCTATATTCACGGCATCGGCCCCCTGAAGGCCAAAGAGATCGTGGCCAAGGTCGGCATCGCCGACGGCAAGCGGGTGAGCCAGCTCTCCGAAGCCGAGGTGTCGTCGATCCGCGAAGTGATCGACCGCGACTATATCGTCGAAGGCGATCTGCGCCGCGAAGTCGCGATGAACATCAAGCGCCTGATGGACCTCGGCTGCTATCGCGGCCTGCGGCACCGTCGCGGCCTGCCGGTGCGCGGCCAGCGCACCCATACCAATGCGCGGACCCGCAAGGGCCCGGCGAAGCCGATCGCCGGCAAGAAGAAGTAATTCGGGGTGAAGGGCGCGCGTCCGCGCCCGTCCCTCATGGAACAGCGGGCGCGTTACGCGTCCTTTGGAAGGTAGAGACGAGATGGCCGTTGAAAAGGCACGGGTGAAGCGCCGCGAGCGCAAGAATATCACCTCGGGCGTGGCGCATGTGAACGCCAGCTTCAACAACACGATGATCACCATCACCGATGCCCAGGGCAATGCCATTTCCTGGTCCTCGGCCGGCACCATGGGCTTCAAGGGCAGCCGCAAGTCGACCCCTTACGCCGCTCAGGTCGCTGCCGAAGACGCCGGCCGCAAGGCCCAGGAACACGGCGTGCGTGTCCTCGAGGTCGAGGTGACGGGTCCGGGTTCGGGCCGCGAATCGGCGCTGCGCGCCCTGCAGGCGGTCGGCTTCCAGATCACCTCGATCCGCGACGTGACGCCGATCCCGCACAACGGCTGCCGCCCGCCGAAGCGCCGCCGCGTCTGATGATTTGAGGCCGGCGGGGCAACCCTCCGCCGGCAATGGTGCCGCGGCTTATTGCGCGGTCGGGATGGCCAGGGGCTCCCCAATTTCCCTGGGTGCGGATGATCCGGATGCATTGGGCCCGCACCGCAGGTGACAAGGATGAGGTCGAAGTCGTGATTCAGGACAACTGGAAGAACCTCAAGAAGGCCGATATCGAAGTCGTGGCCGGGGACGACCCGCGCCGCTTTGCGACCGTGGTCGCGCAGCCGCTGGAGCGTGGCTTCGGCCTGACGCTGGGCAATGCGCTGCGTCGCGTCCTGCTGTCCTCGCTGCAGGGGGCGGCGGTGACGGCGGTGAAGATCGACGGCGTGCTGCATGAATTCTCCTCGATCCCCGGCGTCCGCGAGGATGTCACCGACATCATCCTGAACATCAAGCAGATCGCCCTTCGTATGCATGTCGAAGGCTCGCGCCGCATGACCCTGAAGGCCCAGGGCCCGGGCGAAGTGACCGCCGGCCAGATCACCGTGCCGAGCGACATCGAGGTGCTGAACCCCGACCTCGTGCTGTGCACGCTGGACGACGGCGCCAAGATTCACATGGAATTCACGGTGCAGAACGGCAAGGGCTATGTCCCGGCCGACCGCAACCGTCCGGAAGATGCGCCGATCGGCCTGATCCCGGTCGACAGCCTCTATTCCCCGGTGCGCAAGGTCGCCTATCGCGTCGAGAACACCCGCGAGGGCCAGAACCTCGAACTCGACAAGCTCATCATGCAGGTCGAGACCAATGGTGCGATCGAACCCGACCGGGCCGTCGCCATCGCCGCCCGCATCCTGCAGGACCAGCTGCAGCGCTTCATCTCCTTCGAGGAGCCGCGCCAGGAAGTGCGCGAGGCGATGCCGCTGGAGCCGAAGTTCAACCGCAATCTGCTGCGCAAGGTCGACGAGCTGGAACTCTCGGTCCGTTCGGCCAATTGCTTGAAGAACGACAACATCGTCTACATCGGCGACCTGATCCAGAAGTCCGAGGCGGAAATGCTCCGCACCCCGAACTTCGGCCGCAAGTCGCTGAATGAGATCAAGGAAGTTCTGGCGCAGATGGGCCTGCACCTCGGCATGGAAGTGCCGGACTGGCCGCCGGAGAACATCGAGGAGCTCGCGAAGCGCCTCGAAGAGAACAATTTCTGAGGCAGGGCAGCAGCCCCCTCATTTGAGATAGGAACGGGAGAGGTCCCATGCGTCATCGCGTTGCCCGAGTGAAGCTCGGCATGGACAGTTCGCAGCGCCGCGCCGTGTTCGCCAACATGGCGGCGTCGTTGCTGAAGCACGAACAGATCACCACCACGCTGCCCCGCGCCAAGGCGCTGCGGCCCTACGTGGAAAAGCTGATCACCCTCGGCAAGCAGGGCGGCCTGCACGCCCGCCGTCAGGCGCTCTCGAAGCTCTATGACGAGGCGGTGGTCGGCAAGCTGTTCGACGTGGTCGGCCCGCGTTACGCCAATCGCGCCGGTGGCTATACCCGCGTGCTCAAGGCCGGCTTCCGGCGTGGCGATGCCGCGGCTCTCGCCGTGATCGAACTCGTGGACCGCGACGTCACCGCCAAGGGCCTGGATTCGGGCCCGGTGCAGGAAGTCGCCGGCGACGAAGAGTAATCTTCGGGGAGTAATCTCCGCTGCTGCCCTCGGGCGGCGTCGGTGCTAGGAATCAGGGCAGCCCTCGGGGCTGCCCTTTTTCGTCTCCGGGCTCCATTCGTTCAGGGGAAGATCCGTTGAAGAGATTGCTGAACGCGGCCGCGGCCGCCTGCCTGGCCAGCCTGGCCCTGACCCACGGCCTCCATGCCGAAGAGATCCGGACGGTTCCGTCCTCTCAGGAGCAGGTGCAGCTCAGTTTCGCGCCGGTGGTGAAGCAGGCGACGCCGGCCGTGGTGAATGTCTTCACCCGGAAGACGGTGACCGTGCGCAATCCCCTGATGGACGATCCGCTGTTCCGCCGCTTCTTCGGCGACCAGGGCCGCGGCATCCCGCGCGAAAGGGTCGAATCCTCGCTCGGCTCCGGTGTCATCGTCGGCGCCGACGGCACCATCGTGACCAATAATCACGTCATCGAAGGGGCGGACGAGATCACCGTGGCGCTCTCCGACGCCCGCGAGTTCGAGGCCAAGGTACAGATCGCCGACCCCCGGACCGATCTCGCCATCCTGAAGATCGATCCCGGCAAGGAGCAGCTGCCGACCCTGACCCTGGCCGACTCGGACGGCGTCGAAGTGGGCGACATCGTGCTCGCCATCGGCAATCCCTTCGGCGTCGGCCAGACCGTGACCCAGGGCATCGTCTCGGCGGTGGCGCGCACACAGGTCGGCGTCTCCGACTATCGCTTCTTCATCCAGACCGACGCGGCGATCAACCCGGGCAATTCCGGCGGCGCCCTGATCGACCTCAAGGGCCGGCTGGTCGGCGTCAATTCCTCGATCTATTCGCGCGACGGCGGTTCCCTCGGCATCGGCTTCGCGATTCCTTCGGCCATGGTGCGCAGCGTCATCCAGGCGGCCCGGAACGGCGGACGCGTGGTGCGGCCCTGGCTGGGCGCGAGCGGCCAGCCGGTGACCCAGGACATCGCGGGCGGCCTCGGCCTCGACCGGCCGCGCGGCGTCCTGGTCAACAACCTGGTGCCGGACGGTCCGGCAACGCGGGCCGGCATCAAGGTGGGCGACGTCATCCTCTCGGTCGACGGTCATCCGGTGCAGGACGAGGATGCGCTCTCCTTCCGCCTGGCGACCCACGACATCGGCGGCACCATCGGTCTCGGTGTCTGGCGCAAGGGGCAGGAATTGACCCTCACCGCGGCGCTCGAGGCTCCGCCGGAGAAGCCGGCGCGCGACCAGCGCCTGATCGAGGGGCGCAATCCCTTCGCCGGTGCCACGGTGGTCAATCTCTCGCCCGCGGTGGCGGAGGAGATCGGCCGCAGTTACGGCGATTCCGGCGTGATCATCACAGAAGTGTCGAGCGGGGCACCGGCCGACCGCATCGGCTTCCAGGTCGGCGACCGCATCCTGAAACTGAACGACGTGGAGATCACCTCGACCAAGGAACTGGCCGACGTCATCGCGGCGCCCTCGCGCGCCTGGCGCATTTCGATCGAGCGGGGCGGCAGGGAAATCTCCACCGTCCTGCCGCGTTGAGGCGGAAACGGTGAGCGACCTCTTCGAGGCGGCGGGGATGGGGCCGAAGCCGGCGATGCCGGCCCAGGCTCCGGCGGACGACGCGGCCCGCCCGCTGGCCGACCGCCTGCGCCCGCAGCGCCTCGAAGACGTCGTGGGCCAGGATCATCTGGTCGGGCCGGACGGGCCGCTCGGCCGCATGATCAAGGCGCATCGCCTGTCCTCGCTGATCCTGTGGGGGCCGCCGGGTACCGGCAAGACCACCATCGCCCGCCTGCTGGCCGCGGCGGCCGGCTATGATTTCGAGCAGGTCTCCGCCGTCTTCTCGGGCGTCGCCGACCTCAAGAAAGTGTTCGAGGCCGCGCGCCAGCGGCGCCGGATGGGCCGCCGCACGCTGCTCTTCGTCGACGAGATCCACCGCTTCAACCGGGCGCAGCAGGACGGCTTCCTCCCTTATGTCGAGGACGGCACGGTGGTGCTGGTCGGCGCCACCACGGAAAATCCCTCCTTCGAGCTGAATGCCGCGTTGCTCTCCCGGGCCCAGGTCCTGGTCCTGAACCGGTTGGAGGCGGATGCCCTCGAACTCCTGCTCGGACGGGCGGAGGCGCTGATGGGGCGCAGCCTGCCCCTGACGGCGGAGGCGCGCGCGGCCCTGCTCGAGATGGCGGACGGCGACGGCCGCTACCTCCTGAACCTGGCCGAGGAACTGCTGACCTTGACCGGGGACGAGCCCCTGGACATCCCGGGCTTGACCGAGATCGTGCAGCGCCGGGCGCCGCTCTACGACAAGGCGCAGGAAGGCCACTACAACCTGATCTCGGCCCTGCACAAGTCGATGCGGGGCTCGGATGTCGATGCCGCCCTCTATTGGTTCGCACGTATGCTTGCCGGGGGCGAGGCACCGCTCTATATCGCCCGCCGCCTGGTCCGTTTCGCGGTCGAGGATATCGGCATCGCCGATCCCCAGGCCCTGGTGGTCGCCAATGCGGCCAAGGACGCCTACGATTTCCTGGGCAGCCCCGAAGGCGAACTGGCGATCGCCAACGCGGTGATCTATCTGGCCACGGCGCCCAAGTCGAATGCCGCCTACACCGCCTTCAGCGGCGCCAAGGCGGCGGCGCGCGAGACCGGCAGCCTGATGCCGCCCAAGCACATCCTGAATGCGCCGACCAAGCTCATGAAGGAACTCGGCTATTCGGCCGGTTACGCCTACGACCACAATGCGCCGGACGAATTCTCCGGCCAGAACTATTTCCCCGAGGCGATGCCACGGCAGGAGTTTTACACGCCCAAGGGCAAGGGCTTCGAACACGAGATCCGCCGCCGCCTGGACCATTGGGCGGACCTGCGCCGCAAGCGCCAGGAGCAAGGGTGACGGAGGAACGCTTCGGCCAGCCACTGGCGGCGGGGGAGGCGGCGCGCTTCTTCACGCTGCCGGCGGCAGATGCGGTCGAATGCCTGGTCGCCCGTTTCCACACCCATGCCTATGTTCCCCACACCCACGACGACTATGTGATCGGCGCGATCACGGCGGGACGCGAGCTGTTCCACATCGGCCGTGCCGCCGGCAGTGCGGCGCCGGGCGACCTTGTGCTGATCGATCCCGGCGTGGTGCACGACGGCGCGCCGGGGCCGGGCGGCTATGTCTACCGCATGACCTATCCCTCGCCCGCGGTGATGGCCGAGGTGGCGGGGGAGATTTCGGGTCGTGCCCCGGCACCGCCCCGCTTCGCCGTGAACAAGGTGCATGACCCGGCGCTCGCCGCCCGCCTGGCTGGGCTCCATGCCGCGGCGGAGGCGGGGGCGGACCGAATGGCGCTCGATCAGGAAATGCTGGGCGTGATGGCCCAGGTGATCGCCCGCCATGCCGAAAACGGGGCGGGCGTGGCGGCGGCGCTGGCCCGCAGCCCGGGGCGGGAAGCGGCGGCGCTGGCCCGCGCCCGCGCCTATCTCGACGCCCATTTCGCCGAGGCTGTCGACCTCGCCACCCTGGCCGCGGTGTCCGGCCTGCCGCGCAGCCGCCTGATCCGGGCGCTCCGCCGGGAATGCGGGTTGACGCCCCATGCCCTGCTGGTCGACCGGCGGGTCAAGGCGGCCCGCGCCCTGCTCGCCGCCGGCACCGCCCCGGCCGAAGCGGCGCTCGCCTGCGGCTTCTGCGACCAGAGCCACCTCAATCGCGCCTTCAAGGCCCGCATCGGCGTCACCCCCGGCTTCTACCGGCGCGCAAGGGCCTGACCGTCACTTTCGTCCAAGACCCGGGGGCATGGGAGCGGGCACAGTCGGCGCCCGTCCTCGCACCAGGGGTTTCGCGTGACGCCATCGCCGCAGACGGCCTGGGCCGATTTCCGGGCCGGAGTCTTCACCACCTTGCCGGCCATCCTGGCGGCGGTGCCCTTCGCCCTGCTGCTCGGCGCGCTGTCGCAGGGCAAGGGTCTCACGGTCGCGGAGATCGGGCTGATGTCGGCCCTGGTCTTCGCCGGGGCGTCGCAATTCGTGGCGCTCGACATCTGGGGTGCGCCGCCGGTCTGGTGGCTGCTGGGGTTGACGGCGCTGGTGGTCAACCTGCGCCATGCCCTGATGAGCCTGTCCCTGGTCCGGCACCTGGGGGGATTTCCCAAAGCGCTGCGCCCGCTGGCGCTGCTCTTCATGGTCGACGAGGTCTGGGCTTTCGCCGAGGCGCGGGCAGCGAAACAGCCGCTGACGCCCGCCTTCTATGCCGGCATGGTGGTCTTCTTCTACCTGTCCTGGGTTCTGGCCACCATGGCGGGGGCGGTCGCCGGCAGCCTGCTGCGCGAGCCCGAAAGCCTGGGCCTCGATTTCGCCTTCCTGGCGATCTTCGTCTTCCTGATCCTGGGCTTCCGCGCCAGGCCGGGTTTCGGGGTCACGCTGGCGGCCAGTGCCGGCACTGCCGTCCTCGTTCACCTGCTGCTGCCCGGCGCCTGGTCGATCATGGCCGGCGCGGTGGCCGGCATGGCGGCGGCGGCCTTCGGGCCCGGGAGGGGATCATGAGCGTGAGTCCGGACGCCCTGCTGGCGATCCTGGCCATGGCGGCGGCGACCGTCGCCTGTCGCCTGGCCGGGCTGGTGCTGCCGGCCCGCCTGGCCACCACCGGGCGGCTCGGCCGGGCCTTCGAGGCGATGCCGGTCGCCATCCTCTCGGCCATCGTGGCGCCGCTCCTGCTGACGCACGGGCCGGCCGATGCCCTGGCCGGCCTGGTCGTCGTCGGCGCTTCGCTCCGCCTGCCGCTCACCGCGGTGATCCTGCTCGGCATCGCGGCCGCGGCCGGCTTCCGCGCCCTGTTCTGAGCCGGCGCGGTCTGAGCGGGGTCAGGCGGCGCGGACGCGGGCGATGAAGCGCCGCACTTCCTGTTCGAGCGTGGCGGACTGGCGGCTCAGGTCGTTGGCCGCGGCCAACACGCCGCCGGCTTGTTGCCCGGTCTCGCCGGTCGCCCGTTCGACCTCGACGATGGTGCCCGAGACGCGGGCGGTGCCGTCCGCCGCCTCGGCGACATTGCGGGCGATCTCGGCGGTGGCCGCCCCCTGCTGCTCGACGGCACCGGCGATGCCGGCGGTGATGTCGTTGATCGAGGCGATGGTGCGGCCGATGCCGCCGATCGCCGTCACCGCCTGTTCCGTCTGCTCCTGGATCGAGCGGATCTTGGTGCCGATCTCGTCGGTCGCCCTGGCGGTCTGGGTCGCCAGATTCTTCACTTCGGAAGCCACGACCGCGAAGCCCTTGCCGGCGTCGCCGGCACGGGCCGCCTCGATCGTCGCGTTCAGGGCCAGCAGGTTGGTCTGATTGGCGATCGCCGTGATCAGGCGCAGCACTTCGTCGATTTCCTCGGCCGAACTGGCGAGGCTCCGCATGGTGCGGTCGGTCGCCTCGGCCTCGCGCACGGCGGAGGCCGCGATTTCCGCCGACTGGGTGATGCGCCGTGCGATCTCCTGCACCGAGGCGGACAATTGCTCGGCCGCGGTCGCCACGGTCTGGACATTGGTGGTCGCCTGGCCGGCGGCATCGGCGACGATGCCGGCCTGCTCGCGGCTGCCGTCGGCGGTGGCGCTCATGCCGGTCGCGTCCCGCTGCAGGCGGGCGGCGGCACCGGCCACCGCGTCGACCACGCCTTGCACCGTGGCCTCGAAGGCTTCGGCCAGCGACTGCATGTCCTGGCGGCGTTGCTGTTCGCTCTGCCGCCGCGCCGCTTCCTCGCGGGCGTGGCGTTCGGCCTCGGCCCTGGCGTCGGCCTCGCGCCGCTGTTCGCGCTCGGCTTCGGCGGCCCGGCGCGCCCGTTCCGCCTCCGCGGCCAAGCGGGCGTTGTCGATCCCCGCCTGCTTGAAGACTTCGACCGCCTTCGCCATGGCGCCGATCTCGTCGCGCCGGTCGAGCGAGGGCACGGTGACCGCCATGTCACCGGCGGCGAGCCGGCCCATGGCGGCGACCATGGCGTCGACCGGGGCGGACAGGCTGCGCCCGATCCAGAAGCCGGCGGCCAGGATGACGACGGCCGAAAGGCCGACGGTCACGATCATGCCGAGGCGGAGCGCGTCCAACCCGGCGAAGACCTGATCGGCGTCGACCCTGACCAGCGCCGACCAGCCGAGCCCGGGAAAACGGTTGGCGCCTTCCGAACGGGCGACGCCGACGACCCGGGCGGGGCCGGCGGCGGCGTCCTCCAGCACGGCGCCGCTCTCGCCCGCGGCGGCGCGGCGGGCGGCGGCATCGCCCTCGGTGACCAGGTTGCGATGGCCGACCACGGCGGTGTCGCGGACGTAGGGGCCGCCGTTCGGTGCCGTCGCATAGTCGGTGATCACCGTGCCCTTGCCGTCGAGGATGGTGAATTCGGCCGAGGTCATGCCGTCCTGGGCCAGATGCTTGTGGAATTCGCCGACCATGGCGTCGACGAAGCCGAGATTGGCGAAATTCACCCAATAGGCGATGGTGCGCCCGCCCGCCGGCATCACCGATGCCGCGAAGGTGAGGACATAGCCGTCGCCGCCGGTCACGGCCGCGACCTCGGGCACGAAGCCCGGGCCTTCGACCACGGTGCCGGTCAGGCCGTCGCGGCCTTCGAGGAAGCGGCGCTCGCTCAGCGCCTTGAACCAGCTCCGGTCGGCGAAGTTCTTGTTCAGCAGGCCGAGCGTGTCGATCTTCTGGCCCGTGGCGTCCTTGGTGTTGACCCCGATCACCGTGCCGTCGGTATCGACCAGCAGCATCAGGTCGTAGACGCCGTAGTTCCGGACATAGCCGTTCATCGCCTCGATCAGCGGATTGCCGATGTCGGCCACGCCCCAATTGTCGGCGTCCTGGGCGGCGGTATTGAGCGCGAAGGCCTGGGCATCGCCATAGCGTTCGGCGAGCGTGCGGTCGACCGCGTCGACCATCTGGTCTGCCAGATTGTGGAAGCGGCCATAGAGGGCGTCGCGCGACTGGCCCTCGCCCAAGAGGTAGATGACGAAAAGCACGGCCGCCGGAATCAGCCCGAAGGCGGCCAAAGCGAGCACGATTTTACGCTGTATGGACAAGAGCCCCTCCCGCATTTGTTCTTTTTCGCCCGATTGTGGTGGCAATTCATGAACAACTGGTAACCCTAATCGGGGGCCCGCGCGGTTTTCCCGGCGCGGAAAGCGCGCTAGCGTCAAACCGGTCACCCCCGGTGAGGAGTTCCGGCGTTGCAGTCCTATGTCTTCGTCGCCCTGGGGGGCGCCATCGGTTCCATGCTCCGGCTCGGCACCGCGCGCCTGGCGCAGGTCCTGTTCGGCGCCGGCTTTCCGGCCGGGACCCTGGCCGTCAACCTGGTCGGTAGCGCCGTCATGGGCCTGCTCGCCGCCCTGCTGGCCGAGCGCTCGGGCGACGACCCGCTGCGCCTCTTCCTGATGACCGGCATTCTCGGCGGCTTCACCACCTTTTCGGCCTTCTCGCTCGACGCCTATTCCCTGTGGGCGCGGGGGGAGGGGCTGGTCGCCGTCACCTATGTCGCGGTCTCGGTCGTGGTGGCGCTGGCCGGCCTGGTTGCCGGGCTCATGCTCGGCCGCCATGTGATGGGCGCGTGAGGCGCTTCCTTGCCAGGGACGGGCGCCCCGGCTAGGTTCCGCCCATGACGGACGGGAGACAGAGATGAGCGGCGTCAGCCTGCGCAAGGTCGAGGCGGCGGACGCGGACATGCGGCTGGACCGCTGGTTCAAGCGCCACTTCCCCGACCTCGGCCACGGAAAACTCGAGAAGTTGTTGCGCACCGGGCAGATCCGGGTGAACGGCGGCCGGGTGAAGGCCTCCGACCGGGTCAACACGGGCGACGAAATCCGCGTGCCGCCCCTGGGCGAGGCGCCGGCAGCGGCGCCCAAGGCGCCCAAACCGCCCTCCGGCAAGGTGGATGAGATCGCCGAGGTCCTGAAAAAGGCCGTGATCCACCGCGACGCCGAGGTGATCGTCCTGAACAAGCCGGCGGGCCTCGCCGTGCAGGGCGGCAGCGGGCTCGACGATGGCCATCTCGATGCGGCGTTGGACGCTTTGAAATTCGGCGCGGAGGAACGTCCGCGCCTGGTCCACCGGCTGGACAAGGATACGTCCGGCGTCCTCGTGCTGGCGCGCAACCGGGCGGCGGCGGCCTTCCTGGCCAAGGCCTTCAAGGCGCGCGACGCGACCAAGACCTATTGGGCGCTGGTGGTCGGGATGCCGAAACCGGCGCGCGGCAAGATCGACCTCGCCCTGGCCAAGGAAGGTCCCCAGGGCCAGGAGAAGATGCGCGCGGTCCTGGAGCGGAGCGAGGACGACGAGGCGAAACGCGCCGTCACCTATTACGCCGTGGCCGAGCACGCGGGCGGCAAGGTCGCCTTCCTGGCCATGCGCCCGCTGACCGGCCGCACCCATCAGCTCCGTGCCCATGCCGCCTTCCTGGGCACCCCGATCGTGGGCGACGGCAAATACGGCGGTGCGGAAGCCTTCCTCTCGGGCGGGGTCAGCCGCAAGCTGCATCTCCATGCCCGCTCGATCGACATCGCCCATCCGGCGGGCGGGCGGCTCCAGGTGGCGGCGCCGCTGCCCGCCCATATGGCCGAGAGTTTCCGCCTGCTCGGCTTTTCCGAACATGCCGCCAAGGACATTTTCGCGGATCTCGACGAATGAAGCGTTTCTGGAAGACGGCCGCGGCCCTGCCGACGGCCGAGGGCTCCTATACCGTCGCCCTGGATGGCAAGCCCATGCGCACCCCCCTGAAGCGTCCCCTGGTGGTGCCGAGCCTGGCGCTGGCCGAAGCGATCGCCGCCGAATGGAACGCCCAGCCGAAGGACGTGAAGGCGGAGAACCTGATGCTCACCCGCTTCGCCAATACGGCGGTCGACCGGGTGGCGGATCTCCGCGACGAGGTGGTGGCGGAAATGGCCGGCTGGGCCGGGACCGATCTCGTCTCCTACCGCGCGACCGAGCCGGAGGAACTGATCGCCCGCCAAGCCGCGGCCTGGGACCCTTGGGTCGAGTGGCTGCGGCGCCGCTTCGATGTCGAACTGCGCGTCACCCAAGGCCTGATGCCGATCGCCCAGGCGGACACCACGGTCGTCCGCATGGGCCTGGTGCTGGCGGCGAAGAGCGATCCGGAACTGGCGGCGCTGCACACGCTGGTCGGCACGCTCGGCTCGCTGGTGCTGGCGCTCGCGGTGGCGGAAGGGGAACTCGCGCTCGAGGAAGCCTGGGCGGCGAGCCGGATCGACGACGATTTCCAGATCGAGAAATGGGGGCCGGACGAAGAGGCGGCGGCGCGGGCGGCCAACATGCGGGCCGACCTCGGCCATGCCCACCGTTTCCTCTCACTGCTCGGGACATAAATCGGTCCCCCTCGCATCCCCCCCTTCCGTCGTACTGGAACGGGACGCGGAATGGTGATAACAGACCGCAGTCTTTCGCGTATGCGGTAAGCATAATTGGCTTATTGCCGCACCGTCCCGCCGAAGCGGCACGGCATTAGGGGGATCTGATGCACCATATTCTCCGCCAGCTCGAGAAGAAGCGTGAGGAGGCCCGCCTCGGCGGCGGCCCGAAGCGTATCGAGGCCCAGCATGCCAAGGGCAAGCTGACCGCCCGCGAACGCATCGAGCTTCTGCTCGACGCCGGCTCCTTCGAGGAATACGACATGTTCGTCGAGCACCGCTGCGCCGATTTCGGCATGGCGGAGCAGAAGGTGGCGGGCGACGGCGTGGTCACCGGCTGGGGCACCATCAACGGCCGCCAGGTCTTCGTCTTCTCGCAGGACTTCACCGTGTTCGGCGGCTCCCTGTCCGAATCCCATGCCGAGAAGATCTGCAAGATCATGGACATGGCGATGAAGGTCGGCGCCCCCGTGATCGGCCTGAACGACTCGGGCGGCGCCCGCATCCAGGAAGGCGTCGCCTCCCTCGGCGGTTATGCCGACGTCTTCCTGCGCAATGTCGATGCCTCGGGTGTGATCCCGCAGATCTCGGTCATCATGGGGCCCTGCGCCGGTGGCGCCGTCTATTCCCCCGCCATGACCGACTTCATCTTCATGGTGAAGGACAGTTCCTACATGTTCGTCACGGGGCCGGACGTCGTGAAGACGGTGACCCAGGAAATCGTGACGCAGGAGGAACTGGGCGGTGCCGTGACCCATACCGCCAAGTCCTCGGTCGCCGACAACGCCTTCGAGAACGACGTCGAAGCGCTCTACCAGACCCGGCGCCTGTTCGACTTCCTGCCCCTCTCGAACAAGGAAAAGCCGCCGGTGCGGCCGACCTTCGACGATCCGGAGCGCATGGAGACGAGCCTGGACACCCTGGTCCCGGCCAATCCGAACAAGCCCTACGACATGAAGGAACTGATCCTGAAGATCGTCGACGAAGGCGATTTCTTCGAGGTTCAGCCGGCCTTCGCCAAGAACATCATCACCGGCTTCGCCCGGCTCGAAGGTTCGACCGTGGGCATCGTCGCCAACCAGCCGATGGTGCTGGCCGGCTGCCTGGACATCGACTCGTCGAGGAAGGCCGCCCGCTTCGTCCGCTTCTGCGACGCCTTCAACATTCCGATCCTGACCTTCGTCGACGTCCCCGGCTTCCTGCCCGGCACGGCGCAGGAATACGGCGGCATCATCAAGCACGGCGCCAAGCTCCTCTTCGCCTATGCCGAGGCGACGGTGCCGAAGGTGACCGTGATCACCCGCAAGGCCTATGGCGGCGCCTATGACGTCATGTCGTCCAAGCATCTGCGCGGCGACGTCAACTACGCCTGGCCGACCGCGGAAATCGCGGTGATGGGGGCCAAGGGCGCCGTCGAGATCATCTTCCGGAACGAAATCGGCGATGCCGAGAAGATCGCGGCACGCACCGCCGAATATGCCGCCAATTTCGCCAGCCCGTTCAAGGCGGCCAACCGCGGCTATATCGACGAGGTGGTCATGCCGCATTCGACCCGTCGGCGTGTTTCGAGGGCCTTTGCGATGCTCCGCAACAAGGAGATCCAGACGCCCGCCAAGAAGCACGACAACATTCCGCTCTGACGGCTGGTGACCTTACGATGTTCAAGAAGATCCTGATCGCGAACCGCGGCGAGATCGCCTGCCGCGTCATCAAGACCGCCCGCAAGATGGGCATCAAGACCGTCGCCGTCTATTCCGATGCGGACGCCGATGCGCTCCATGTCGAGATGGCGGACGAGGCGGTCCATGTCGGCGCCCCGCCGGCGGCCGAGTCCTATCTGATCATCGATCGGATCGTGAAGGCCTGCCTGGATACCGGTGCCGAAGCGGTCCACCCGGGCTATGGCTTCCTCTCCGAGAAGGCGGATTTCTGCGCCGCCCTCGAGAAGCACGGCATCAAGTTCATCGGTCCGAACGTGCGCGCCATCGGCGCCATGGGCGACAAGATCGAGAGTAAGAAGCTCGCGGCCGCGGCCGGCGTGAACACCGTCCCTGGTTACCTGGGCGTCATCAAGGATACCGACGAGGCGGTGAAGATCGCGTCCGAAATCGGCTATCCCGTGATGATCAAGGCGTCCGCCGGCGGCGGCGGCAAGGGCATGCGCATCGCCTGGAACGAGGCGGAGACCCGCGAGGGCTTCCAGTCCGCGACCAACGAGGCGCGTTCCTCCTTCGCCGACGACCGCGTCTTCATCGAGAAATTCGTGACCTCGCCGCGTCACATCGAGATCCAGGTGCTGGGCGACAAGCACGGCAACGTGATCTATGTGAACGAGCGCGAATGCTCGATCCAGCGCCGTAACCAGAAAGTGATCGAGGAGGCCCCGAGCCCCTTCCTGGACGAGAAGACCCGCCAGGCGATGGGCGAACAGGCCGTCGCCCTTTCGAAGGAAGTCGGTTACGACAGCGCCGGCACGGTGGAATTCATCGTCGACGGCGAGCGGAACTTCTACTTCCTCGAGATGAACACCCGTCTCCAGGTCGAGCATCCGGTGACCGAACTGATCACCGGCATCGACCTCGTCGAGCAGATGATCCGTGTCGCCTACGGCGAGAAGCTGAAGATCCGCCAGGAAGACGTGAAGATCAACGGCTGGGCCATCGAGTCCCGCGTCTATGCGGAAGATCCGACCCGCGGCTTCCTGCCCTCGATCGGCCGGCTCACCTATTACGAGCCGCCGGCCGAAGGTCCTGACGGCGAGGGGGCGGTGATCCGCAACGACACCGGCGTCTTCGCCGGGGCCGAGATCTCGATGTTCTACGATCCGATGATCGCGAAACTGTGCACCCATGCCCAGACCCGCGAACAGGCGATCGACGCCCAGCGCGCCGCGCTGGACGCCTTCTACATCCGCGGCATCAGCCACAACATCAGCTTCGTCTCGGCGGTGCTCGGTCACGAGCGCTTCCGGGCCGGCCGCCTGACCACCGGCTTCATCGCGGAAGAATTCCCGAACGGCTTCACCGGCAACACGCTGGATGCGATCGCCCTCGAGAATCTGACAGCGGCGGCGGTCGCCCTGCACCGCCGCACGCAGGAGCGCGAGACCAGGATCTCGGGCCAGATCCCCAACCATGGCCGCAAGCTGGCCAAGGCCTATGTCGTCCAGGTCGGCGATCAGCTCCGCAATGTCGACGTGCAGACCGTCGAAGGCGGCTATGACGTCACCTACGAGGGCAAGGTCCTGGCGATCAAGACGGGTTGGCACCCGGGTACCCGCATCCTGCGCGGTACCGTGGGCGGCAAGCCGGTCATCGTCCAGGTCGAGCGCCGGGGCGAGGGCTTCCTGCTGTTCCACCGCGGCTGCGAGGTGATCGCCACCGTGCGCACCCCGCGCGCCGCCGAACTGGCCGCCCTGATGCCGGTGAAGCTGCCGCCGGACACTTCGAAATTCCTGCTCTGCCCGATGCCGGGGCTCATCGTCTCGGTCAATGTGGAAGAGGGCGAAGAGGTCAAGGCCGGCCAGACGCTCGCCGTGGTCGAAGCCATGAAGATGGAAAACGTGCTGAAGGCCGAACGCGACGGCAAGGTCGCCAAGGTCAAGGGCAAGAAGGGCGACAGCTTCTCGGTCGACCAGGTCATCCTGGAATTCGAGTAAGCTCATCCCGTGTCGTTCCGGGCCCCGGCGAGGCGACTCGCCGGGGTTCTTTGCTTTCGGAGGCAGCATGAGAACGGTCCGCCTGATCGTCCACGGCAGGGTCCAAGGCGTGGGCTTCCGCCATTTCGTCGCCAATGCCGCCCGCCGCCTCGGCCTCGACGGCTGGGTCCGCAACCGGCTGGACGGTACGGTCGAGGTCCTGGCCCGGGGCTCGCTGCCGGCGGTGGAGGAGCTGATCGCCGAATGCCGCCAGGGGCCGCCCGCCTCGATCGTCGGCGGTGTCGCGGTCGCCGAGGCCGACGAAGTCCCGCCGGAGGGGTTCCGCCAGACCGAAACGGTCTGACGTCGAGAGGAAAGTGTTAACGCCGCCGGCCTACCATGCGCAGGACGCGGGAACCCCAGGCCGGCGCCGCGGGTTGACGGCATGGGGGTGAACTGCGACACAGTTACCTCGGCACGGCGGATCTCGATGTATCGTTTCTTCACCTGGGCGGTCGGCGTTCTCGCATTGGCGACGGTGCTCGGCGCCGTCGGCTACGACCTCTCGACCGAACACGTGGCGGCAGCCCATGCCACGACGGCCGGCTCGGCGTCGGTGCGCCCGGCCGGTGAAATCTCCAACGAAGGGGTGGAGCGGCTGCTGGTCATTCCCCTGCAGCCGAATGACCCGGGCCGGCGGCCGGTCCATGCCAACGAAAGCGGTCCGGCGATCGTCCCGGTGCGCGAGGAATTGGGCGCGGCGGTCAGCCTGCGCGGCCCGGCACAGGTCTATAGCGAGGGCGCCGCGTCCGGCGCCTGGGTCGAGCTGCCGCCCGAGGTGGTGAACCGCCTGGCCGGCGGGCTCGCCCGCATCACCGTCTGGGCCCGGGCGGATCGCAATAGCCCCTCGAAGGAATTCGCCATGGCCCTGTCGATCGACGGCGGCTTCGGGGGCTGGGTGCGTTTTCCGCTCTCCGCCGCCAATTACGAGAGCTACAATTTCATGGCCCCGGTGCCCGAGAGCGCCAGGGGCAAGACCGTGCGGGTGCTGATCGCCCCCGACACCTCGGGCGGGTCCCACGCCCTTTCCGCCAGCCATCTCATCGTCGACCGCATCCTGCGCCCGAGCGAGACCGCGACCGAGCCGGTGCCCGCGAACTGAGCGTTCAGTCGCGGCCGACCGCTGGCGCCCCGCTGGCGGCATGGTGGAAGCGGGTCTCCCACCAGGAGAACAGGATGTCGCGCAGGGCCGCCCCGTCGTCCTCGCCATAGAGATCGCGCCGGGCCACGGCATCGAGCAGCGCCGCCTCTTCGGCCGTAAAGTCCACAGCGACTTCCTCCAGCCGGATCGGCGCATTGGTGAATTCCGCCACATAGGCCGGATCGCGGGTCAGCGCCCTTGTCGCCTTGATCACCGGGTTGCGGAACTGGGCCGGCGTCCGGTTGCTGAACAGCACCGGCACGGGCGGCACTTTGGCGAGATCCCCGGCGCCCGCCTCGAAGATCTGGATGCGGATCGGCTTCAGGGCGAAATTGCTGGTCCGCATGATGTCGGCGCCGCAGACATTGGGCACCGCCAGCACATCCATCAGGGCCAGCAGCTCGACGTGATCGCCCGCCTTGGTGTCCTGGCGCGTGATGGTGGCGGAACCTTCCCGCGTCACCTCGGTACACATGAAGAAATTGAAGCTGTCGTGCACGTCGTCCGGCGTCAGGCCGTATTCGCGCTGCGCCTCGGCCTGGATGTCGTGGCAGTTGGTGTGATGGCGAAAGCCGTAGGCGCTTTCGTAGAGGAAGGCGCTGCAACGCGGGAACAGCACGTCGTTCCGGCCGTAGCTGTCGGCCAGGAAATAGAGCATGGCGTTCTCGCGCGGGGGCGCCGACCACAGGAAGCTGCCGGCCGTGGGGTGGAAGCCGTGCACCGTGCGGGTCCGCCCGCAGTGCATGAACTCCTTGTAGTCGTGCAGGTTGAAGCAGTTGAAGTCGACGCATTGTTGGCCTTCGACCTGCTCGATCCGCAGGATCTGGCCCTTCAGCAATTCGATCGCCTTACCCGTGCCGGGCTCCAGCACGAAATCCGACACCAGGCGTCGCGCGCTCATCGCCGGTCCTCCGGCGCCAGGGCGGCATAGTCGCGCAGCGCCAGGCGGATCAGGGAGGCGCGGTCGGCCACCCCGGCGGGCCCCAGGCTGCGGTCGATCAGTTCCAACTGCTGCTGGTTCAGGCGCAGCACGACGCGGCGCGCCGGCGCGTCTTGGGGGGCAGACATCCGCAGATCCTCCAGGTATACGTGATTGTGAAATATTGTGTCCAAAAGCACGATAACGCCAGCCTATCGGCAGTTCCGGGGCGCAGATAATCGCGGATTCATGCGAAAGTCCCTTCGCGTTTTGCGCCGCAACAGGGATTTGACGGAGAAAATTACGTATACAAGAATTTCCGTCACCGTATCCAAGGATCCGTCATGCCCGCCCAGGTTTCCCGCGTCGACCTCGCCTATCGCGCCATGCGCCAGGCGATCATCGAACAGCAACTCGCCCCCGGCACCAAACTGCCGGAAGACGAGATCGGCGAGGCTTTCGCGATTTCCCGCACCCTGGTGCGTCAGGCCCTGGCGCGCCTGAAGGCCGACGGGCTGGTCGACACCGGCGGCAAGCGCACGGCGACCGTGGCCCGGCCGAGCCTGGCCGAAGCGCGCGAAATCTTCCGCGTGCGCCGCGCCCTCGAACGGGAGGCGGTACACCTCGTGGCGGAGGCCTGGAAGCCAGAGTTCGGCGCCCGGCTGGAAGGCCATGTCCGGGCCGAGGATGCGGCGCGGGCGGCGGGGGACGAGCGGGTCTCGATCCGCCTCGCCGGGGAATTCCACCTCCTGCTCGCCGAACTGACCGGCAATCGCACCCTGATCGACTATGTGACCCAGCTCGTGGTGCGCTGCTCGCTCATCCTGGCGCTCTACGGCAGGCCGCATTCGTCGGACTGCGCCGTGAACGAGCACCGTGACATCATCGCAGCACTGCGCGACGGCGACGCCGGACGGGCGGTCGACCTGATGGACCACCATGTCGCCCTGGTCGAGAGCCGCGCCCTGCTGGCCGAGGCGGCGGACGCGCCGAAGCTGTCCGCCCTGCTCGGCCGCTACGCCAGCGCGGCGGAAGCAGAGGCGGAGGGGGCCAAGGCCGGGCCGCGCGCCGTCAAGAAGGGCGGCAAACGATGAGCGGGGGCTACCACCATTTCGATTTCGCGGCGCTCTCGGCACGCGACCGCTACAAGCTGATCATCGGCACCGTGGTACCGCGGCCGATCGCCCTGGTCACCACCAGGGGGCCGGACGGGCGGGTGAACGCCGCGCCCTTTTCCTTCTTCAACAGCCTGTCGGCCGATCCGCCCATCCTGGCGATCGGGGTCGAGAACCATGCCGACATGAGCTTCAAGGACACCGCCCGCAACATCCGCATGACCGAGGAATTCACGGTCAACATCGTCGACGACGCAATGGTCGAGGCGATGAACATCTGCGCCGTCGATTTCCCGCCGGAGGTGGACGAGCTCACCATGGCCGGCCTGACCGCGCTGCCCGGCACCCACGTCGGCTGCCCGCGCATCGCCGAGGCGCCGGCCGCTTTCGAATGCCGCCGCCACCTGACCCTCGAACTCGGCCGCAGCCGCGAGATCGTGCTGGGCGAGGTGAAGGGCCTCTTCCTGCGCGACGGCCTGGTCGATCCGGTGACCAAACACGTCGACCAGCGCGGCCTCGACGCCGTCGGCCGCATGGGCGGCCATGGTTACGCCCGGACGCGCGACCTGTTCGACCTGCGCACGCCCTCGCTCGCCGAATGGACGGCGGCGTGCCGCGTCGGGCGGACGGGCTGAACCATCGCCCGCGCCCCGGGGCCTCGCCGGGATCGTTGGGGTTTCATTGTCCGGGGCATTGCGCGCAAGCGCCGGTATGACGGAGACAGGGCATGGCGAATTTCATCCTCGATCGGCGCCGGTTCCTCGCGGGAGCCTCGGGTGCCGCCCTGGCGGCGGCGCTGCCGCGGCGCGGGCGGGCGGCGGACGGCCTCACCGTCGGCATGATCTATGTCGGGCCCAAGGATGATTTCGGCTGGAACCAGGCCCATGCCGTCGGCGCCGCCACCATGAAGGCGATCCCCGGCGTTACCGTGGTCGAGGAAGAGAACGTCCCCGAGACGGCGAATGTGGTGAAGACGATCGAGTCGATGATCGAACTCGAAGGGGCGAAGCTGATCTTCGGCACCTCCTTCGGCTACTTCAACCCGTTCATGGTCGACATGGCCAAGAAATACCCGGACGTGGTGTTCCGCCATCCGACCACCCTGTGGTCGGCGGACAAGCACCCGATGAACCTCGGCGGTTACTTCGGTTATATCGAGCAGGCCCATTACGTGAACGGCATCGCCGCCGGCCTGTCGACCAAGGCGAACAAGATAGGCTTCGTCGCGGCGAAGCCGCTCTCGATCGTGCTCCGCAACATCAACGCCTTCACGATCGGGGCGCGCAAGGTGAACCCGGCGGTTACGGTCCAGCTCATCATGACGGGCGACTGGTCGCTGCCCGTGCGCGAGGCGGAATCGACCAATGCCCTGATCGATGCCGGCTGCGACGTGATCGCCTGCCATGTCGACAGCCCGAAAGTGGTGGTCAAGACGGCCGAGGGGCGCGGCGTGAAGACCTGCGGCCACAATGCGGACCAATCGCCGCTGGCGCCGAACGGCTTCATCACCGGCGCCGAGCTGAACTGGGGCGCCGTCTACAAATCCTATGCCGAGATGATGCTGAAAGGCGAGACCCCGCCCAATCTGCTGGAGGGCGGCTACGACAAGGGCCTGATCGCCTCCACCGCCTTCGGCGCCGGCGCCTCGGACGCGGCGCGCAAGGCGGCGACGGAGGCGATCGCGGCGGTGACCGGCGGTGCCCCCATCTATGTCGGCCCGATCAAGGACAACAAGGGCAAGCTGGTGATCCCGGCCACCCTCGGCCTCTACGACCCCTCGCTCTGGGCCATGGATTATTTGGTCGAGGGCGTCGCCGGTTCGACCATCTGAGGCGTCAGGCCGCCTCTTCGACGATATGGAGGAGGGGCAGGCCGAAGACTTCCTCGAAGGTGTCGAGCAGGGCCATGTCGGCGTCTTCCATGGTGACCGGCAGACCCAGGTCGACCAGCGAGGTGACCCCGTGATCGGCGATGCCGCAGGGCACGATACCGCCGAAGTGCGACAGGTCAGGTTCCACGTTGAGGGCGAGGCCGTGATAGGTCACCCAGCGGCGCACGCGGACGCCGATCGCGGCGATCTTGTCTTCCTGTGCACCGGGGCCTTCGCCTCGCGTCACCCAGACGCCGACCCGGCCGTCCCGGATCTCGCCCTTCACGTTGAAACGGGCGAGCGCCGCGATCACCCATTTCTCGAGCTTGCAGACGAAGGCGCGAAGGTCGCGACCGTGGCGCGTCAGGTCCAGCATGACATAGACGACCCGCTGCCCCGGCCCGTGATAGGTGAAGCGTCCGCCACGCCCGGCGCTATAGACCGGGAAGCGGCCGGGGGCCAGAAGCTCCTCCTCGGCGGCACTGGTGCCGGCGGTATAGAGGGGCGGATGTTCCACGAGCCAGATCCGTTCGCGCGCACGGCCCGCGTGGATTGCCTCGACCCGTTCTTCCATGGCGGCGAGGGCGGTGGGGTAGTCGGTCAGGCCGGGGGCGACCACCCATTCGATGGGATCTGGCGTTGCGGAGTGTGACATGACGGGATTCCATTAACCTGTTGCTAAGCCTGTTCGGCCAGACTGCGAACGTCAATCGTGGAGGGCACGCCCGTGTCGGCGGTCGGAGAAGTCTTCATTGAAATATCGGTGGTCCTGGGCCAGTCCACCATGCCCATCCATCAACTTTTGAAGATGGGCCGCGGCGCCGTCATCGAACTCGACACCAAAGAGAACCAATCGGTTCTGATTCTGGCCAACGGCAAGCCGATCGCCAAGGGCGAGGTGGTCGTCTCCGGCGAGCACATCGCGGTCTCCGTCACGGAGCTTCTGTTCGGCAAGAATCGCTAGTCCGGTTGCGGCGCGAAGCGTAGCAGGGGGGACCGGCGATGCCGTCGGAAATACGACTGATCACCTTCACCAAGCCCGAGATTGTCGCCGCCATCAGCGATTTCCACATCCGCCGCAAACTGCCGATTCCGAAGGGCGCCGTGCTCTCGGTCGATATCGCCACCAAGCCGGAAATCGAGGTCACCCTGCACGTCCGACCGGACGGCGAGCACGACCCGGTGCCTTTCCCGGTCAATGCCACCACCCTGGCGGCCGCCCTGGTCTTCTTCTGTATCAACCGGGGCATTCCGCTCCCGGCCCAGTCGACCAAGCATCTGACCATGCGCGGCGAGGAGGTCACCCTGGCGATCTCCCACATCCATCACGGCTGAGCGGCGGCATGGCCTTATCACCATAAATTTGTTGTAATTTATTTCTTTTAATTTTGTTATTGCGTTAAATTCGCCCATTGCCATATTTCAGCTATGCTTATGAAGGTCGTGCCCCGTCGGGCGCGGCCTTCGCCCTATCTCTTCGACGGGCACTTTCGTGCCGAGGTTCCGATGCTGCCGCTGGCGCTCGATCTCTCTCGCCTTCGCGTCGTTCTGGTCGGCGGGGGCGACGCTTTGACGAAGCGCCTGGCCCTGGTCGACGACGCCGGTGCCGCCGAAGTCCTGGTCTTCGCGCCGCAGCCGGGCGATGCCCTGCGCGCAGCGGCGGGCGAGCGGCTGCGGCACGGCCTGCCGGATGCCGCGGCGTTGGCGGGGACTGCCCTGGTGATCGCGGCAGGCTTGCCGCGCGCGGATGCCGCCGCGGTCGCCGCAGCGGCCCATGCGGCGGGCGCGCTGGTCAATGTCGAGGATGTGGTCGAACTCTGTGACGTGCATCTGCCGGCGCTGGTCCGGCGGGGCGAACTCACCATCGCCGTCTCGACCGGCGGCAAGAGCCCGGCCCTGGCCCGGCGGCTGAAGCGGCACCTCGAAGCCGCCTTCGGCCCCGAATGGCAGGACCGGTTGGAAGAACTGGCGGCGGCGCGCTTGCGCTGGCGCGCCGAGGGCCTGTCGCCCGGCGAGATTTCCCGGCGATCGGATGCCTATCTGGATGAGAGGGAATGGTTGTCATGAACGCGATGGCGGCCGACCGCCGGCAATGGGCCCGCGACCAGGCGATCGGCCTGCGCAATCTCTATGGTTCGCTGGAAGGCGAGGGGCTGGTCAAGGTGATGACCCGGCTGGAATTCCCGGGGCGCATCGCCCTGGTCTCTTCCTTCGGGGCCGAATCGGCGGTGCTGCTGCATCTGGTGGCCAAGGTCGACCGCAACATCCCGGTGATCTTCATCGATACCGACAAGCTGTTCGGCGAGACGCTGCGTTACCGTGACCGCCTGACCAAGCTGCTCGGCCTGACCGACGTCCGTACCATCGAGCCGGACCCGGCCGCGGTCGCCGAGCGTGATCCGGACGGGGTCCTGTGGCGCGAGAACCCGGATGCCTGCTGCAGGCTCCGCAAGGTCGAGCCGCTCGATCGCGCGCTCGCCGGCTTCGACGCCTGGATCACCGGGCGGAAGCGCTTCCAGACCGCGGAACGCGCCGATCTGCCCAATATCGAATCGGCCAAGGGCCTGGTGAAGATCAATCCCCTGATCTCCTGGGACGCGGAGGCGCTGGATGCCTATCGCGTGGCCTACGACCTGCCGGCCCACCCGCTGGTCGAGGATGGTTACCTGTCGATCGGCTGCATGCCCTGCACCGACCGCGTGGCCCCGGGCGGCGAATACCGCGACGGCCGTTGGGCCGGCAGCGAGAAGAAGGAATGCGGCATCCACCTGGAGGCCGACGGTTCCGGCATCTGACTTCGGCGCCTGACTAGGGCGGCGGCGAAACAGGGCTTGCCACCCCCCGCCGAATTTGCTACCACCCGCGCCTGCCCTGGGCGGTCGTGGCGGAATGGTAGACGCGCAAGCTTGAGGTGCTTGTGGGGTAACTCCCGTGGAAGTTCGAGTCTTCTCGACCGCACCAATCTGAAAGGCCCTGGAAACCAACGGTTTCCGGGGCCTTTTCACGTCAGGCCGACGGCCGCGTTATAGGCCCCGAAGGAGAATCGGCGGAACGCGTCCGGCAGTTTCCCTTCGGCCAGCAGCACGCCGTAGCAATCTTCCAGCGCCGCCGCCGCGACCAGCAGGGCCGAGACCGGCTGGATCACCAGCTTGAAGCCGATTCCCTCGAGATCGCGCGGGCGAAGCCAGGGCGTTTTGCCGTCCTCGACCATGTTGGCGACCAGGGGCACGCCCGGGAATCGCGCTGCGATCGCCGCCATCTGGTCGGGTGTTTCCGGCGCTTCGACGAAGAGAAGATCGGCGCCCGCGGCCAGATAGGCATCGGCCCGGCGCAGCGCCTCGTCGAGCCCGTCGGTGGCGATGGCATCGGTGCGCGCCATGATGCAGAAGGCGGGGTCGCGCCGGGCCGAGACGGCGGCGCGCAGCCGCGCCACCGCTTCCGCGACCGGCACCACCGCCTTGCCCGCCATATGGCCGCAACGCTTGGGCAGCACCTGGTCTTCGAGCTGGATGCAGCCGGCCCCGCCGGCCTCGTAGAGCCGGGTCAGGCGCGCGGCGTTCAGCGGGCCGCCGTGGCCGTTGTCACCATCGGCGATCAGCGGCAGGTCGCCCGCCACGTCGGCCAGCGCGCGCACCCGGTCCGCCATCTCGGTCGCCGTGACCAGGCCGATGTCGGGCATGCCGAGCAGGCTGCCGGCGATACCGAAGCCGGTCATATAGAGCGCCTTGGCCCCGGCCCGTGCCGCCATCCGGGCCGAGAGCCCGTCGAACACGCCGGGCGCCACCAGGATCTCCGGCCCGGCCAGCAGGCGGCGCAGTGTTTCCCCGGCGCTCACGGGGCGACCGGCGGTTCGGGGTGGGAACCGGCGGCGGCGATCGCCTCGTCGCTCATCGCCAGCATCTGTTGGTACATCGCCTTGGGGAAGGCTTGGTGGGGCTTGGCCGGATCATAGGCGGGCTGGGGCACGCTGCCGCCGGACCCGGCCTCGTCCGCGGGGGCGGCGTAACGCGCCGCTTCCTCCGGCGTGATGCCGGCCGCCGCCAGGGTGACGGGATCGATCCAGGCGCGCGGGTCGATCGGTGCCGCCGAGGTCGCGATTTCGAGCGAGAGCTGATCAGGCCCGGCGAAATAGATCGAGCGGCACAGGCCGTGATCGATCGGCCCGAACACGGGGATGCCGCGGCGGCGGATACGGTCGCGGAAGGCGAGCAGGGCGGTCTCGTCGGCGACGCGGAAGGCCAGGTGCTGCATGGTGCCCGGCGCGCTCGCCCGGGCGCCGTTGCCGGCATGGCTGCGGCCCAGTTCGATCGGGATCTCCCGCGTGCCGGGGATCTCGACCAGGGAGAAATGGCACTGGTCATTGAGATGCAGGAAGGCGTGGAACGCCCCGGGCACGCCATGCATGGGAAAGATCGCTTCCAGCCGGCAGCCCAGCACGTCGGCGAAGAATTCGATGTGCTGCTTGATGTTGCCCGCCATCACGGCGATGTGATGGATGCCGTTCAATCGTGCCATGGTTCCCCCCTTGGCGGTGCCGGGCTTCAGCCCTTGTTCGTCGTGATGCCGGCGAAGACCGAGTCCATGATCAGCGCTTCCTGCGCCGTGCGCCGCGCCGGGTCGTCCACGTCGATGCCGAAGGCTTCGCGCATCAGGGGCGCCAGCGTGAAAAAGCTGGCCGCCGCGGCGTGGAGCATGATGACGAGCTGTTCCGGCGGATGGGGCTTCAATTGCCCCGCCGCGATGGCACGCCGGGCGATCTCGACCAGGGCGGCATAGCGGGGCGCCATCAGTTCCTTCACCATCCAGGTGAGGCGCGGGCCGCCGATCATCCCTTCCATCATCACGATGCGGCCGAGCGCCGGTGCCTCCATCGACATATGCAGGAACAGGCGCATGGAGAGCTTGAGCTGGGCCAGCGGATCGGCATCCTTGCCGGCCGCCAGCATCATACGCTCCTCGGCCACGAAGCCGTCCTTCAGCGAGAGGAGGGCGGCGCGCCAGAGCTGGTCCTTGGTCTCGAAATGATAATGCACGGCCGATTGGGCGACCCGGGCGGCGCGGCCGACATCGGTCATCGTCACCTGGTCGAAGCCATAGCGCGAGAACAGGTCCAGCGCGGCGGTCAGGATGCGCCCCGCCGTGTTCTCCCCCTTCAGCCGCTTTTCCGCCGCCGCCATGATGCCCCTCCCGAAAACTGATTCGATAATCAGTAAATCTGTTTCCGAAGTCAATTTTCCAGGTTATTGAATCGAAAAACCGAAAAGGGGGAGGGGACCTTGGCGAGCATCGAGCGGGAGCCCTATGGCTTCGTCCATGTCGATCCATCGGCGATCAAGGAGGTCTATGGCGGACCGGGCGGCCTCGTCTTCGTCGAATGCATGCGCATCCGGCCGGCGGGCGACAGCTCGAAAAAGGTGATCCTGTTCAGCCATCCGGTGGGCGGCGGCGCCTTCCTGCCGCTGGTCTCGGCCCTGGCGCGGGCGGGACGGCATGTCGTCTATTGCAACACCCGCTACCGCGGCAACGACAGCGCCCTGATCATGGAGAAATGCGTCCTCGACCTCGGCGCCTGCATCAAGGACCTGAAGACGCGCTTCGGCTATGAGACGGTGACGCTCGGCGGCTGGTCGGGCGGCGGTTCCCTGTCCCTCTTCTACCAGGACCAGGCGGTGGCGCCGACCATCACCGAAACCCCGGCGGGCGACCCGCTCGACCTCCTGGGCGCCGGTCTGCCGCCGGCCGATGCCGTCATGCTGCTCGCCGCCCATGTCTCCCGCGCCGTCACCCTGACGGAATGGATGGACCCTTCGATCCTGGACGAGGACCGCCCCTTCGTGCGCGATCCCGGCCTGAACATCCATGATCCCGCCTGCCCGGCCAAGCCGCCCTATGAGGATGAGTTCGTCGTCCGCTTCAGGGCCGCCCAGGTGGCGCGCAACCGGCGCATCACGGCGCGCGTCAGGGCGACGTTGGCCGAGCTGACGGCGTCTGGCCAGCCCAATGCCGAACGTGCCTTCGTCGTCCAGGGCACGATGTGCGACGTCCGCTGGCTCGACCCGGCGCAGGACCCGTCGGACCGGCCGGCGGGCACCTGCTACATGGGCGATCCCCGCCTGGTGAACGACGGGCCCACAGGGCTCGCCCGTTTCACCACCCTGCGCTCCTGGCTTTCGCAATGGAGCCTGGAGGCGACGCGAGCGGACGGCACCGGCAACGCCGCCCGCGTCAACTGTCCGGCGCTGGTGATCGAGAACACGGCCGATCTCGCCTGCACGCCCTCCCACGCCGACCGCCTGTTCCGGGCACTCGCCAGCACGGACAAGGAAATCCACCGGATCCGCGAGGCCGACCACTATTACATCGCCCGTCCCGACAAGCTGGCCGAGGTGGTCGATCTGGTCACCGCGTGGCTGGAGGCGCGCCGCTTGTAGGGGGTGCCATCGATTTCGGAACGAGGCACAATCCCGCGCGAATCCGTCCGGCCACAGGATGGACATAGCGAACAAGAGGAGAGGCCATGAGCGAGCTTGTGCAATATGCCCGGCAGGGCAGGGTCGCGGTGATCACCATCGCCAGCCCGCCCGTCAACGCCCTCGGCCAGGCCGTGCGCGCGGGCCTGCTCGCTACCCTCGCCGAAGCCGTGGCCGACGCCGGGGTCGACGCCATCGTGTTGACCGGTTCGGGCAAGGCCTTCTCCGCCGGCGCGGACATCCGCGAATTCGGCAAGCCGCCTCAGGCACCCTCCCTGCCCGAGGTGATCAATGCCTTCGAGCAGTCGCCGAAGCCGGTGATCGCGGCGATCAACGGTACCGCGCTGGGCGGCGGGCTCGAACTGGCGCTCGGCTGCCATCACCGGGTGGCCGGGCCTTTCGCCAGTCTGGGCCTGCCCGAAGTGAAGCTCGGCATCATGCCGGGGGCGGGGGGCACCGTGCGCCTGCCGCGCCTGACCGGCGTCGCCCGGGCGATCGAGATCATCACCGCGGGCGATCCGCTGACGGCCGAAAAGGCCGAAGCCGCCGGCATCGTCGACCGCATCGCCGAGGGCGACGTGGTCGCCGCCGCCATCCGCCTGGCCGGCGAAGGGGCGGGCGTGCGCCGCACCCGCGACCTGCCCCTCGCTGCCGATCCCGTGCTGATCGCCGAGGCGGCCAAGGCGGTCGCCAAGAAGGCGCGCGGCCTGTTCTCGCCCCTGCGCTGCGTCGAGGCGATCGAGGCGGCGACGCGATTGCCCTTCGACGAGGCGCTGGCCAAGGAACGCGAGCTGTTCCTGTCCTGCCTGGCCTCGCCCCAGCGCGCCGGCCTGATCCACGCCTTCTTCGCCCAGCGCGAGGCGGCCAAGGTGGCCGGCCTCTCGCCCGAGGTGAAGCCGCGCCCCGTCGCCTCGGCCGGCGTCATCGGCGCCGGCACCATGGGCGGCGGCATCGCCATGTGTTTCGCCAATGCCGATATTCCGGTCACGCTGGTCGAAATGAAGCAGGAGGCGCTGGACCGCGGCATCGCCCTGATCCGCGCCAATTACGAAGCCACCGCCGCCAAGGGCCGCATGACGGCCGAGGAAGTCGAGGCGCGCATGGGCCTGATCCGGCCGAGCCTGTCTTACGGCGATCTCGCCGCCGTCGACCTGGTGATCGAAGCGGTGTTCGAATCGATGGCGGTGAAAACCGAGGTGTTCCAGGCTCTCGACCGCATCTGCAAGCCGGGTGCCGTGCTCGCCACCAATACCTCGACCCTGTCGATCGATGCGATCGCCGCGGTCACGTCCCGGCCGCAGGACGTGGTGGGGATGCATTTCTTCAGCCCGGCCAATGTGATGAAGCTGCTCGAGAATGTGCGGGGTAAGGCGACGGCGCCCGACGTGCAGGCGACGGTGATGGAGGTCTCGCGCCGGATCGGCAAAGTCGGCGTCATGGTCGGCGTCTGCTACGGCTTCGTCGGTAACCGCATCCTGCACCAGCGGAACCGCGAGGCGATCGCCTGCGTGAACGAAGGGGCGACGCCACAGCAGGTCGACAAGGTGCTGACCGATTTCGGCTTTGCCATGGGACCTTTTGCGACCTCCGACCTCGCCGGGCTCGACGTCGGCTGGCGCATCCGCGAGGAACGCCGCAAGGCGCAGGACCCGGATGTCGACGTGCCCAACTGGCTCGATGCGCTGGCCGAAAAGGGCCGCTACGGCCAGAAGACCAAGGCCGGCATCTACCGCTACGAGGCCGGCAGCCGGACGCCGCTGCCCGATGCCGAGACGGAGGCCCTGATCGCCGCCTATCGGGCCGCGCAGGGCATCGAACCCCGCGCGATCGACGACCGCGAGATCTTGGAACGCTGCATGTTCATGATGGTGAACGAAGGCGCCCGCATCCTGGCCGAAGGCATCGCCGCCCGCGCCTCCGACATCGACACGATCTGGCTGAACGGCTATGGCTTCCCGGCCTATCGCGGCGGCCCCATGTTCTGGGGCGAGCAGGAGGGCTTGGCCAAGGTCCTGGCCGGGATCGAGGGCTATTACGACCGCTTCGGCACCAAGCCGTGGCAGCCGGCACCCCTGCTCGCCAAGCTGGTCGCCGACGGTCGCGACAGGTTCTAGTGCTTCAGCCGCCCGCGCCGCCGGCAGGGCGGCGTCAGCCCTGGCGGTCGCCGTCGAGGGTACGCAGGGCCAGCATGGCGGCGGCGGTGCGGTTCTCGACGCCGAGCTTGTCGTAGATCGTCTCCAGGTGCTTGTTCACCGTGCGCGGCGACAGGCCCAGGATTTCGGCGATGTCGCGGTTGGACTTGCCGCGGGCGAGCCACATCAACACTTCCGCCTCCCGCCCGGTGAGACCCAGGCGGTCGCGCAGCACGGCTTCCTGGGCCGGCTGGTCCAGTTCGGCCAGCTGCAGCAGCAGTTCGGACGGCCCGGTGCGGCCGACGAAGCCGAATTGCACGCGGCGCTGGCCCGGTGCCGCTTCGGGCGCGAAGCGGGGCGGGCCCCCCTCCGCCGTGCCGAGCTGACCGACCCAATGGGTGGCATCGGCCGGCAGTTGCGCGGCGGCCCCCATGGCGTCGAGCAGGCGGCTCGCCTGCGGGGTCGACCACAGCACGCGACCCTGGGGATCGACACCGAGGAGATAGCGGCCGGTGGCGTCCAGGGCGGCCCGGGCGCTCTGGGTCAGGCGGGCGTTGGCGAGATGGACGCGGATCCGCGCCACCAGCTCGTCGGGCGAAATCGGCTTGGTTACATAGTCGACGCCGCCGGCGGCGAAGCCGTTGACGATATGCTCGGTCTCGGAGAGTCCGGTCATGAAGATCACCGGGACATGGGCGATGGCCGGGATCTGCTTCAGGCGCCGGCAGGTCTCGAAGCCGTCCATGCCGGGCATGATGGCATCGAGCAGGATGACGTCCGGCGTGATCTTGCCGACCAGCGAAAGGGCGGCCGTACCGGCGACGGCGACCAGCACGGTCAGTCCCGCCTCCTCGATCGCATCGGTCAACATGCCGAGGGTGCCGGGGGAATCGTCGACGACGAGGACGATGTCACGGGCCGTCATGGGTTCCACCGGTCGATAGGCGGCGCAGGATGTCCATGTATTCATCGAGGGCAAATCCTCTCACCATGGACCGCAGGGCGGTCGTGAAGGCCAGGGCCTGGGGATGCGACTGGTCGATCTCGTCGAGCTTCGACTGGATGCCGCGGACATAGCCGATCTCGCCGAGCTTCAGGAGTTCGCGCAGGTGGCGCGTGGACGGCAGGCCGGCGCGGTCGAAATCGAGCCCGCTGAGGCCCGTGGCCTCGGGCACCGGTTCCTCATGGGTCCAGGTCAGGTTCAGCACGCGGCCGATGGTCTCGAACAGGCGGCGCAGATGCACGGGTTTCATCAGGAAGTCGTCGTGGCAATCCTCCGGCCCGCCGCCAGGCCTGTATTCGTTGGCATTGGCCGAGACGATGATCACCTTGGGATGCGGTCCCGGCCCCTCGCGCAGGTGCTTCGCCACGTCCCAGCCGCTCATGTCCGGCATGGAGAGGTCGAGCAGCACGAGGTCCGGCTTGGCGATCGCAGCGAGTTCGAGGCAGCTCGCCCCGTCCGGCGCGCCGAACACGGTGAAGCCGACCGGCCCCAGCGAATCCTGGATCAGGTCGCGGTGGTCCGTCTCGTCGTCGGCGACCAGGACGGTGCGCGGCGCGCCCTGATAGCCGTGGATGGTGGGGTCGTGGTCCGAGGTTTCCGCTGGTTTGCCGGAAGCCGAGAGCAGCAGGCGGACCTTGAAGCGGCTGCCCTTGCCGAAGCTGGAGGTGACCGAAATCTCGCCGCCCATGATCTCGGTCAGCAGCTTGGTGATGGTGAGGCCGAGGCCGGTGCCCAGCGCCGCGAAGACATTGGGCTGCCGGCCGCGCTCGAAGGGTTCGAAGATGCGGCCGATGTCGTCGGCATGGATGCCGATGCCGGTGTCCTCCACCTCGATTTCGGCGACCGGGTTGCGGTAGCGGATGCGGAGTGAGACCTGGCCCTGGCGGGTGAATTTGATCGCGTTGGACAGCAGGTTGATCAGGATCTGGCGCAGCCGCTTCTCGTCGGTGAAGGCGACCTGGGGCAGGCTCGCCGCCTTCTCGAAGACGAAGTCGATGCCCTTGGCCTGGGCCTGGAGGCGGAACATGCCGACGATCTGTTCGAGGAACTCGTCGAGGTTCACCTCGTCCCGGTGCAGGTGCAGGCGGCCCGCCTCGATCTTCGAGATGTCCAGCAGGCCTTCGATCAGCCCGGTCAGATGCTCGGCGCTGCGCCGGATCACCTTGACGGCATCGCGCCGGTGCGCCGGCATGGCGGGGTCGCGATCGAGGAGCTGGGCATAGCCGAAGATCGCGTTGAGCGGCGTGCGCAGCTCGTGGGAAATGCCGACGACATAGCGCGTCTTGGCCAGGTTGGCTGCCTCGGCTGCTTCCTTGGCCTTCTGCAGCTTGGCGTCGGTCACCTGGTGGGCCTCGATTTCCTGCATGAGCAGGGTGGTCTGGCGGGCCGATTCCTCTTCCGCCACGCGCCGGCTCTCCTGGGCCAGGACGAAGAGCCAGGCGGCGACGCCGGTGATGATGAAGAGGATGAAGAAGACCGACCACAGAAGGCTGGCAAGCGCCGGATCGTGGGCGCCGTTCTCCAGCCGGCTCTGGTAATAGACGAGCCAGAGGGTGAGGCCGATCACGCCCGCCGCCAGCGATTGCACGGCGACGAAATGGCCGAGCCTGGAATTCAGCCGCTCGACCAGGCGCGCGGGCATGATGGTGCCGAGCAGGGCCAGGATCTGGTCGGGCAGGCGCGCCTTGTCCTTGCAGCCGTCGTGACAGCGGGCGTCCAGCGAACAGCAGAGCGAGCAGATGGTGCCCTCGTAGGCCGGGCAATAGGCCATGTCCTCCGGCTCGAAGGCATGTTCGCAGATGACGCAGGAGACCGCCGGCTTGGCCCGCCAATTGGTGCGCGGCGTGCGTGCGATGTAGTAGCGGCCCTTGGTGGCATAGGCGATCACGGGCGCGGTGACGAAGGCGATGGCCAGGGCCAGGAAGGGGGCGAGCGATTGCAGCGCCGCGCCGAAGGCACCGAACAGGGCGATGGAGGCGACCAATGTCGCCAGCAGC
>Ga0265297_10001938_pt1 | contig 44753 bp, 58 predicted proteins | sample Munlanlwell13791_FD_192502 | JGI IMG/M metagenome (GOLD analysis project Ga0265297, IMG submission 192502) | Leachate microbial communities from a municipal landfill in Southern Ontario, Canada - Leachate well 137-91 | ecosystem: Engineered > Solid waste > Landfill > Unclassified | place...
TGCCTTCACAGGGTCAGCAGGTGCCTTCACGCGGGCTGTCGCAGCCAGTTCGTCCAACAACTCCCTGGCATCGATATCAACCCGCACAACGCTGTTAGCATCGGGCGTTTGCGCCTTGAACCAGGCCTTAAACTGGTTCGCGCACAACTGCCTGACGGCCAGCTCCATCAGTTCACGGGTTGCCACCTTGCCAAGGTTGATAGCACCTTGGACGACAAACTCCCGTTTGTATGTTCCATCATCCTTGCGCTCTTCACGCACAGGGATGTTGATGGTCCATACCTTGCCGTCCGTCCCTTGTGCCGTATAACGGTCTGCATTTTTGATTGTCTCAATCATTGTCCTGCCCTTTATCTTCACCACCCTACCCAATGTAAGGTAGTATGTCCACAATGGATAGGCACCTTAATTGCAGCCCATGCCGTATAATCAAAGTTACCACGCTCGCCATCTCGTATGGCAAGGTAAACCTTGACTGCTGGATCACGTTTCAGCATGTTGAGTTTGCATCGTGCATCTATGAGATACACCTCCATTTCTTCATATTGCCCGATTGCATCCTTCATTGCCATTTTTTCATAGGCCACTTCTTTTGTCTCCATCATCCCAATCCTTCCTTGGGCTGCAATGAAGGCGCCCATCCATATTGAGTGAGTGTCCTAATAGACTCCCTCTGTTTATACCTACTCGTTGTACTCCAGAATCTCCAGGCTGCTTGTGTTGTTATACGGCCAGAACACATGCAACACAACACTGTTCTCCACCTTTGCTATAACCGAGCAGGTTTCGCCGGGTTCATTCTCGCAAACCCAGTTTTCACCTACATCCAACCCATGAATGAATGTCATGCCCCGTCCGTGAATTTCCTCTTCACGGTATATAGTATATACCACCTTTTCAATCGCGCTCATAACAACCTCCCATTTTCCAAGGGAGTCTATCAGAACACTCACTCGTATTTAGCCCAGACTCACACATGAGTCTATTTGTGGCCTTCCTCATTCCTGCGACACTCGGTTTCTAATATCCGCCTTTACAACCTTTCAGTTGACCGTGGTGTTGCAGTATTATGTCAAAGAACCTTTGCCAATTCCACCCTTTGTGGTTATTGGCCTTTTAACTTTCCAATCCCTTTGGGATTGTTGGCCTTTGGTTTCCCGTCTGGCCTATATGTAATATACCACACTTGGCGGGAATTGTCAACATTCACGGGGCATTTCACATCCCCATTCCATCCATCCCTCTGTGCATATCCACCATACCATCCTCACCACCTCACCACTCATCCCATCCCCACACCCAGTGTCGTCATAGTACAGTACACTCTTCACAAAGAGGTGAGGATAATGTGAATAGTGAGTGTGGATAATGTGAATAACCCTGAAACCAATGGGGTGTTTGGTTGGGGAAGAGAGTTGGTTCACTACCAATGGCCCTGTACCGCACACCCACTGTACCACATGCCCCCCATAGGGGGGAAATGGGATGGGAAGGGGGAGCGTACACACTCCTCACACTGCAGTCCACAGAATCAAATGTGAAATTACAAATTGATGGTTTCGATTGTGGGCCATTTCCACCTCCACCCAACACAATCACCCCACCCCGCCCCCGCAAAAGCCGCCACGGCCCAATTCCGGTGCAGCAATGCACGGCAACCCCCAGTCAACAGCCCCCATATCCACCCAATACCAAGGCCATCAAATACCATCAAAAATACATCCCATCCCGCCTTGCTTTCCCCCACCAAATATGGTATAGTTTGTGTGAATTGGGGTTTTATCACATGGCAACACTTGACCTAATCAACCCTTTAAGCCCAACCGCCCGCCGAAGGCAGGCCAGGGGTAATGGTGCAAAAGGCGACCTCACTGTTTTTCAGCTTGGGGAGCTGACAAATATGCACTATGAAATCCTTAGGCTTGCCTCTTTGGGGATGAAACCTGGTGACATTGCCGCACAGCAAGGGGTTACAAAAAGGGAGGTGAATGGGGTTATTGGCTCAGAGCTTGGTAGAGCGGAGTTGGCCCGCCTGAATGATCTGGCAGATGTGGAGTGTGTGGATGTGATGCAGGAAATTAAAGCAATTGCACCTGCCGCCGTCGAACTCCACAAGCGGATTATTGATGGCACTGAGGATGCAAGTGTGGCATTGCGGGCCAAAGTTGCGGGGGAAATCTTGGATAGGGCAGGATATGGGCGCACCTCAAAGATTGATGTGAATAAGCATTATTTTGGGGAGGTGTCCTTGAATGTGATTAAGGAACGGGCTGTGGCATTGGGCCTGACCCGTGGAAATGTGATAGATGTGGAGGCATCACCATGCTAACAATCTTGGAGGACAACACAGTGGTAAGCGGGATCATTTCGGTGTTGGGAGTTGTGTGGACAGTGTTTGGATTGCAGGACCGCATCACCGCCTACCTCACCCGCAAGAAAGGGGAGAGGAAGGCCACCGCAATCCTTGCCCTTGCCGCCGGGATTGAAAAGGTTTATGATGAATATGTGAAGGCCCTCAAGGATGGACGGGCTGATGGGAAACTCACAAAAGCAGAGATTGCCTCGGCCCGTGCGCGTGCCCTCACCGCCGCCAAGTTGTTTGCTGAGTCCCAGGGGGTTGATATTGTCACTGAATTGGGGAAAGATTACCTGAATGTCTGGCTTGAAGAGGTTTTGCGTCGGGTCAGGAATGAGGGCAAAAGTGATGTTGGTTTAAGCGGCCTGATTGGCATTGTTGGATATGGTCCAAAGTCAAAGATTACGGGGTAAGGTAGTGTTGATTGCAGGTATGTTAAACCCACCAGTGTTCCTCCAACCCTGGACCCCAGGCACATCTGCATCCACCATGTGGTTCTCCCCCCGCCACAGACGCTCTCCACTACCTTACCCCCCCTCCCCCCTCCCCCTCACATCAAAGGAGTGATATGTTGTGATTGATGTAGGCACAGGCTTAGCAGTGTTGGGTATTGGTGCGCCGATAATGATAGCAGTGATGAAGTTTGTGCCTCCAAGGGAGGATAAGTACTCAAAGGAATTATGCCAGACAATCCATAGGGGGATTGATGCCCGCCTTGCTAAGATCGAGGGGAAAATTGATGTGTTGATTGAGAGGGGTTAGGGATGGCGCTTACATATATGCACAGGTTGGAAGAGCTGCAGGGCATATTAGGTGCCGCCCTTTCAGACCTGGGGGTAATTGAGAATAAACTCCAAAATCAGATAATAGAGCGTGATACCCTCCTTGAAACCCACATGCTGGAAGGTGAGCTTGCTGATTTCCCCGCCATCTCCACCCATATGAACACAATCCTTGGAGAGATTGAGGATCACAAGGATGTGCTGGTGGATTTCCTTGCTGAATTTCCGGCCGATGCAGCCCTATTTCCGCATCGTGTAAAGGCCTGCAAGCACATCAGGAATTTCAGGGCCTACAATGACACCGGCAAGGGTAAGGTTGTCTGCGAGCATTATTGGAATGACACCTTGTCCACTTGGTTTTATGAGTGGAATGGTTTCACAGCAGGTGATTTGGTTAGTGTTGATTATGGTGATGGCCGGGTTGAGACTGTTGCCATTGACACAGTAGCATTGGGCACACTTACCTTCACCACTGAGCTATTTCATATCCCATCATCTATCACATCATTGGCCACTGCTGCTGTTTACAGCAAGATGGTCGTCACCAGGATTGCGGATTACACATAATGGCAACTGATATCACTCCATGTGAGGACAGACTGGCCCAGGTTTCAGCCATAAAGGTGCGGCTACAGGAATGTAACCGTGCCCTCGGTGTGCTGAAACAGATGGAAGTGACAAGGCTGGAATCCTATAAACTTGTTGTCCCGCCCACCTACCTTCAAGATCGGCTGAAGGATATTGGGGATGCGGTGGCAAAGGTCGCTACTGACCTTGATGCCATTAGCTGGGTGTATGCAGATAGGTTTAAGGCGTGCAAGGGCGCATCCAACACCACCGGGTTTGACTATTATAATGTGGATGTTGACACAGGCGCAACAAAGGCTAGCTTGCAGGGCCACATTAGTGGCGCAACCAGCGCTTGTTGGGGTGCCTTAGTGACTGCTGGGGACCGCATAAAGGTTGAGTGGTCCAATGACGCTGACAATAATAGGGTGTTTGTGGTAGACACAGCGGCTACCTTTGGTGTGCTGTTCACAGAGAAGTTTGCAGGGAGTGATTTCACTTCCAGGAATATGGTATTAACAATCGTACAGCAGGCATAGTCCTGATTACAAAATGTAAGGAGCCTTTGAATGGCCGCTATAGTGAAAGAGTTTGAAACCAGCGCTGCTGTGACAGTGGCTGTTGCTGGAAACACCACCCTCCTAACCGTCACCGATGGCTACCAGTCAAATGAGTTGATGCTGGAGGTCACAAACCTTGGCCTGACCGCCCGTGACTTTGATAATTTCCAGATGCTTTTCCAGATGTATCCAGGCGGGGACTTCATCCAGCTCCTCCCCACCGCCACAGCCACATGGGCCACCCTTGACCCAGGCCTGTTGGGCGCCTTGGGGATGATGCCAAGTTATAGCGCTGACCCCTCCACCCTGGCAGCAACCCTGAAATGTTTGATTTGTGTGAAGAACCTCCCGCCGGTGTATGCTGTGCGGTTCACAGCCAGCGCAGCTGTTGGCACCACTACAGCAACGGTGAGAGGTGTTTTGCGGTGTGTGTGATGATTGCGGCAACAAAATGAGGAGAATGAGATGAAGGTTGACACAAGAATTGAGATCCTGGACTTGGAAGGCAGAGTGGTGTTGCAGGAGGGCCAGCCCCTCACAGTGGGCATGATGTGCGAGAATGCCCTCCTGCATCCAAATGTTGGTGATCCGGCCAACGCGGATGAGAAGGTGCGGAGGTTCCAGTTGGCAATGGATTTTCATCAGGCCCAGAAGAGTGATGGGATTGTTGAATTGGACCTCAACACAGCCAAGTTGGTGAAGAGTTTGATTGGTGTGTTGTATGGCCCCTTGGCAGTTGGAAGGTTGTTTGAGCAGCTTGACACAGGCATGAGGTTGGTATAAGTGTTTAGCCCTGACCCAGTGGTGAATGAGGTTTTGGCAAAGTGTGCCGCTGACATCGGCACCCACTGCCAGATCTTCCACCCGGAGAGGTTTAGCCGCCCATTTAGTGAGCGGCATAAGGAGGCCTTTGAGGCCATCAATGACTGGTCTGTGCAGAACCTCCTTATCCTCGCCCATCGTGGTTGGGGCAAAACATCCTTATGCAATTTTGGTATCCCCTCCCAGGCCATCACCTTTGAGAAGGCCAAGTTCCTCGTCCTCACCAGTGCAACGAGTAGCCTCGCAACTATGCAGTCCGATAATCTTCGTGACGAAATGATCAAAAATCCCGAAATCAGAGCAATCTGCGGAGACATGGAAAGTGACCAGTTCTCTAGGGAGATGTGGACTACACAAAGCGGTATCACCGTGTTGCCAAGAGGTGATGGACAGCAGATTCGTGGCCTTCTCAAGGGTAATAACCGGCCTGACCTGATCATTGTGGATGACCTGGAGCAGCCCATTGCTGTTCAATCACCTGAACAGCGCCAGAAAACAAAAAATTGGTTCTTCTCTGACTTATCAAACTGCGTTGATAGGAGTAAGGGTGGCTGGCGGATTATTGTGATTGGCACGGTTTTGCATGAGGGCTGCCTGCTTGAGGACTTGAGGTATGATTCTGCATGGACAGTGATTGACGTGCCCCTCTGTGATGACGGGTATAAGTCATACTGGCCCGCCTTCATGGATGATGAGAAGGTTAAAGAGTTAGCAGATTACCATCGGGATAAGGGATTGCTGGACCTCTTTTACAGAGAGTACAAAAACCAGTGTATTGCCACCGAAACCGCCCTCTTCCAATCCAAGTACTTCAAGTATTATGATGAAAAGGATAGAGACCTCAACAACACAGCGGGCGTGGTGAATGTGGTGCTGATTGACCCAGGGAGAACAGAGGGTGATGATAATTCCAACGCCGCCTTCACCGCGATTGTCGGCGTTGCCATCGATTCAGTGCAGAATGCGTTTTATGTGAGGGACATTGTGAACGCCCGCATCACCAACGATGTGATGTATAAGGAAGCAGTGTCAATGGCAAAGCGGTTAAACGCCGCAGCCATTGGAATTGAGGTAACAGGGTTGAAGGAGTATATTCAGAAGCCCTTCATGGATTACCTATTGAAGTCAGGGATGTTCATCCATGTGGAATGGCTTGAGGCAAGGGGCGGCGCGGCTAGAGATGCAGGTAAGAATGGCCGCATTGGTGCCCTCTCACCATATTACAGGATGGGTGCTGTTTATCACAATCGGGCCTGCTGTGAAGTACTGGAAGCCCAGCTTCTTCCACACCCTAAATCAAAATTTAAGGATGTGGCGGACGCCTTTGCCTACGTTGTGGGCATGAGTGAAAAGGGTCTCCAATACTTCACAATTGATCCGATTGACCCGGCTGAGGATGATCCGGAGGCCGAATATCGGGAACTGGAAAAAACCTACGAAGATCCTGTGGATATGGACTTCGTGACCGTAGGAGGTTACTTTAATGGCATATAAACGCATTACCCTTGGCCCTCTGAATAAGGTCATCCGGTATAATGATGCAACCCAGATGCTTATGGGTATCTATGATGATGCGGGTGCCGCAATCGGTGCCCTCACAGGCACAATCCCACAGGTCCAGGCAAGTGGAGAAATTGCCCTCACGGCATTGGCAAGCACAGGGTTGGTTGTTGGCCCAGCAAGTGCCACCGATAATGCCTTGGCAAGATGGGACTTGGCCACCGGGAAATTGTTGCAAGACAGCACAATGACCCTAACAGACACAGGTGGTTTGAAGGCGGCAACTGGGTATGTTGCCCTTGGTCCAACATCCGAGGTGACTTCTGTCCTCACTGACCTAACAACCCTTGGTGACCACTTGGTGCTGTTTAGGGATTCTGCAGACCTTCTTGGTGGCGGTGCTACCGCTGGTTATTTGTATAGTGGCTCCAATGTGGGTATGGCCATCACCCCCACCCCGCTTGGCCTACTGGGCAGCACCGTTATGGTAGGTGTGACTGGGCAGGTCCAAGGTGTGCTGCAGTTATCCACAGGCCCAACCAATGAGATGGGTGTGTTGAAGATGGGCACCTATAAGAGCGGCCCCACCTACACCCATGCTTATGTCTGGGCAACTGAGGATTTGACCCAGTTGCGCCTTCACACAGCTGCACCTACCGCTGACACCGATGGAGCACCTGTTGGATGGGTGCGGAGTATGGGGCAGTTTGCAAAGGATGATGCCACCCCCGACATCAGCACAAGTGAAACCTGGAAGGCATATGGAAGTATCTGCAACCTAACAGACTTCCTTAACCCTGATGGAGTCCAGCAGATCACCATCCTTGGTGCTTACCTTAATGAGCAGCAGACAATCACAATTGCTGGTGCCCTTGCAGGTGATACCTTTAATATTCAGTTTGGGGTAGGTGGTGTAGGGGTAGGCCTTACCACAGACATCACCTGGGATGCAGGAAGCGCCGCAGTGCAGGCAGCCCTTGAAGCCATCACAAACATTGGGGCTGGTAATGTTGTTGTGACCGAAGCCTTGATAGCAGGCGGTGGTGTGTACACCATCATATTCCAGGGTGATTTTGCTGAGACCAATGTGGCTGCTGTTGTACCCACAGTGGTTATTGGCGCTGGTGTGATGACAGCAACTCAGGCCACCACGGTTGTGGGCGGGTCTGACAACACCTCTGAATTGGTGCATGGCGCTGCAACCCTTCAGCTTGGTGGTGAGAACCTGAGCTTGAACGGTGACACTGTAACAACCCTGTTGTGGGATGCTGGAAGGGCTGTTTGGCGCAGAACAGCGGTTGCCACCCCGGTGAGTGTTGGGCATATTGGACTGTTTGCTGATGGTGATACCACCCCAAGTATTGCCTACAACCATATTTGGAGAGTGTATGGCGCCACCAATCACATCACTGACTTTGATGATCCCATTGGGGGTCAGGAATTAACGGTGCTTGGGGCTGCCAATGATGAGTTGGCGGTGATTACTATCACAACCTACATGGCAGGCGGCACATTCACCATCACCCATGGTGGTAACACCACAGGCAATCTGAGTGCAGTGGCTGCGACAGAAACAGCGGCCAATGTGCAGGCTGAACTAGAGGCATTGGCCTCCATTGGCGCAGGAAATGTGGAGGTTACAGGTGCGGATGGCGGACCCTTCACAGTCCATTTCAAGGGTGATTTGGCAGGGGTGAGTAATGCCCTGCTAGTAACCTTTGGTGGAGGTGGTGAGGCAGGGTTTGTGGCCAACCCCTTCACCCTTTCCATCGCAGGTGGGGCGGGCACCTTTGTCTTGGACTTTGCAGGATCCCCCACAGGTGACCTGGCCTGGAATATTGCAACGGCGGACCTTCAAACAGCGGTTGAGGCACTGGCCGGCCTGAGTGCAGCAACAGTAATTGTCACAGGGGCAGATGGTGGCCCGTGGACCATCCTGGCCAATACCGCCCATGTTGAAATCACAGGGCTTGGAAGTGGTGGCGCTGAACCCACCATTGCCTATGAATATATCGGTGGCACTGATAACCGATCCACCTTGGTGGACGGCGCAGCTATGGATTTGGGTGGTAAGGATGTTATCCTTTGCGGCGGCAATCAGGTGTCATTAATTTATGATTCTGATGCTGCTATGTGGAAGCTGTCAGATGGGCAGGTGATATGGGGCAGCCAGCGGGTTCCGCTGTGGCACTTCAGGACCTGGGATGATTTATCGGTCAATATCCCTGCTATAGCGGCAGCTGGTGATTTTGGCCTTGTCACAGGTACATGGCATGTTGATGCTCCAAGTCTGGCAACAATTGATGCGGCAGGTGTAAACGAGACCGCTTATGTGAGAGTGCAGTTTCAGTTGCCTGATGAATATGTTCCTGGAGCTGACATCACCCTGGCCATTTACTGCTATATGGAGGTTGTTGCTGACACCTCGGCCACACTTGATGTTGAGGCCTGTAGAACGGCAGCACCTGTCACTGAGCTGTATTTGGGTGCTGCCATTGATGTTAACAGGGTGGACCCACATTATTACTTCTTCACACTGAATGGCACTGACTGTGTTCCAGGGAATGTAATTGATGTGCGCCTTGCAGCGGCCATTGTAGATGCCGGTGTTGCACCAAACATCATTTTCCACATCAACACATTTGCCGCCCGCTTCAACAAGAAGGTTTATTAACCAATGGACTTCACAAACCACGCCAACAGGATAAAGCAGCTCAACCTTGAGTTTGCAAAGAGGAAAGAGCTGCGCAATCTCTATGCACCACTTTATCCTGAAGGTGTGGACCTGACCCCTGGCACCACCCTTCATGATAAGCTGGTGTCGGAGGTGCTGGAACGGGCCGACGAGTCCTCTGGCTACATGTCCAACCTCCATTCAAGATGGGAGTGGATTGATAAGAACTGCACTGCTTTCATTGACCTGGATGCAGTGGAGGAGGCCCGTAAAGACCGCGATTCAAGGAAGCCGGTATCCATTGTGGTGCCGGAGTTGTATGCAACCCGTGAAACCCTCCTCACCTATGCCATGCAGACCTTTGGTGTGGACCCGATGTTTAAGTATTATGGTTCAGGACCTGAGGACACCGTGGGTTCTGTGTTGATGGAGCGGCTGATCTCAGCCCAGATGAAAAGGGGGAGGGCCTTACTGGCCCTCCACACCCAGTTTTCGGATGGGTTCACCTACGGGTTTGGAGCGGCTTCCATTGCCTGGGATGTGAAGACAGGGCGGCGGAGTAGGATTGTGATGGATGAGTTTGGCATCCCAACCCGCACCTATGAAAACACCGTGCTGTTTGAGGGCAGTGTGATAAACCCAATTGACCCCTATTATTACCTGCCCGACATCCATAGTGGGGTGGTTAATCCTGATAAAGGTGGGTTTGTTGGATGGCGAGAGGATGACATCTATGACAACCTCATGATTGATGAGGCCGACAACGGCAGCTTATACATTAATGTGAGGTATTTGGAGGGCCTTGACACAACCACAGCCATTTACTGTGCAGACGCCACAGGCCGCAATTTCCACACAGGCATTTACCTTGAGGGGACGAGCAGCAATTACACCCAGAAGGTTCATAAGGTGTGGATGTATAGGAAAATTATCCCCTTTGATTATGGCTTGGGGGAGAGCAAAACCCCAGAGGTGTGGCTGTTCTGTGTGGCAGGGGATGCAGTGCTGATATGCTGCCAGCCCTTTGGTTTGGGGTATAATGAGTTTCCAGTGACCGTGTGCGCACCTGACCATTATGGCCATGAGATGGTACCGGTGAGTAGGTTAGAGGTTGCATCAGGTTACCAAAACCTGATGAATTTCTACCAGAACACCGCGGTGGCAAACATCCTGCAGGGCATGAATTTGATGTTGGTGGTTGACCCCAAAATCATCAATGTTAATGACTTACGCACCCCCTCCCCTGGGAAGATTGTTCGCACCAGGATGCCCATGTGGGGTCAGGGGGTGAAGGGTGCTATTGAATCAGTGCCAATCCCTGATGTCACCAGCACCCACATGACAAACCTTATGGCCGCCCAGCAGATGTCAAGAACAGCCTCGGGTGCTGTGGATGCTGTGCAGGGTGTGCAGAGACAGGGTGGCGAGCGTGTCACAAGTGGTGAATTTAATGCCACAAGAGGGGCGGCTTTGAGTAGGTTGCAGAAGTCGGCCCTTATGTGCAGCCTGCAGGCAATGTACCCTGCTGCCCTTATCTATGCCTATAACACCCAGGAATTAATGAGCCTTGACACCTATGTGAAGGTGATGGGGCATCAGGAAGAGGTGTTGCGGAAGGAATATGGATGGGATAATGAGATGATCCAGGTCTCCCCCATGGACCTGGAAATCACCTTTGATGTGGAGGTGAGTGATGGGAGTGTGATATCGGCCCAGGATCCCAACATCTGGAATAACCTCCTGAGTGTAGTGTCCACAAACCCGGAGGTGTTTGCGGCAGTGGATTCCACGCGGGTGTTCCTGCACATCGCAAGGTTGATGGGTGAGAAGAATGCCCATGACTTCTTAAAGAAGGGTCCATTGCCTGTAGCTGAGGTGGTGCCCAATGGTGAGACTGAGGGGATGACCCCTGTGGAGGAGATGGAATGAGGGTCTTTGAGCCTGGTTACAATTTGGAATTGACCTCAACCCATCAGCAATGGAGGGACTTCTTTAAGGGGTCCATCTTCACCGATATCCGCATCTTCTCCCAGTCAAGAATTGCGATGGCCCTGGATAGGCTGGCTACCCCTGGGCTGGATGAAAGAGAGTCTGATAGATTACGCGGCGTAATCTTGGCATATAGGGAGTTTATCAATCTGGATGAGCTTCTTATGTTAAGCAGCGAAGACAAAAATGAAGAGGAGCAACACAATGCCTGATGACATTCTAACAGCAGATGCCTCCACCGATAAGGATGACACCTTCGACACAGCCCTGGCGGATGAGATTGAGGGTTTGGGTTATAAGAAGGTGGATGAGGGTGGGGATGATGATGTGGTTGATGCCCTTAAGAACCAGCTGGATGGGGGTAAGAAGAAGGTTGATGCGGAGGTGGAGGAGGATGATGTTGAAGAGGTGGAGGAAGAGGTTGAAGTAGAAGAGGAAGAAGAGGAGGAGGCTGAGGAAGAGGAGGATGTGGAGGAGGATGAAGAAGTAGAGAAGCCCTCCAAAAAGGTGAAGGCGGCAAAGAATAAAGAGGTGGAGGAGCTGAGAGAGCAGGTAGCCCAGCTCAAAGCCATGATTAAGAAGCAGGTTGATGGCGATGGGGTTGCCGCCGCAGACTCCTCTCCCCCTCCCGCCGTCCCTGCTTCTTTTGACATCAGTGATGAAGATTATGAGGCGGCCTTGGGTGACAAGGATGCCTTTAAGAAGGTTGTGATGGGTGTGGCAACCGTGGTTGCTGAGCAGGCAGCGCAGCAAGTTTTGGCGCGGATGCCATATGTTATTAACAGTCACTTAAGCACAAAGGAACAGGTGAGTGCCTTCTTTAACGCCAAGGAAAATACTGATATATTGCCCTTGGCAAAGAAGGTGCGGGCTGAAGCAGTGAGGTTAGAGCAAGAGTATGATGACAAAACCCCCACAGAGATCCTGCAGATGGCTGCCGATTATGTGAGGGAAGAGTACATTAAGCCCCTTATGAAAAAGAGGGGTGCCCTACCAGGGAAAGGAGCACAACAGCAGCAAAAGAAACGATTCGCGCCCGCCTCGCGTGGTGCTTTGAGAACAGAAAAGACAAAGCGTACCACGATTTCTGATGATATTGAAGACCTGATGGAATAAGGAGAAGGATTATGTCGAGAAGCATGGTTGCGGGGGATATGCTCAAAACCCACGCAAATGGATATCGCTGGACTCCGACGGCCTCTGCCAGTTTGGAGGTGCGTCCTGACCAGGATTTGATTGTTGTGACCGATGCTGTCAGCTACACGCTGAAGGTGATTATGCCGCCTGCACAGGAGGCGGCTGGAAGGATCATTTCCATTCGTGCTGAGGCGGTTAGTGCAGGTGGCACGATTCGACCCTATGATGTGGATCAGTCCACCGCGCTCAACGATCCCCTCACAACCACAGGTGACTACTGTTACCTGTATTCGGATGGATATTCCTGGAAGGTGTTTATCGAACTGTCCACCTGATGGAGTGATTTAAGATGCCTTCAAGAATTGCGAACCAGGCTGCTGAGTTGGCTATTCAGAGCATGACCCGTATAAGCTCTGCTGACACCACCTCGTATCGCCTGAGGCCTGATGAGGTAAATGTGGAAGTCACCACAGATGCCACACACGCCCTTGAATTGTTTATGCCGTCCGTGGCAGAGTGTCCTGGTGTAACCTTCACTGTGTTTTTCAAAACAGATGGTGGCCAGGATGTAACCGTGAAAGATAGTGCAGGGAATCAGATTGGTGTGCCCCTGGTTAAGGCCGGTGATAATCAGGTGCTGTATAGCAATGGCTTCCGTCTGTCCCTGATTTTGCAGGTGATAGTAGGATAAGGAGAAAAGGAACAATGGAATTTCTCGATGCTGGTATCAACCCGTATTCGGAAACACTGGACTTCCTGCGCGATGTGAGTGTGCAGGGTGCTCCGCTGTTGCCGAATCTGGGATTGGGTGGAGGCAAGGTGTTTTACCTTGACCCCACAAATGGCAGTGATAATAATAGTGGACGGGGGCCAACAAATGCCCTTGCCACCATGACCAAGGCCATCTCCAAATGTGTGTCCAATCGTGGTGATGTTATTGTGCGAATGCCTGGGACTGAGACAGTCACAGCCACGGTCACACAGAACAAGGTTGGTATCACCATTATTGGCACCACGGCAGCAGGAAACATTGAAACCCCTGCTTCCTACCTGATGTATAACAGCACCACTGGCCCGGCCTTGACCATCACAGCAGCCTGTACCATTATCGGTATGGCCTTCCGTGCCATCGCCACACCTGCCACTAACCCGGCAGTGCTGGTCAGTGCCGATAAGGTTGTGATTAAGCGGTGCCTGTTTCAGCATTTGGCTGGCGCTATTGTGGGTGTTCAGCTGAATGGTATAGATGACACCCTGATTGAGGGGTGCATCTTCAAGGATTATGATGCGGCAGGCGACAGCCCGATAAACCTTGTGATTAATGTGGCAGCGGTTTGTAATAGGACTGTTGTTCGCAATTGCAGGTTTATTAACAATGTTCAGTGCATTGAGCATCAGGCTACTGCTTTGCCCTCAGACTTCTTGTATGAAGGTAATACAATGATCCCTGCGGCTGCAGGCACATATTTCCTGCAGGTTAATACCCTTGGAGCAGTGTATGGTCTTCTTTGCAACAACAACCTGACTGTTGCAAACAATGACCTTCTTGCTGACATCAATCTGGCAGGTTTGCAGGCCTTGGGCGTGCAGGCCATCAACAATCATTACCTCGAAACCTAAGTAGAAGGAGAATAGGATATGCCGTCGTTTTTGGGAATGCGTGGTACCGGTGATTGGAGTGGAAATGAGCGCCCGCAGAGCTGGCGTGAAGGAACCCTCCTTTATTTCCCCAATGGTGATATGCCTTTGACGGCTGTCACATCCAAGGGACGGAAGGAGGCCACAACCGATCCTCGGTTCAATTGGTTTGAAAAGGGTATGGCCACCCAGTGTGGTGTGGTTACACAGGCCTACACTGACGCCGCACTTACCACAGCTGTGTTGATTGGCTCAACCTACCCCGTAGGCCAAACCATCTACATCAATGTGGCAGAGGCAGTGGCAGGTGACTTCCGTGTGGGGCATAGTGCCTTGGTGGCCGATATGCAAACCCACTCCCACTTTGTGTGGGGCAAGGTTGTGGCGGTTGACCTCAATGGTGCCAGCTCGTATGTGGCAATCAAGTTGCGCACCGCAGGCACCGCGGGGTATTTGCTGGTTTCGGCCACCAATACCCTATACCTTGAAAACCTGGGTGACATCAACCCTGAAGGTGGATACATCCCGGATGCCCTGTCATATGACCCGACGGAGTATTACAACCTCACCCAGATCTTCCGCACCCCCATCGACATCACCCGCACCCAGCGCAAGACCAAGATGCGCACGGGGGATGTGATGAAGGAAGCCAAGCGGGAGGCCCTGATGTACCACGGTATCGGCATTGAGGCCGCTGCAATCCTGGGTGCCCGCACGGAGCTGGTTGGCCTGAACGGCAAGAAAGAGCGCACCACTCAGGGTATCATCCCCTGGTTGGTGGCTAACAACTCCGACAATGTGGTGGATTACAGCAACAGCACGGCCCTGTCCTGGCTGGTTGGTGGTGAGGACTGGTTTGATGAAAAGCTGGAGCAGCTCTTCCGGTATGGTCGGACCACCAAGATGGCCCTTTGTGGAAGTGGCGCCCTGCTGGGTATCAGCAAGCTGGTGAAGGCCCGCAGCTCATTCCAGTTAACAGCTGTTACCGGCGCCTATGGTGTGACGGCAACCAAGTGGGTCACCCCGTTTGGTGAAGTGCTGCTGAAGCACGCGCCCTTGCTCACCAAACGTATCCACAACCGGAACAGCATCATCATGTTTGAGCCGGAAAACTTGGTGTTCCGCTACATCGACGACACCCACTTCAAGGATTCCAGCGAGGAGAGTCAGGCCGGTCATGCGGGCTTTGATGGAACCAAGCAGGAGTTCTTGACAGAGGGTGGCTTCGAGTTCCACTTCGCCAAAACGGCCATGTATATGACCAGTGTTGGCCTCGAAGGAACAGGTGCGTGAGTGTAACCGGGAGGGGGGACTAATCCTCCCCCCTCCCACCAATAAAGAGGTGGTACATGACACTTGCTGAAATCAGAAAGGAGTTTGTGAGGGCCTCCAATCGGTATGACCTGGTTGTGAATGGAGACCTTACCGCGAATGTTGATAACGGTGCAAACACCTTCATCAACTGGGGACAGCGCTATCTTGATATCACCATCCAGCATCCAAAGCAGTGGCGGAGGTATGCCAAAAAGCTCACCATTGGCGATTACCAGCTGCCCATCACAGGGATCCTCTCCATCAAGAGTGTGGTGATTATTGACCCTAATGACGCCAGGGCTGACATCACCGAATGCTTTTATGAGAGGGCGGAATTTAGAAAGAATGTGCCTGAGCTGGTTGCAGGTTGGGATAGTGGAATACCCACCTTCTGGACCCTGAATTACATTGACCCGCATCCCTCATTGCAGGCAGGCATGGGCACGGCGGATGACCAAGCTGATGTGGATGTAACCCCTGCCACGATGTTTGGGTATGATGGGGTGATGTTTTACCCCAAGGCAGATGCTGCTTATACCTTGGAGGTCTCAGCCCGCACCCTCAGTTTGGCCATGACAGCTGACACTGACACCTCATACTGGTCTATATGGTATGCAGACCTGCTGGTGTTAGCAGCCTGTTATTGTTTTGAGCGATTTATGAAGAATGATGCAGGGATGCGCACATGGTTAAATGCCATGAACCTGCAGGCCCATGCCATTGATTGTAATATGGTGGATTTGGAATTTGCTGGAAATGTTGTGAAGATGGAGATTGAATAATGCAGCGTGTCACCCCTCCGATCAAGAAAAACCCAAGGGTCATACCTGAGAAGCCCCCACAACCTGAGAGGAAGTTTCAGGTGCTATCAGGGCATGTGGAGTGTAAGGAAGGTGAGGCGTTTTTTGAGTTTATGGCCCCTTCCCCCACCATGGTGCAGAAGGCCCTTATCCATGTGGAGGAGGATGTGGAGCTGGAGGTAGTGGTGAGTGTGGCAGTAACCGTGGAGAAAACAACCAACATCTCCACCACAACCTTCACTGTAAAGCAGGGTGATAACCAATTGGAGGTTGGGAATACAATTTTGCCCTCGGGTGGTAGAGTGAGCCTGGTTACAAATTGTAACGCCACTCTTTGGTATTCATTCCTGTATGCGGTGATGTGATGCCTGAATTAAACCTTGCCCCAATCCTGCAGAAGGGGATGCGTGTGGATGATAGGGAGTGGCAGGCTACACCCAGGTTGGTGAGTAACTTTGTCCCCACACCTTTTGGCATAAGGGAGGTTAGATGGCCCCATCAGCTCCTGCCAATGGAGGCCCTCACAGCCAAGGGAATCTCAAACCTCTCCACCCTCCAGCTCCTAAACCTCACATCTGGGGTTATGCTGAGGGGGGATAATGAATTGTATGATGTCACCTCTGCAGCATCCCTTAACCTTGTCACAGTGTATGACATCTACAACCCTGCAGTTGTGGACCCTACGCCTTTCCTGAACCCCCTGGTTGGTTCATGTATGGACACCCATGTGTCAGTGGCTGACCTTGGTGTCCACTGGTTTTTGTTCAGTAATGGCATCACTGGGGCCTTGGGCACAAACCCTGTGCAGGTATTCCACACAAAATGGGTAAGCTCAGCAAAGGTTTTTAGCCAGCAGGCAATTCACATAAACACAGGCTGCACCCATAGGGGCAGGTTGTTGATGGGAGGATTTGATGACACCACAGCTGGATCAACCCTGTGGGCCAATTGGGGAACCATTTGGTCTGACCTCCTTAAGTATGGCACCATCTGGGGGTATAGTGCGGAAAATCCCGGTCAGAATTGGGTGTCATGGGGCCAGATTGGTGGAGGTGACACGGTGCAATTTTTCCTCCCTGAAACAGTGCAGTACGGAGGAGATAATGCATCCCTTCGAGCCGCTGATGGTCAATATAACCTTGACAGCCCATACATGCTTGAGGCCTTTAGGAGATGTGAATCTGGGATGATGCCAATGACCTTCAATGGAATGGTGTTGAGGATGATGCCATTTATCGATGGGGTATTTGTGTATGGAGAGGATGGGGTTGGTGGCCTACGGATGGCCAACACCCCTGTGCCCACATATGGCAGGATTGATGCCTTGCAATGCCCAGGCCTGCTTACCCCGGGGGCTGTTGATGGGAACCAGAATAGGCAGGTTTATGTAGGGGTGGATGGGAATTTGTGGATGATTGGTGCTGATGTGAGTGTCCAGAAGATAGGCGGGCAGGAACACATCAGGGATTTGGGGATGCTTGAGGAGGTGAGTGGATATCGCCAGTGCACCAGGGTGGTGTACAATCACCTGCTTGATGAATATTACATCAGCACGATGGATAGTAAAACATTTCCAAGTGATATGCTGGTGATGAATAAGAATGGCCTATATATCCAGAAGTATGGTATAAGAGGGGTGCTGTCAAATCCAGATGTTTACACATGTGAGGATGGGTGGCATTTGCATGAAGACATCCCGCAGGGCCTTGTGTACTTCCTTGGTGGAGCAGAGGTGCTGCAGAATGGCACCTTTGCCACTGCTGCAAACTGGACCTTTGCTGCGCCCTGGGTATTCAACACTGACCACATGGAACACACCACAGCTGCTGAAGACACCCTTAAGCAAACCGTGGCAAACATGGTGTCCCCTGGATGGGTTAGTGATCTTGCCTACCAACTGAAGTTCACCTTGTCAGGGATGGGGGCAGGTGCCTACCTGAAGATTTTTGGCCATGTGTTTATCGCAGACGGCACATACTCAATCACCTTCACTGTGGATGATCCAGTTGGCCCGTTTGAGGTTATTGGGTATGGCACCCTAAAGTTTGATACCGTGTCAATTGTTCCCCTCTCAGACCAAGCAGCAACATGGACCTCGGGCTGGTTACAGCCCGCCAACGCAAACACCAAATCCATTAAGGAAGTCCAGGTTGTTGGTAATGTTGGTGATAATCCCCTATCCCTCACAGTGTATTACACCAACAAGTTTAATGGGCCAACCCTGTCATATGGCCCGGTGGCCTTTGATGACCGCGGCGTGGCACAGGTGAAGATTGGGTGTAGGCAGTTTATGTTATCCATCACATCGGCCAGTGGGGCTGATGTGTTTATTGATGACATGATTGTAGTGTTTGATGATTCCTCCCGTGTAGGTGTTTCTAGGATCCTCCCATAGGAGTTAAACATGCCGTCTGAATTCTCAGTGAAGTTCCCGCTCACCAAAGGGATATCCCCATATGAGGATGCTGATAAGCTGGATGTTGGATATATGGAGGATTTGGAAAACCTTCGGCCAACCTCCACAGGTTTGGTGGCCGTGCGGGATCTTGAGCATAACATTGTAGATGCCAATGTTGACCTTGACTGGCCCTACCCACAATACCTTAAGTTGGGGATGAGTGACTTCTTGATGTATGGTGATGTGGTGTTCACAGTGAATAGGGCCACAATGACCCTCACCCCTGTTGTTGTGGATAAGGAGGTTGGTGAAACTGGCCTACTCACAGGGAGTGCATGGCATGGGGCTGGGATGGGAAAGTGGAACATCTTTACCAATGTGAATACCCTGATGTACACCGACCTAGGGGCAACCCACAAGGCCCTAAACACAGTAACTGTCCAGTCCGTTACGAACTGGGGAAGCAGGATTGTGCTGGGAGGGGTGGATGGCATCCGTTTTGCAGGAGGTGTGGCAGAGTGGAATGCCCTGTTTGCACAGTGGAGGCTTTATGCGCCCACCCATTACCAACTCACCAATGAGGATTTGTTTGATGCCAGCTGGCTTATTTGTAGCAGGGAGGCAGGCGGGGATGTGGATAGGCCGTTCTTTGAATTGCTTGGCCTGCTTGGTTTCCCGGCCACCCACTTTGACCTTCTTGAGGAAACCCTATTGAGTGGCTTCTCCACAGGGCAGTTGTTCCTTATCCCCGTCCAGGGGGCAGGTGTGGTGTATAAGGTTATGGAGCTTGGCAATGCCCTAATGGTGTATGGTAGGGATGGGGTGTTCTCTGTGAGCCATTCGGAGAGTGGCCCGATTGTGCAGAGGGTATTGAGAACTGGGATTGATAGCAGGGATGCAGTGTGTGGGGATGGGTCTGAGCATGTGATGATAGGTGCCAACTCCACCATGTGGAGGATCACAAAGGATGGGCCTGAGAGGTTGGGGTATGCCAAAACCCTTGGGGTGCTGAGTGATTGTGTTGGGGTATTTGATGAGGAATTGAGGGAGTTTAGGTTTTCTGATGGCTCCACCACCTTCACCTACAGGGGAGGGGAGTTGTATAAAGAGGCCCGGCATGTGTCAGCTATGTGGGATGGTTATGGGGTTTATGAGTTTTCAAACCTCGTCTACGGGGCTGACCTCATCACCTACCCAGGGTTTGCCTCAAGTGTTGGATGGACCCTTGGCACGGCTTGGACCCACAATGCCTCTGAATTGCTGATGGGCTATGCGAAAACCGGGGCAGAAACAACCACCCTAACACAGGCCCCTGTTGTGAGTACCGAAAAGCTCTACAGGCATATGATGGAATATAAGCCTGGCATCACAGGCACGGCTACCATTATGCCTTATGTGGGTGGTGTGGCTGATCCACATGCCCCTGCTGCTATCCTCAACCAGGGATGCTACACTTCAATCATCCCTGCAGCAAACACAGGTGCAAGTGGGGTGAATGTAGTTGGGGCTGTTGGCACGGCAAGGTGTTATAGAATCACCCTGAAGGAAATCACAAACTTTTATTATGAGAGTGTGTTTGACACTGAAACCCTTACTGCTGATGACACAAAGTGGACCTGTGATCCTGGATGGGTTTATGATGAGGCCTCCAACATCTTCACAGGTACAGTGGTTACAGGTTCGGCTGTGCAGGCCTATCTTGATCAGGTAGCAACACATCGCCTTGAGGATGAATATTCATACCTCATCACTATTGATGTGGTCTGCACCGCAGGAACAGTGCAGATTGAATTTAATGGATCTGCACCAGCGGCAAGGATTATCAATGCCACAAGCACCTATGTGTTTTTGCACCCCTGCAATATTGCCTCACCTGATTTCAAGTTAACAGGGGCTGCCTTCACTGGCACTGTCACAGTGTCGGTTAAGAGGTGGTTAAGGATTAAAACCCCTGCTGATGTGGAGGGTGATCATCCCACTTTGGGTGATGTGTATATTTCCACCATGCCTACCCGCCTGGACTCAGATGAGTTGAAGAGGATAAGCTTTGTGGAGTGTGTATATAATGATGTGGCCAATGCAAGGATGAGATTGGCCTACCGCTACACAACAGGTGGCACATGGTTATACACCCCATGGACTCCTGATAATGGCCAGGGCACCTTCTATTTCGGGGTGATGGCTTTGGAATACAAGTTTCAGTTTCGTGGCACTCCAACAGTTTTGGCAGGGACAGCAACAACCCCAACCAGAGTTGAACAACTCACAGTAAAGGTAATGTATGCCGATAGTAGAAGCGCAAGAGGTCCAAGAGGCACAGGTCTACAAGCTGAGCAAGGTTGACCCGTCGGTGATGGGCCAGGACTGGCCCCTGATAAAGCAGACACTTATCGCCTCCGCCGAGAACACAGGCACCCCACTAACCGAAGGGTACCTCACATATATCCTTGATGGGATATTGAAGGGTGCTGTGACTGTGTGGGCGGGGCATGTGGATGATGAATTAAGGGGTATTGTGGTAACGGCTATAACCCTTGATCAAGGGACAGGATGCCGGTACTTGGTAGTGTATGGGATTGCATCTGTGTCATATATCCCACCTAAACTATGGAAGGCTGGATACACACGACTGGCTGAGTTTGCAAAAGCCAATGGATGTGGTTCTATGCGTGCCATGACACAAAATGATAAGGTTATAAGAAAGGTCCAACAATTTGGCGGTGACTGTAGTATCCGCTATGCAATAATGGAGGTCTGATGAGCAGCAAGACTGATCCTTCTACATACCCGAAGTATCTACAAGAGACGCATGCAAATGTTATAAGTGGCGCCGGTTGGAATTTTGCCAATGATAAGACTGACGCTCCAACAGATCCTGGCACAAGCTATACCGAGCAGTTTGTTGCTAAGTACACTACAAGTCCGCATAACCCATATGAAGGTGTTGCCACTTACAACCCCACCGGTGATATTGATGCAGTGCAGGCCAAGCTGAATGCCCTTAATTCCCTCACAACCTCAACTGATCCTGTCACAATTTGGCAGGGGATGGCTGCTGCGGCTCTTGGCCTTGATGGGTACCTGCCAGATGAGTCCACAGTGGATGAGGAGGTATTGAACTTTGAGAGGGAGCAGAAGGCAAACCTTGCGCGGGCTTATAATAGGGTTGCCGGTGGGTTTGCTGATATCAATGGCGTGGCTGGCACAGCCTTCCCTGCGGCACTTGCCTTGCTTGAATCAGACCTCTCAAATCAGATCGCCAGTTTCCAGGCAAAGCGGAGGTTGGAGTTGGGCAGGGGGCGCGCCTTGCTTGTAGCACAGGCTGTTGGAAGCATGGTGAACATTTGGAGTACCAAGGTTAATATGACCAATGCCGTTTTGGCGGGTCAAGCTGAGGTGTCTAAGTTGAAGATTGCCCTTAATAATGATAGGATTAGGGGTGATGTGGCTCTCACTGTGGATGAGATTATGTGGGAGTTTACCCTGCTGGACAGGATTGGAACCGGGATGCAGATGATTGCAGGCACCCCTGTTATCCAGCCTCCTATGTCCAAGGGTGAGGCAATGGCATCTGGCATACTGCAGTCTGGTGGATTTGCCACACAGCTTGCAATGGCAGGTGCTCCTGGTGAGGCAGTGATTGCAACCTTTTTGCTTGGCTCGGCCTTTAGTGTAGTGAATGCACTTATTTAACCCTGATTACAAAATGTAATCAGCCTGGAGGTAAAATGAAGAAGACATCAATGGCATCCCTGGCAAACATGTTTAATGCTGGGGCAATGTCAATCGCGGGCACTCATGTAACCCCTGGGATGCAGTATATGGCCCAGACGGGGGCAGCAGCGGCTGAGCAGGCGGCAAGGGAGGAGATGGAGAAGGAGGAAAAGAAAAAGAAGAAAATTAAGACTGGAAGGACCGTTGGTAAGGTTGCAGGAGCATTGATTGGCACAGCGGTAGGACAGTCGATGGCTGGAGCTGCGCTTGGATCAGCGCTTGGTGGTGCTGCAGGTGGTTTGGTGACAGGCCAAAAACCAGGTAGCGCGGCTCTTGATACACTTGTCGAGAGTGCCCCTATGGTACTCTCATATGGAGCAGGTAAGCTAGCCGATGCGATTGACGCCAAAAACCTTCCATCAGAAGGGTCAGTTGAGCAGTGGTCGGCTGATATCAAAAGCGGGAATGGCACGCTTGAGACCATCAGGGATGTGCGAGCCTCACAACCATCCCTTGATGACATCTTCAACCACCCTGGTAATAAATACCTAACAGGTCTGGCTGAGGGATTAAGGAGTGTAGACACAGGTGCATTGGCATCTCAGTTCGCAGGGATGGAATCCTACAACCAGCCATCAAATATGCCAGCGGTCTTTGGTATGCAGCCTGAGCAGCTTGCCCAGATTGAAAACCAGAAGATGGAGAGGAAGAGGTTGGTGCAAGCTGAATTGGAGAAGGAAAAGGACCGGGCCTTTGAACTCAAGCTATTTGAGGATAAGGCCAAGAATGATGAGCGGCAATTCAACCTTGAACAGTCCGCAGCGGACAAACGCCTTAAGCAGCAGTTTGGGATGGAAAAGGAACTAACCGAACAGAAGCTGTCATATGAGATCCAGGGTGACTCCATGGACCGTGCGGCAAGGGCTGAGGAAGGTAGAAAGGATAGGGAGTCACAGGAGAAGCAGACAACTGAACGCCTACAGGCTACACGGGATGCGGCTGCGGCAAGAGGTAAGGGTGGCAAAGGTGGTAGGGATTATAGTGTGTTGTCTGCCGCCGAACAGCGCAGGGCTGACAATGAAGATATGGCCTTAGCGGTGACAATGGTTGAAAAACTCCAGGCTCCAGATATTCCATCTGCGCTCGCTCTAATCCATTCAAAGGGGAGCGTTGTTGACCTTAGTGGTGGTGACACAGCAAGTGGTGAAGTTCCCAAGACAGATGTGAAGTCAGGCACAAAGGTTGAGCCCGCCGATGAGAGTGTGATTTATGGCTACACCAAGGATGGCAAACCTATTCCCTTCACATCCATATCCTTGGCAAAGAAGGCACTTGAGAAGGGTGTGATTGTTAGGTTCTCAAGTGAGTCAGATGAGGATGGCTTTTACAATGAAGGTGCGGCGCGTCCTGGTGATGGAAGTTCATACAGGCGGTATAGATAAGGGAGAAAGAGATGCCAGTTGCAAAGGCCCCCGACGGTTCCTATGTTGAGTTTGCTGAGGGCACATCTATTGATGCCATGCGTGCCTATGTGAATAAGCACCATCCAAATCCTGAAACCCTTCTTCCACCTGCCACACAACCTGAGGTTAAATCAGGGCTGCTGGATGAGTTCCAGAAGGGTGCCCGTCGGATGGGGAATATGCTTGCCGCAGATGCCACCATCCCTTATGAGATGTTCACAGGTGATACCCTGCCAAGGATGTATTATAACCGCCAGGCCCAGCGCAGGGATATATCCATGGCAGAAGACCTGCAGGGCAAGGGCGCTTGGAATACCTATAAGGAGGATGGCTTCAACGCCGCCCTTGCATATGGCCTGAACCCAAGAAGGATGGCAGCGTTTGCAGGTGAGCAGGCTCCATTATGGGCTGGTATGGCAATTGCTGGTGCTGCCACAGGTGGAGCAGCTCCTGCATCATGGGCAACAACTCAGGTTGGGCCAAAGGTTTTAGGTCTCACAGCAAAGCGTGTTTTGATGGGTGCTACCGCTGGGGCGATGGCAGGTGGTGTAGAGGGTGCCCAAACAACCCAGACAGTGATAGACCAGAATGGTGGAAAACTGAGGGCTTTGGCAGCAGGAGGGGCAATGACCCTAGCTGCAGGAATAACAAACACAGTTGGGTTTGGCCCGCTCATCTCAAAGCTACCTGCCACAGGTAGGGCTGCACTTGGTTCACTTGTTGTGAAGGCCTTGGCTGGAACCGTTGTGGAGCCCCTCACAGAGTGGGGTGAGGAACCAGCGGAGTATGCCGTCCTCAGGGCAGCCGGGTATGATGCCTCCCATGGCAACCCTGAAATAAAGGATAGGACAATTGCCCTGCTTGATCAGGTTGGCCCGCTTGCTGCAATGGGGCTGGTGTCAGGCCTGGGCGGTGCAGCCTTTGATATGCATGTGAAGGATAAGAGGGCTGTGGTGGTTACAGACCCTGCCCGTACATGGAGGGATGACCTCAAAAACCTTTCCAAGGTCAAGGGAACACCCATGACCGAGGAGGAATATAGTGCGCTGGCCTATGATGGGGTGGAGGTTGTTGAGAATGGATTGGGGGAAATGGAGGAGCGGCCCAAACTTGCTACCCTTGGAAAATTCATGGCAAGGATGAGGGTGAGAAAGGGTGTGGTTGCTCGGGAAGACCTCCCCCTTATTTATGCAACCTTCAAGGAAATGTATAAGGGCAAGGCATCCCTCCGCTCCCCCAACATTAAGGGAACCAGCTTTTCTCCTGAGACAGAGGCAGAGATGTTCCTGCATGACCAGGGGATTGCCTTTGAAACCGATGATGGATTAACAATGTTCACCCCTGAGGAGAGGGCCTCATATAGGGATGCCTTCATGAATATCCAAGGGGCAACTGAGGATAACGCAGATTTCCTCACCTCCTTCATGGAAGCCTTGATGATCCACCAGGGGATCAATGTTGGGGTGAATCCAAGGCTGATGATGGACACCACTTTTGGTGGGTTCATGCTTGGTACTGAGGAAGCTGAAACAGACACAGGGGTGACGTTTCCTGAATACACAGGGAGGGATAGAGGAGGGTTCCAGCCTAGCGGGATTGAGATGGATGGCACCCCTTCCCCTGTTGGGTTAATAAGGGTATTTGAATCAAGTGATTTCTCCACTGCCATCCATGAGTTTGCCCACTGGGCTTCATGGAACTCAGAGGGGTTGATGCGGGAGGCTATTGTTAATGCCGCTGGGGTTAAGAAGAAGGGGGCACTGGTTGATATTGCAGGGTGGAACAGAGACCAGCATGATAGCTTTGCAAGTGGGTTTGAACGCTATTTGATGACCAAGATGGCTGACACTCCTGCCCAGGCGAAGGTGTTTGAGAAGATCAAAACCGAATTCCAAAAGGTATATGGTACATTGAGGGATGCGGTGTTGCCATCACTTAATAAGAAGATGGTGCCGGTTTATGATCTGATGCTACACGGGTCTGACATCAACACAGCCCAGCAGGAACTCATTGATGTTATGGAGGGGAGGGGGAGTGATGTGGAACTTGGGCAGCCCAAGAAAGAGAAGAACCCAATCATTGACCTTGCTGTTGTTATGGGTAAGCGTAATGTGTATAAGGTAACAAGGGCAGATGGGTCTGTGAGAGAGGAGAAGGGAGGGAAAGAGATTGATGCCTTTATGGAGGAGGATGAAAGGCCAGCTGTCCCCGCCGACACTGCAAAGATAGCAAGGCAGGTTAGGGCCAAGACCATGGCAGAGGCAGAGAAGATGGCCGCCCTTCCAAGTAAGGCCCCTGCAAAGGTGAAGGCAAAGGCCAAGGTGAAGAAGGTATCTGGTCCTGATACCCTTATTGATTATGAAGCAAGGAATAAGGAAACAGTGGGGGACAGGAAAAGGAGGTTTGAGCGGCAAACCAGGGAGGAGGCATTAACCCTTGCAGCTGAGAGGAATAAGAGGTTTGGCAAGAAAAACCTGCAGGCTGAATTAAAGCACAAGCATGCCAAAGGGGAGGTGATCACCAATGTGGACCTGCAGGCTGCCCTATTGAGTGTGCATATGCGGGAACATCTTGATGACATGCTGACCCTTGAAAACCTCACCGATAAGGACCTTGACCACTACCGTAAATACCAGCAGGACCTGGGGTATATCCTAAAGGACTTTGCAAGTCAGGCGGGCCAAAATTTGCAGGTTGTGAAGTGGTGGAATGCCCTGGGTGAGCTTGCAATGATGAGGGAAAAGGTGAATGAACTAGGCCAAGCTGAAAGGGAAATGGTGCTGGCCACCGACCTCACTGATTTGAGGTCAATGCAAAATACCATCAACGCCGTGAAAGAGAAATCCCATGTGAGGTGGATCAGGTGGATGTTTTATAATAGCTTGCTCTCAGGCTACACTAACTTCAAGAACACAGTTGGCAACACCATGAATGCTGCCTATGAGGATGTGCACTCCTTTGGCATGGCCCTCACTGATATGTTTAAGGTTATGGCCTTTGGTGGGCAACGGCAATACTTTATGGCTGAACCTTTCCTTATGCTGGAGGCACAGCTTAAATCACTGGTTGATGGGGAATTGTGGCGTGCTGTTGGTGGGGCCTTACTTGGTGATTTGGAATCAAGGTATGAAACCAAGCTGGATGATGAGATGGCCCACACCACCCAGCTTGTGCAGAGGCAACTAAACCTCAAGCTAGGCAAGGTCATTGGCACCACCATCAACCTTTCCCTTAATGGCCTCAAAGCAATGGACGTGTTTGCAAAGGGCATGGCTGAAAACTCCATGACCCAGGCCATTGATTACAAACTCCTCAAAATCCATGAGCTATATGGGGATGAAGGGGTGGTGAAGTTCAAGGATGAGTTTGTGGCTAAGGAACTTGCCCTATCACAGAAGTATAGCACCTCGAAGAGTGAGGAGGACTTGCTTACCTCCAGGCTTGGCAAGCAGATGAAGAAGGAATTGAAAAGCAGTGATAAGTTTGGGATGGCGCGGGCCAATGCCATTGCAAGGTTTTCTGAACATGCCACCTTCCAGGATCAGGCTGGGAGGGGATTGAAGGGGCTGGCCTCTGCACGGTCTATTGTGCCTGGACTTGGAAGAGTGATAATGCCCTTCCTGCAGACCAATGCCAACATCATGAGACGAGGGTTGGAACTTACCCCTGGGATTGGCTTGGCTATACATGCCATGGGCAAAACAGACTACACCCTTACCGAGGCTTTAACCAAGCAGCTTGAAGGGGTTGGGATAACCTTGGGGGTGATGTCGATGATGAATATGGATAGGTTAACAGGTGATGCCCCAGATGATAAGGAAAAGAGGGATGCTTTTTACAGGGAAGGTAAACTCCCATATAGCATTAAGTTTGGCAACACCTGGATTAGCTACCAGAACCTTGAGCCCCTTGGTTTCCCAATGGGGATCATGGCAGACCTCATAGGTGAATGGAAGGCTGCACATGAGGAAGGGGCTGAACAGCACAACATGCATCTCTTCTCCACCATGGTCACAACCGCCAAAAACTACATCATTGACCAGAGTTTTGTGTCAGGTGTGGGGCAGGTGATGGGTGAGGATTACAAGTTTCAGAATTTCATTGCCCGCACCTCCACATCCCTTGTGCCCTTTAGTGCATTCTGGAGGATGATGAACGAAGACTGGCATGCTGTGACAGATAAGGAAGTGCCAGTGTATGATAGAGACAATGTGGCTGGCTTGTTCTGGAATGCCACTCCTCCAGGGGTGATGGACCTGCTGGTGAAGAAGGGTGTGATTGAACCCCCCAAGCAAAAGATTGATGCCTTTGGCACTCCTATCACAAAGCCTGTTGGGTTTTGGGGAATGTGGCTATCACAAAATATCAGGACCGGTGTGGAGGATGCTGTGGAAAAGGAGATGGGGATGGTAGGGTATTACCCTGGCACACCCAACCCCTACTTCACCTATAACAAAGAAAATATTCCAATCCCAGATGATGTGTATGCAGAGTACGCTGTGGAGTATGGACTGGCCACCAAGAAGGCAGTGGAGACAATCATAAGCCGTCCTGCATACAAATCTGCATCGAAGGAAAAGAAGGTTGATATGATCAGAGGGGCGGTTGAGAGGGCAAGGGACCCCATCACAAACAGGATGAAGATTAAGGTTAGACGAGGGCTCAAGAAATAGGGATGTGATGGACGGGGGCCTGGTTACAAAATGTAATCAGGCTCCCAAAAACTTCCCCTGGCTTCCTTTATATGTGATCATCAAATCACTTCCCTCCTCCATCCTCTCCAGAGCAATAACCTCCATACTTGCAAGGGTGCGCAACATATCCTGGAACTCATCCCTGGTGACATCCTTATAAAATTCCGATAGCAGCATGGAGTACCTGACCTTTTTCTTTTTGGCAATGGTGGCAATCAACCTCGGATAGAGGTCAGCAAACACTGTGCGGCCATATGCCCTATACACATTGGGCATCACCTCTTCTGTTCTTTCCAATAGGGCCACCGACCTCTTAAAGTCCTCAGCTGTGATGATCATATCCCCCCGCCTGGATGCAGACATAACCATTGCCAACTTCCTTAGGTGGGTGGGGCGGCGCTCAAGGTATGGGCCAAACTGATGGTCTTTGATTGCAGGCTCACTACAATGTGCCACATACCAATCCCCATATAGGTCAAGGAATTCTGGGGTCATCTTATATTCCCCACACAAACTCCACATCAATTCAAGGTCCACCATCAAATCACATCTCAGCTTCTCTTCCTCAGGTGTGATGATGGGGAAGGGCACAATCTTGCTCTTCTTATCCCCATACACAAATATCATCCTGCTTGTGAACCCACCTCCAATCACTTCTTGCGGGAAGGCTATTTGGATAAGCTCAGGTGTGGTGGCACCCAACAGGTTAAGCCAAACCCCTTCAATTGAGTTGGTGCCCTTGTTCTTGGTTCGGTACGTCCACACATCACCACAGTCAAATAGGTCACACAGGTCCTTGATGAGTTGGGCATTATCCCTATTAACAAACACCACCAACTCTGGGCTTATCACAGTGATGGATGAATGTGACACAAAGTCACCGGTTTTTGGATCTGTCACCACTGTGAGGCAGTCAGCCATCTCAGCAATTAATGCCTCACGGGTGATACTATCGGCCGACATTCTTATCCCCACCTCCCTCAACATCTTCTTCACAGGGGTGATGGCTGTGCCTTTCCTACATCCACTTGGCCCTACAATGGCGATGTAGAAATTTGGGTATGTGGAGGTTTCCCAGGTTGTGAAGCATTTCCTCTGCAGCACCGAGGCAAGGGCAGACACCGCAACCCATTCCTTGAAGAGAGTGGGCGGCTCACTATTGTCAACAAACTTAAGGTATGAGGTAATCCAGTCATCACATCTCTTTTTCATTATACACCCGCTCCAACTCCTTGAGGGTTTTTAGTTCAACCATGTTGGCAAAACTTGTTCCCATCTTAAAGTCTGCGGGGATTATAAATGGCTCCTTCCATGGCACTGGCTCCTCCATCAATTCCTTCACCTTCAGGCATAATTCTGTGATGCGCTCCCATCCAACCTCCTTTGGTATCTGGAATACCAAACTATCATGCACTTGGTTTAACAACTCCAACCCCTCAAAGGTGGTGCTGCGCTGGTCCCACATCTGACACAACACCCTATTAATTTTATGTGCAATGGTGCTTTGGGCTACATAGGCAAAGGCATCCTGGTCAACCTCGCCCATCTGGCCAAAGAACCTTCTTTGCTTTCCATAGCAGTTAACCACGGTCATACTCTTCCTCAATTGCTCCCTCACCCATAGGTGGAAGGTGCCCCTCACCCCTGGGTAAATGCGATGCCATCCCTCCACCAACTCTTTGGCCTGCATCTCAGGCAACTCAAAACGGAGGGCAAATGCTCTATACCCAAGGTTATAACCAAGGGAGTGGTTCATCTGCTTGCCCCAATACCTCTGGCTCTTTGTCCCATCACCCACATATGAGGAGCCCGGGGCTTTACTCACATCCTCAATCTTCACCCCAAACATGTTGGCGTAGGTGAGACTATGGACATCAACTCCCTTTATAAAGGCCTGCTTCAATGCAAACTCATCGGCCACCCAGGCCACGGTGCGGTTCTCTGCCTGGGAAAGGTCTGCCTCAAATCCAATATACCCATCATCAAATAGCATCCTCTTCTTAAAGGCCGGGGCAAGGTTCTGCATGTTCCCGCCTGTGTTCCATAGTGTGTGGCGGGAGGAGAGGCGCCCGGTGTTTGTGCCACTTGGGTCAAAGAAGCATCTAATCCTATGGTCTGGGTCAAGGTTCATGGTGGCATATGTGTTGAGGAGTTTGGAGTTCTTGCGAATGTTACCAATAACCCTTGCCTCTTCCACCCCCTTCCTTGCCAGCCTCACCAACGCTGTGACATCAGTTGTGACCCGGCCCTTCACTGTGTAGGGTTTATGGCCAAGGGTTTTGTAGAAGTAATTCTTGAGCTGGGTAGGGGAGTTGGGATTAAGGTCAGCCACACCGTGCTTTGCTGCCATCTCCTTCAATAAAGCGGTGTCATTTTTCACTTCCTGCTCAAGGGAAAGTGAGAAGGCTTTAAGGTCCTCGGTGTTTACCTTAATCCCCCGTTCCTGCATGTACATGATAGAGGGGATGATGTCAACCTGGGTGCGGTAAAACTCCTCCTGCCTATACAACACAAGGAAATCCTTCAACTGCTTCCAGCACTCCATTGTGACAAGGGCATCCTTGGCATTATACTTCCAATACTCAAGGTCATCCACAAACCCACCCTTATGCCTCTCGGCCCCATCATCCTTATAGAAGGGCTCATCTGTGAGCCATGATGTCTGGAAGGCCAGGCCCTTTGGAAAGTCAGGGAATAAGAGGTTGTGGGCAATCATGGTGTCTTCAATACCCCTGGTGATGATGCCCATGAAATGGTATAGGAAAGTGCAGTCAAAGTTGGCGTTCTGGATAACCTTTGTGATGGACGGGTCCTCAAGGATTGAGGTTATTTCCCTCCACAAGCACATCTCATCAAACAGGGAATAATATTCCCCCATCTGGGATGTGAATGGGATGGATATACCAATATCAGGGGAGGAGGCAAATGATATACATGACACCGCATTGTTGCTGGTTTCAATATCAAAGCACACCTCCTTTGCCTCCTTCATCTTCTTCAAGAAGGCCAGGGCTGTATCAATGGTGGGGGCGAGGATGTATTCACGCTTTGGCAAGGTGATGAGGGGGGATGCCTTTTGGATGGCAACCTTCTTCAAATCAGCAGCAACCATGGTTTTATAAACCGGGTTCCTCAGCACCGCTGCAGGATGGATTGTGGGGATAACCTTCCTCCCACCAAATTCCTCTGTGGCTTGGAGGATTGAGCCCCTCCATTTTGTTATACCCTTCTTGCCTGTGAGGGCATACAGTGCCACACCTCCCAATGCAATGATCACATTGGCGGTGCAACCTGCTAACTCATCTCGCAGGATTGCATGGTGGGCATGGTATTCAGGGGTGGGCTTTGCCACCCTCCCACTCAAATCAATAAACTCACTTATCTGGTTGGCATTAGGCTGCTCCTTAATCACATTGGTGATATAGGAGGCATGGCGCTGGATACCAACGGTTGCCAGTAAGGAATCCAGCATCTTCCCGGACACACCAACAAAGGGCTTGCCTGTGAGGGCTTCATGGGTACCGGGGGCCTCACCCACAATTGCCACTTCACAATTCTTTGGGCCTTCACCTGGAACTTGGATTGTGATGGACCTTGTTCCCGGTAGCTGTATTTGCGATGGAATGGTCATTCATCCTCCTTTATGCACTCCGCAAGCGCTTTCTGGATCACACTAAGCTTTTTCTCCAACCTAACTTTATAATCCGCCATTAGGCTTAGAGCCTGCTCAGTAGCCTCACTGTCAAGAGATATCAAAACTGTGCTTGATCGTGGGCTGCTTGTGCAAACATCACTGGGTATTTCCCAGCCCAGGCATAGCTTCGAGCTACTTTGAAAGGACATTATGTCTTGCACCCGTCTTTCAAGATACATCTCTTCTTTTACAGCTTCGCGCATGTTCATACACTATTCCCTTATCCGTGGGTAGGTTTCTAGGCACCGCTCGGTAGATGATGTGCATCCACATTGAGGACATTCCACACGGTTACTTCGATCTCCCAAATAAGCAGTGAAGATCTTTCCACACCTCTCACACAGAAGCCACCAACAGGGTTCCAGCATTTTCATAGCTACTCATCCTCCCTTCTTTCCTAACTTTTTCAAAGCCTTTGCACCTTTTGGGGTGATATAATAGATCTTAGTATTTTTTGGGATGAACAACTCGGGGTGCTCATCTATGAACTTGTGCCCTTCCTTTGCCCAAGATGACTCTTCTGCCTGGGCATTCCCGCCAGTGTATTGGGCAAGTGCATTCATTACCCCAAGGGCCGCGGTGCGGCGCTTCATAGCCCCATCTCCTTCTTCACTGCCGCCTGGGCCGCTTGCAGAAAACAGTCATTGCAATGTATAGCAGCACAATTTTTGTCTGTGTCAATACACTTGCCCCCATTGTTGGCGAGCCACTGTGCGACGCGCTTCCAGTACGCGGCGGACTGCTCGGTACTGCTGCTTTGGGTTGGGAGTATGTGTCCTGAATGTGGATAACCCATTGCGAATTCATCAGCAACCATTTCAGGGTCCACGACAATCCGAGGAAAGGTTCGCTCGATAGCAGCATCAGGCTCCCAAAGCACGCCCTCCCCTTTGCAGGTGGGGCACCGTATGGAATACACGGAAACCTGAGAGTTAGTGTTACTTGCCGCCTCGTAGGGCGTTCTAAATACTACACACTCCCCTTGGCACCTTGGGCATAGGTGTGGTGTGCTCATTTCCATCCCTTTCCCTTGCACGCGGGGCAGTCCCGCTCCTCGCCGCCCCATTGCTCGATGTAACCCTTGCCGTTGCAAAGTATGCAATGGGTCTTCTTGGCATCTGCAACCGGGTAGTACAGTCCATCCTGCACGTTGTACTTCGCCGCCTCGCACTCGTCCATATTGGGATCGCCACAGGGGAACAGGCCGTTGTTCCCAAGAGCGAAGCCACAGCCGCAACTGTCGGGTATGCACAGGCCGTCGCAGCCGTGCGCATTCAGCCAGTCCGCAACGATGTCTTTGATGGTCATGCTTTGTGTTCCTCCGGCGGTACGATCTCCGCCCACTGAATTACAATGTACCCGCGAATGAGGTTTTCTGTCTTACAGCAAACATCACCCAATAAGGCAATATAGGACTTCCGTGTACCGGGCGACACTTCCTGAATTTCCACGAGATACCACTTGTCAGGGTCCGGCGTCTCGGTTGTCCACTGCAAAGCGGCGGGCTGTTGTAAGTTTTTGGACGTACAGTATCTACGCAATGTACACGGAGTGGGATTTCCACTAAGCTTCTCGCACACATCACAGTTCATGGCTGCTCTCCTTGAAGCAGGGCAACTTTCGCGCGGAGCTTGTCCCGCTGCTTTTCGAGACGGCGCTTGTACCCTTGCAGTGCGCGGTTGATTGCGGCATCCGCCCGATTCGCTCATTCTTGGTCATAGTCATAACACCCCTCTTTGTAGTACAGATCCCATGATGATTGACTCATAATGTCTTCCGCCGCGTACATATCGCTGCCTTGATACTGTTCCAGTGCCTTGATTCTGCGCGCCTGGATTACGGCGATGTCCTGGAGGTTTGGCGCGGGCACAAATTGCGGACAGAACGGAGGATCATCTACCAAGATAGGGATGCACCCGGTTATGATGCTCCCATCGCGGGGAGCCCTCTCGCACCACTTACAGGCGTTTTTGTTCATTGGGGTCTCCTCTCAAACTTGTGCAACAACTTCGTATGTTGCCCTGTAAAGCGGTGGACAGCCTTCTCTGACCGGCGACATGACTACCTGCTGTACCCTGTCAAGCCATTCCGCTACCTCATACCGCTGCTCAGTGCTCATGGCGTCGAGGTTGTACACGATGATTTCTGCAAAATGTTTATCCACGGGGATCTCCTTCCAGGTAATGGCCGAACATTTCCTTGCACGCGGCGCTGGTCTTCGGACCCGCCCAGCCATCAACCATGAGCGGCATCACACTAAGATTGCTGTTGTAGCACCGCTGAAAATCTCGGGTGATTATTCGCTGTTTTTGCTCAGTGTTCTTGGCGTCGAACACAATCCACGGCCTGCTGGCCGGCGGCGGAATCTGCTGCTGGAATTCATCCCGGTACCGCAGTACCTTCTTCACGTAGTCCTGCGTCTCCTTGTAAGGGGGGATGGTGTAGTTGTACTTCTTAACTGCACCTGGACCTGCATTGTAGGCGGCAATTGCCAACTCCACAGGCTGTAAGCAATGGGCAAACGTCACCAGCATCCTATAAAGGTACTCCACCCCGCCGAGGATGTTCTCTCGTGGGTCCAGATAATCAACACCAAGCTCCTTTGCGGTCGCGGGCATCAACTGCATCAGCCCGCGCGCGCCACAACTGGAAATGGCGTCCTCCTTGAAGCCTGATTCCGCCTTGATGATTGCCAGCACCAGCGCCGGGTCAACACCCTGCTCACGCGCGGTCTGTGTTGCGAACGTGACGATTTCTTCGTAGGTCATTTCCACACCTTTCCTTTCATCTTTTCAGCCAGCTTTGTTGCCTTTATCACAGCTTCATCATCATGCCCCAATAACCTCATGGTTATCATCTTCTTGCCAATGGCTGTGATCTTGAACCAGCTATGCTTTACCCTTAACACCTCACCTTTCCTAAAGGCAAACTCCTTATAATCAGGGGTGATGGCCTCGGCGTTCTCCACTGACATTGGTTTGAAGCCTCCATTTTTTGTGTCAATTATCACTCAAACCCCTCCAGCGTTACCGACTCTGACATCACCTTGTTCCAAATCTCCATTGTGATTTTGATGTCATATAGGGCATCATGGAGCTTTGAGTCATCCACCTCAACCCCCAATGCCCTTGCTACAGTGTGGAGTTTGAAGTCAGGCAATTCATGCCGCTTCTTCAGCAGCTTGCACTGGGCAAGGCGCATCACACAGATGTCAGGGAAGAAGAAATAGGAGCCAAAGTAATTGTCCCCTGCTTTCTTAAACCAGGCCCGCAAATGCTCCATATCAAAATTTGCATTGTATGCAATGAAGAACATCTTGTCCTGCTTGTTGTAGCGGTTCACACGGCTACTCAACAGGGTGATGAATTCTTCATATACAGATTGTGGGGTTTTGAAGGCCCTCAACTCATCCTCGGTGATGCCCCCAACCTCCAATGCTTTGGCATCCACCACATCCCCATGGAAGGGGGAACACTTAAAGTTGAACCACCTATTCTCAACCTGGGGCTGGGTAAGGCACCCTGCAATCTGCCATACCCCATGACGGCCGGGGTATAGGCCTGTGGTTTCAAGGTCAATGAAACAAAACTTCATGGCTTCTCCTTCCATACACTGCATTGCTTACCATCTGTTTGTGCTTCTGCCTTAAGGGCTGTTAAGTTGCACATACTACCGAGGGCATAATTTCCTGACCAAAAGTATTGGCAGTTGGCACACGTGTGCTCTTTGGCTTCTTTAGGCTGGTTTGAGTCAACCCAGTACTCGCAGGAGAGTCCTCGCTCACGTAGTCTACTCTCTATTTTGAGTCCGGTCAAACCGCAGCCATAGTCAGTATCACCACAGCAGGAGTAATTGACCTGTACATATTGGCACGTGCCACAGCATTTGATACTACTGATGGCAAATAGTCTTGTGACATCAGCCTGCAGCCGATTGATTGCTGTCACAATTTTCCGGTGTAGATCATCCATTATATGCCTCCTCGTCATCCAGCCCGTCAAGGTATTCCTCAATGGCCTCTTCATATTCACTATCCTCCTCGGTTTCAATGTCATCTATCTCATCCCCAAGCACCTCATGGAATTCAATATCATCCTCACCTTCCTTTTCCTCAGCAAGGTGGGCAGGTGGGCGGTTGGTTTTGAGTTTTTTGATGTATTCAGGATTAAGAAGGGCATCATTGGACGCCATAACCTTTGCCACAAACTTATCCTTATAAAGCTGTGATAGATCACACCCTTCAACCTGCACCCCTAATCTTGTACAGGCAATGATACTATTTCCACTCCCAAGGAAGGGCACCAAGACCCGATGGCCATAGGCGGCAAACAACTCATAAATCCACTCCATCACCTTCACAGGTTTTTCGGCGGGATGGGATTTCAGATGGGCGGGGTCTCTTGGGAAGGTGATCACATCACATTTACCCCGCTGCAGGAGGGCTGGCCGACCCTTCCTGGCATAAAACATACATTCATACCCCCTCCCAAGGTAGGTGTCAGGGTTCATGGTCATCCCCCCACTTCCCTTATTCCAGATGATTGGAGCAGCAACCTTAAACCCCACATCCACCAGGGTTTTCCATATCAGCCCTGCCCAATCAGGGGAATGCCACATCAATAGCCATCCATTTGGCTTCAATACCCTATGGCATTCCATTATCAACTTCCGCATGAAGATTGGATAATCCTTAACCTGCACTGCCTTATATTCATTTGGCTCAAGTGCCTGGGCTTCACGCATGGTGTTCTGCTTTTTCAAGAACCCATCAAAGTTGATGCCATAATCAGGATCACATTCCACCACATCGTAGGTGAAGGGCTTAACTCCTCGCATAAACTCAAAGGTATCAACCACATGGTAGGCATCAATCATGTTCTTATTCAACTCATCCCGCGGGGTGATGACAATCTTTTCCTCGGCACGCTTTGCCAATTCCTCAAGGATTGCCTTCTCCCTCAGCCTATCATTCAACCGCACCGCCTCATCCTTGGTTTTGCATTTCCTCAATTCGGGGTTATTTTCCAGGGCCTCACTCAATTCAAGGTCCCTGCTTATGGATGCTGTGGATTTGCCAACCAGGGCAGCGGTCTTTTCTTGAGTCCATCCGTTATCCTTTGGGGATATCTTTTGCCCATGCTTTTGGATACGAATGGAATGAATTTTCTTCACTGTAGCCACTCTATCCTGCCATGTCATATCCAGACGGGCCACATTCTCCAGCAACTCAATCTCCAACAGGGTTTCTTCGGTTGTACCCTTGGGATAGATGCGCACCAACACATCCTGCTTACCGGCCTGCTGGAAGGCAACAAACCTTCTCCCACCTGCCACCAGCCTGTATGGCTTTTCCTCGTTGTCTGTTTCAACAACGGCGATACTCTGGATTTGCCCAACCTCTGTCTTGGCTGACTCCACAATGTCTGTGATGTCGCCGTTATCAGTGCGGGCGCGCTCACCCACCTCAATCAGGGATGTGGGTATGAGGCCATACTTCAACTCACCCATCTTCTATCTCCTTATTCCTCTTCCCATTCTGCATCCAAGAGTTCCTCTGCCATCCACTCAACGGTGGCTTCTAGCTGCTCACGACACTCCACAGGATCATTGGGGATAAATATCACCATGCCGTAACTTGTTTCGGTTCTGAACCTCATCACTTTAACCCCCTCTTCAACACCAGGGCATTAAGGGCCTTCTCTAGGTCCCCTGCGGTAATGCCATCCAAGGCCTTCTTGATTTTCTTACTCTTGCTTTCTGAGCCAGGCTTTTTCTTCCTCTCAATGTGAGGGCGCTGCCGACGTGCTGTTCTGATATCCTCCAGGTGGGCGAGCAATTCCTCCTCTGTCATGGTGGACATGTCTCTTTTGAGGTCTGCCAAGTCCATTGGTTATCCCTCCACCTTTAGAAGCTTTATCCTCTGGTCGATGATTGATGCACAAAAGGTGATGCCTTCCTTCTTAATCCCCTCACTCACTTGGATAGCCAATTCCTCAAACACGGCCCTCTTCAAACCGTGGGGGATTTGCTTACGGAGGGCCATGTACAATTCCTCATCTATCTCAATGGTTAAACGGTAATTACCACTCATCTTTCACCTCCACTGGTTACATAATGTAATGAGGATGGGGACTCAACTTCCACTACAGGTGGAAGAGGTTGTCGGGGGTGTTGGGCAACATACCCAAATTTGTCCCCATCCTCATCACAAACCTTCATCCCTTACTTAGGGGTCGCAACCCGCTTCACGCTGTTTTGCTTACCGTACTCATCACTATCTTCCTCGCGCAGGATCGCCCAGTAGGTCATGCCCACAAGGCAGTCGGGGTTGGCGACAAACTCACTCACCGACACCCCAATGGCGTTGAAGAAGGTGCGCAGGCCCAGGAGTTTGTTGTTCTTTTTCTCGTTGGTGTCATCATCCTTGGGGAAGAACAGGAAATGGGAGATGGTCTTCACCATCCCATGGTTTAGTACCCCGCAGGTGAGACGGCAATAATTCTTCTCATCATTGGGATCAACGGCCCGAATTTCCAACTGGGCCTCTGTGCCATCGGGCAGGGTTTCAAGTTCAACCGCTTCATCCAGGTTCACATCCATAAAGCTCAGGTCCATGGTATTGTCCTTTCTCACTTACACAAGTTTCGGTTTGTCTTCACAGCTAAATCCACACTTCCTCAGCATTGCCTTAATGTTCGGTTCCTCTTCCTTTTTCAGCTTGCCTTCTCCTCCCATTCTTGTTGTGGCCAGGTACTCACCATCATTTTCTGTGAGCAGCACACGCTGCACACCAGATGCTGACTGCCTTGTTTTCAGGACATACATCTCCGGCATGTTAATGGGGACATAATTCTTACTACTCCCCGGCAACATGATACTCCGAAGGTACTGCATGGTGTTCTCATCAACATCCCTCCCCACATGGCCCAACAACAGAGTGTTGCAAGGGAGGGCGCCCATTGAACGAGTGATCATGGTGAAGAAGTTGAGGTATCCACCCCAATCCTGGATCCTCATGCCCTGCTTCTTCTCATCCAGTTTGGTGTGCATGTCGGGTAAGGACCGGCCTTCCTTCTTCATCAACTGCCATGTGAGGGCCTGACCGAAGGTGGTGGTGCTATCTAGGATATAGGTACCAAACATCCCAAAGAAGCCTGCCCTCCCCCTCTCATTATAGGTGCGTTCCCACACATCTACCAGGGGTTCAGACGGGGATGCCTTTTCCCACCTGTTATCCACCACAACATCACCCTTTTCAATCATTGCCTTCAACACCGTTGAGCCACCTGGGTCCCAGCAATCGATGAAAATGGGTAGGGGGCAGGTTTTGGCCAAGGATGTCTTGCCTGCACCTTTCTCCCCAATGATGATGGCATGCATCTTGTCAATGCCCTTGGATTGGGTATACATCTTTCTGATGTCATCCACCATCAATTTCAATGCCTCATCCATCACACACCACTCCTATCTTCTTTTCTCCACTACACACCACACACTGCTTTATCTCCTCCACCCTGGCCAAGCCTGTGTACACCACCACTCCAGCGGCTGCCGCCTGTACTGCATGGGTGAAGCATAGGGTATTGCCTATGCTATCATAAAATAGTGGGGCGCAATCAATACTCACCTCAATTGGCATCTTTCATCACCTCCTTCACATCCATCACAACCTTTCCCTTTTCCTCCAACGGGTTCCAGAATTCCTCCACCATCCCTGGCGGAGGGGTCTTACACCTCTGCAGGGGGTTGGGCCACGCCATACAGAAGGGATGGAATTGGCATGTGGTGTACTGGCAACACGCCTCGGTGTTCATGGGGAAGGCCTTTAACACATCACCTTTCCCATCCACTTCATCCCTCAACACCTCATATTCGGTGAGGATTGACTCAATCCAATACTGCACTGTGACCCACCACTGTAACATCTGCGGGTCCATCATCCTCACTGGCACGCGGGCAAATCCAATCCCCTTCTTTTGGAATATTGTGCCATTGATTGTTATGCCATATACCTTATCCTCCCCTCCATAATGGGCGCGCAAGGCATGGGTGTAGGTGCCCACTTGGGTTGACAACTTGAATTGGTCAGCCCAGGTGGCTGTGTTGTACTTGGTGGTTTTGTGTTCAAGGGAACTTACACCCTCTGGCCCTTCCACAATGGTGTCAATCTTGAAAAACAGCTTTACCTTCCCCAAACTACCATCAAAGACTGGCACACTCCCTGTGACCTCTGTGTGTAGGACCTTGAATTCATCCTGCTTATAGTGCACACAGTAATCACACAACGCCTGGAAGGCAACATCAGGGTTTTTGGGGGCCATCTCCACATCCCAGGACTCATCAAACTCTGCCCTATAGATGGCCAGGAACTTATCAAATGCCGCAGGCACCTCCTTTATGGCATATCCCACATCTGGCTTGGTAATCATGAGATGTTCCATTGCCTCATGCCAGGCTGAGCCAAACACCAAATGAATATTCTTGCCCTCCCCTCTCCACCCCAACACATGCCTGAAGAAATACTTCCTTGGGCAGGTCATGAATTCCCTAATCTTACTACTGTCCAGCACTGATACCTCGGTGATCATCATTCCTCCTCTTCCTGATCTTCCTGGATCATTTCTATAAGGGGTATAAGCTGTGCTGAGGCCTCCAGTGGGTCCATGAACTCCATTGTGATGTGGCCATTGTAGGTATCAATAACCTTCATGGTGAAGATCTCAACCAGGCCATCCACCCTTACCACCACATCAACATGCTGGCTAATGTGATCTGGCACTGTGCTTCTTATCTCTATGGTCCTGACAATGTAGGGGTCAATGTTCATGGTGGCCGTCCTTTGGAATTGGAGGCTCATAGAATGTCCTGTTGTCAGCAAGCTCGGCAAACATCTCGGTTGCATCCAGAACAACACAACCTTTTATTGTGACCTCAAGCACCTCTAGTTGGAAGGTCAGGTTGATGTTGCGTTTTCGGATTGTTACTTCAATGTGGGATGGGAGAGCCTTTCCACATTGTGGAAATGCCAGCTCAATCGTGTTCACAAAGACCTCCCTTCTTCCTTTTTGTAGGGGAGGAGGAGGGTGTCCGCCTCCTCCTCCACCCACATTCCTAATTAGCCAAGCAGGGCGGCCAGGAAAGCCTTGGGATCGGCCTGGAACTTGGCCAGGTCTTCATCCGAAAGCTTGTTAAGAAACGCCGACACTTTGCCTGCACCCGCAGTGCCATCGCTGGTGCGCACGCCTGCCACCTGGGGAACCCAGTCCGACATGGCATTCTCCACATCCTCCGCGCTGTTCTTGAACAGCTCATCCTTATCCTGGGCATTCAGCAGCGCGCTGATCTTGTTGCGGAAGGCTGTTTTGGCGCCAATCACAAACTGGCTGAAAACCACATCCGCGCCGTACCGCTGCAGGGCGTCATCCAGGTTGTCACCAAAATCATAGGCCATTTCCACACTCACGCCGTCGGTACGATTGACCTTAACCTTTACCTCTGCCATTGTGATGTCATCCTTCTTTGTTTTTGTGTTTTGTTAAACCGGACCCAGCAAACCATTCACTTATCCTATACCAATTCCCTCCTTTCTATTTACCTCGCCAAAGATGTCATCGGTTAAAGTGGTCGGTGTCTTGGACATCCTCTCTGCCGCCTGTACCAAGGGAGTTAAATCCCGTCCGACCACTCTTGGGGCCTTGTTGAAGGTGTCAATGAATAACACCTCTGCCTGGGATGAGGTGAGGGGCTCTTGGCCCTGCAATAGGGCCGCCTCATACACAATTTCCACCGCTGTTTTCACAAGGTCATTGCGGGAGGTGATTTTGTGGCCCTTCTTCTGCAAATGAGCAAGGATTGTTGCCAATTTACAGACATCACATCTCACCGATATGACTGTGGTTTGCATTGTGTCCCTCCATTGTGTTAATTATACCATATTTGTGCGGGTTTGTCAACCCATATTTTTGCACAAATTTTCACAAACCCACACATTTGACCCTATTTCCCAATGTTAGGCCACACCGCTTCCAGCATGGTGAGGTCTCTACACACCTTCACAGCGTCATTGGTGGTGCAGAAATCATCGTGGTCTTCCTCATCCACTGCACACCCACAGCATGTGCACACACCTCCGTCATACATGGCTGTGATCATTTCCTGGATGAAGGAAATTGCCTCCTCGGTCACAACCCGAGGGCGGATAAATACCTCTTCAAAATCCTTCTTCATCCTCTCTGGCACTGTGATCACACCCAGGGGGGTGCCATTCATGAAAAACTGGTATAGGGTGTGGGTGCCGTTCTCCACGGTTTTCACTCTTAACATTCTTTTTCCTCCTCTTCTATCTGGTTGATTCTGATTGAGTAAAGGGCAGGCGGGAACTCTTCTATCTCCATGTCATAGCGGCCGACGGGGCTGCTATCATCAAGGAGGAGGGCACCTGTCCTGTTTTCAAGGCCGCTCTTAACAATGCCTTCTGCAACTCTGCATAGGGCTTTTGTGATGATGTAGCTGAACTGCTTATGCATATCATCCTTCACATGAATTGTGATGTTAACTTTCATTGCGGCACCTCATAATTTTCAAGTGCCTTGCACTGGCCAAGGGCACGAAGGGAGGCGCTTATGAAGGGTTCATATACCTTTTCATCAAGGTAGGTGCCCTCCCAGTCATGGTGGAGGATGAATTGGATGGCCTCCTTGGTGGAGTCAAACCACCTAATATCATCATACAACCTATCCATCAAAGCCTGGATATCCTCATAGCTTTTGCAGGCCCGCAATGCATCACACACACTACAGCTTCCCCATCCAAAGCAGAGGTAGCCGAAGGTGTTACCTCCCTTATACAACACAAGGGTGCTGCCCTGGTAAGCATCCTCATCAATCTGGACCACGATTTCACCCAATTCATTCAGGATTGGCTGGTAAACATCCACACAGTCATAGCATTCAAACTCCACATCGGGGTATAACTCTCTTGCTGTTTTCACTTTCCTTCTCCTTCTTCATCCTGATTACAAAATGTAACCAGCTTTGCCACAAAATCCACCATACCCAGGCCATGCTGATACCGTATTGGCAATCCCTCATGATAGGCAAGATCAAGCTCTGCTTCCATGCCCACTGTTGGCTCACCCAGCACGGCCACAACATCACATCTCTTGAGGATTTCCTGGTACATCTCCAGCCAAAACCCTTCCTCTCCGCATCCATGAAAATTCCTGCTGTTTAGGTGCGGGGCTATATACCCAACACCATTATCTCCCAATAGGGCACAGAAATTCTCAACCCCTGCTGTGTTCAGCCACACCTCATATGGGGTGCGGCCTCTGAATGGCGCGCAGACAAACACAATCTTCATCTTATGCCTCCTTTTCCTTGGGTTCCCATGCCTTGCAATTGGCCCCACTGATCATTGGGTTCATGCTATCCATGGCGTGAGTTGAAACTCCATTTCCAGTTATCTCACACTTTCCACGATATCCCATCTGCATCATTTCACTATTGATGCTCACTCTGTGCTTGCAGGTTGAACAGCGCCTGGGCTTCTCGGAGAACACATCCTTCATCAGTTCCCGATATTGCTCTACCATCACCTTATTGTCAATCTCTTGCTCCAGCCGTTTCTTGTTGGCCAGTTGGCGATAGTAATCATCCAGTGCTTGACAGCGCCACACTGGTTTTCCGTCTGGGCCTGTGTAGAGAAACTCCAACTGACTCTTGTTGACCTTCGGCTGCTCGGCCTCACACTCACTGTCAGTCAAAGGCCGTGGGTAGCCGTAGAGCAGGTCGTCCATCAATTCCTGATAGCGCTTTGCCATCAGCTTTTTCTGGTTAGCGGCAACAAGCTCATCGATTTGTTGCTCCAGGTGGCCAGGCAACTTCTTCTCCGGCGCTGCGGCTTTATCCTCCAGCGCCTCAATCCTCTTGTGCAGTGCGTCGTGCTCATGGCGTAGTATCATGCTTTCCTGCTCAAGCTGCTGGTCCGTCCTTGCAGCCTTGTTGAGGAAGCTATGCTGCAATGCATCATACTTCTTCTCCAAGGCTTTAACTCTGTCATTCAGTGTCATTTGAAAAACCCTCCCGCAATTAAGAGGGCCATCACAATGGTCCACTTCACAACCTTGTAAAGGGCCATTTCCCATCCTGTGAGTTCGAGTACCCTACCACCTGGGGTGTACACCTCATAGAGGTAATCACGGCGGACAACACCCAACACCACACTTGCTGCTGCCACACCTATCATCATAAACTGGGGAAATGTGAGCATGGTATTATTCTCCTTCCTCTATAAATATTTCAGCCCATGCTTCTGCAAGTAATTCCACATAGGCAATGCCTTCAATGATTGGTAATAGCCCATCAAGTTTCGCCACAACCTCAAGAAATATCTTGCGTCCCTCTTTGCTCAGAAGGTTATTAGCTGCCCAGTGCCAGCAGCAGAGCCGAGCATGCTCCCTTGCCCACTCCTTTGTGATGAGCACAGCGCCGTCTTGGCAGAGGGCCATGAATTCCTCAAAGGTGTCTATGCATGGATACTTTTCCTTAACCATATCAATGGTTAATATCCTCCCTTTCATCCCTCATCTCCTTTCCAATTTCATCCCCTCCTCAAAGGGGATAACCTTGCCATCATATTCCACAAACCAAT